>Ga0209339_1000085_pt1 | contig 41384 bp, 37 predicted proteins | sample OlaalgELextract3_FD_187376 | JGI IMG/M metagenome (GOLD analysis project Ga0209339, IMG submission 187376) | Olavius algarvensis symbiont microbial communities from Tuscany, Italy - Type A ELBA extract 3 (SPAdes) (version 2) | ecosystem: Host-associated > Annelida > Digestive system >... | reverse complement strand
TTATTGAGGGTGGCCGGAATCGTCCGGAATGGGTGGACGGCTTGCCCCGGAATGGGTGGACGGAATCAATCGGAATGGGTGGACGGCTTCGCCCGGAATTGCCGGCCGGAATCACGCGGAATACGCAGTTCAGGGATTTAGGGATTGAAGGAATTCTATCTTATTTTATTTATGGATCTTATCCGACAATCCCTGAATCCCATAATTTCCCAATTCCTCAATTTGGCACCCCCAATCCCTTAATCCCTCAATCCCTCAATCCCTCAATCCCTCAATTTCACCCATATTGACATAGATCGTGTCCATAAAGGTTGGCCTCGTCTAAAAGCAAGTTACGAGATGCGAAATTAGGAACGTCTAAAATGCTTTGGGAACCCGCGTATTCATGGTATTAAAATGCTCAATCTTACCTGCACCGGAGGCTATCATTGAAAAAGATCATATTTACCCTGGCCGCAATCGGCGGTGTCATGATTGGCGCCGCAATGATTGGAGCCAAGGATCGCGCTATAAACAAAGGTGCTGAAATTATCTTGATAAATGGCGGAAAAGCGCGAGATATCCACTTCCCGCACCGTCGCCACCAAGACTCGCTCAGTGACTGCAAGATCTGCCATGATCTGTTTCCCGCCGAAGCGGGAAGCATAACCGAATTAAAGGCGCAGGGAAAATTGAAAAAAAACAGGTAATGGAGGATCATTGCATTGCCTGCCATAAGAAAAGAAAAGCTGTCGGGCAAAGCACCGGACCGACCTCATGTGCCAGATGTCACAGAAAAACCGGTTGAATCTCGTTCATAAAGAGTTTCATGGCTGGAACGAGTCAGCTTCCAAATGTCAATCAAGTTGTCACTCAGGTGACAATTTCAATTGCGGGTGTGACGGCGTTAAACCCTTACCTCCAGCCCTTCGCTCTGGTTGCGGGTGTCAATCGAATTGGCAATTTTCCCGCTGACACCCCATTGCAACCGGCCACACGCGTTACCGAAAACAGAAAATATATCAATAAATATTAATAGGTTATACTACTAACTATTATTTTGGCAACCATTCCTGCGTTCTGGCATGTTCATTGCGGTAGAGATAGATCGGGTACAAGATGATTGATAGCGTCAGGCGATAATGAGCATCCTCTGCCGTCACCCTTAACCCGGGAGGTGAAAAATGAAGTTGAATGCCCTGAGTCGATCCTTTTCGAATATGGTCCAGAGTCAAAAGGCGAGCTGGCCTTGGGGAGCAGGTGACCGCACCTGGCAGGATCAAAACAAGCCCGAACGGCGGCCGGCTCAGTACTCGACGCTGCTGAACAACCCGGGCAGAATGGAATCACGTCCGGTTCTTTGTGTGGAGAACATCGAGGTATCCGCCGACAAAAAGTATATGTACTGTAAGGGATGCGTACGCAGTCAGGGATTCAGGTCCAGATCGAACTTAGTTGTCGCGGTGGAATGGCTCGACGAGTATAAAAAGGCCGTGAACACAGACTGGAAACGAATCGAGATGCAGCCCGAGGGGGGGGGGGGGGGGGGGGGGGGGGGAAGCGCCATTGTTGCCAAATGTCCTGCAGACCTTTATGGTCAAGGCGCCACTGGACCGGCGGGTAAAATGGGTTAAAGCTTATGCCTTTTCAGGCACGCAGTAAACTCAGTCAGATATTTTTGCTTTATCGAAATCCAGTGCTTGTTTCATAGCTTGGTCCGATGCTTCAGTCGCGTCGCTGAATGCCGGGAATACATCTATATCCAGCCAGGGAATTGAAAGATACCCGAAATAGTTAGCGAAAAATGCGGCAACCAGTAGACAGACCAATAAAAAGAATTTTTTCACTACCTGGTGCATTTTGCCTCCCTGAAATTCTCATAGAAAAGTATTCAGCTAGGCTATCGGCATATTTCACGATTAACTTGAGCTTTTTTTATTGATCTATCAAAGATTCATCACCTTCCATTCCCGGATGTGGTTGTTTAAACTAATGATCAAATTCTCAATCTCCTCAATGGTATTCAAGGCCGCTATCCTCAAGTTGACCCGCAGTTCATTTTCATAGTGCCGCTTTTGCCGGTCCAACTCTTCAATGACCTGATCATTGCTCCACTCTGGGTGAGAGCGTTTAATTTTCTGGGTAACCAGGTAATCATCAAATGCATGATCAAAGTTTTGTTCCAGGAACAATTTCATTTCCTCAAATGACGGAACATCATACGAACCGGCCAAAATCCGATTCAGAGACTCTTTAACGATCTGACGGGCACAGGTTTTGATATCGGTAGAATACATGCGCGTTTCTGACCTTTGCTCCTGATAATAAAGATCTGCGTAAATCGTGGTCTTCAGCCTCAGACTACTGTGATTGCCATTAGACAATGCCGCCGGTCGATTTTAACGGATTGGAATTTTGGCGCCGGCGCCACAACCGCGCAGAGAAGTCGGGATATGCTATGATAAGACGCTGAAACCGGTATTGCAAATGTTCAGCTAAAAATATTCTGCAGATAATAAAAGAATTGCCAGCCCGGGTCAATTCAATATTTCTCCAAAATTTAATTAATCTACCGGGAGACAGGGCAATGGAAAACAAATGGCTGATTTCAAAGTAACATACGAAAATTTAGTGGTTGACTCGGGACAATAAATGCCGATATTCAGGCCGTGTGTTTAACTCTGGATATCCGACTAAACACGCTCATAACCTGAATAAGGTATGAGGAGGTTTAACCATGAATAATATATTAGATCGGGACCGCACCGGTAATTGTGAAGGTGAATGCAACGACCGCGTTCGTGAGGGTGAAGAAGAACGCCAGGCACAGATCAACGCCGACTCCTTTGAATCTCCGGAATCCGTACCGAACACCCCATGGGCGCGTTCAAGGACCGACCAGCCCGGTGTATACGGCGGGCATGTGTAAGTTTAATCACACGCGTCAAAAAGCCCGGCGGAGGGTAGCCAATCTGTTCGGTAAATTTGTAAACTTGTGGGGAACACGTTCCCCCCTTTTTTATTTGACACAGATAATCTATCTCCGTATATTCCCTCCAAAAAGTGGAAACCCAATGTTTAGCCCGCAATGAAATATACATCTTCGACCCCTATCAAATGGCGCAAATACCAGTCGGAACTTCAAAGAACCGACAGATTCAGGCGAACTATAAAAAACCTGCCCTTATTGATATTAATCGCCATTGCTGCCGTCATCGTACTTTTAGCACTCATCTGGACAGGTTTGTGGCTTTCGGACCGTTGGAATCAAGCCGGTCAAAAGCCGCCCTCACCGCCGGAACAAGAGCTCGCTGCCCAGCCCCCGGAAATTTCCCGTGATGACCTTCCTGAATTGCTGGATGAGATCTCTCGGGAATCAGCTCAATTAAGCGATGTGCTGGTTTGTCAAAATAACGGCGGCCAGTACACGATCCGGACCACGATCGATCCGAAGCTTCAAAATTACATTCAACGGCTGTTAAATAGATCGCGTACGCTGCAATCGGCGGCGGTGGTGCTCGATTCCAGGGACGGTCGTGTGATTGCCATGGCTGACCATGATTCAAACGGCAATCGTTCCAATTTGAATCTAAAAGCGGACTTTCCGGCGGCCAGTCTCTTCAAAATCGTGGCTGCCGCGGCAGCGCTTGAAAAATCAGGGTTTACACCTGACACCGCCCTTTATTTCCGCGGGCGCAGGCACACGCTTTACAAATCCCAGCTGAAACAGAAAAAAGACCGTTGGACCACCGAAACCACCCTACGCAAGGCGTTTGCGCTTTCCAACAATTCCGTATTCGGCAAGCTTGGGATTTATGTATTGGGACAGCAGGTGCTCACGGAGTATGCCGAAAAATTCGCGTTCAACCGTCCGATTCCATTTGATCTGCCTCTGGCTGTGAGTCCCATTGCCGTGCCGGCTGATGAATTTGGGCTGGCTGAAATAGCCTCTGGATTCAATAAAAGAACGCTGATATCACCGCTGCACGCGACGCTGCTGGCCGCCACCGCCGCCAATGAAGGCCGGATGCCGTCGCCGTGGTTGGTTGAAACCATTCAGGATAGTGACGATCAGGTCCTGTACCACGCCGATGCCACGGTTTGGAGCCGGCCGATCACCGGCAAGGCCGCTGCTGATTTAACCTATCTGATGAAGTTTGCCGCCCGATCCGGCACCAGTCGCAGTGTTTTTCGCAAATTGCGTCGCAAGAAACGATTCAAGGCCTTTGAGTTGGGAGCAAAAACCGGCACCATCAATGATAGGCTGGATCGCTTCAAATATGACTGGATCGCGGCGTTTGCGTCGGCGCCGGGCGGCAATAAGGGAATTGCGGTAGGTGTGCTGGGCGTGCACGGTAAGCTGCTGGGCACCCGATCAACGGAAATGGCCCGGGCGATAATTGATTACTATTTCAGGATATGAAATGCACAGCCCCGCAAATACTAGCGCTGATGTCCTTTGAGTCAATAGCATGAGAAAGTTTACAATGAAAATAAAATCCCAAATCTCAAGTACCAAATTACAAATAAATCTCAAATTCCAATATCCAATGACCGAAACCGTCTCCTCCGCCTAATCGCCTTGGTTCGAAAATCCTGATCACTCTGAGATGAAAACACAGAGCAGATAGGCTGATCTGTTGTTTGGGATTTTGAATTTGAATCATTGGAATTTGTTTGAGATTTGTATTTTGGTGCTTGGAATTTTCTTCAAGTGTCTAAATATAGTAGAATATGCAGAATGCTTGATTAAATGGCGAAATCCTTGGTCATCTTCTGGAAACCAATACCTGTTCACCCGGTTTCAAGCCGCTGACGACCTCAATCCGCCCGTCCACTTTAGGCTCTCCCAGACGCACATAGCGGCGCACGGCACCCTGCTCTGATTTTACGACGACAAAATCCAACTGGCCCACCCGGGTTGCGGCCACAGTCGGAATGTAAATTTTCTCGATTTGTCCGATGGGAATCAGCAGGCGACCGAACATTCCCGGGTACAAACCCTCGTCACCGGTCAGACTGACCTTGACCAGAAATGTGCGCGATCCGGGATCGGCAGACGGTACAATCTCATCCACCACACCTTCATAACGTTTGCCCAGGGCGTCAATCTCGGCAATAAGATCTTGATTTTCTTTCAGTTTTGAAGCCACCGATTCCCGCACACTGGTTTCCAGCCGCAAGGTGGCGGGGTTGTACAGCCGCAGCACAGGGACGCCCAGACGAGCGGTATCGCCGGGATCCGCATATCGCTCAACGATGCGGCCGGCAATCGGAGACGTCAGTTGGCTGTGGCTGAGTGCGGTTTTAGCCTCGTCTTCGAACCGTTTGGCACTCACAAGCTGCGCCCGGCCGGTGCTCAGCGCGGTCTGAATTCGGTCGCGTTCGGCCTTGGAAATAGCGCCCGGGTCGGCTTTAAAAATCCGCTGCACCCGTTTGGCTTCCTTTTCGGTCCGGGTCAAGATGGCCTGGGCGCTGATAACCGCCTGATGCGCTTGATCGACCCGGGCTTTCAATTCCCTGGCATCAAGGTCAACCAGCACATCCCCTGGTTGGACCTCGTCGCCGGCCCAGACTGCAATGGACGATATCGTGGCGGAAATCAGGGGCGATATCACCGTCTCCACCTTGGCCCGCAGGGTGCCGGCCGCCCGTTCGATCAACGGCTCGCTGACGATCTCAACCGTAATCGATTCAGCTGTGTCGGACTGCGGCACCACCTTGCTGAAATCAAGCGGAATTTTTTCTTCAAAAAAACCCGCCAGGTAGGCCATCACCCCACCCAGCAGCGCCAAGGCAAGAAATATTCCCAAAATTTTAAAGGCAACTTTCACGATTCGATCTCCCTCTCCGTTGGAAGACCGTGACCCGGCTGACCGGAGTAGACCAGGCTATAAAGCACCGGTATCACGAATAAGGTAAAAACGGTTGAAGCGGCAATGCCGAAAATGATAGCCCAGGCCAACCCGCTGAAAATTGGATCCAATGTAATCACCAGATTACCCAGCAGGGTCGTACCGGCCGTCAGAAAAATCGGCCGCATGCGCACTGCGCCCGCCTGCAAAAGTGCGTCATGCAGCCCTTTGCCTTCTTTGAGTGCCAGGTGAACAAATTCAACCAGGATCAGCGAGTTGCGAACCACGATGCCGGCCAGGGCGATCATCCCGATCATGGCCGTGGCCGTAAAAAGGGTCGGGTTGGGGAATCCGTCCACCAGCCGCTGGCCGACTTGATTCAGCAACCAGAATCCCGGCATAATGCCGATCATGGAAAGCGGTATCGCCAGCATGATGATAACGGTCAGCACCGTCAGCCCGGTTTGAATGCGCAAAACAATGAAGATGCCCAGCAATGCGACGGCGAAGGCGATCCCCAAATCACGAAATACCCGTAGCGTGATTTCCCATTCACCCTCGCCGTTCCAGACCGCTTTGACGTCGTCGGGCAGGGTCCACGCCGGGCCGCCGCCCGGGTTCAGGTAAGTTCGTTTTTCCAGGGCAACCGGCGGACCGTCATCCGGCCCACGATTCATGTCGCTGGTCACATCCAGCACGACTTCAGCCGGCGGTCGCCCCGCAATGTCTGCAAAAACATAGGTCACGCGCCGCAGATTTTTATGATAAATAACTTTATCCCGGGTAGTGTATTGCACGCGGCCAAGTTCAGCCAGCGGAACCATGGGTTGGGGGGCATCTATCAGACCGGATTTCTCACGAATTTTGGTAATTCCCGGTCGGCCTTTGACGTGCAGGTTGGCCAGGGCATTCGGCGAACTGCGCAATTCAAAAGGCAGCCTTAGTATTACGGGCAGCGGATTGACTTCGCTGGGGATTTGCATGTGGCCGGCAACCAGACCGCGGTTGGCCAGCATGACGGTGCGGGCAATATCCTCGGTTCCGATGCCCGAAAGGGCTGCTTTTTCCTTGTCCGGCACAAAAACTATTTTCTGTTGATCCGCTTCAACGGAAGTGTCCACATCCACCACCAGCGGTTCGCGGCGCAGACGGTCTTCGAGCACCACGGCCGCCTCCTGCAAAGCGCTGTAGGGGGTTGCTTTACCGCCGTATAGCTCAACCGTGATGGTCGAGACCACCGGCGGACCCGGCGGCACTTCGACCAGTTTCAGGCGGGCGTTGTAGCCTGCGGCGATCGCTTCAAGATCCCTTCGGATGCGCAGCAAAATTGCATGGGACTGCTGGGACCGGCGCCGACGGTCGGCCAGGGTGACGCGAATATCGGCATAATGGGCGCCGTGGCGCAGGAAATAATGCCGCACCATTCCGTTGAAATCCATGGGTGAGGGCACGCCCACAAAAGCAGTGTAGTCCCGCACCTCGGGCACCGAATTCAAATAGGTGCTTAAGGCCGCCACCGCCCCCTGGGTCCGTTCCAGGGTGGTGCCTTCGGGCATGTCCACGACAACCTGGAATTCATCTTTGTTGTCATAGGGCAGCAGTTTAAGCGGAACCAGACGCAGGGCGGGAAACACAATCGAAATCATAAACAGAAGGGCCACCACCATCAAAAACACCCAGGAACGCCGCCGGGTGCGGAGCAGCGGCCTCAGCAAGGCGGCATAAACACGGTAAAGGCCGGTGCCGGTGATGCTGTAACCGGCGGGTACGGGCACCGGTTTGAGCAGCTTGTAGGCCAGCCAGGGCGTGACCAGAAACGCCACCAGGGTACTGACGGTCACACTCACCGGAACGTTGAATGCCATGGGGGCCATGTAGGGTCCCATCATTCCGGTAATAAATCGCAAGGGTGCAAATGAAATAATGATGGCAATCGTGGACATGATCAAGGCCCCGCGAATTTCCCGAATCGCCATGATGACGCTGTGGCGCCGCGGCTGCCCGCCGGTGCGCAAATAACGCTCTATATTGTCCACGCCCGTGATGGGATCGTCAACCAAAAGACCCAGGGCCAGGATCAGGGCAAACAGGGTTACCCGGTTGATGGTGTAGCCGGCAAAAAAATCAAGGCCCAGCGTGATGCCGTAGCAGATCGGAACCGCCAGGCCCACCACCAGTGCGGCCCGCCACCCCAGAAAAATCCCGATAAATACCGTTACGGTCAGCACCGCCGCCAGAAGGCTGGTAACCAGATTATTGATCTTATCGTCGGCGGTTTGGCCGTAATTTCGGATAATGCGGTAATTGACTTCCGGCGGGAAGATGTCGCGTTCGAGTTTGGCAAAGTAGTCCACCACCTCGTCCGCCACCCACACCGCGTTGGCGCCTTTTTTCTTGGCAACGGCGATGGTCACCGCCGGATAGTTCCCCGGAAAATCCTGCCCGCGATCGGACGCCGGACCAAACCCCAGCCAGGTGTAGCTGGTCGGTTCGGCCGGGCCGTCAATCACCCGGGCCACATCGGCCAGGTAGACGGGGACCCCGTCCACGACACTGATGACAAGCTTTTCGAGTTCTTTGGTACTGCGGATAAATTCACCGGCCTCAACCACCAGGCTCTGGTCGTTGATCTGGACCTCGCCGGCCGGCAGCAGCTTGTTGGAGACATCAAAGGCCCATGCCACCTCCAGGGGCGCGGTACGCCGGGCCGCCAGGGCGTTGGGATCCAACTCCAGCCGAATCTGTCGCGGGCGTCCACCGGTAACCGTCAACCGGTTGGTGTTTTTGATGGACTGCAGATCATGTTCAATCTCCTCGGCCAGGCGCCGCAGCTCATGGTCACCGGTCAATTCAGGATCGCTGCTCCATAAGGCCGCCACCACGATCGGCACATCGTCGATTTCAATCGGCTTGACCACCCAGGCCTCGACGGCCTGGGGAATCTTATCGGTTTCGGAATACAGCTTGTTGTAAATTTTCACCAGCGAGGCGACCCGGTCTTCTCCCACAAAAAAACGAACCGTCACCACGCTGTGTTCCGCCCGGGACTGGGAATACACGTATTCAATCCCGTCGATTTGATAGAGCAGCTTTTCAAGCGGCGTAGCAATTTGTCGTTCGACCTGCCGGGCACTGAGTCCGGGCGCAGACACCAGCACATCGGCCATCGGAACGATGATCTGGGGTTCTTCCTCCCGGGGGGTGATCATCAGCGCCACGATCCCCCCGGCCAGAGCGGCCAGCATCAGCAGCAAAGGCAACGGTCCCTGCAGGGTGGCAGTGAGCAGGCGCGAGAGCCAATCCGGTTTGTAGGCAGTGGAATCTGGCATTATGGCACGGCAAGGTTTCAGGGTTCAGTCCAGCCGCCTGCCAAACAAACGGCCGGTCAAATCGAAAGAGAAACTTATGAACATTGAACATCGAACGTCCAACATCGAACGTCGAATAATGTATTCTGTCTATTTTATTCTCTGACAGGATCAACTGGATTAACAGGATAGCGGCCTACTATACAAATAGCAATCCTGTTAATCCTGTTATCCTGTCTAATAGCAGTTTAGTTTCATACAAGCGGTGGCCGCTGGCCGCGAGCGTCCAGTCTGATCACAGAAAAGAAACCAATGAACTTCGAACATCGAACGTCGAATAATGTATTCTGCCTGTTTAAAAAGACTGAGCGACGCGTCGGGTCGTAGTCCCGCGGTACCGTGGGACGAAGCCTGAAGCGAATCCATCATTCGACATTCGACATTCGTCATTCCATGTAGTTTCAAAAGAGGCTACAGCGGAGGCAATATTTACAAAAATAATTGGGCGTGTCAACCAAAGATTTGTAGTAAAACCAAGTAAAACAGTATGATATATGACTTTACAGAATGACGGATGTTGAATGCTCCGCCTGAGGTTAATTCGAAATTGAATTTCAAACCATTCTTACAACGCTGAAATCTAAAGGCGTCATGCATGCAAATCGAGGCTGACCGTTGACAAGCGTAGCCAGGCCACAAGCTCTCCCCCGATTTTCATCCCCCGTATCGGCATTTGATCCCTTTTTTTGGCATTTCATCGCGTTTGTGTCGCAACGGATATAAGTCTGGGTGTAAATTTACCCATAAACCGTGAACTTCGAACCTGTGAACCCAAAGAAAAGGAGGCATTATGAAAATTTTGGCCCTTAATTCCAGTCCGCGCGGTAACGGTCAGAGCAAAACCGGAATGATGTTGAGTGCCCTGGTGGACGGTATGCGTGCCGCCGGTGCCGAGGTGGATGAGGTGTCGATGAGTAAAAAAACCATAAAACCATGCGCCGGATGCTTCAGCTGCTGGACCAAAACTCCGGGAAACTGCATCCAGAAGGATGACATGAGCCGCGAGTTGTTTCCTCAATGGCTGGAATCCGATCTGGTTGTTTACGCGTCGCCGCTTTACCACTACACGGTAAACTCCGAGATGAAAGCTTTCATAGAGCGGACCCTCCCGGCGCTCGAACCGTTTTTGATTTCAACGGAGGGCCGGACCCATCATCCGCTGCGGTCCCAGGTCCCCAAAATAGTGATGTTGTCCGTGGCCGGGTTTCCGGAAAATTCGGTTTTTGACCAGCTTTCATCCTGGACGAATTTTATATTCGGCCGCAACAGTGCTCATGAAAATTTACTGGTGGCGGAAATCTATCGCTCCATGTCCGCAGCGCTGACAATTCCCTATTGCCAGGAAAAGGCAGCCGTGGTCCTCGAGGCGACCCGGCAGGCCGGCCGGGAGATAGTGACGTCTTTGACGGTGGCCGAAGAAACCATGGCACGAATCAAACAATCCATGGTTGAAGATCCGGCTGCCTTTTCAGAACTCAGTAACTTGATGTGGCAGACCTGTATTTCGGAAGGCATTACTCCCAAGCAGTTTGATGAAAAGGATCTGGTGCCGCGAGCGGACTCCATCCAATCGTATATTGCCATGATGAAAATAGCGTTCAATGCCGAATCCGCCGACGGGCTCGATGCTGAAATTCAATTCAACTTCTCCGGTGAACACCAGGGTTCCTGTTTTTTTAAAATCAAAGACGGCCAAATCGCCGGAGGGCCGGGCGACGCCGTTCAACCAGACCTGACGGTCAGCACCCCTTTTGAAGTGTGGATGGACATTTCTGCCGGTAAATCAGACGGCCAGGAAATGTTAATGCAACAGAAATACACTGTGGAAGGTGATTTGGAGCTGTTAATGCAGATGGGTCAATTGTTTGGGCGATAATCGGATAAGAGCACGGCCTCGGGCTAAAGGACAGCCGGTCTGATCGTGAAAGAAACTTTTAAAAAGCGAATATCGAATATCGAACAAGGAATCATGAATGTCGAAGTGAGGTATTCTATCGATTTAAATTTCGCTAAAAAAGTCAGAGGGAAGCGATTCCTCCCTTCATCATTAGATATTTCTTGTTCGATATTCTGCGGTTCGCATTAAAGGTAGTTTCATAAGAGCGCTGCCTCTGGCCAAAAAACGGCCACTCTGATCAAAGAAAAGAAACTAATGAACGTCGAACATCGAACATCGAATAATGAATTCTGCCTGTCGTGAGTCTTTTGTCGAACGGTCTATTTAATAAGATTGAGCGAAGCGATTCCAACATTCGTCAATCGTCATTCGACATTCGTCATTCACCGAAGTTTCATAAGAGCGCTGCCTCTGGCCAAAAAGAACGGCCAGTCTGATCAATAAAAGAAACTTCGAAAAAGCGAATATCGAATATTGAACAAGGAATCATGAATTTCGAAGTAAGGTATTCTATCGATTTAATTCTAACTAAAATAGTCAGAGCGAAGCGATTCCACCATTCGTCATTCGACATTCGACATTCGACATTCCAATGTTTCACAAGAGCACTTATTTTTAGACCGTCATTTTAACGCCCGTTTGGGGCGCTGCCCTTTCCGCGGCGTTCGGTGAATCGGCCGGCAAGCTAATCGCAGATATCAGGGTCTTTTCGAATTCTGATGGTTTTGCGATGGTGGCGCTGAACTACTGACATCAGGTACAATTTATCGCAATGGCGCCCCAAGGCGTCTTCAGCGCCGAACCTCCACCTGATGTTCCGCCAGATAATTCTTCACATCTTCAATGGGAATCTCCCGGCGGTGAAATATTCCGGCGGCCAGGGCCGATTCAGCCTCCGTGGCGGTAAAGACCTCCTGAAAATGTTCCACCCGTCCGGCGCCGCTGGAGGCAATGACCGGAATGGAAACCGCCGCGGTCACGGCGTTGATCAACTCGATGTCGAATCCCAGGTTGGTGCCGTCGCGGTCGATGCAATTGAGCAATATTTCCCCAGCGCCCAGTTTTTCACAGACCTGGGCCAGGGTGATCGCGTCCAACTCGCAGCCCTGCCGCCCGCCCTGGATAGTGCACTGGTACCAGCAGTATTTTTCGCCGGCAGGTCCCACAAGGGCGGTTTCGATGACCTGATGCCCGATCGCTTGGGGTGAATCTACATATACCCGGCGCGGATCGATGGATACCACCACGGCCTGGTTGCCGTATACCCGGGATATTTCTTCGATGGAACTGCGGCCGCTGGGCCGGCCGTCCGCCAGGTAAGCTTCCGCAATCAGAACCGCGTCGCTGCCGATGGAAACCTTGTCTGCACCGGACCGGAAATATTCAGCCGCCACTTCCAGGGCGCTGTAGGTGCGGCCGTCCTTGTCCTTGTAATCGCGAATGCCGCCGCCGATCGTCAGGGGCACAAATACATGCTGCGAAGTCTGCTTCAAGACTTCGAGCATGGGCAGGTCTTCCAACGGAAAATCCCGGAAGCCCGTGATGTTCAAAAACGTAATTTCATCCGCGCCTTCCTGATAGTAGCGCCGGGCCAGTTCAACCGGCAGGCCCAGGTTGCGGACAGCGCCGTTTTCGCGCACATCATATTGATCGCCCTTGGTGACCACCAGGTCGCCCCGGTCATTGGCACGCACGTCCAGGCAGGCGAGGATCCGCTTGGCCAGCATAGTCCGGTCCGATAATCGGATGGGACGAACGGCCTCGTCGGCAGCCGCGATAAAGTTTTCCAACAGGCGCAGCCCGGCCCGGCCGCTTTTTTCCGGATGAAACTGGGTCGCCATGATATTGCCCGATTGAATGCTGCTGACAAACTCGTACCCATAATCGGTGGTGGTCATAACAACCGCCGGATCGGCCACCTCGACATGATAGGAATGCACGAAATAAAATTTTTCATCGCCGTTGAGGCCTCCGAAAATGCGGGAAGGCTGTTTGACATTCAGCCCGTTCCAGCCGATGTGGGGCACCGAAAGGCCGGTATCAAAGCGTTTCACGGATCCGGCCAGCAATCCCAGACCGCCGAGATGCGGCGCTTCCTCGCTGTGTTCGAAGAGCGCCTGCAAACCCAGGCAGATGCCCAGAAAGGGGCGGTTCGAACCAAGATAGGCCTTCAAGGGCTCGACGAACTTATTTTCATGCAGGCTGTGAATCATGCTGCCGAAAGCGCCCACGCCCGGGAAAACCAATTTTTCAGCCGACAGAATATCTTCGGCGTCCTTGACGATTTTAACCGTTTCGCCCAGGCTTTCGATGGCATTGATAACACTGCGCACGTTGCCGGCACCGTAGTCCAGTAGTGTAATCATGATTTATTTTTGGAATTTTGAATTTGGGTTATTGGGATTTATTTGCGATTTGTTTTTTGGTGCTTGGAATTTAATTAAAACCGGTTGCCCCGCTATTCAAAAACCAGCAATCTTTCTTTCACCAGCCAAACGAAAATGAGAGGCGTTCACGCCACCAGGGCGTCTTTTAAAATTTGTCGCGTCGATTCGCTGCGGGGGTAAAATTTCTCTAAAAAATCGATACATTCATCACAGAACGTGGCACCCCTGCCATCGATAACGGCTTTCACATAACCGCGATAACCGAACTTGTTGAACTCTCCGCGGCTCATCGGGCACAGCAGACCATCATCGGCAGGCTGATAAGAGGCGTGGTCGGTCAGGCCAAAATTGTGCCCCACCTCATGCAGTGATACCTTCAGCGTACGGCCGATAAACAGTTCATATTCGGTGTCAGTTTCCAGTTTCAGTGGTGTCAGCTTGTTGGTGGAAACCACGGCGACATCGTTTTTAGGGTTTTTGCCGCCTAAAATCGAATTATAAAATTCATCGTCATCTTCCGTTTTCAAATCTGCATCGGTGATTCCCAGGGTATGCCCCCCATATTCCTGGTCGAGAATCATCGTCAGCAGCAGAGCATCGATACTTTCCACCACCGGCGATTCATGGTGGGACAGCTCCACTTCGTCTATCACGCCGTTAAAGGATTCCAGTATGCCGGACCCTATCTGTTTAAGACTGCTGTAGGTGATGTAACTGCCGATCCGCACAATATTCAATTTCGATACGTTTTTAAGCATGTGAATGAATCCCGTCCTTAAAGTATTTAACTGCACCGGTTTCCGGTCTCTGCTATCAGTCGCTCATCGGTTCACAATCCTTTCACTTATAAATTTACTGAAAATCGCGAGCGATGTCAAACGCCGGACTTCGAGATTTAGGGATTGAGGGGTTGCGGGATTGAGGGTTTGAGGAATTCAGGAATTCAGGAATTTAGGAATTGAAGGAATTCTATCTCTTTAAATTTATTGATTTTGTCTTTTATCCCACAACCCCTAAATCCCTCAATTTGGCGCCAATAGATCTGGATCGAGTTCAAATTAGTAGACTCATTTTAAGAGTACGATACGGGATCTGAACTCAGTCATAATTTGACGTTTTTTTGTTTGACTACCGGCTAGCCCTTGCTTTAAGGTGGATAAACCTTTTGCAGCAGCTAATATGGTTATATCCCGGGTTAGCAGGCTAGCTGCCAGGCGTTGCGTAAACGGTTAGGCTTGAAATTGTCAGCCTTCAAGCCGGAATGGAGTAAAAGATGGCCATCAAAATATTAATCAAGAGACATTTCAAGGATGATTCCGCCGGGCAGGCCTACGAATTGATTAGAAATTTCCGCCAGGACGCCATGAATCGATCCGGCTATATATCGGGTGAAACCTGGACCAATCACTATGACCCATGCCAGATAACCGTGGTATCGACCTGGCAGACCGTCGAGGACTGGATCCAGTGGGAGGAAAGTGACGAACGGGCGGCCCATGAAGCCAAACTGGCGGATATATTGCAATCACCGGCCCAATTTGAAGTCTATGATGTGGGTGGAATGTCCGGGTAAGGCAGAAACCGGCATCGGACCTGCTATAGGGAACCAATTACCCTGTCTCGAAAATAACTCCCTCGAATTGTCATAGTTCAGCCGGAGGCGGACCGCCGGCCAAACAAACACCCGGTTAAATCGAAAGGAGAAACTTGGCCAAATCGGCGAAGTATCCCATAAGCGCATCCGACGTTTCGTATTCGTGCTCGTACTCGTGCTCGTCCGCGAGGCTTTTGAACCGCATTCAGGATCGAGGACGAGCACGATTTAAATACCCTGATATGGGGTCAAAATAGATCAAGTTTTATACAAGGTTTCGGCCCGCCCTGGTACAATATAGCGGATAATACGACCTGCTAGAGGAGGTCCCAATATAGCTTTATTTTCCTGATTCCTACTATGTTAGGTCTGGGCCAGGGGTGTCAGGGAATCGTCACGATAAATCTTTGTATGAATCTTCAAAAAATCCAAATTTGTCGAAGTTGAAGTAAATGGTTGGTGGGAGTGGCCTCGATTCGACTGAGCTCGTCGCAGGCCGGCCACGATTACCAGGGGAATCGCGGTTAAAAACCGCTCCCACAGTCCGAAAACAGCCGACTAACAGCCATAAAGTTTTTTTTCGATTAGACCGGCCGTTTATTTGGCCGGCGGTCCGCCGAAGGCGGAACACCTGAAACCATCATTTTCTTACAACATGTTGTCAGAAAAAAGGCCCTAAGGGCCTATGCTTTTTACGGTACTACGCTCGGAAAAAGGGGCTCCGACGGGGCAGCAAAGTTTAAAATGATAGTCCGCCTCAGGCGGATTAGCTCATTTTAGTCATTTTTAATTTTAGTTCATTCAGACCGATAAAATACAAACACTTAATTGACATCGACAATAAATTGTCGATACGGCGCCGCTAAGCGCCTAACGGTATGTGCAGACTCTTAGGAATGTACGGCCGGGTAGACAACTGGCGTGATATCGCCTCGGCATTCAGCAGCCAGGCCGAAACCGGACTTGTTCCGCCGACGGCGGGAACCGCATCCGGCCATAAAGACGGGTGGGGGATGACCATTTCCAACTGCGGGCAATCAGCCATGGTGCCGCTGGTCCGCCAGTTGGGATCTGCCCGGGGTTCGCAAGCTTATCGCGAAGCGCTCTGCAGGCTGCCGGCTCAGCCTGCCATATTTTTGTGTCATTTGCGCAAGGCCAGCGATACGATCCCCATTACCCTGTCCAACACCCACCCGTTTGTTCACAATGGCTGGGGGTTCATCCATAACGGGACGGTTTTTGGTGCTCAATCCCTGTCGCGGAATTCGGACCTGGCCTACACTTCGGACGACTCGGATTCCGAACATCTTTTTCATTATTTGCTGACTCAAATTGTCGAGCGCCCCCGCAATACCGGAATTGCAGATTCAGTTGCGGCGGCCGTCTCTTCGCTGGACATCGAATACACCGCCTTAAATTTTTTATTGAGCAATGGCCGCCGACTGTATGTTGTGCGCCATTTTCGAAAACATGCCGAATACTATTCCCTCTATTATTATCAGCTGCCGGACGGAGTTATCATATGCTCGGAACCGATTGACATAAACGGATTAAGTCGAGACCGCTGGCAGTTGATGGCCAACCATTGCCTTTTGAATATCAGCGGCGATCCGGCCCGAGTCGAGGAAACCAAAATATGAAATTCGGCCCTGTAAATGACTGAAAGGAAGATCATGGAGGAAGATCTCAAACAAAAATTGAAAGATGCGGGCATAAGGTTCGTGCGGATCCTTTGGTGCGACAATGCCAATATCATTCGCGCTAAAGCCGCCCATGTCGACTACCTGGAGGAATATATCGACAATGGTGTCGGTATTACCATGGCCCAGATGGCCTTGCCGGTTATGTACGACGCCGTCGTGCCCGAAACCGGACTGGGCCCGGTCGGCGAGGTGCGCCTGATGCCCGATTGGTCCACCTTGACATTGTTGCCTTATGCGCCTGGCCAGGCGCAGGTTTTAAGCGATATGGTTATCAGCGCCACCGGCATGGTGTGGGAACACTGCCCACGGGGCTTTCTAAAACGGCAAACTCAGGGGCTCGCAGACTACGGACTGAGCCTGAAAGCGGTATTTGAGAACGAGTTTTTCTTACTTCGCAGGACCGCCGAAGGCAACCTGGTGGCATCCGATGATACGGTATTTTCAGCGACGGGTTCAATGAATATTCACTGTGAATTGATTAATGCCCTGGCTGATGCATTGATTTCACAGGGATTGGAAGTCGAAGGCTATTACCCGGAGTCCGGCCCCGGACAGCAGGAAGTTAACATCCGTTATGCTGATGCCGCGCAGGCTGCCGACCGGCAGATTATCTATCGGGAAACCGTGCGGGGCGTCGCCACCCAACACGGCCTGATTGCCTCATTTTTACCAAAGCTATTCGAGGATAAAGCCGGCTCAGGCTGCCACCTCAATTTCAGCCTGTGGCGCGATACTGAAAACATCAGCGGCGATGATCAGCAGGCCAGCGGGATCAGTCCGGAAGCGGGTGCTTTCATCAGCGGCATTTTAGATCACCTGCCCGCCCTGGCGGCGGTCACCATTCCCAGCAAAACCTCCTATCGGCGCATCCGGCCGCATTTTTGGGCGGGCGCCTACAGGTCCTGGGGTCACCAGAATCGCGAGGCGGCCGTGCGGGTCAGCAAAAACAAGTCCGGAACCCGGGCCGGCCGCTTCGAATTGAAAACGGTCGATGCCACCGCCAATCCTTTCATGGCTCTGGGGGTATTTATCGCTGCAGGTCTCGACGGACTGCGGCGCAACCTGGCGCTGCCCGAAGAAGTCACCCTGGACCCCGGGCTTATGCCCGAGGAGCAGCGCAAGGCCCGCGGGATCGACCTGCTGCCTCAGGATCTGGGTCAGGCCATCGATGCCCTGCGCAATGACGAGGTTCTGCTCAACGCCATGGGCCCGGATCTGGCCCAATCCTATATTGCCGTACGCCAGAACGAATGGGACAACCTGAAGGAATTGAGCCTGGAGGAGGAAGTGGCGCTGTTGGCGGAAAGATACTAGGCATGCTTCGCAAACATGCGTGATTAAAGTGACACCGGTTGGGCAGCAATAGCAAAGTTTTATAATGAGGGTTTCAGGTGTCAGCAACGCCGCTAGCGTCCAGTATAATCGGAAAAGAAACTTCCAAAAGCAAATTTTGGATTTTGGAATGCGGATTTTGGATTTAAGGTATTCTGTCCATTTTAAATTGATTGAGCGAAGCGAATCCACAATTCGTCAATCGACATTCGACATTCGTCATTCCAAGTAGTTTCATAAGAGCGGCGGCCTCTAGCCAAAAAAACGGCCAGTCTGATCAATAAAAGAAACTTCGAAAAAGCGAATATCGAATATCGAACAAGGAATCATGAATTTCGAAGTAAGGTATTCTATCGATTTAATTCTAACTAAAATAGTCAGAGCGAAGCGAATCCATCATTCGACATTCGACATTCGACATTCGTCATTCCAATGTTTCATAAGAGGTGTCAGTATCTAATGCCGAATACCGAAAACCGAATACCTATATTTCCTGACACCTGAAACCTTTTGACTGCCTATGGCTGCCCGAGACAATTATAAAACCGAAATCTGGATAAGGAAGTAAGCAATGATCGACACTCTGAGCAGAGACATTCCCATCGTAGCCCGCAGATCGGCGCTGCTGTATATCGATGTCCAAAATTACAATGCCCGGGCCGATGGCGGGGAATATAAGGATGAGGGCCTGACACCGGAAGCGGCCCGAGTAAAATATTCCTATTTTTTCGAACAGCTGGAAAAAACGGTCATTCCCAATATGCGGCGCCTGCAAATGCGCTGCCGTCAGAGGAAAATCGAGGTGCTCTATACCACCATCGAAAGCATGACCCGGGATGGCCGGGACCGCAGCCTCGATTACAAAATCACCGGCTTTAATGTACCCAAAGGCTGCTGGGATGCTCAGGTGCTCGATGAGATCAAACCGCTCGATGATGAAATGCAATTTCCCAAAACCTCTTCGAGCGTGTTTATTTCCACTAACATCCACTACATTCTCGGCAATCTGGGAGTCGACTTTTTGGTTATAAGCGGACTTTTGACCGACCAGTGCGTCAGCTCGGCGGTGCGCGATGCCTGTGACCTGGGTTACCTGGTGACCCTGATCACGGATGCCTGTGCCACATACAGCCGGCAGCGCCATGAAATGTCCCTCGACCATATCAAAGGTTACTGTCGTCAACGAACCACCGACGAGTTTCTGGAAGAACTGCAATCCTTGTAGCTTTGAGCATCAGAATTTAAAAGGCAACATTCTAAAAATTCATAAGCCTTGAGCGGTTCATATTTAAAAAATAATTAATTAATCCGCCCCGGGCAGCGTCAAAATATTCTTAAAAAATTTGATCGGTCAATCCAAGAAGATTATCACCTGATACCATTATGGTTCAGGGCGGATTAATTAAGGAGTAGCAAATTGCCTTCCCGCGAGACGGCCTTGTTGAAGGTAGAAAATTTAGGAAAACGATTCGGCGGAATCGTTGCCCTGGACGGATATAATATCAGCATTCAGGCGGGTGAACTGGTGGGTCTGATCGGGCCGAACGGGGCCGGTAAGACAACGGTATTCAATTTACTCTCGGGCGTGCTCAGCCCGACCCGCGGTCGAATCGTATTTAGCGGGCGGGATATCACCCGCCGGCGGCCTGATCATAATACGTTCCTGGGAATTGCACGGACGTTTCAAAATATCAGACTTTTCAATGATCTGTCGGTTATCGACAATATTAAAATAGCCTTTCACATGCGCCTGGGAGAAGGCTTCTGGCAGACCTTATTTCACACGCCGGGTTATCGACAAGCGGAAATGGAGATGGAACGCAGAGCCGATGAATTTTTAGATCTTTTTGACCTGGTTGCCATTAAGGATGCGATAGCCAAAAATTTACCCTACGGACTCCAGCGACGGGTTGAAATAGCAAGGGCCATGGCAACCCTTCCCAGGCTTCTGCTCCTCGATGAGCCGTCGGCCGGACTCAATCCCAGCGAAACGGAAGAACTGCAAAAAATATTGCTGCACATCCATGAGGCTTATAAGCTGACTATTTTTCTGGTCGAGCACGACATGAAACTGATAATGAATATATGCCAAAAAATCCAAGTCATCGACCGCGGCCGCATGCTGTCTTATGGCCGTCCGGCCGACGTGCGCCGCGATCAATTGGTTATAGATGCATATCTCGGCCAATCAGCCGGGGAAAAACCACATGCTTGAAATAAGAGACATCCACGTCTACCGGGGCCAGACATACGTGTTGCAGGGAGTCAGTCTGGCCATAGACCGGGGAGAAATCGTGGCATTAATCGGTGCCAACGGGGCCGGCAAAACATCGATGCTGCGCACGGTCTCCGGTTTGCTGAAGACAAAACGCGGCCGGATTATCTACCAGCCCCGGGAAGATAATGAAAAAATCGACATCAGCCGTATGTCGGCTGAACAAATTGTTAAGTTGGGGATTTCCCACTGCCCCGAAGGCCGGGGTATTTTCGCCCAGCTTTCCGTCAGGGAAAATCTACTGATCGGCGCCTATTTAAGGAGTGACAAACGGGCCGTCGCAAAGGATTACCAGCGTGTTTGTGAAATCTTTCCGATTCTCGGCGAACGGGCCGGCCAGGCCGGCGGCAGCCTGTCCGGCGGCGAGCAGGAAATGCTGGCCGTCGGCCGGGCGTTGATGAGCCGGCCCCGCCTGCTCATTCTGGACGAACCCTCCTTGGGTCTGGGTCCGCTGATCGTCGAAGACCTATTTAAGATTTTGCATGAGATTAACACTCAGGGTGTCACCATCCTCTTGGTGGAGCAAAATGCAGTGATGGCCCTGGAATATGCCCATCGTGCCTACGTGCTGGAAAACGGCCTGGTGACGCTTTCCGGTCCCAGCCGGGAGTTGGCCGACAATGAACAGGTGCGCCGAGCCTATCTGGGCGGAGAATAGAATAATTGCGGATTGCAGATTGCGGATTTCGGATTGCGGATTTCGGATTGCGGATTTAAGGAATTCTGTCCATTTTAATTGTGCGTTGAAGAATGCGGATTTTAGATTTAAGGTATTCTGCCTGTCGTGAGCTTCTGTGTAGAACGGTCCATTTTAATTGCGGATTGCAGTTTGCGGATTGCGGATTTAAGGAATTTTATCCATTTTAATTGATAGAGCGCAGCGATTCCATCAATCCGCAATCCGAAATCCGCAATCTAAATACCAAATCGACCACTCTAATAACGAATCGGAATGAACATAAACTACATCGCACAGCAAATTGTCAACGGGCTCATCCTGGGCAGCATGTACGCCATGGTGGCCATCGGCTTTTCCATGATCTACGGCATCATCCGCCTGATTAATTTTGCCCATGGTGATGTGGTCATGATCGGGGCTTTTTGCACCCTCGGGCTATTGCAGGTTGTGGGGGCGCCATTTCCGCTGGTAGCCCTCGTGGTGCTGGCGGCCGGGGCCGCCGTGGGCATCCTGATTGAAAAAGGCGCCTTCAGGCCCATGCGGGGCGCACCCCAGGTAACCGGATTCATTGCTTCACTGGCGGTATCCATCATGCTTCAGAACTTTGGCGTAATCATATTTACCGCTCAACCCCGCAATTTTGCATTTCCCGCTTATTTGCAGCGCGTCATCCAGCTTGCCGGAGTCAGTTTCAGGGTGGTCGATCTGGTAATCATGCTCAGTGCCCTGGTCTTTATGTGCGCCCTGATGCTGCTCGTTCATAAAACCAGACTGGGGATTGCGATGCGTGCCACTGCCGAGAATATTGACGTGGCACGCCTGATGGGGATTAACATCAATCGCATCATCATGGCGACATTTGCCCTGGGCAGCGCCCTGGCAGCAATTGCCGGTCTGATGTGGGGCGGCAAATTCGGCCAGATCGATCCCCTGTTGGGTTTCGTACCGGGGCTGAAATCCTTCGTGGCGGCGGTGATCGGCGGCGTGGGATCGATTCCCGGGGCCATTCTCGGAGGCTTTGTACTCGGCTTGGCGGAAGTCTTGTTTGTCGGATTGCTGCCGCCGATTTATTCAACCTTTCGCGATGCCTTTGTGTTCTCAACCCTCATTATCATTTTATTGCTGCTGCCAAACGGAATTCTCGGCAAAAAACCCCAGGAGCGCTCCTGATGACTGGAAATCGACAGCGTTTGGTCTTTGCAGCCCTCCTATTGTTGGGCATCGGATTTGTGGCGCTTGCACGGCACACGGTTAATGAATATATTCTGTCCATTATTAATTTTGTCGGGATTTATATAATATTGGCCGTCAGCCTGAATATTACCAACGGGTTTGCCGGATTGTTTTCGCTTGGGCACCCGGGATTCATGGCAATCGGAGGATACGTGACGGCCATTCTGACCTTTCCGGTGTCGCGCAAATCCATGTTCCTGGAATTGCCCCAATGGTTGTCCAACCTGCAGTTGCCCTTTTTCCCGGCCCTGATCATCGGAGGTGTTTGTGCCGGGATAACGGCCGTGGCGGTTGGTTTGCCGGTACTACGCCTGCGCGGCCACTATCTGGCCGTTGCCACCATGGGATTTTTGATCATCGTCCAGGTATTGATCATTAATTGGGAAAGTGTGACCCGGGGACCCCTGGGCCTGAACGGACTGCCGGCCATAACCAACCTGTGGTGGGTGTACCCGTGGGTGCTGATCACGTTTTATGTCAGCTGGAAAATAAAATTTTCGTCCTACGGCCGGCGCATGCTGTCAGTGCGCGAGGATGAGACGGCCGCTGAATGTTCGGGAGTCAATTTGTTTAAAACCAGGGTCGCCGCCCTGGTGATCGGCGCATTTTTTGCCGGTGTCGCCGGCGGGCTTTGGGCGCACCTGGTCACGGCCATTACCCCGGCATCTTTTTCCCTGATCATGGCTTTCAACATCGTGGTGATGGTGGTGGTGGGCGGAACAGGCAGCATCAGCGGCTCTTTTATCGCGGCCATTATTTTCACGGTGCTCACGGAAATATTTCGCCCCCTGGAGGAGACGCTGGGAGTCTATGGCATCGGGGAGGTAATAATGGCCCTGATCCTGATCCTGATATTAATATACAGGCCGCAGGGTCTGTTCGGCAGTCGGGAACCCGGCTTCTTGCTGGCTGGAAAATCCCGCTAATCGGAAGTGTTGCAAGACAACCCGCAAAAGAAAGGAGAAAAAGTATGCAAAAAAAACTCGGTCTAACACTGTTGGGTATTGGATTATCGATTCTGATGGTTTTCCCGGTCCTGGGAGCAGAAACGATTAAAATCGGCGCCCTTTACAACCTGACCGGCGGCATGTCATCGATTGACGCGCCGGCGTTAAACGGTGCCAAACTGCAGGCCAAACTGATCAACGACCAGGGTGGGCTTCTGGGAAAAAATATCGAAATCATCGGTATCGATACCAAGACCGATCAAAAAGCGGCGGCCACGGGCGCTAAAAAAGCCCTGGCGCAAGATGTTGTGGCCGGAATCGGGTACGGCGACACCACCTTCGTGATGGCGGCCGCCCCCCTGTTCCAGCAAAAAGGCGTGCCGTTTGTCACCTCGGGGGCCACCCATCCGATGCTTCCCCGCTGGGTTGGCGACTACATGTTCATGACGCCTTTTGGTGATGACGATCAGTCGTTTGCCATCGCGGATTATTCCGTCAACAAATTGGGCGTTAAAAATGTCGTGGTATGGACCGACAATTCCATGGACTTCACCAAAGCACTGTCCAAATTCTACAAACAGCGCGCCCAGGAGTTGGGTGCAAATCTGGTCCTGGAAGATTTCTTCATGATGGGCGACAAAGACTTCTCAGCCCAGATCGCGCGTCTGAAAAATGCCAGTCCCAAGGCGGATGCCGTTTTTATTTCGGCCATCCCCAATGAAGCCGGATTGACAGTCAAACAAATTCGTGAAGCCGGATTGGATCTGCCCATCGTCAGCGGCGACGGCTTTGATACCGAACTGGTCACCACCGTGCCCGGTGACAAGTTGGCCAACGATGTCTATTTTTCCACCCACACCTACCGCGAGGACAATCGGCCGGAAGTTGTCGCTTTCGTTGAAGCCTACGAAAAAGAGTACGGCCGGCCGCCTGAAAATGCGTTTGCCCCCCTGGGATATGACGCAGTAGGCCTGATCGCCAACGCCATTAAAAAAGCCGGTACCACCGAGGGCAAGGCGCTGCGCGACGCCCTGGCCGGGACCCAGGGTTTTAAAGCCGTGACGGGTGAAATCACCTACTCGCGCCCCACCGGCGTTCCCATGAAGGGGGTTTCGATCATCAGTGTGCACGACGGCAAATACAAAGTGGAGGAAATCTGGTTCCCCTAACCATAATATCAACTGAAGCGTCATCCCGGCCGGCCGGTCGGGATGACGGTTTATTCGATGATGTCAAGAGTGACGATTTTGGATTTTAGATTGCGGATTGCGGATTGCGGATTGATGGAATCGCTGCGCTCTATCAATTTAAATGGGTAGAATACCCCAAATCTAAAATCCGCATTCTGCAATCCGCAATTAAAATGGTCAGAATTCCTTAAATCCAAAATCCGCAATCTGCAATCCGCAATTGAAATGGCAGAATTCCTTAAATCCAAAATCCGCAATCTGCAATCCGCAATTGAAATGGCAGAATTCCTTAAATCCAAAAATCCGCAATCTGCAATCCGCAATTGAAATGGCAGAATTCCTTAAATCCGAAATCCGCAATCTAAAATCCAAAATTATCCGGACGCCGATGGTGGGAAATACAGCTTGAGACGGGTCGCGGCGGATTGATGGCACCCGCCGCCGTGTTGGCAGCTCGAACAGGTGCTGATTCTGCCGGTGCAGACAGCGTTGTCCCGGGACAAAGCGGGGCAGCGGGATGATTTAAGCCCGATTTTAAAGCCATAACGCTCCGCGAATATTTTCATGCGCAGCAGGTCCGCCCCCTTGCCGCCGGCATTGAAATCGAACGGCTTTTTGCTTGAATAATCCAGGGTCTCCCGGGTCGTAAAAAACCCTTCAAATATCCGGACCTGGTTTTCCGGCGTTAGCCCAACGCCGAAATCTCGGATCTCCAGCCGGGTTCCACGCCCCTTTTTTTTCACAATAATCTCAATGCGGCCCTCATCGGGGGTATTTTCAACAGCATTTTTCAGCAGGCCGTCAAAGCTTTTTTGCAGGACCTCCTGCGGTATTTGCACCGGGGGCGCGGGGCTTAATTTGGCAAGGACCTTGACCTCACGATGCGCAAAGGCGGGTTTAAGATATTTCAGCCGGCGGCCGACAAAATCATCGAGGTGAATGGTCTCGGCAATCAGTTCCCTATCCCCATAAGTGTCGTCGATATATTTTCGAATTCGCTTTACGATCTCGCCTTCGCCGATCTGTTCGGCTATCAGGGCCTCGAGTTCGTCACTGCATTGGTCCAGCAGGTGTGACAGCATGGTGCGGGTTTTATAGGTTTTATGCTGGACAATGTCATATATCTGATACTGCATCTCCAGCAGCCGATCCAGATTTCGGCGGGCTCTGTCAATGGTTGGCTGCCAGCTTTTCTCGGGCAGGGATTGGAGTCTTTTTTCCAATGTCACCAGGGAGGTTCGCAGAACCGCAATCGGCGTTTTCAGCTCATGGGACAGGTGGTTGATAACCTTGTCTTTGGCGCGGTTTAAGCTGGACACTTCCATGTAGGCTTTTTTAATATCAGCGGCGAATCTTGCATTTTCAATGGACAGCGCCACGGTTCCGGCCAGCATGCTCAACAAATCAACATCAGCCTGGTCAAAGCCGCCTTTCTTTTTATTGACGGCACACAGGGTGCCGATGGTTCGCTCCTGGCTCTTTAAAGGCACCAGCAGCAGATTGCGGGTCTGATATCCCAGTTTCCGATCGCGTTCGAGATGAATTTCGGAGTCGCCGGAAATGTCATTCAGGATGATCGGCTCACCGCTCTTGATCACCTTGCCCGCCACCAGTTCGTTCACCTGGAAACGGGTCTCCTTGGCTCTTTGCTGGGTAGCCGTGTCATCGTAGGCGGCACCCCGCAAAATCAGCTCCTGACGTTGTTCATCGAGCAGGATAACCAAGCCGCCTTCGGTTTCCATCAGCTCCTTGATGACGCCGCACACAAAATCGAGCAGTTCGAGCAGCTCGGGATATTCGGGCAGGGCCATGCTGATGCGCTGCATGGCCTCGTTGTTGCGGGCAATCCGTTTAACCCGGGTGATATCCCTGAGAATCACCAGCACACCGGCCGGCTCGCCGCTGGAATCCGCAAAAACCGAAGCCCGCCAGACGACATCCAGGCTGCGTCCGTCCTTGGTCAGGCGGCGGGTTTCGTAGCGTCGAATGATTTTTTCTTCCATGAGCTTGCGCAGATGCTCGCGGTTCTCCGCCTCCAACTCCGGGGGCACGTATGGTACGCGTTGGCCGCGCAATTCCGCCAGGGTCCAACCGAAGGTATCGGTGAAAGCGGGATTCAAATAGGATACCAGCCCATCCAGGCTGAACACGACAATCGAGTACGGCGCAAAATCAAGCAGCGTGCGAAATTGCCGCTCGGACTTTATGCTTTCCTGAACCGCGCGTCGGCGCTCGGTGGTGTCCTGCAGGGTTTCAAGGGCCCCCAGCACGTTTCCTTCAGAGTCCAACAAAGGGGCCGCCGTAAAATAGAGCCAGCGGCCGCCGTCGCCGATATCCGGGAAAAAATCTTCCGCCTCGTAGGCCCCGGCTTTAACCGTTGATTTGCCGTATTTGCCCCGGTAATAACGGGCGATCTCCTGCTCCGGCGCGCCGTCTAGGATCAAGTCGGCCATGGTCGGCCGGGCGGCACTGTAAAATGCTTTCCAGGCATCCCGGGTGCCGATAATCTCATCATGGGCGATTCCGGTGAGATTCTCCATCGCCGGGTTGTAATGAATGACATTGTGTTCGTTGTCCAGCACAAAGGTAGGGATGGGAATACTATCGATAATCTGGCTCAATCGTTCCTGAATGCGCCAGTAGACGTCTTCCCGCTTACGATGACGTTTGACCTCTTTTTGCAGGGATGCGACTTTTTCTTGCAGTTCTTCATATGATGGCTTTTGAGCCATGCTTAGGAGTCTCCCGGGTCAAACAAATGTCGAATGTCGATTGACGAATGTCGAAGTAAGGTATTCTATCGATTTATATTAATCTGAAATAGTCAGAGCGAAGCGATTCCACAGATCCGAAATCCGCAATCTTAAATCCCAAATTATACCTCTTGACGTCATAAGAATTAAAACGGCATGAATTTGTAATTGCAGATTGGGCATATATCCACCACCCCACCCGAAATCTGAAACTTTCCTTCCCGACACCTGAAACCTTCCTTTAACGCCCCAGTTCCTCAAGTATCATGCCATAGGCGCTCAGCCCGCGTTTGAAGCTGCTGAGGCGAAAAAACTCATCGGGGGCATGCAGGTTTTCATCCTCCAGGCCAAATGCGAAATTAACCAGATGGGCTCCCAGGTATTTCAAAAATGAGCCGCAAACCGGAATCGTGCCGCCGGTTCTGGCGATGTAGGGCTCCTTATCATACAGCTTTTTTAAAACTTCGCGGGCTGCCTGGTTGCCGGGGTGGTCAAAGGAAATCTGGAACGGATCGGCACTGCCGGCAAGCTTTTTGACCGATGCCTTGGCACCGACCGGTGCATGTTTGGCGACATGGGCCGCAATCAGGTCGAAGATTTGGTCCGGCTCCTGATCGGGCACCAGGCGACAGGTGATTTTGGCGTGGGCCAGGCTCGGAATAACGGTCTTGATGCCTTCGCCCTGGAAACCGCCCCAAATGCCGTTGACCTCCAGCGTGGGGCGAACCCAGGCCCGCTCGTAAGTCGAATAGCCGGCTTCGCCATACAGTTGATCCACCCCCAGTTCTGCCAAGTACTGGGTTTCATCATAAGGGATCTCGGCGATTTGAGCCCGTTCGGAATCTGATAACTCTTGCACTGCATCATAAAAGCCTTCCACCAGGATCTTGCCCTGGGGGCTGCGCATCGAGGTGATCAGCTGCGCCAGGGCGTGGATTGGGTTCTGAAATGTACCGCCGTAAGTGCCGGAGTGCACATCCTGCTCGGCGCCTTGCAGATCGATTTGCAGGGCCGATAATCCTCTGCGCCCGACGTTCAGGGCCGGCTGGTTTTCTTCCCACTGCCCGCCGTCCGAGCTGAGCACCATGTCACAGGCCAGCAGATCGCGCTGCGCGGAAATGAAGTCAGGCATCTGGGGACTGCCGATTTCCTCCTGCCCTTCAAAAAAGAATTTAACATTGACCGGCAAACTGCCCCGCGTCCGTAACATGGCCTCGACCGCCAGTATCGGAATCAGCATATTGCCTTTGTCATCTGAAGCCCCCCGGGCATATATGCGATCATCCCGAATGACGGGTTCAAACGGTGGATGGGTCCACAGGTCGAGTGGATCGACCGGCTGGGTGTCGAAATGGCCGTAGATCATAATCGTCGGCTTATCAGGTGCATGCAGCCATTGGCCGTAGACGACCGGATGGCCGGCAGTGGGCAATATCTTGACCGCTTCGATGCCGGCGGTTTTCAAGCGCTCGGCCACCCATTCAGCCGCCCGGTTAACATCAGCGGCGTGCTCGGGTAAACTTGAAATGCTGGGGATACGCAAAAATGCCATCAGTTCTCCCAGGTAAAGGGATGTGTTGGCTTCAAGGTGCTCGGTCCAATCTGTCATGAATGCTACCTCCTATTTTTAGATTCTGGGGAGAATTTATGGCATTTAATTGGAATAATCAATAGATGTCGGGAAATTTGATCAGATTGGAAATAAAAAAGGGCAAGACCGATTCGGCCTTGCCCGTTTAGAGGATGGTTGTTGGATATTTTCAGCCGCCGCAGGTTGTGTTGCAGACTGACGGTTGCTGTGGTGCCTAATTCTCGATTTTCATCTATTAATCAGCTGGCGCCGCCATTCGCTGAATTCCTATCGCGCGATATGGCGGCACTTGTGACTAATATTTCCGGTAGTATTTCTTTTTTGACCTTTTCAGCCGGTCCAGGTCGCCGGTGCCTTCAAACTCTACCCACTCACCGTTGTGTAATATTTTACCCTTAACCGTCAACTCGGTTTCCGCAGCCGACGGATCGACCAGGGCGCCCATGACAGCGTGTCCGTCAAATTTCACCGAGACCGATTTTCTGGGTTTGCGGTATTTACGGAGTCTTTTAAGCAGTTTTTCCCAAAATGCGCTTCTCTTTTTAGGTTGGGCGCATATTGCCGGCGCATCGTCCGGGACAATACAGACACTGGCACGCTCTACGTTGTGAGCGTCATATCCCTCGGGGAACTCGATCCTGGCTCTGAGATACTTGGCTCTATGGCTCTTGTGCTTTGACCAGGAACGAAAATGCTTATACCGGTAAAATTTGACTTTGACCGCGAGTGGAGCCGGTTCAGCTTTAGGATGCACCACGACCTCGGCCTGGACGCTTGCGGTCGAACCTTTGTCATCGACAACCAACAGGGAGACCAAATAAGTACCGCTTGCCTGGTAGATATGTGACGGATTGACTCCAGTGCCTTTGGTGCCGGCATTCGCCGTACGCTCCGGTAGGGGTGTCGGGTCATCCGCGCCGGGTGCCGGTGCCGCATCCCCAAAATCCCATTCATAACTGTCGATTTGACCGTCTTCATCATAGGAACCCGAACCGTCGAACACGATTTCCTCACCGACTTCGAATTCCAAATTTTCCGGTTGGATGACCGCAACGGGTTCCATATTTTTGACCGGTTCCCAGGGCTGGGCCGACACGCCATTGAGTGCCAGACCGGTTCCGCCTTCATATGTCGCGTCATGCAAAAATGTCCCACCAACTTGGCCCAGGAATACGGCCACACCCCCCGTGGCCATGTCATAACTGGCGACCACCAGATCCTGCAGTCCGTCGTCGTTGAAATCATGATTGTCGATGGCAGATTGATTAAACGGCAATTCGTAGCTGGCCAGATAGGTAAAATTAACCCCGTCGCCGGCCCCCTCGTAAACATATAAAAAGTCATAGTAGGCCGCAACAATGTCGGCGTTGCCGTTGCCGGTGAAATCGGCGGCAGCAACTCCCCATACCGCGCCGCCGTCATAGCTGGCGAAAGAAGTGGTCGTAAATTTTCCGGTGCCATCGCCCAGACTGACAAAAAACGGTTCATCAGAGCGGGGCGCAATAACGAAGTCGGCATGTCCGTCGTTGTTAAAGTCAGCCGCATCGGCACCGGCAGAAAGGTAGGGCGCGGAAGCGGGCAATAGCTCGGAACTAAATCCGAACGCGCCGTCGCCCAGATAAAGCCCGCTGTGAGAGCTAGAATCCAAGGACAAAACAAAATCGGCATTGCCGTCCTCATTGTAGTCGGCGACGGCAAGGTCCATGGGGAAAAAGCCGCCTTCTTCCTCCAACCCCCAGTTGCCGGCAAAAATCGGTTCGCCAAATTGGTTGCCGACGTCTAATTTTTCGGAAATGTAGATGTCGCCGGAACTCCAGCCCATGGCCAAAATGTAATCCAGGAGACCGTCATTGTTGAAGTCGCCGAGCCCATTGCCGTAGCTGAATTTAAATGGAAGGTTAATCGTGGTATTACCGGTCTGCTGCAGAATTTCGGGCCGGTCAAACTTACCGTTTTCAGTCATGAACATGTAATTGGCATCTCCATTGATACTTGACGAAACCACAAATACTTCACTGCCGACATGCGCCGGCACCGTCAATGCAACGGCAAATACCGCACACAGAATGATACTGCATACTCCCCAAGATGATTTGGACATATTTCCCCCCTTTTTTAGTTCCTCCGATCCCGGGTGCTTCCGTCCCCCGAATTCTATTGGAAGCACCAGGGATTTACACTGACTCCATTTAACCCCCCCCAACAAATGGTGCACGGTCCGGATATTAAATCGGTGAGGCCGGACCGATATGTAAATGATTTCAAAAAAAAACGAAAATCAGCAAAAGAGAGTTCAATAACCATGCCACATCATGAAACTAATTTTGAAAAGCGATTAAAAGATATAATTCAGATGAGTTGCATGGGGTTCGGCAGCAGAGAAACCGCAGCGCTCAAGCATTGAATTGACAAAATTTGTCAGTTAAAGTAACAATTTTCGTCCAAATCAGCCGGAATAAAATCATCGTGCAAGGGTATTGTAGTTGACTTAAAAAATGGGGGCGTGATAAAAACTCAGGATCAAGTTTCAATGGATTGACGAACATTGGGCGTCCGAGCCGGCCGATATTGAAATAATTAGAAGCTGGCACGGCTGAAAAATATTAGAAAGATAGACCTGCCATGACAGACAAGAAAAGTACGCAGTATTCCCCCTTTAACGAAGCCTGTCAGAATATCTTGATTGATCACCCTGAAGCAATCGGCGTGGCTTATAGGGTGCTAAACTGCGGCTGTGCCCTGATTTGCGGTTCGACCGCCGGCGGCGATCCTGTCGGCGACCTGCACCATATATCCGGACAACCGGTAAAACGGGGAAGCAAATCCCCGATATGTTTGAAATGCCGCAAAGACAACGGATATGATCGGGTCGTCTGGGAAGGAATCTACTGGCCCGGCTCGCAGGATGAATGGCCCGAAAAAGAGTTAAGAATATCGATCGGGCGCAGGGTTTTCGGTAGAGGCTACAATGAGCCGGAATAGCAATGGAGTGACAAAACAAGGGCTGGACATAAACCTCGAAGTAGGAAAATCGGTTTTAGCTCGGTAGGAGCCCCTATGAAGCATCGTCCCGTTTAGCGAGGCTTTGCCCCGTCCGGGTGATAAGCAGGCTTGTGTGTGTCGGATAACCCAGGGCTCAGCACCCCGCCGAAGGCGGGATAGCTTCACCCTAGAGAATTGTGCTAAATCAATTCGGATAATATTATTCGGCGCCCGCAGCCGGGTCCAGGGGCGATCCCGCCGGATAGGCCCGGCCGGCCAGTTCACGATCCAGCATCAACAAACCGGACTTATCATCACCAACCATCGCCAGTTCATCGACAACCTTGCTGGAGGTGGCCTCTTCCTCGATTTGCTCTTCGGAAAACCAGGCCAGAATCGGCTCGGAGGCATAATCTTTCTCTTCACGGGCAATGGTTGTGAGCTCATTGATTTTGCCGGTAATAAACTTTTCGTGTTCATAGGCGTCCTGAAATACTTCCAGCGGTGAACTCCACTCGGTCTTGAGTTGTTTGAGATCCTGCAGTACGACCGTCCCATCGCGATCGATAACATGATTGTATAATTTCATGGCATGGATCATTTCTTCATGGGCCTGACAGCGCATCCAGTGCCCCAGGCCGTCCAGGCTTGTCGAATGCAGCCAGGCCGCCATAGAGAGATAGACGTAATAGGACTCCAGCTCATTTTTGATTTGTTCGTTGATAGCGTTGTTTAATCTTTCTCCAATCATTGTATTCTCCTTTGTCAACCTGTTGTGCTATGGATAGCTTATTTATCCAGTTTGGTGAATTTGGCCCCTTTAAGGGAAATGTCGGCCATAAGCCCTTTGACATCAAAAACAAATCCCACAATTGGATCTTTGATGGTTTGGGTATCGACCCGCTCGCCGGCGCCTATCGTGACCAGGGCAACATTGCCGTCCAGGCCGGCTTCCCACCCCTTGCTGTCACGAAATCCCTGCAACGACTCCTGGGTCATAAACACGATAACGATATCCTTGGCTTCGGCGCCGATCTGAAAACCGAAAGAACCGGAGACCATGTTGTAGTAATCGACAGTTTTGCCGTCGATTCTGAGGGCGCCCTCGCCATACTCACCGCCGAAAATAAAAGCGGCTTTCATGACACCGGGCATGACCAGCAATCCTTTCGCAGTACCGTCGAATTCTTTGGCGCCCTCAACCTGCTTATAAAAACGTTTCAAGGCGACGTTAACCTTTGCGTCAATTACTTCTGCTTCAGCACCATAGGAAACCGGTACCGAACAAATCATGTATGCTAAAAGGACGCCGACGGTAAGCCCGGCAAGCGAAAATCGGTCGGTGCTCCAATATTTCTTGAATTTTATCAAGATCGTCTCCTGTAAGTCAGATTGTTTAAACGTTAATCATGGATGGGCAATTTTCAAGTAATTAATCCACCTGGGAGCGAGTGTCTTCAGGTTGCTGAAACGGAGGTTCAATCCTGGATAGAGGTTCGATCGGAATGCCGGTGGACTGATTATTTATGACTGCGCACGATTCAAGAATTTTAGCAGGTCGCCATGATCATTGGATTATTCTCGGATGATGGAAAAGGCCTCACGGTCCCCGACGAATTCCTGAAGGCGTTTGATATGACGGTTTTCTTCCTCAATTATTATTTTTAATTGCTCCCGGGCCACCGGGTCTTCCACAAATGGCTCGAGCACTTTATAAAATATTACCGAATCCTTTTCAAATTCCACAAAAACGGCGATTAACTCGTCGGTATTTTCGATCAGAGAAAAATCAATTTCTTTGAGGGAAAAATTCTTTTCTCCCAACAGATCATCAAATAGCTCCCAGCTCATCTCATCAATAAAAGGATTGGCGTTTTTTGATTCAAGGTCCAGCTTTAAATTTGCAAAAAAGTCGGCATGCTTTACTTCCTCAGCAGCCATCCATTCAAGCAAATCGATTAGCTCCGGTCTCACAACCTTTTCGATGGCGTTGCGGTAAACCGCTTCACCGTTCTTCTCTAGTTTGACGGCCATATCCAGAATTTCATTGGCTGAAAACAAGGCATCACTCTCCTGTTTTTATAGGTTTACTATACACTGAGTGCATCGAAATTAATAGAAAAGTATTCTAATCCGCATGCTAAAGTCAACAAATATCCTTTTTATTTGACCGCGCATTGTCATAGCTGCTATTTAAGCCATATGTCCAATGCTTCTGATACAGAATCCCCCGAGGTCACTGCGGCCGCCACCGTCATTCTTGTCCGTGAGCAGGCCGACACCTTTCAGGTGTATTTATTGAAACGCAGCCCCAAAAGCGGGTTTATGGCCGGGAATTTTGTTTTCCCGGGCGGAATGGTAGACGACAATGATCGTCGCTTCAAATTGTTCAGCAAATGCTGCGATTTGACGCCTGCTGAACTTGCCAATCGGTTTGGCCCGGATCTCCCGCTTGAGGAAGCCTTAACTTTTTGCATCGCCGCAGTGCGCGAAACCCTTGAAGAGGCAGGAATATTTCTGGCCAAGAACATTGATGCGTCCACAGCCGAACTGGAACGTATCAATAAACTGAGGCTGGACGCAGATCTCGAGCCGGACTGGTTTGCCAGCCTGATGGAAAATGAGTCGTGGAGTCTGTCACTGTCTGACCTATACTGCTGGAATCACTGGATAACTCCTGTATTGATGAGACACCGTTTTGATACCCGTTTTTTTTGGGCCGCAATGCCGGCCGGCCAGACTTGCCGCCCGGATGCCAGGGAAACAGTACAGGGTCTATGGGTGAATCCCATGCAAGGTCTGGCGGGCAATCTAACCGGTGACATCCCATTGAGCCCGCCGACGCTGGTAACCCTGCACCAGTTGTCAAAATACCGGACTCTAGCGGAATTGCATTCCGCAGCTGCCGGCCGGTCATGGGGCCAAACCATCATGCCGCGACTGGTCCCGCTCGAACAGGGAGCCGTTATCGTCGAACCCTGGGACCCCCAGTACCACCAGTCAGATATTGACATCGACCCTGAAGACCTGCCCTCATGCGTTCTTCCGGTCGGCGCATCTTTTTCCAGGATCTGGTTGGATCAGGACATTTGGAAACCCATTGGGTCATATAGCGATTTATCCTGATACCATGGTTTATGTTGCAGACGGTGTCAGGTGTCAGTATTTAGCACTTCATTTCCCGACACCCGAAACCTGACACCTGAAACCTCTAATGACCGAAAGTCCGCCGACTGTCACCTGTTTGACGGAAATAATTGCCATCCCGCTAGTTTGAAGCATGGCATTATTCTTTAACCTATTGTAAATAATTCAAAATTTTAATTTTAATTTTTTGGCATTTACTTTGCATAATTAGATCCGCAAACTAGAATCAACCTATCAAAATTATCAAACAACGAAGGACTCAATCGTGATTAATCTTGTATGTATGGCCCTGATCGGCTCGGCATTGATTCTTTCAATCTGTGCCCTCTGGTTGGCAGTCAAGGAAATGATGACCGAGTAACATTCCGATATTATTAAATTTAGATCTTCTCTGCCATTCATCGCGCGGTTTCCCCAGGATGGCATTATACTTTCCCGCCACAGCGGATTTTCGAAATAAATTTAATGAATTCAGCACCGTGTCTTCCTTTCAGGACCACATTCCAGGTCACCAGCCACGGATCGGATTTTTCTCAATCATTTAGATCTGTTTTCGCAGTAGTTGAAAATACGGGTTGAAAACCATTAATATTTTTGTAAAAATGGTAGAAGTCACTAAAATCCTAAAATCGGGAAGCGGTGATTCCGTCCCGGCGTCCGGTATGGAAAGGGCATCCGTTCGAGGTGGTCAAAATACCATGAAACTGGAGCTTAAATAATGTTCAAGGAAAGCAAAATCAGCCAACGATTGCAAAAACTGGAAAATCACCTGCAGCAGGAAAACCCGATTCTTTCCGAAGTGGTACAAAATTTCCGTGATCTGGATCGAATCAGCCGGCGCATCGGATTTTTCCACAGGGAAGAGTCTCATGCAACCCGGACGCCCTGGTGGCCGTTAATCTCTATTCTGGGAATATATTCAGCGGGAAAATCCAGCTTTATCAATCATTTTCTGCAATACAACCTGCAATCAGTGGGTATTCAGGCCGTCGACGACAAGTTTAGTGTTATTTGCTATACGCGCGACAAAAAAGAAAGGGTCCTGCCCGGTCTGGCGCTGGATGCCGATCCCCGTTTTCCGTTGTATAAAATCAGCCAGGCCATAGAAGAAGTGGCCGAGGGTCAGGGTGACCATATCGACGCCTATCTGCAGTTAAAAACATGCCCCAGCGAAGTCCTGCGCGGCAAGATCCTGATCGATTCGCCGGATTTCGACGCCGATGATCAGCGCACCTCCACCCTGCGGATCACCGATCACATCATGAATCTGTCGGATCTGGTTCTGATTTTTTTCGATGCCCGCCACCCTGAAACCGGGTCTATGCGCGATACCCTGCAGCACCTGGTAAAGGCAACCGTCAGTCGACGCGATTCCAACAAATTTTTGTATATTCTTAATCAGATCGATGTCACCGCCGGAGAGGATAATTTGGAGGAAGTGTACGCTGCCTGGCAGCGGGCCCTGGCCCAATACGGTTTAACCGCCGGAACGTCCTATGCAATCTACAACGAGGATGCGGCAGTGGCCTTTGAAAACGATGATGTCAGATCCCGCTATCAAAACAAGCGCGAAGCGGATTCCAATGCCATCAACCGACGTATCGAGCAGGTGGGGGTGGAGCGCGCTTACCGGATCGTAGGATTGCTGGAACAAACCGCCCAGATGCTTAAACAGGAGGTTGTCGGCCGTCTGGAGCGCTTCAGGGAAAGATTGCGCCGCAGGATCCTGCGTTTGGAAGGCGCAATAGTTGCCGGCCTGGCGGTCGCATTTATGTTCCTGACCATTTGGGCGGGCTATTGGGAGGAGTTGACCCTGTCAATGCCCTTTACGGATTTGGTAATGCTGAACGACTATACATTTTATGGTACGATTGTCATTTTAGCCGCAATTGTCGGTTACGTGCATTTTCGCATCCGGCGATGGGCGGCAAGAAAAATATCCGCCAAGCTGCTGGCGGAAGTGGCGGACCCTGATTTGCATGCCAATTACCAGCGGGCCTTTCGCAAAAACAACCGCTGGTGGTGCCCGATATTGTGGCCGAAACCGGTCGGCTGGGGCAAGCGTACCGCGGCCGCACTGGAAAAAGTATTGGACGACAGCAACGCCTACATCCAGAAGCTCAATGATGAGTATACCAATCCTTCCGGCAGCGAAAAAGTCAAAACAGATTTCGACCGGCTTGCACCGCCAGACCCGCAGCAGCCGGATTTCTCCCGGGTTGAGTCCCCGGGTTCAATGCCGGGCAGCGACGATTCGCTGAGCTCGAAAAATTAGCCGATTCACCCGTTCATAGAATCCGGACTCAGGGCCGGAGAGCCAAGTGCCATGGCGCAGGCTGAGCCGGAGGTCGGCAATTGCATAGTCGGCATCATATTAAACGGTGATTGCTGAACCCTGGCGGTCTTCGGCGCCGCCGGGCGGGTAAACCTGTGATCCCTTGCGTATGGCTGAAAAAAGCAGAGCGATTGTCATCGAAAAAGACAAGGCCGTTTTCTGGCTGGATGAAAACGGTTGCTGGCATAATGAAACCGGCAAGTTCAGGCATCCCAAAATAATTCAGCACTTTCATGCCTGCATCAAACGGGACCGTCAGGGTTACTACCTTGGCCAGAAAAACGGTAAAATCACCGAAAAGGTCTACTTTCCTTATGAAGATCAAGCCTTATTTGTCTTTAATGTAATTTTTCAAAACGACGTTACGCTGGTGCTAAACACCAAAAAACAAGTCAAACTGAAGCCCCGTAAACTTTTTATCAAGAATGACTGCCTGTATATGAACATGGGGGAAGAAATCATCAAATTCGCCGAACAGGGGCTGATGAAAATCGCCCGGCTTCTCGAAGAAGAAAACGACCGGTTATTCATCCGAGTCAAAAAACGACGCTACCAGATACCTGCAATCGACGATGTATCCGCTTCAAGCTGATACATCGGTGCACGCCACCACCGCCTGAAGCATGGCCAAAAACTGAAAGGAGCCCACGTCATGCGTTTGAGGAACTTATTTACTCCCGTTAGCAATATGAGCACGGAGCAACTGAAAACCTTTATCGACGCCAACGAAGAAGGCAGCTATACCTTGCTGGACGTACGCCAACCCTCGGAATATGAGACTGCCCGCATCCCCGGCGGCAAGCTGCTGCCGTTGCCGTCTTTGGATGACAGGATCAATGAATTGGATCCTGAAAAATCGGTAATTGTCTATTGAGCAGCCGGCCGACGCAGCCGGGCTGCTGCACAAATCTTGACAGGCAAGGGCTTCAAACAGGTCTTCAACCTGGCAGGGGGAATTGCCGCCTGGCAGGGCCGCGCCGCCGCCGGCCCGGCGGATATGGGCATGCTGTCTTTGAGCGGTGATGAAACACCGCAGGAGGTGATCGCTTTAAGCTACGGACTGGAAGAAGGGCTGCAAAAATTTTATGCTGCTTCAGCCAAACTGGCGATTGATCCGGAGGTCATCGGGGTTCTTGCCAAATTGGCCGAAATCGAGGTGCGACACAAACAAAGGCTGTTTGAGCTGTATCTGGCAGTTGAAAATAGTCCGGTGGAACGGAAAGCGTTCGAGGCGGAAATCGATTCGGAAATGACCGAAGGCGGATTTAATCCGGCCATGCTCCTTGAACAATATCTGCCGAGCTTTAAATCAGCGGCTGATGTATTGAATTTCGCCATGATGTTGGAGGCGCAGGCCATGGATTTGTATATGCGACACGCGGACAATTCTCAAGACCGGCAGGTCAAAGCGATCTTCTACCAAATGGCGGATGAGGAAAAAGCCCATTTACGTAGTCTGGGGGAATTGCTGGAAAAACAATGAAATAGTGATTTCTAAACTATGAAAAAGCAGCAATTAGAAAAAATGGAAACCATGTTCCACCTCATCCAGCATGAATGGCGGGACATCAATCCCCTCGAGCTGGTAGTCTATCAGCTGGCCCGGGGCAACACGTTTAATATGCGAGTCATTGGCCTCGAGGGTATCCGGCGTTTTCGGGAAGAAAATCCCGACTGCGCGATAACCTTCAAGCCGAATCACCTCAGTGAGGCCGACTTCATCCTGCTCTGCATCCTGTTCCGGGAAAACGATATGAAGGTGCTGGTAGAGGGTGGGGCCAACCTGTTTATTGATGATATAGATATTTTCGCCGATCTGCTGCCCAAATTTGTCCGGGAGGAGTTTAAGGATTTTCTCAAAGGCCAGCACATGAGCATCGCGCAATATCTCTCCAGCAGGGGGGCGTTTAAAGTATTTCGCGAACCGCTGACCGTCACCCAGCCCGACGGCAGTGAATTGACAATCGGTAGAAAAGAAATAATATCATTGACCCGCGCCTATCGCTATCACCTGGTGAAGAACAAAGAGATGTACGTCACCTTTCCCGGCTACTCCAGCATTAAACTGGGGCTGCTCGATCTGCTTAAAAAGGACGGCACCAAAACCGGTCGAAGCTATACCGGCAAAATAGACGGGTATCACCATCTTCCATTCCAAATGGATATCGAGGCTTCGCTTGAGACCGAGGTCGACGTCTATGTCGTGCCGGTTAACATTGCCTATGAGCGGGTTTTGGAAGATGAACACTTTGCCAAATTAACCCGGCTATATGAGTCCGGTGAAAGCAAAAGAGAAATATACATAAATGATCTAGGCTATATCGTTAAGGAATTTTACGGTGATAAAAATAAGGGAGGTCTTTCCATCAAATTTGGTGAACCCCAGAAGGTAAACACCCCGGATTTAAAAGAAGGTTTTGCCGGCCGGAAAATTAAAAGCGCTGCCCATAAGCATGCTGAAGATTCTTTTGACAACATGCTTGCGATGCAGCCTATTTTCCCGGCCAATATCTACTTTACCGCTTTTGCTGAAAGCTTCAATCGGACGCCCGTGGGTGTCATGAAAGAAAAAATCGATGACATCCGAGATCATCTGAGAACCCTGGTCTGGGGCAAGGCCAAACGCCGGGTCGATTTGCACTATGTCCTGGGCTATAACCACCACATTATCGCAGCCGACGAGATCATCAACCGCACATTTCAGATTTTCAGCCGGCCGAACCGCCACATTACCGATATAGACGGTGACATGTTCGTGGTTTACAACAAAGAGGTCGCGCAGCAGTACAAAAATCATACGGCTCACTTTTTCGAAAAATGAAAGAACTGATAAAAAAGACTAGGATATTCGCTCGAGACAGAGATTGGGAACAATTCCACTCGCCTAAAAACCTGGCCATGGCGCTAAGTGTCGAGGTGGCGGAAATTGTCGAGCATTTTCAATGGTTGAGCCAGGCCGAAAGCAATAGTTTGGAGCCCGCAAAGCTGGCTGCGGTTAAAGAAGAAATAGCGGATGTCATGATCTATCTCACCCGGCTTGCCGATCGGCTGGGAATCGATCCGGTGCAGGCCGCTGAAGAAAAAATGCAGCTCAACGAAAAAAAATACCCCGTCGATAAAGCCAAAGGCAGGGCCGCTAAATATACCGAATTTTAGCCGACGCCGGCAAGCGAAAGGAAAACCGTATGCTATCACGAAGTGAGATAGAAAAATTGCTGGGGGATTGGAACCGGGCCTGGGACCGGCACGACTTGGACGGCGTCATGCAGCTTTTTCATGAGGATATCATCTTCGAAAACTGGACCGGCGCCAGGATCAAAGGCAAAGCGAAACTGTCGGCAGCCTGGGTTCCCTGGTTCAAAAACCATGGCGGGTTTAAATTTATCCCGGAAGACACCTTCATTGATGAGCCACAGCAAAAAGTACTTTACCGTTGGCGCCTTGAGTGGCCTTCCCTGGAAGGCGGCTTTGAGGGAAAAGCTGAAACCCGGCGCGGCGTGGACATAATCCACTTTAAAGGCGATAAGATAATTCAGAAACTGACCTATTCCAAAACAACGCTTGACATTGCAGGCCAAAGAATAGCTCTCACGGCCAACCTTTGACCATTGGCCTAATCTTGATCGACGTCAACGGATCCACGGTCTTTTATTGCTTTGGCCTGCTCCAATTCTTCAATGATCTCTTTGAGTCGAAATTCTCTGGCTTCTACTTTGACCATCATCATGCCGAAGGATTCCGCCAATTCACTGAGCACGCCGGGATATCTTCCTTTTTTCGAAAGTTCAAACAGGTGGTCGGAGTCTGCTTTGTCATATCTGCCGGAAGCAATTTTTTTGCAGCAGGCATTCAGCATTTCAAATAGATCAAGGTAATAGCGCTCGAAATCCATAGTAGACCTCCAATTTGATCATAGTTTTTGTCCCATCAATATATTAACTTCAGTTGCGCTTGGCAAGTGGCAATATCAACCGTTGACTCAGAGAGAAATTTCATGATACTCGATTAACTATAGAGTGGACGCATAAACGTAAAAATTCTCATTATATCAGCATGATAAGATAAAATACTACTTGACTTTTTTTGATATAAGTACTACTAAAATCACTCCTTTTATAGGCCTAGTTCCCTAAAACT
>Ga0209339_1000082_pt1 | contig 42339 bp, 27 predicted proteins | sample OlaalgELextract3_FD_187376 | JGI IMG/M metagenome (GOLD analysis project Ga0209339, IMG submission 187376) | Olavius algarvensis symbiont microbial communities from Tuscany, Italy - Type A ELBA extract 3 (SPAdes) (version 2) | ecosystem: Host-associated > Annelida > Digestive system >... | reverse complement strand
AGTCCACAGCCACTCCTGTGGGGTGCTTAAATTGTGCTTCTGTGCCGGTGGCATCCCTACGACCCCATCACGTGCCGTCGGGCAAGGTGCTTACCACCCCCGCCGGTGTGATTTTCCGGATGTGGTGATTGCTAAAATCTGCCACATAGACATTGCCGGATGAGCCCACAGCCACGCCGTAGGGGCGGTTAAACTGCGCCGTGGTGCCGGTGCCATCAGTATAACCTGGAGTGCCATCGCCGGCTATGGTGCTTACCACCCCCGCCGGCGTGATTTTCCGGATGCGGTTGTTGATAAAATCTCCCACATAGACATTGCCTGATGAGTCCACAGCCACTCCGGCGGGGTGGTAAAACTGTGCTTCTGTGCCGGTGCCATCAGTATAACCTGGAGTGCCATCGCCGGCTATGGTGCTTACCACCCCCGCCGGCGTGATTTTCCGGATGCGGTTGTTGAATGAATCTGCCACATAGACATTGCCCTCTGAGTCCACATCCACTCCGTCGGGGTGGTAAAACTGTGCTTCTGTGCCGGTGCCATCCGCAAAACCCTCTGTGCTGCCGGCAAAGGTGGTTACCATTCCCATCGGCGTGAATTTCCGGATGCGGTGATTGCTAAAATCTGTCACATAGGCATTGCCGGATGAGTCCACAGTCACGTCGTAGGGGAGGTTAAATCGTGCCACAGTACCGGTGCCATCAGTATAACCTGGAGTGCCATCGCCAGCTATGGTGCTTACCACCCCCTTCGGCGTGATTTTCCGGATGCGGTGATTGCTAGCATCTGCCACATAGACATTGCCTTCTGGGTCCACAGCCACGTTGGAGGGGAAGAAAAACTGCGCATCTGTGCCGGTGCCATCCGCAAAACCCCTTCCACCCCTTCCACTGCCGGCTAAGGTGCTTACCACCCCCTTCGGCGTGATTTTCTGGATGCGGTGGTTGTATGTATCTGCCACATAGACATTGCCGGATGAGTCTACAGCCACTCCGGCGGGGTAGAAAAACTGCGCATCTGTGCCGGTGCCATCCTTATAGCCTGACCTTCTGCCGGCTAAGGTGCTTACCACCCCCTCCGGCGTGATTTTTCGGATGCGGTGATTGCTATAATCTGTCACATAGGCATTGCCGGATGAGTCCACAGCCATTCCGTCGGGGTAGTTAAAGCGTGCTTCTGTGCCGGTGCCATTTCCAGAATCCGGTGTGTTAGTACCGGCAAAGGTGCTTACCACCCAAGCCATGCTGGTGCTGTCGGATTTCGTACTGGTGTTATCGAAAACCTTGCAGGACACCAAAAGGCTCATAAGAGCCAAAACCAAGATACTTCTATTCATAATTTCTCACTATATGGTTGCATATCTATTATAACCTGATTCATCTTGATTCACCAGAGGATTAAGGAGTTTTTTCAAACTCAGCGGCTACTTTCAAAGAGATAATCAGCCCCGGCCTTCGCATCAAGAGGCAATTCTAAAAGATATCATATTGACATGAGGCGCCATCGCGCCTCCGCCCAGGGCACCTTGTACTCTATCTTCCGGATGCGATCGTCTCTTTCATCTGCCACATAGACATTGCCGGATGAGTCCACAGCTACGTCGGAGGGGTACCTGAACTGTGCCGTGTTGCCGGCGCCATCCTTATTGCCTGGCGTGTCACTGCCGGCCAAGGTGGTTACCACCCCCGCCAGCGTGATTTTCCGGATGCGGTTGTTGTTACTATCTGCCACATAGACATTGCCGGATGAGTCCACAGCCACGCCGGGGGGGGATCTAAGCCCTGTGCCAAAGGTGCTTACCACCCAGGCTTTGCTGGTGCTGTCGGATTCCGTACTGGTGTTATCGAAAACCTTGCAGGATATCAAAAGGCTCATAAGAGCCAAAACCAGGATACTGGATAATCTATTCATAATTCCTCATCCTCACTAATTTACTAGCCGATTGTAGTCTAAAACATTGTTACAACTTAATTCATCCCGATTCACCAGAGAATTCAGGAGTTTTTTCAAATTCAGCGTCTACTTTCAAAGCGATAACCAGCCCCTACCTCCGCATCAAGGGGCAGTTCTAAAAGTTACCACATTGACATGAGGAGCCATCGCGCCGCTGCCTAGGGCACCCTGTACTCTATCTTTCGGATGCGGTGATTGCCAGCATCTGCCACATAGACATTGCCGGATGAGTCCACAGCCACTCCGTAGGGGTAGTTAAACTGTGCTTCTGTGCCGGTGCCATTAGCATAACCTGGAGTGCCATCGCCGGCTATGATGCTTACCACCCCCGCCGACGTGATTTTCCGGATGCGGTGGTTGCCATTATCTGTCACATAGACATTGCCGGATGAGTCCACAGCCACACCGGCGGGGTAGTAAAACTGCGCCGTGTTGCCAGTGCCATCCGCAAAACCCTCTGTGCTGCCGGCAAAGGTGGTTACCACCCCCTCCGGCGTGATTTTCCGGATGCGGTGGTTGTTAGAATCTGCCACATAGACATTGCCGGATGAGTCCACAGCCACTCCGTAGGGGTAGTAAAACTGTGCCGTGCTGGCGGTGCCATCCTTAAAACCCTCTGCGTTAGTGCCGGCAAGGGTGCTTACCACCCCATTCGTCGTGATTTTCCGGATGCGGTGGTTGTTCTCATCTGTCACATAGACATTGCCGGATGAGTCCACAGCCACGCCGATGGGGGAGTTGAACTGCGCCGTGGTGCCGGCTCCATCCTTAATAACCCGTTGCTGCCGCTGCCTAGGGTACCTTGTACTCTATCTTTTTGTACTCTATCTTTCGGATGCGGTGGTTGTTTCGATCTGCCACATAGACGACATTGCCGGATGAGTCCACAGCCACGTCGCTGGGGAAGTCAAACTGCGCCGCGGTACCGGTGCCATCCCTACGACCCCACCACCTGTTGCCGGCTATGGTGCTTACCACCCCCGCCGGCGTGATTTTCCGGATGCTGTGGTTGCCATAATCTGCCACATAGACATTGCCGGATGAGTCTACAGCCACTCCGCTGGGGCTCTTAAACTTTGCCGTTGTGCCGGTGGCATCCACAAAAGCCGCATCGCCACTGCCGGCTAAGGTGCTTACCACTCTATCTTCTATTCTATCTGCCGGCGTGATTTTCCGGATGCGGTGGTTGTGTCGATCTGCCACATAGACGACATCTCCGGATGAGTCCACAGTCACGCCGTAGGGGAAGTTAAACTTTGCCGCATTGCCGGCGCCAGCCGCAAAACTCCCTGTGCCAGTGCCGGCAAAGGTGGTTACCACCCCCGCCGGCGTGATTTTCCGGATGCGATTGTTGTTACTATCTGCCACATAGACATTTCCGGATGAGTCCACAGCCACGTCGGAGGGGTAGTGGAACTGTGCCGTGCTGCCGGTGGCATCCGCAAAATCCGCATCGCCACTGCCGGCTAAGGTGCTTACCACTATATCTTCTATTCTATCTGCCGGCGTGATTTTCCGGATGCGGTGGTTGTTAGTATCTGCCACATAGACGACATTGCCGGATGAGTTCACAACCACACCGCGGGGACTGTTAAACTGTGCTTCTATGCCGGTGCCATCCTTAAAACCCTCTGTGCGACTGCCGGCAAAGGTGCTTACCACCCCCTCCGGCGTGATCTTCCGGATGCAGTGGTTGTCGCTATCTGCCACATAGACATAGCCGGATGAGTCCACAGCCACTCCGTAGGGGTTCTTAAACTGTGCCGTGCTGTAGCCATCCACAGAACCCGCTGTGCCAGTGCCGGCAAAGGTGCTTACCACCCAGGCCATGCTCTCGGGAAACTTGCAGGACGCCAAAAGGGTCATAAGAGCCAAAACCAGGATACTTCTATTCATAATTTCTCACTATATGGTTGCATATCTATTATAACCTAATTCATCTTGATTCAGCAGAGAATTAAGGAGTTTTTTCAAACTCAGCGACTACTTTCAAAGAGATGATCGGCCCCGGCCTTCGCATCAAGAGGCAGTTCTAAAAGATACCACATTGACATGAGGCGCCATCGCGCCGCTGCCTAGGGCACCTTGTACTCTATCTTTCGGATGCGGTTGTTCTCTCTATCTGCCACATGGACATTGCCGGATGAGTCCACAGCCACACCGAAAGGCAGATAAAACTGTGCCGTGCTGTAGCCATCCACAGAACCCGCTGTGCCAGTGCCGGCAAAGGTGCTTACCATTCTATCTTCTATTCTATCTGCCGGCGTGATTTTCCGGATGCGGTGGTTCCTTTGATCTGCTACATAGACAGTGCCGGATGAGTCCACAGCCACACCGAAAGGCAGATAAAACTGTGCCGCATCGCCGGTGCCATCCACATGACCCTCTGTGCTGCCGGCCAAGGTGCTTACCACCCCCGCCGGCGTGATTTTCCGGATGCGGTTGTTGATAGCATCTGCTACATAGACAGTGCCGGATGAGTCCACAGCCACGCCGAAGGGGTAGTTAAACTGCGCCGTGGTGCCGGTGCCATCCGCAAAACCCTCTGTGCTGCCGGCCAAGGTGCTTACCACTCTATCTTCTATTCTATCTGCCGGCGTGATTTTCCGGATGCGGTTGTTGCCACTATCTGCCACATAGACAGTGCCGGATGAGTCCACAGCCACGCCGACGGGGGCGTCAAACCGTGCTTCTGTGCCGGCGCCATCCTCAAAACCCCTTCTGCTGCCGGCCAAGGTGTTTACCATCCCCGCCGACGTGATCTTCCGGATGCGGTGGTTGTTAGCATCTGCCACATAGACAGTGCCGGATGAGTCCACAGCCACTCCATAGGGGCGGTTAAACTGCGCCGTGTTGCCGGTGCCATCCGCAAAACCCCTTGTGATGCCGGCCAAGGTGCTTACCACTCTATCTTCTATTCTATCTGCCGGCGTGATTTTCCGGATGCGGTGGTTGTTCTCATCTGCCACATAGACATTGCCGTATGAGTCCACAGCCACGCCGGTGGGGTAGTCAAACTTTGCCGTGTTGGCGGCGCCATTCCTATAACATGAAGTGCTGCCGGCCAAGGTGCTTGCCACCCCCGCCGGCGTGATTTTCCGGATGCGGTGGTTGTATGAATCTGCCACATAGACATTGCCGGATGAGTCCACAGCCACGCCGGTGGGGTAGTCAAACCGTGCCGCGGTGCCGATGTCATCCGCAAAACCCGCTATGTCACTGCCGGCCAAGGTGCTTACCACCCAGGCCTTGCTCTCGGGAACCTTGCAGGACGCCAAAAGGCTCATAAGAGCCAAAATCAGGATACTTCTATTCATAATTTCTCATGTATGGTTGCATATCTATTATAACCCAATTCATCTTGATTCATCAGTGATTTCAGGAGTTTTTTTAAACTCAGCATCTACTTTCAAAGCGATAACCAGCCCCGGCCTTCGCATCGAGAGGCAGTTCTAAAAGATACCACATTGACATGAGGTGCCATCGCCCGCTGGCTAGGGCACCTTGTACTCTATCTTCCGGATGCGGTGGTTGTTAGAATCTGCCACATAGACATTGCCGGATGAGTCCACAGCCACGCCGATGGGGGAGTGAAACTTCGCCGCTGTGCCGGTGCCATCCGCAGAATCCGCTGTGCCACTGCCGGCTATGGTGCTTACCACTCTATCTGCCGGCGTGATTTTCCGGATGCGGTGGTTGTTAGTATCTGCCACATAGACATTGCCGGATGAGTCCACAGCCACGCCGATTGGCTCGTCAAACCATGCTTTTGTGCCGGCTCCATCCGCAAAACCCCTTGTGCTGCCGGCCAAAGTGGTTGCCACCCCCGCCGGCGTGATTTTCCGGATGCGGTGGTTGTTAGTATCTGCCACATAGACATTGCCGGATGAGTCCACAGCCACTCCGGAGGGGCTGTGAAAGCGTGCCGCTGTGCCGGTGCCATTCGCATCACCCTCTGCGCGATCGCCGGCCAAGGTGGTTACCACCCCCGCCGACGTGATTTTCCGGATGCGGTTGTTGCTATAATCTGCCACATAGACATTCCCGGATGAGTCCACAGCCACGCCTTGGGGTCTGTCAAACTTCGCCGCTGTGCCGGTGGCATCCGCAAAACCGCTTGTGCTGCCGGCCAAGGTGCTTACCACCCCCTCCGGCGTGATTTTCCGGATGCGGTTGTTGAGAGTATCTGCCACATAGACATTGCCGGATGAGTCCACAGCCACGCCGCGGGGGCCGCTAAACTGTGCCGCTGTGCCGGTGCCATCCGCAGAACCCGCTGTGCCACTGCCGGCCAAGGTGGTTACCATCCAAGCATTGCTCTCGGGAATCTTGGCCTTGCTCTCGGGAACCTTGCAGGATACCAAAAGGCTCATAAGAGCCAAAACCGAGATACTGGATATTTTATTCATATTTTCTCCTATAATGAGTTAATTATAATCTCAAATATTATTATAACCCAATTCATCTTGATTCGCCAGTGAATTCAGGAGTTTCCCCAAACTCAGCGTCTACTTTCAAAGCGATAATCGGCCCCGGCCTTCGCATCGAGAGGCAATTCTAAAAGATACCACACTTAACATGAGACGTCATCCGCAGAACCCGCTGTACCGCTGGCCAGGGCACCTTGTACTCTTGTCTTCCGGATGCGGTGGTTGTTCTCATCTGCCACATAGACATTGCCGGTTGAGTCCACAGCCACTCCGGAGGGGTGGTTAAAGCGTGTTTCTGTTGCCGGCGCCCTCTCCGCATGGCAGCAGGGGCTGCCCCTATACCTGATTGGACTCTAAGGCGTCAGATGAGGTTCCTGTCGAGCATTTCGCTTGCGGCAGGAAGGCTGGCGCTGTCTCCTGTCGTTGCCGCAGGCTCCATACCTCATCACAACATGCTAACAGCATTTACTGAAAAATGTGCTTTGTGGTATATTGTCAGCAAATCACTGGCGGCATGAGTCCGCGGACAGGAGAGTCTGATGGCCGAAATTACATTCAAGGGAATCCAGATCCGGACAAGCGGCAGTCTTCCCCCCGTGGGAAGCATCGCTCCGGAGTTCTGTCTTGTTAATACAAACCTCGAAGAGGTTAAACTCTCGAACTTCGACGGGGTGAGGGTGCTGAACGTCTTTCCCAGCGTCGATACGGCCGTTTGCGCCACCTCGGTGCGTATCTTCAATAAAGAAGCTGGTTCGATGGACGGGGTTGAAGTTCTCAACGTTTCTGCCGATCTTCCATTCGCACACAAACGCTTTTGCGGTGCGGAAAATCTGGCTGGCGTGGTTAGCCTATCCTGTTTCAGATCAACCTTTCCCGAGGATTACGGCTTGAAGATTGATAACGGTATTCTCGCGGGCCTGTGCTCACGGGTTGTCATCGTTGTGGACTCGGCCGGCAGGGTTCTTTATTCAGAGCAGGTGCCGGATATTGGCTCGGAGCCAAACTACGATGCAGCGCTGGCGGCAACTGGCAAGGGATAGATGACGCGCTGAGACGCCGATGCGGCTGTGAGAGCGGGGGTTCCGCTCTGTGGTTGAGCGCTTCTGCGTTGCACCGGCAGCACGCCGGCCAGATGGTTTTTACTCACCACAAAATGCGCCCCTGGAGCACGGTGATGTCAATTCCTTCATCTGGAGCATGGTTTGTGCAGTCCTGGGTTGGCACTACCTCGATATCTGGATACGCCTTCCTGCGACACAGCTGAAGCAGTCATCCCGCCTGTTTTGTTGAACCTTGATGTGGCGAATTTTCTATTATTGCGAATTTAACGCAACGGCAATCCTTGCGCCGGTTGCAGCGTTATTTTTTATGAGCGCGATGTTTGCTTCAAGGCTTCTGCCTCCGGTGATTTCCTGGATCCGGTTGAGCAGGAATGGTGTAACGTCTTTTCCACGGACATTTTTTTCTTTCGCTTCCTCGAGAGACTTCTGAATTGCGTTTTGCATCTCCGCACTGTCCATCGCATCTGCTTCCGGTACGGGAGTTGCAATAACCATTCCGCCGCGAATTCCCATTTCTCTTTGGACACGAATTAAATGTGCGGTTTCTTCCGGTGTGTCGACGCGGGTATTCACCGGGTATCCGCTTGATCGTATGTAAAAAGCCGGAAACTCATCTGTTTGATATCCGATAACAGGGACGCCGTGCGTTTCGAGAAACTCCATTGTTCTGCCAATGTCCAGAATGGCTTTGGCGCCAGCGCACACGACAGTGACATTTGCACGGCCAAGTTCCGGAAGATCCGCGGAAATGTCCATCGTGACTTCTCCCTTTTTGTGCACGCCTCCGATGCCCCCGGTTACAAATACTTCAATTCCCGCAGATTCTGCGCATATCATTGTTGCAGCTACCGTTGTGGCGCCGTCTCTTTTCTTTGCCAGAACAATTGCAATATCTCTTCGGCTGACTTTTTGTGCAGACGCCTTATTGCCGATGTAGTCAATATCATCTTCACTCAAGCCAATTCTGATTTTCCCCTTCATTATTGCGATGGTTGCAGGAATCGCACCGTTATCACGGATTATTTTTTCAACTTCCATCGCAGTCTCGACATTCGCGGGATACGGCATCCCGTGTGCAATTATGGTTGATTCGAGAGCCACAACAGGCAAGCCGTCTGTTTTGGCCTGCTGGACTTCGTCGGAATATGCAACCCATCTTGCCAGATTCATTTGTTATGCAGGTTCGCCTGTAAGTTTGTAGAGTTTATCTACACTGAGTTCCGGATGGACAGCATGCTTGCTTCTTAAAGCTTGTATGGCAGCGGCTGTTCCGAGTTTGGCAGATACTTCCAGAGATTTTCCTGTGGAGAGGCCGAATATAACACCTGCAGAGTGGGAATCGCCGGCACCGGTTACATCAATGACATCTGTCATGAGTACCGGAATGTGTCTGGATTCTTCGTCTGTGACAATACACTGTCCTTCAGCGCCAAGGCTGATCAACGCGCGTGCCGCCCCTCGTTTCCGTATTTGCCTGCCGGCTTCTATTGCATCATCCGGTGTCTTGATATCGATTCCGGACAGCACGGCTGCTTCATCGCGGTTAGGCAGAATCAGATCGATGCCTGATAGATTATCAGGTAATTTCTTTGTCTTATGTGTTGAAACCGGATTCACAATCAATTGCTTGCCTCTGTCTAACGACTGCCCGATGATGTACTCGATTACTTCTGCTGAGAAGTTTGTGTCCATAAAAACGATATCGCCCTCTTCGATTTTCAGCCATTTTTTCTCGATGAACCCGAAATCGAGACTGTCATAGAGAGCCATGTCGGATACGGATGCTTGTAATTCTCCTGAGCAGTCCAGGATGGCGGTATAGGTTCCGGTTCTTTTTGATGGAAGTATGGTTGAGTGGCCAAGGTAGACTCCTGCCCGGGCTGTTGTCTTTTTTAACCAGGCGCCGTCCGCATCGTCGCCAAAGACGGTCACCAATGACACCTTGGCGCCCAGCCGGGCAAGCGCCTCTGCCACATTGCGGGCAACACCTCCGCTCGATGTGGTGAGCCTGCCGGGGTTGGAAGTACCTTTTTCAAACTGTGCGATGGTTTTCGCTTTTCTGTCGACATTCGCGCCGCCGACGCACATAATCAATTTCCCCGACATAACCTGTTTATGGGAACACAGCAGCTGAGGGCTCGTCAAGAGAGAGAGTTTGACATGAATGCTGGAGTTTCACAATTGGCCGCGGGTAGGGGAGAGTGTCGGCGGCAGGCCATCGATTGTCGATAAGGTAAGCTCGCTTCAGGTAGTTGTTCCTTCGTGAATCACGGCACTCTGGCCGATTCAACATCCGCCTCCAACTTTTACACACCTCTTCAGAAGACGACATTCTTATCCGGGCGTCGTTCCTGATATCAAACTTTGCTGATGAAGATAGTGTAGAGTTTACCAGAGAGACAGGGAGATAATTATCAGAGTTGCAGGCAGGATGATGTACTCGATTACCTCATTCGACCGCTCATTTGCCTTTCATTCCCGCAAATTCTCGTGCTCATTTTCATTGCTCGCAGCATCTTCCCTTATAAGAGGCTGGCTTGCTTTCATCCGAACAACAACACGAGGGTTCTAAATCTGTCCCGATGCTGCTGGAGGGTTTCAATGCGGAAAATTTGAGGCTGGCAACCTTCCCGTCGAGAGCGGTTATGATGTTGTTTTTCAGTTCATCAGTTAGGTTTTCGGAAGAGCAGCTGCATCCGCCGGAAGTTTCAGAGCTCACCAATGACTTAAGCTGGTTTCTGTCATAAACGAGGCGTGATGCTACCAAAACATCCCTCAGTCCGCATTGTTTCAGTTCGGCAAGATATTCTTCTTCGGAAATTGCCCCTGCAATGCAGGAAGCATAGAGTTCCATGTTCCGCTTGACGGAGTCCGGCATTTCTGCGGCGACGATATCCGAGATAGAGATACGGCCACCGGGTTTGAGCACCCGATATATTTCGGCAAATACTTTGTCTTTCTCCGGAGAAAGGTTGATAACGCAGTTTGAAATAACCCAGTCTATCGATGCGCTCTCCACGGGCATTTTCTCTATCATGCCTTTGCGCACCTCGATGTTTTGCAATCCTGAATCAGCGATGTTCTTCCGGGCTTTGGCTATCATTTCATCGGTCATGTCGATACCGATCACCCTGCCTTTTGAGCCGACTTTTTTAGCTGCCATGATTAAATCGATTCCAGCGCCACTGCCGAGATCGAGTACGACTTGTCCTTCTTTGACTTCGGAAAATGCGAGTGGATTACCACAGCCGAATGAAACTGCGCCATCGGGAATGTCTGAGAGCTCGTTTTCTGAATAACCAGCCATTTCGGATAAGACACCAGCTTTCGGACCGTCACAGCATCCACCAGATGACTGAATGCTCCTCGCATAAAAGGAAGACACCTGGCTTCTAATAGAATCGGCTTCCTTCATCTCTGCGTTGTTGGCGAATAGGATTGAAAGGCGTTTTTTCAGTTCATCTGCAACCCTGCGAAAAGCATCTGGTGAGGCAGGATCGGGTAATTCCCAATGCATCCGATGCACTTCTCCCGGGAATAGCGGGCATTCTTCTTCGCCGCACAACGTAATTACGGTATCGACAGTGGCCGGATTTATCTGAGAAGCATTTTTAGAGCTCTGTTTTGACGCATCGATACCCAGCTCCGACAGAACTGCAATCGCTTCCGGCCGAACGCTCGTTGGTTTGGAACCGGCAGATTGAACCCTTACTCCAGCGGGAGCGAGCTTGCGCGCGATGCCTTCGCCGATTTGGCTGCGGGCGGAATTGTTTACGCAGAGAAAGAGAAGTCCTTTCGGTTTAAGCGCGTTAAGGATGCTCGCCTCGATGAGCCATTTCGGCGGTACGCCTTCATTGCCATAAAGCCGGCAGGATATGGATGGTTGGCGTGCGGAATCGTATTCCAAATCCATACCATCGATGTGAATCGAGGGCGATCCATAGAAATTATACTTTTGTGCCGCTTCCTCTGTTGCAACTTGTATTTTTTCTATGGCGGTATCCGAAACCAGCTCCGATACAGCTTCTTCCAGTCTGCTGTATGCGGTTTCTGTATTGGGACATTTATCAAAATACAGGAATTGAATTTTCATAATTTCTCACTTTTTTTAGAATCGAACCAGCCTGTAATTTTCAGGCAAATCCGCGCCAGCATTGCCGGCGCCTCGAGATAAGAGGGGCCAGCCACGCCGGCCAAATGAGGATGGCATTAGGGGTACTTGCGGCATTGTGCGGAACAGCTTTTCCCAGTCCCTGCGCATCGCCGACATCGAGGCCCGGGGTTATTTCAACCAGCCCCGCCGCATCGGCGCCGACAGCGTTCCCGGAAAGAAGACCGAAACGGTTGAGAGCCCGGTTGACAAGAAGAGTCAGACCCGCGGGCTTCAGATTTTCGCCTGCCTGAAGAATTTCGGTGAATCGATTTTCACGTTTTTCACTATGGGGCACATCATGAAGGGGGGACACATCATGAAGCAATGGAGATTTCCGGAACGCCATCAACCTTAACCGGGAGTTCATCCACTGGGCCACCGGGGGGGAGCCAGCTTGCCAAAAACCGGTCACACTGTACAAAATGAGCCAGACGGCCAGAGGGAGTTCGAAGAATCCGGGGCCTTCTTTGGTGATACGCATCCTGGTTGCAGCCATCAGATTCCTTATAAGCTTATTTGCAAAGCGCGGCTTCGCAGGCAGCTCCACCGGCCAGCCTTTTTCCCAGCCATTCACTTAGACGCGATTCTGTCTCATCGGCTAAGAAGAGATGAGATGAGCTCGGCAATCGCTCGAAGAACCCGGCCCGGCTCCTTGCCGGGATGAGGATGCATCATGTAGTAAACTCAAGGTGCCCTCGCGCCGGTTATCCAGAAGCCCCGCGTTCTTGAGATAGCGCAGATGCCGTGATGCTTTGGATTGGGAAGTTTGGAGAACTCTCATGACATCACAGACACAAAGTTTTCCATGCCTAAGCAAAAGCGCCATGATGGTTAACCGTGTTTCATCTGCCAGAGCTTTGAATACGTCTGCGTACACTCTCAAAGAGTTGGGTGCTCCTTATATTTGCTTATATCTGCATACAATATACTCGTATAAGCGGTTATATGCAAGTATTAAAATCATGAAATTTCAGGCACAGAGCTCTCTTCGATCAGCTTGCTGCAGTACTGTAGTGCACAGGCATCATGAAAAGAAGCATCATAACACATCTTAAGATATTCAGTCTGGATGTCAGCGGGAATGCATGGTACTTCAGTTCTGACTGCCGCCTGCGATGTGGGCGGGAATTGCCGGTAGTCCTGCAGCTCAAGCTCATCATCAGGGGCAGTTGTTCTTTTGTATGAGCTGATGCAAATCTTATCCTTCAGCTGATGGTGATTCCCGCTCCGCCGGGCCTCCCTGTCGCTATGCCGGACACTTTGAACAGAATTGCAGCGCTCATGCTGACAAAAAAATCCCCAAAACAAATGATGTTGATTTGAATGTGCAAGCCCTTATTCCCGCTTTCATATTTTGGGGAAACCTCTTTGCCGATTCTTTTCGGGATTGCGGCGATAATCGGGGGTTTTGGCTGTTTGCCTGAATCTTCTGCAGTTTCGCTTTTTTCCCCAGATTTGAAAAATTTATTGCCGGTTCCTGAAGTTACTACCTTTGAGGTGCGGAAACACCTGAAGTTCATTATTGCTGCCAGATTTGCCCTGATTCCCGGTTGCCGGCTGGCAGCAATCTCAGAAACCATTCATCGGGATGCCCCCCTGCCAAATCGTATCGGATACTGCCCTCGCCAGTTTATTTGTGCTGATTGCTCAGAAATCCCGCTTGCATGTTATCCGGCTGCCAGAGAGCGAGGCGCATTCCGGGCAGTTGCCCGCATCCGGAGTCCAGGCCGCGCTCAAAGGCCTATCTGCTTTTTTCATTCTTGCCCCCTGTAGGCCTCCAGAATCAGTTTTTTCGTTCTGTACTCGCCGTATTTTTCTTCGTCCCTTCGGCGAACCAGGGGGAAGGCGTCGAGCAGGTAGAAGAGTTCCTCTTCGGAAAGGCCGTAGATATCCCGGGCCACGATTGCATCGATTGCCGCGCGCGCGTTAAGGCGCTCTTCCCCCCTTGAGAGTCCGGGCGGCTCTGAATTCGGCCCGATGGGCTGAACCCAGCCATAGGATGCCATGGCGTTCCAGTATGCGTTCATCTCGGGCGTCGTGCAGGAAAGGCGAAGTACGAGGGGCGCCAGCCTGGCGAGTATCGAATCTTCCACCTTATAGCGGGGGAAGGGCAGGCTGTTCAAAACCGTGAAGGTGACATGAAGTCCAATCTTCTTTCTCACCAGAAAGTCCATGGTGAAGGAGTTGGCTGTAGCCAGCCATGGAATCAGGGCCCAGTCCTCCGCAAATACTATGGTTGGAACAGCATGCCCTGCGATGCAGGCATTTGGCAGCAGAGCCGCGATGAAGCTTCGCTCGTCTGCAGGGTGCGCGATATCATGGTATCCCGCGCGGTAGCTGAAGGGACTTTTGCCGAGTCTGGCCGGAATGTTTTTTTTAAGCACCCGCCACTGAGGCTGAATAGACTTGGAGCCGAAGTCCAGCTTTTCCCATATGGTCGCGCGACCTCTTCCGGAGCGATACCCCTTGTAGCAGTGATCGTACTGTCCCAGCATCCTCCCCTGGTAGAGGGGAAGGCCGTCAGGGTTTTCGGAGAACAGTTCCCGGTCATTGCCCATATCGATTTCGCGAAGCTGATAGTACCTGGGGCCTCCCGCCTCTTCGCTCCCCAGCCGCGGCCAGCGGGCATAGAGTTTTTTGGCGATTTCGATGCCTTTCGGGCTTTCGAACTCCAGGATGTCCAGGTTTTCCGGCGACAAATCATGGACAAGGGACAGGGGCATGCTCAGGCAGTTCCCGGCCATAACGCTCGAGAGCCGCGGGCGGCTCCTGATGTTGAACGCGGCCTTGAAGCTCCTTGTTCGGCCAAAGCGGATGACGCTGTAGATTGCAAATTTGAACCGCCTATGAATCCCCTCGAACCAGATAGGGTTCTCAAAGCCGTAGATGCTTTCAAGCTGATGGTTTTCGAACAAGTCCTTTCTAACGGGCTTGCAGTGGACGCCGTTGTAGAACCCCGCCGGCACCAGCTGGGACGCGCGCCCCCTTGTTATCGTGAGCGCAACTTCGATAAACGCCTGATATAGATTGATATCTCCCACTCCCCTCTTGTCGTAGCGCCCGCTCTTCTTGATGAACAGCGCCTGGGCGTAGATGTTTCTTCGATATCGGGCCCATTTCGCGGCGGTGGCATCATCCTCGAGCAGACCCATTATCATGCGCCTCTCTCCGGCTAAATCCTGAAACCTGATATCGGGATTGTACTCGGAGAAGAATTCCTGCGTATAAGGCTTAAGCTTGTCCCACGGCGGATTTCCGATAACCGCGTCAAATCCGACTTCCGAACCTGATTTTCCGGCCGGAAACACGGCTGGAAAGGCGAGCTGCCAGTGAAAGAAGCGATACTCCTCTGCCAGTTCGCACACGGAATTTCGGATAGCCTGCGGCACGGCGTCCCGGCTCAACCTGTTCCATAGATTTTCTGTAATCACCGGCGCGCCGCCAGTTTGCTTAACGGCGAAAAAGATGGATGTCCACGCGTCGGCTCTAAACCAGGCGTCCCTGAATTCATGGGATTCGGTAAGCGCCTTCCAGCTCTTCTCCTTTACGCGAAGGCTCTTTATCCGGTTGTCGGGCGCATCTTCGATGTCCGCGGCCCTTTTCGATACCAGCGCCGCTTCCGCCGCCTCATCGAAATCCGCGAGCATGGTCTTCTGGCCGGCTTCCAGGTCTTTTCGTTCGCTCCTGTTCTGCTTTTTCAGCGCCTGGGCCGCCTTTCTGTCGTCTCCCTCTATGGCATCGAAGGCGCCGTCCGGAATGCCCCCCGCCATCAGGGCGGGCGTTGCGCCCAGCAGCGCGTTTCCGCATTGGATATGGCTGTCCAGGAAGGAGAGCGGCTTGCCTGGCTCGAGGGCCTCCATCCAGAGGCTCACCTTGCAGAGCTCCACGGCCATGGGGTTCAGGTCTACACCGAAGATGCACCTGCCCACAACATCGCGAAGCGCCGTTTGAACATCAGTGGGGCTCGGCTCATCATCGCCCAGGCGAACGGCGGCAAGGCGCCTGGCTATGCGGCGGGCGGCCGCCACCAGGAAGCACCCCGATCCGCAGGCCGGATCGCAAATCTTCAAGTTCAGAATGGCCTCTTCCGCATTGGGCTTCCTGCATGCCTCATCGAGCATCGGATTCAGAGTGGTGTCCAGCAGGCAGTCCACCAGGGTTGCCGAAGTGTAATAGCTGCCGGTGGTTTTGCGCTCGTGGCCGGCCTCGGTGGCGAGTTTGAAGTTGCCGAAACCGATGTGCGGGTGCAGTTCGAGCAGGCTCTCGTAAACGCTCCCCAGCTCGTCCGCGCCCACGTTGCGCCAGTTTACAGGCAGGCGGGTGGAGCCTTCCTGAATGTGTGAAAGAGAGCGAACGGCGCTGAGGACATGCTCGTTGGCGCACTCGGCGTCCATCAGATACGAACAGGCCTCCGGGTTCCAGAGCAGGCTGCCCAGGGCGGGGAGCGCCAAATCCTTGTAGCCGTTGTTCAGTTTATTCATAATCAGAGCGAGTCCCTGCCATAAGTCGCCATGGGGTCCGCCGCGCCTCTTGTCGGCCAGCTCCCGCAGCCTGCCCGCGGCGTAGTGGCGGCGGTAGCGTTCCTGCGCCTCTTCGGGCGCATTTGGATTCAGCAGGGCTTCCCGCTCCTCGGCCGCGAAGAGGAAGATAAGCCGGTAGGCCAGTCGAAGAATCTGCCTGTAGTATTCCTGCTTGTCGAGAGCTCCGGATTGCAGGGCTTCCTTCAGTCTTGTGTTGGCCTGATGGTTCAAAAATCCCGTGCCCAGACTCTCTATGGCCTTCTCCACGCCTCCTCGGAGCTTGTCCAGGGCTCGAACGCCCTCATCCTGCGAAATACCGAACCAGGTTTCGAGCCAGCAGTCCTCGGACTTCTCGGCTTCAACCCGACTCTGGTGGCATATCAGCCAGAGCAGCAGGAACTCGCTGTACTGCTCCCCGTCCATAATGGCCTGGAGATCGAACTCCACATAGGCCTGCCTGGTCAGGCTGTGATGATCGCGCAGCAGTCTCAGCCGATAGCCGTTGGCAACAAAGCCCCATAAATGCTTATCCGACTGGTTCAGGAAGGCCTGAACCAGGCCGTGAGGCGAAGACTGGGCCGCTCCGGCCACGCCCTTCTGCCTGCGGTCGAGGTCGACTCGGCATCCCAAGAGATGGATTGGGGAGTTATGCCATGTGTGGGAGATGGAGAAGCTTCTGCCCTCCGTCTTGATGGCTCTGCCCCTGGGGAGTCGTCCGTATTCCAACTCCTTGAAAAGCGGCAGGAGCCAGCGATCGCGGGTAAGGCCGCTTGCCGGTGAATGCTCCGGTTCCTTCTCCAAGGCTTTCCGAAAAACCCGCCAGGTGGCGATTAGCTGGTTCCAGGAGCGGTTGACAGCCTCGCCGATGCGTTCGTGCGGCCCTAAATTATAGGTGTCCGCCCTGGTTCCGGGCAGGGTTGAATCGCCGCTTTGGATGCGGCTCAGAATATCCTGCGGGAGGAGTCCTCCATCAGTGCGAACGGCGCTGAACCTGCGACTGGAGCGGCTCATGCCTTTTGTTCCGAGACTATTGGAAGATAGACGTAGATTCCAAGAACATCGACTGGCATGTGCACGTCAACTGAGCGAACCTCGTTCCGCGTTGTCTTGCGCACGCGTTTATGAGCTTTGAACAGGGCATCGCCCCGCTCCCTGGCCATCTGGCTGATGCGGGGACGGAGTTGATCGAAATTCTCCATTATTCTGCCTATCGCGTCCCGGGCCAAACCCCTGCCGATGTTGGCGTCCGCATCTGCCGAAAGCAGCGATTCGACATCCCCCTTCGCAATCCATTTGGCCTGCGCCGGGCTTCCGATAAAGCCCGCAAGGGCGACATCTTCCGCGAGCAGGGGGCGTTCTTTTCCGTCGCGGCCGCGGCTTACGATGTGGAAGCGCATGCGCAGCAGCAGCACACTCGTGCGGGAGGATACGGCCTTGCTGCGAATCACTCCGCAGCGCCTGCCCGGTCCCTTTCCGTCAAGGGCCGTCTCCAGCACATGCGCCGCCAGTCCCTCGATAACGGGGTGGGTGCGGGTAAGAAGCAGCACGTCTTTCTCGGGCTGGCCGTTGAAGGCGGCATCGAAGCCATCATTTTTGCCGATTGCGTCTTTGAGCGCCCGGGATGTTTCACTTAAGTTTACGGTTAACCGCTCTTCTCCCGAAACTCTGGCGCCGAGCATTTTGAGCGCGGTTCGGGCAAAGCGGCTCACATCTTCCTCGCCGCCGAGTGCCTGGCGAACCTCTTCGAGCTCCTTTCGTACTTCGGTTTTCACCGTTTTGAGCATCTGATTTTGAGCGAAGAGCGTTCTGCTCCGCCTTTCCCGCTCAACCGCGGCTTCCCACTGGGTGTCCACGGGCTCTTGAATGGGCTCGAGGAAATCGAGGTCGAGCTGCTGATTGCTCGACGGCCCGTGGATTAGCAAACCCTCCAGTATGGCGTCTTCGATGACGCGCGTCTCCATGGGAACTGGAACGATAACTCCAAGCTTCCTGTGTATGGTTTTGTGCTTGCGCAGGAGTACCTGCAGCACGATGCCGTCAACGGGGTTGTCCTGGCCGTAGAAGGTTAGGGTTCGAACCTTCTTCCTGGGCTGTCCGTAGCGATCGACCCGCCCCTCCCGCTGTTCGTGCCGCGTAGGGTTCCAGGAAAGATCGTAGTGCATCATCGCGTCGAAACTGTGCTGCAGGTTGATGCCTTCGCTCAGACAGTCAGTGCAGACAAGCACGCGCCGCTCGTTGATTCTCAGCGCGTCCACTCGTTGTTCCCGTTCCTCCGGCGGCATGGAGCCGGTTATCGCTTCAATCACAACGCCCTTCTCTTCGAGCTTCGAGCGCAGGAATTTAGCCAGGTACTCGACGGTGGGAATGAAGCGGCAGAACAGAATCGGCGAATAGCCATCGGCCAGGAATTTCTTCACCAGTTCCAAAGCCCGGGCAAGCTTGGCATCTTCCCTGCCTTTAAGAGCTTCCGCTTCGCCTGCAAGCGAAAGCAGCCGCCGACGTTCGCCATCCTCCTCTCCAGAGTCGCCGCCGGGTACAACGTCGATAATTTCGTAGTTCTCGTTATCGCGATCCAGAACGGCGCGGCGCCCTTCTTCGTCGATTTGCTCCACGGTATCGCATTCCGCACCGGATGAACGATTGCGCAGAGTGGCCGCGGCCGCGGCGGGACTGGAGGATAGAGAGCGCAGCAGGGCCAGCGCCGACCACCAGCGAACCCTTTGCCGTCGCTCTTCGATGGACTTGTCAAGCACGCTTTCCCGGCAGTAGGCCAGCACCTTGTCGAGGAAGCGGCGGTAGCCTGGCCGCAGTGAGTAGTGCTCTTCAGCGGTTTCGCGATCGGGGAAGGGTGTAACAGTATCGAGATAGTTTTCGAGATCGACTCTGCGACGCTGTACAAAATATCTGGCCAGTTTCTCGCGATTGTGGCGGTTTTTATCGCCGGAAAGGTTTTCGGGAAGTTCGAGCAGTTTCTCATCCAGCAGCGACAGCAGCGAACGAAAGCTTTCCTCCTTGCCGCTGTGCGGAGTGGCGGTAACCAGAATCATATTGCGGGAGCGGCCTTCCTTTGATTGGGGATTGACAAGCCCCTTGAGCAGCTCGTGACGCCTCTGAGAGGTGCTGCCCTTGCCGGCGGCCGTGCAGGTGTGCGCTTCGTCGACGATAATCAAATCCGGGGAGGTGCGGAGAAACTCGTAACGGCGGCGTTCGCTCTTGATATAGTCGGTGGAGACGACGGTGTAGGGATATCGTTCAAACAGAGACTGGTTGGATGAACGCTCCAGGCGTGCGGCCGTCCCCGAAAGAACGAGTTCCGCGTCGATGTGAAACTGCTCGGAGAGGGCCCTTTGCCACTGTTCGGCGAGGTGCGGCGGACACAGAACAGCAAGTCCTCGAACTTCCCCCCGGTCGATTAGCTCGCGGGCCGCCAGACAGGCTTCGACGGTTTTTCCAATCCCGACATCGTCGGCGATAAGAATGCGAACAGGATCCAGCTTGAGGGCCATAAGCAGTGGCACGAGCTGGTAGGGACGCGGCTCAACCGCAATTCCGGCGAGGGAGCGGAATGGACCGGCGCCTGAGCGAAACCCCAGGCGAACGGCATCCCTCAGCAGGCTGCACGAAAGCTGGTTGCCCATATCCCCGGCTGGATTGGGAAGTTCGAACACGGCTGGATTGGGACGCTCCAGAGGAAGATATATTCCGGTAACCTCGTCCTCTGTTCCGCCAAGGGGGCGCAGGATAAGCATGTCTGGATCGTCGTTGCTCTCGGGCAAAACCACCCACTCCCGGCCTCTAATCTTTACGAGAGCGCCAATGTCAAAACCCATTCTTCTCGTTAGGCCTTCGGCAACTCGGTTAGAAAGCGGCTTGGGCTGCCATCCCAGCTCACCGTCAATTCGTCTCGCGCCCGTGTCATGGCGACATAAAGCAGTTGACGTTCCCTTGCCTCGGCTGTTTCCACATCCTGCGGATCGTCCACGCGGAGCGCATCAGGGTAGGGCAGCATCTTATCGCCGCAGCCGAGTAACAACACCGCCTTGAACTCCAGCCCCTTGGCGCGGTGCATCGTGCCGAATTGAACAGCGCTTTTTTTAATTGGTTCCCTATCGCGGAGTTGATGAGAGGGAATATTCTCTGATAAGAGCGCCTTGCCAAATTCTTCAATGTGCTTTTTCGTTCTCGCAAAGGCGCCTATGGCTTCCGGAGCCAGCCCCTTATCCAACCATTGGCGAATTGTGATTACGCCGGCCTCGATTTCATCGTTATGCGAGTCGCAGCCATCAAACCGCGGCTTAGTTCCCAGCCGCAGGCTCCGAGTGCCGGTGCGGAACTCGGAGCCCCCGTCCATGTCATCGCAGGTTTCACTGAGCATCTGGTCGGCCGCTCGGCGAATCCTGGCGGTTGTGCGGTAGTTGATGCGCAGCACCGTCGAACGACCGCGCACCTCGATTCCGAGCTTACTCAGATTGAAGCTTCCAGAATAGATTCGCTGGCCCGCATCGCCGCAGAGCATCAGATTGCCTGGATGCGCCCGGCAAAGGGTTTTGAGAAATCTCAGCTCCGGTGGTTTCAAATCCTGTATCTCGTCGACAATCACCGCGGTAAATGAGCTGCTTGCTCTTCCTTCTTTTAACAGCTCTTCGGCTCGTCTGCAAAGTCCGGGCCAGTCGTATAGATTTTTATCCGCAAGCGATTCGAGTGCGCCTCCGAACACCTTCCAGAGCACCTTCCTCTCCTTTACGGAAAGTCCCTTGCCCCTGCCGGTTCGTCTGGCCTCTCTATACTCGCCCCACGAGGCGATGCCCTGCGTTTGCACGACATTGTTCCATTCCGCATGAATGAAGCTCTCCTCATAGCCAGGCGCATGAGGGGCGCTTAGATTATCAAGCAGTTTTTCGATGTCTTCTTTTTTAGCGGGGTTTGCGTCGGGCTCCGCCTGCCGCACAATTCCCAAAGCCTGGCTGTGTACGGTGGAAACCGTGATTCTCTCCAGCACGTTTTGTGAATGGCAGAGCTTTGCCAGGTTGCCTTCGATGTTTTCGCAGAGTGTTTTGCCGTAGCTGGTGAGCAGCACCCTGTTGCCCTCTTTGGCAAGATGTCGGGCTCTATGCAAGGCCACTACGGTTTTTCCGGTGCCTGCCGATCCGGAAACCTTCGAAGGCCCCTTGAATTCATGTTTTACCAGAACGCGCTGAGAGGGATGCAGGAAGGCTATCCAGCGATCCATAGGCGCTCCGAGCGCAGCTTCGAAAATCTCTTCATCTTCAAACGAAGAGAGGACAAGCTGAGTATCAGCAGCCTCGATGGCCGGCTTGTCTGTACCAACGGGCATTGGCGGCGTTACCGGCTCGCCGCTTGCGAGTGCCAGGAGTCGTTCTGCCAGGTGCCCGGGAAGCTTATCGCCCTTTGACAGGAAATCATCATCATTTCGCAGTTGGCGGAGCCAGGGCAGCCAAACTTCCGGAATTCCTAACGAGAGCAGATAATCGTCCTTGTAATCATCGAAAAGATGCCTATCTTCCGGCAGAATTTTCCCGGGTTGCTTAACTTCGATGATTTCCACGATTTGGAAAGCACCGGTAACCGAATGGCGACCGATCACCCTGTGCTCGGCCCAGTTATAAGCCTGGTCGTGATGTGCAACATAAAGGATAAACCACCTGCTGCCGTCTTTTAGAAGGATAACCCGCAAATCCTGGTTTACTCGTCCAGACCAGAGGTTTTTGGAATGAGCGAGCTTCAGGCGCTTCAGCTGAATACTCGGGTGCTTGGGTTTTTCCCGGAACAGATTGATAAACTTTGTGGCACTGTTACGCTCATTCTGGTTTAGCTGGTTAAATGAGTCAAAAAACTGTGTTGCGATCATGGGTTTTTTGTCCATGGTGGTTATATTTCCTCCAATTCCGCAAGAATGCGCGCCATCACATTTTTCTCGTCAGCGCGAACTCGGAGCACTCGATGGCCCTGTTCCGCCAGAGCGTTTACCATGGCGACTGTCGTGGATTTAGCGTCATCCACCAGACGAATCAGGCGCTTGCCCTTTCTGATGGTCGCGAGGTCGAGATCGACAACCCTTTCTTTGTCCATAACTTCATCTCCCGGTTCCAGGAGGATGCCTTCGGTTTCGGCCAATTGCTTCATTACAGTGTGCCATGACGGGTCGAAGTCCTCCGGATCGAACTCATAAGCGGGAGAAACATCTGAACCCGCGGATACTGCCGGCTTGCGATTGTTAGTGGTATTGCGATTGTTAGTGGTATTGCGATTGTTAGTGGTATTAAGGAAATCCAGCTCATAAGCGGGAGGAGCATCTGAACCCGCGGATACTGCCGGCTTGCCGAATAAGTCCGGATAGCGGCTCAGAATCGGCTCCCAGTCTGCCGCGTGATGGAAGCGAATAACGATGAACCCGCTATTCTCCAGCAATTCCTGCTGTTTTTCGTCCTTAGCCTTCACTTCGGCTGTGTCGTGGTGCGGGCCGTCAATGAATATTGCGGTGCCTTTATCGCGATAAAGGAAATCAGGACGCACTCCGCAATCTTCCACTATTGACTGGCCCTCTTCTGGGAGCCTCAATTTCATTTCCTTCACCTTTTCCACCCAGTTTCGTTCCAAATTAGACTGGCACAGATTGAGCAGTCGTTTGAATTGGTCTTCACGGGCTATCACCGGTGATGCCTGCACTGAAGCTCTCATCCATTGCTTTAGAATGTCGGGCAGATAATGCCGATCCAGCAGACGGTGATCCCGCTGGTTGTAGTAGGATAATAGACAATCGTAGCAAGCCGCCTCACAGTCCTCTCGCGCGTCTTTGGCGCGCCGCCGATCTTCAGCTGTCTCAGGATCGAAATGGCAGATTTCCATGGCGCGACGCGCTATGGCCGGCAAGGCGTCAGCATCTTCTGCCAGCCGTCGCAGCACTCCGGCCCCGCCTTCGGACGCCTCATAGAGAAGGATGTACCTGCGATCATCCGAGCTGGGAAGAGCCTCGGTGGCGAGCTCTCTATCCTCGAGCTGGAAATGCACCTGGATGGCGGTTTTGAGCGCTGCCTCCAGCGATGCCATCTGAATGCCATTAAGCTTCTCTTCCGGTTGGATTATAATGCAATTTCGAGTATCTTCGACATAGGGTACAACACGTTCCGAACAGGGGGATAACGGGTCTTCCGGATCTTCATCAGCAACCTGGCTTTTAGCCCAGTAGCCCCGTTTGGTGTCGAGCAGATAACCCGTTTCACCCTTGTCTTTGCGACGACGCCAGCCAAGATTCATCCTCCAGAGCGTGGCGGCGTGCCCGTAAACCAGTGTTGCGAGCAAGTCGTCGTCTTTGGAGATAAGCTTGGCGCTGGGGGCCGACGCGCTTTCCCGAACCGCGAGGCGGAAGCCGGTTTTCAGCTCGTAGCCCAGGCGAAAGCGCTCCTCTTCGTCGGAGTTGATGCGGCTGCGGCGTCTTGTGGCTACGTTCTGCATTCGAAAGAGTTTATCGTAGGCCTTTAGGCGCTTCGATTTGCAGTGCACACAGAGATCGGGGCCGGGTTCGTCTTCGAGCGGATGGATGTAGCCGCAGGCTTCGCACTGGACGGCCCGCCTCTTGAAGCTGTGACTCTCGTCTTCGACAGGTAAAATCACTTTGTTTATCAAGTAGCGGGATCCTTCGTGGTAGATGAAGCTGCGGGGACCGAACTCGCTGATTGCAAGAAATCGGGGCCGTGTCAGGAACTCATCCACTCCCCGCTGTTGTCGACGACCGGGGAGAAAGGCTGACAAGGGGAGCCTTGGGAAATTGTACCCGGGAAGGAAGCCTTCACTTGCGAAATATCGATAACTGTAAAAGTCGGAATGAGATGATTCGGATTTCTCAAGCAGGAGATTGAGTTGCGCCTCGGCCTCGGCCCGCAGACGTTTCGCAGTCTCCCTGTCCTTGGAAGTTTGTGAGGAATCGAGGATGATTTGACTCTGACGTTTGGACTGGTCCAGCGCAGACTTATAGAGCCCGCGCCAACGGCGACAGGCATGCTCGAAACTATTGTAGATTTGAGCGAGTTCGCGGTTGAGCCAGTTCTCGGGCTTATCGCCCGGCTCCAGCAGTTTCCCGATGGTTTCACCTAGAGCTTCGAGCGCCATGCAATGGGTTTTTCTTCGGAAGGTGAGGTTGTCCAGTGCCTCCTTTATCTTGCGCAGTATCTTCAATGAAGGCGGGTTGCCCTTTACATCGAGAACATCCCCTAGAGATTTTCCAAGAGAGAGTTCGGAGGCGCCCAGCCAGATTGCATGGACATGAGCGCGAATTAAATCTTCATTGGCGAGATCGAGTTGCGGTGTCGTCACCGAACCGGCAACCATGTTCTCAGGGCGCTTGAAAAAGTACTGGTCGTGGGAACTGCCGGCTGAACAATAAGAAAACACGAATGCGGGCTGTCCACTTCTACCTGCGCGCCCGCTGCGCTGCGCGTAGTTCGCCGGGGTGGGCGGGATGTTGCGCATGTTGACGACATTGAGCTCTGAGATGTCGACGCCGAGTTCCATTGTCGGAGAACAGTAGAGAACAGGCAAATCGGCGCTTCGGAATTTCTCCTCACGCTGTTTTCGAATATCACTGGGCACCTGGGCCGTGTGCTCATGTGCTTCGATGTTCCTTATGTCGTCAATCTCGCCGCGATAGAAATCGGTGAAAAAGGGGTTGGTTCTAAGCCCGTCTTTCGGTTTGCGAGGCACACGCACGGGATCGTGAAAACCATGGGAACCTTCGCCGGGGCGCCAGATAAGCGAAGCGGCGTTTAACTGGTATCCTCCTACGTCGCCTTCCTTCTCAGGTTTAATTACTTGATGAATCAAACCCGGGATGGTGAGCTGTTCGCAGAGCTGGAGAATTATCTTCGTGAAGTCTTCAAGCTTCAAAGACTCGTTCCGAAAAGCTTTTTGGCGTTTGAGGTAGCGGCCGAAGCCGCCCCGAGGTGAGAGATAGACGAAGTTGTCCGCTTTATCCGCCCCGCGGGGTCGGGGAAGAACTATCCTGCCGACTTCAAGCTGCTCGTTGTCATCAAGCGCCCAGGGAGCAGTTAGGCGTTGGCTGGATTTCTGTTTGATGGTATCGTGATGCTTTGAATTGAGGTAGTTCACACGGATGGCTAGCTCACGCCGCATGAAATCCAGCAATGCCTGACAAATCTCCTTTCGATCTTCCGTTTTCGCATCAGCTAGAATCGGATGTGTGTGTTTCCATTCGTTCTTATTGGAGCAGAATTCTTTCAGTGACAGGTAGTCGATGTCGAGGAGGCCGCACTGCTCCAGATTGGGTGAGGTGATTCGCCAGCCGCGCTTCAAGTCGCGATAGACGTAGTATCCCAGAATCTCCCTCAACGCGAAATCGGTTTCTTCCCTGGCTTTGTATTTGACACCGGGATCTGCAGCATAGAGTTCGACGGGCAGATTGGCGGCCTCGAACACGCGCAGGGTAATCCTATCGTGTCGGATGCCTTCTTTGCCGGCCTTGTCCACCGCGCGCCACAACGCCGAACGAAGCAGAGCTATCTCGATGAAGTCGTTAAAATGTCCGGCTTGCAGCGATGCGTCCTGGCGATTGTCCGTAAAGCTCAGGAGTTTTTTCGCTTCCCGGGCAAGGTTTCCGCTGCGAAGCCTGCGGATAGTTGACAGGGTCATCACCGTTGTCGAGGTGCTGCGGCCCTCGGAACCCAGTGTCGCCAATTTTCCGAAGTCCGACTTCTGGCGCGGATTGTAGGCGACGCTGCAATGGAGACAGAATCGAAACGGTGTTGGGAACCACCATGCAATCTGGTTGCCTTCATTCTCAACTGCTGTTTCATTGATAAAAATTTTCCTCGGCAGATTTTTCTTCTGGCCCTTTCGAACCTGGCCATTCTTGTTGTCGAGCCAGTCTTCGGGGAGTTTTTTGATAATCTCCTCTGAATCTTCGGGCCATGGCTCTTTCTCGCTGATATACAGGTAGCCGGCCTCACCATCGTCGTTATCGAGATAATCGGAAACAGACCGCTCGAAATAGGCGGGCCGCTTATCCTGGTTTTCCCTGCGGCGCACCGGGTAGTATTCCTGGCCGCATTCGCGGCAGAAAGCCACGGGCAGCAGTACCTTCGAACGTCCGCTGCCAGGAACAAACTGCTGCGCCTGGAGAGTGATGTGTCGAAACCCTTCCGGTTCAGGCGAGGCATATACCGATTCCCCTTTTGAAACAAACTGGTGAAGACGGAAAATAAACAGGGAATGGCTCAGCGCCTTTCTGAGTTCAATCTCGCAGAGGTTTCTCTCGACGCCGGTCAGGTTGGCGAGTTCGGCGGCGGCGCCGTTATCTCCGCTTAGAGAGCGTGGTGTGCAGCGCACCAAACGGTCACCATCCGGTTCTTTCTGAAAACCAAGCGTAGATTCGATCCATGAAAAAAGCGGATCGTCCGAAAAAGCTTTCGTGTTCTCCGTGGAGGGGTCCACGCCTGAGCGGACTCGCTGCGTAAGGCGGTCGATGAACGCCTGGTTGGTTTTGTCGCAGGAGGGCGTTGCCTGCCGCAACCTCTCGCCGATAACCCTTTCCGGCTTAACCTCGGCGCCGAATAAGAGAGAGGAGGCATCGGCAATCGCCGCCTGTTGCTCGGCCCACGAACCGCTGGCCGCAAGCGTGGCCGATGTACCGATATGAAGAAGCTTTGTTGCCTCGCAGGCCGCACGAATACGGCGCACCAGCATGGCCACGTCCGCGCCTTGACGCCCCCGGTATGTGTGGAGTTCATCGAGAACCAGAAATCGAAGGCCCCTGGCAGACCTGATAAGTTGGTAGTCATTAGGTCTGGTAAGAACCAACTCCAACATGATGTAGTTGGTTAGCAAGATATCCGGGGGATTTGCAATGATTTCCTTGCGCTCTTTGTCCTTCTCCTGTCCGGTGTAGCGGTTGAAGGTAACCGGCTCATGGCCCGTTGGATAGCCCCGGCGCAGGAATTTCTCAAGCTCGCCCATCTGGCTGTTAGCCAGTGCATTCATCGGGTATACGATGATGGCCTGGATACCCCTGCCACTGCCTTCCCGCAGCACGTGGTTGACTATGGGAACGATATACGAAAGGCTCTTGCCGGAACCAGTGCCCGTTGTCAGAACGTAGTTGTCTCCCGCACCTGCGGCGCGAATACTATCCACTTGATGGTGGTAGAGGCGAAGCGGATCCTCGATGGCCCCATCCTCACTTTTATCTCGAAAGATGTTAATACACTCGGGATGGAGTTCACCGCTATCGATTAGCTTTTCGAAAGTTTCGCCAGTCTCGAAGAATGGATTAAGCTGAACAAGCGGGTCCGGCCACAAAAACCCCCCTTCCATCTCCTGTTCCACAAGCCGGCGAATTCTTTCGTCCTTTATGGTGAGGAAACTTCTAACGTAAGATTTATAATCCTCGATAACTTTGTCCCGAAGGCCAAAAACGTCCATGTCAAACCTCCTTTTCGTTGTTATCGCGATTACTGTTTTCGGGCTTCTCCATGTCAGCGATTTTGAGAGGCAACCTCATGATAATCGTTTCATCTTGTTGCATCGGTATAGCTCACCGTAGAATCCACAACCCTCATATCATTGTTTTATCTTTTTGCCGCTGTGTCAAGATTGGGAGACTAGGGCTGCCCTGGCTAATGCTGTGTTGTTGCGAATTGAACCCACATTCAATGGCCGCTCCTCATATTGCCCTGCCATTGTTTTCGAGCTTCACGCAGCAGCACTAACTGTTTTGGCGGACTCCGGCGCGATTGGGGCGTCGCGCGGTTCGATAAGATTTCACGGCCAGGCGTCTGCCAAAATTGCCTGTGATTCCATCATCGCCGTATCTTGTGCTTTGCTGCATCGAGGGCCTTCTCGGTGAGACGCATTTCAATCAGCTTATGAACCTGGCTGGGCGGGGAATCTCGGGTTGGAAACGAATGGTGCCCTTGCTGACACCGTACTCGGAGAGTTTGCTGATGAATACGTCCAGCGTGCTGTCGTTGAACAAGGGCCAGCACTTTGCGGCAAAACCGCAGCGCTTTTTTGCGAAACGCCGGCTGGTCGCAGCCGATTCACTCCCCGGCATCCAGCGTTGCGGCCCTTATCTGCTTCCACAAATGATTGAGTGTTTTGCGCTCAAGTGGCCCCAGGCAGGCCCAATAGCCTTGTCTGATGCTTTCTTAAATTGCTCATAAGCAAGTCACTTTCCATGAGCAAGATTCTATCGGCACTCCCAGTATCTTGATTGCCTAATCCTGTGGATGAGAACTGGATGAACCTCACGGCCCGGGATTGGTTGCCGCCGGATCGCCGGCGATTTATCAGGCGAAGTAAGGAGGGCAATCCTGGATGAGGTGAGACGACTTCTACTTGCAGCTGGCTCTTTCATCGATGTTACTTGCAATCCTGGCGAAGTTGGCTATCAGCATCGCAGCTGCAAGCTATAGATTCCAGCTTCTTCTGTTTCGAATCGGCAGAGCCCTTCTTCCTGTGAAAAAACTTTTCCTTGTTTTTGGATGTTTGTATGGAACATCGGGCGAAAGCTGACGCAATAAGCCTGCCTCCGCATCAAGGGGCAGTTCTAAAGGATACCACACTTAAGATGAAGAGCCATCGCGCCGCTGCCTAGGGCACCTTGTACTCTATCTTCCGGATGCGGTGGTTGAGTGTATCTGCCACATAGACAGTGCCGGATGAGTCCACAGCCACGCCGTCGGGGTTCTTAAACTGTGCATCTGTGCCGGTGCCATCCTTATAGCCTGACGTTCTGCCGGCCAAGGTGCTTACCACCCCCGCCTGCGTGATTTTCCGGATGCGGTGGTTCTCTTTATCTGTCACATAGACAGTGCCGGATGAGTCCACAGCCAGTCCGGCGGGGTAGTAAAACTGTGCCGTGGTGCCGGCGCCATCCGCAAAATCCGCTGTGCCATCGCCGGCCAAGGTGCTTACCACTCTATCTTCTATTCTATCTGCCGGCGTGATTTTCCGGATGCGGTGATTGTTATAATCTGCCACAAAGACATTGCCGGATGAGTCCACAGCCACGCCGCCGGGGGCCTTAAACTGTGCATCTGTGCCGGTGCCATCCTCAGAACCCGCTGTGCCACTGCCGGCAAAGGTGGTTACCACCCCCGCCGGCGTGATCTTCCGGATGCGGTGGTTGCCACTATCTGCCACAAAGACAGTGCCGGATGAGTCCACAGCCACGCCGGAGGGTCTAGTAAACCGTGCTTCTGTGCCGGTGGCATCCTTAAAACCCTCATCTGTGTGAGTGCCGGCTAAGGTGGTTACCACCCCCGCCTGCGTGATCTTCCGGATGCAGTGGTTGCCATAATCTGCCACAAAGACAGTGCCGGATGAGTCCACAGCCACGCCGCCGGGGTGCTTAAATTGTGCTTCTGTGCCGGTGGCATCCTTATGACCCCTTGTGTCACTGCCGGCAAAAGTGGTTACCACCCCCGCCGGCGTGATCTTCCGGATGCGGTTGTTGAGAGTATCTCCCACATAGACAATGCCGGATGAGTCCACAGCCACGCCGCTGGGTTGGTTAAACATTGCCGCTGCGCCGGTGCCATCCTCATAGCCCTCTGTGCTGCCGGCAAGGGTGCTTACCACCCAGGCCTTGCTCTCGGGAACCTTGCAGGAAGCCAAAAGGATCATAAGAGCTAAAACCGAGATACTGGATATTTTATTCATGATTTCTCCTATAGAAGGATTAATTATCATTTCAAACACTATTATAACCCAATTCATCTTGATTCGCTATGAGAATTCAGGAATTTTTTCAAACTCAGCGTCTACTTTCAAAGAGATAATCGGCTCCGGCCTTCGCATCAAGAGGTAGTTCTAAAGGATACCACACTTAACATGAGGAGCCATCGCGCCGCTGCCTAGGGCACCTTGTACTCTATCTTCCGGATGCGGTTGTTGGCAGTATCTGCCACAAAGACAGTGCCGGATGAGTCCACAGCCACGCCGCCGGGGTGCTTAAATTGTGCTTCTGTGCCGGTGCCATCCTTATAGCCTGACGTTCTGCCGGCAAAGGTGGTTACCACCCCCTCCGGCGTGATTTTCCGGATGCGGTGGTTCTTTCGATCTGCCACATAGACATTGCCGGATGAGTCCACAGCCACACCGGTGGGGTAGTTAAGCTGCGCCGTGCTGACCAAGGTGCTTACCACCCCCGCCGGAGTGATCTTCCGGATGCGGTTGTTGGCATAATCTGCCACATAGACATAGCCGGATGAGTCCACAGCCACTCCGGCGGGGTGGTTAAACTGCGCCGTGTTGGCGGCGCCCTCCGCAAAACCCGCTGTGCCAGTGCCGGCAAAGGTGCTTACCACCCCCGTCGGCGTGATTTTCCGGATGCGGTTGTTGGCACTATCTGCCACATAGACGTTGCCTCTTGAGTCCACAGCCACTCCGGAGGGGTACTTGAACTGTGCCGTGTTGCCGGTGCCATCCGCAAAACCCTCTGTGCTGCCGGCAAAGGTGGTTACCACCCCCGCTGGCGTGATTTTCCGGATGCGGTGGTTGCCAGTATCTGCCACATAGACATAGCCGGATGAGTCCACAGCCACTCCGAGGGGGTGGTCAAACTGCGCCGTGTTGCCGGTGGCATCCTCAGAACCCGCTGTGCCACTGCCGGCAAAGGTGGTTACCACTCTATCTTCTATTCTATCTGCCGGCGTGATTTTCCGGATGCGGTTGTTGGCACTATCTGCCACATAGACATAGCCGGATGAGTCCACAGCCACTCCGGAGGGGTACTTGAACTGTGCCGTGTTGCCGGTGCCATCCGCAAAACCCTCTGTGCTGCCGGCAAAGGTGGTTACCACCCCCGCCGAATTGATTTTCCGGATGCGGTGGTTGCCAGTATCTGCCACATAGACATAGCCGGATGAGTCCACAGCCACTCCGAGGGGGTGGTCAAACTGCGCCGTGTTGCCGGTGGCATCCCTACGACCCCATCACGTGCCGCCGGCTAAGGTGCTTACCACCCCCGCTGGCGTGATTTTCCGGATGCGGTGGTTGTTAGAATCTGCCACATAGACATTGCCGGATGAGTCTACAGCCAAGTCGCCGGGGTAGTCAAACTTTGCCGTGTTGGCGGCGCCATCCCTATAGCCTGAAGTGCCAGTGCCGGCCAAGGTGCTTACCACCCCCGTCGGAGTGATTTTCCGGATGCGGTGGTTGTTAGAATCTGCCACATAGACATTGCCGGATGAGTCCACATCCATTCCGTAGGGGGGATTAAACTGTGCCGTGGTGCCGGTGCCATTTCCAGAATCCGCTGTGCCACTGCCGGCTAAGATGCTTACCACCCAGGCTTTGCTGGTGTTCTCGGGAACCTTGCAGGACGCCAAAAGGATCATAAGAGCTAAAACCGAGATACTGGGTATTTTATTCATATTTTCTCCTATAATAGGTTAATTATAATCTTAAATATTGTTTTAACTCACTTCATCTTGATTCGCCGGAGAAATCAGGAGTTCTTTCAAAGCGATAACCAGCCCCGTCCTTCGCATCAAGGGGCAGTTCTAAAAGGTACCACACTTAACATGAGGAGCCATCGCGCCGCTGGCTAGGGCACCTTGTACTCTATCTTCCGGATACGGTGATTGTCAGAATCTGCCACATAGAAATTGCCGGATGAGTCCACAGCCACGCCGGTGGGGTTGTTAAACTGTGCCTTGGTGCCGTCGCCATTTGCAAAACCCTTTGTGCCTGTTCCGGCAAAGGTGGTTACCACTCCCGCCGGCGTGATTTTCCGGATACGGTGACTGCCATGATCTACCACATAGACATTGCCGGATGAGTCCACAGCCAGTCCGGCGGGGTAGTAAAACTGCGCCGTGGTGCCGGTGCCATCCGCATAACCCCTTATGCCAGTACCGGCAAAGGTGCTTACCATCCCCGCCGGCGTGATTTTCCGGATGCGGTGATTGCTAAAATCTGCTACATAGACATTGCCGGATGAGTCCACAACCACTCCGGAGGGGTGGTAAAACTGTGCTTCTGTGCCGTCGCCATTTGCAAAACCCTTTGTGCCATTGCCGGCAAAGGTGCTTACCACCCCCGCCGGAGTGATTTTTCGGATGCGGTGGTTGTTAGTATCTGCCACATAGACATTGCCGGATGAGTCTATAGCCACGTCGAAGGGGTAGCTAAACTGTGCCGTGGTGCCGGTGCCATCCGCATGACCCCTTGTGCCTGTTCCGGCAAAGGTGCTTACCACCCCCGCCGGCGTGATTTTCCGGATGCGGTGATTGCCACTTTCTACCACATAGACATTGCCGGATGAGTCCACAGCCACGCCGATGGGGTGGTAAAACCGCGCCGCTGAGCCATTGCCGGCAAAGGTGCTTACCACCCCCGCCGGCGTGATTTTCCGGATGTGGTAATTGCCATAATCTGCCACATAGACATTGCCGGATGAGTCCACAGCCACGCCGAGGGGGTGGTAAAACTGTGCTTCTGTGCCGGAGCCATCCGCAAAACCCTCTGTGCTGCCGGCAAAGGTGGTTACCACCCCCGCCGGCGTGATTTTCCGGATGCGGTGGTTGTTAGTATCTGCCACATAGAAATTGCCGGATGAGTCCACAGCCATTCCGTAGGGGTAGTTAAACTGTGCCGTGGTGCCGGTGCCATTTCCAGAATTCGCTGTGTCACTGCCGGCTAAGATGCTTACCACCCAGGCTTTGCTGGTGCTGTCGGATTCCGTACTGGTGTTCTCGAAAACCTTGCAGGATATCAAAAGGCTCATAAGCGCCAAAACCGGGATACTGGATAATCTATTCATAATTCCTCATCCTCACTAATTTACTAGCTGATTGTAGTCTAAAACATTGTTACAACTTAATTCATCCCGATTCACCAGAGAATTCAGGAGTTTTTCCAAACTCAGCGTCTACTTTCAAAGCGATAGCCAGCCCCCGGCTTCCGCATCAAGGGGCAGTTCTAAAAGGTACCGCATTGACATGAGGCGCCATCGCGCCGCTGGCCCAAGGCAGCTTGTACTCTATCTTCCGGATGCGGTGGTTGCCATTATCTCCCACATAGACATTGCCGGATGAGTCCACAGCCACTCCGTAGGGGAGTTTAAATCGTGCCGCGGTACCGATGGCATCCGCAGAACCCTCTGTGCTGCCAGCAAAGGTGCTTACCACCCCCGCCGGCGTGATTTTCCGGATGCGGTTGTTGTATGTATCTGCTACATAGATATTGCGGATGAGTCCACAGCCACTCCGCGGGGTAGTTAAACTGTGCCGCTGTGCCGGTGCCATTTCCAGAATCCGCTGTGCCACTGCCTAGGGCACCTTGTACTCTATCTTCCGGATGCGGTGATTGGCACTATCTGCCACATAGACATTGCCGGATGAGTCTACAGCCACTCCGGAGGGGTGGTTAAAGCGTGCTTCTGCGTCAGTACCAGCTATGGTGCTTACCACCCCCGCCGGCGTGATTTTCCGGATGCGGTGGTTGCCATTATCTGCCACATAGACATTGCCGGATGAGTCCACAGCCACTCCGGCGGGGGGGCGTCAAAGCGTGCCGCGGTACCGGTGGCATCAGTATGACCCCTTGTACCGCTGGCTAGGGCACCTTGTACTCTATCTTCCGGATGCTGTTGTTGTCACGATCTGCCACATAGACATTGTCCTCTGAGTCTACAGCCACATGGGTGGGTTGGTTAAACTTTGCCGCTGTGCCGGTGCCATCCGCAAAACCCCTTGTGCTGCCGGCCAAGGTGGTTACCACCCCCGCCGGCGTGATTTTCCGGATGCGGTGGTTGAATGAATCTGCCACATAGACATTGCCGGATGAGTCCACAGCCACGCCGTAGGGATGGTTAAACTTTGCCGCGGTACCGGTGGCATCAGTATGACCCCTTGTGCTGCCGGCCAAGGTGGTTACCACCCCCGCTGGCGTGATTTTCCGGATGCGGTGATTGCTAAAATCAGCCACATAGACATTGCCGGATGAGTCCACAGCCACTCCGTAGGGGTCGTCAAACCGTGCTTCTGTGCCGGCGCCATTTGCAAAACCCTCTGTGCTGCCGGCTAAGGTGCTTACCACCCCCGTCGGCGTGATTTTCCGGATGCGGTGGTTGTTAGAATCAGCCACATAGACATTGCCGGATGAGTTCACAGCCACTCCGTAGGGTTGGTAAAAGTGCACCGCTGTGCCGATGCCATCAGTATTACCTGCCCCATCATCTGACCTGCCACCGCCGGCCAAGGTGGTTACCACCTCCGCCGGCGTGATTTTCCGGATGCGGTTGTTGCCAGTATCTGTCACATAGACAGTGCCGGATGAGTCCACAGCCACTCCGTCGGGGTAGTCAAACCGCGCCGTGGTGGTGCCATCCGCAAAACCCCTTACGCCGTTGCCGGCAAAGGTGCTTACCACCCTCTCCGGCGTGATTTTCCGGATGCGGTGATTGCCAGTATCAGCCACATAGACATTGCCGGATGAGTCCACAGCCACTCCGCGGGGGTAGTCAAACTTCGCCGCTGTGCCGGTGGCATCCACATGACCTAACGTGCTGCCGGCCAAGGTGCTTACCACCCCCGCCGGAGTGATTTTCCGGATGCGGTGGTTCCTTCGATCTGCCACATAGACATTGCCAGATGAGTCCACAGCCACGCCGGTGGGTTGGTTAAACTTTGCCGCTGTGCCGGTGGCATCCACATGACCTAACGTGCTGCCGGCCAAGGTGCTTATTACCACCCAGGCCTTGCTCTCGGGAACCTTGCAGGATACCAAAAGGCTCATAAGAGCCAAAACCGAGATACTGGATATTTTATTCATATTTCTCCTATAATGAGTTAATTATAGTCTTAAATATTGTTATAACCCAATTCATCTTGATTCGCTATGAGAATTCAGGAGTTTTTTCAAACTCAGCGTCTACTTTCAAAACGATAACCAGCCCCGACCTTCGCATCAAGGGGCAGTTCTAAAAGATACCGCACTTAACATGAGGAGCCATCGCCCGCTGGCCAGGGCAGCTTGTACTCTATCCTCCGGATGCGGTGGTTGCCATTATCTGCTACATAGACATTGCCGGATGAGTCCACAGCCACGCCGCAGTGCTGGCGATGGCATCCTTATAACCTGACTTGCCGCTGCCTAGGGCACCTTGTACTCTATCTTCCGGATGCGGTGGCTGTCAGAATCTGCCACATAGACATTGCCGGCTGAGTCCACAGCCACACCGGTGGGGTAGTCAAACTTTGCCGTGTTGGCGGCGCCATCCGCAAAACCCTCTGTGCCACTGCCGGCAAAGGTGGTTACCACCCCCGCCGGCGTGATTTTCCGGATGCGGTCGTTGTGTGTATCGGCCACATAGACATTGCCGGATGAGTCTACAGCCAAGTCGCCGGGGTAGTCAAACTTTGCCGTGTTGGCGGCGCCATCCCTATAGCCTGAAGTGCCAGTGCCGGCCAAGGTGCTTAACACCCCCGCCGGCGTGATCTTCCGGATGCGGTGGTTCCCACGATCTGCCACATAGACATTGCCGGATGAGTCCACAGCCACTCCGGAGGGGTAGTTAAACTTTGCCGCATTGCCGGTGGCATCCGTAAAAGCCGCATCACCACTGCCGGCTAAGGTGCTTACCATTCTATCTTCTATTCTATCTGCCGTCGTGATTTTCCGGATGCGGTGGTTGTCTCTATCTGCCACATAGACATTGCCGGATGAATCCACAGCCACTCCGTAGGGGCGGTTAAACTGCGCCGTGCTGCCGGTGCCATCCGATGATCTGACACGCCGCTGGCTAGGGCACCTTGTACTCTATTTTCCGGATGCGGTGGTTGTATGTATCTGCCACATAGACATTGCCTCTTGAGTCCACAGCCACGTCGGAGGGGTAGTCAAACTGCGCCGTACTGCCGATGCCCTCCGCAAAACCCTCTGTGCTGCCGGCAAAGGTGCTTACCACCCCCGCCGGCGTGATTTTCCGGATGCGGTGGTTCTCTCTATCTGCCACATAGACATTGCCGGATGAGTCCACAGCCACGTCGGAGGGGCGGTTAAACTGTGCCGTACTGCCGATGCCATCAGCAAAACCCGATGTGTCAGTGCCGGCCAAGGTGGTTACCACTCTATCTTCTATACTATCTGCCGACGTGATTTTCCGGATGCGGTGGTTGTATGAATCTGCCACATAGACATTGCCTCTTGAGTCCACAGCCACTCCGTAGGGGTAGGAAAACCGTGCTTTTTTGCCGGTGTCATCCACATGACCCCTTGTGCCACTGCCGGCCAAGGTGCTTACCACCCCCAAAGGCGTGATTTTCCGGATGCGGTGGTTGCCACTATCTGCCACATAGACATTGCCGGATGAGTCCACAGCCACTCCGTAGGGGTAGGAAAACCGTGCTTCTGTGCCTGTTCCGGCAAGGGTGCTTACCACCCCCAAAGGTGTGATTTTCCGGATGCGGTTGTTGCCACTATCTGCCACATAGGCATTGCCGGATGAGTCCACAGCCACTCCGGAGGGGTAGTTGAACCGTGCTGCTGCACCGATGCCATCAGTATTACCTGACGCATCACCTGAAATGCCACCGCCGGCCAAGGTGCTTACCGCCCTCGCCGGCGTGATTTTCCGGATGCGGTGATTGTCAGCATCTGCCACATAGGCATTGCCTCTTGAGTCCACAGCCACTCCGGAGGGGGAATCAAACTGTGCCGTGCTGCCGGCGCCATTCGCAAAACCTTCTGTGCTGCCGGCAAAGGTGCTTACCACCCAGGCCATGCTGGTGCTGTCGGATTCCGTACTGGTGTTCTCGAAAACCTTGCAGGATATCAAAAGGCTCATAAGAGCCAGAACCGGGATACTGGATAATCTATTCATAATTCCTCATCCTCACTAATCTACTAGCCGATTGTAGTCTAAAGCATTGTTACAACTTAATCCATCCCGATTCACCAGGGAATTCAGGAGTTTTTTCAAACTCAGCGTCTACTTTCAAAGCGATAACCAGCCCCGGTCTTCGCATCAAGAGGCAGTTCTAAAAGATACCACATTGACATGAGGTGCCGTGCTGCCGGTACCATCCACATGATCTGACTTGCCGCTGCCTAGGGCACCTTGTACTCTATCTTCCGGATGCGGTTGTTGACACGATCTGCCACATAGACATTGTCGGATGAGTCCACAGCCACGCTGTAGGGGAGTTTAAATCGTGCCGCGGTACCAATGGCATCAGTATAACCCCATTCGCTGCCGGCAAAGGTGCTTACCACTCTATCTTCTATTCTATCTGCCGGCGTGATTTTCCGGATGAGATGGTTGAATCCATCAGCCACATAGACATTGCCCTCTGAGTCCACAGCCACACTGTGGGGGAGGTTAAACTGTGCTTCTGTGCCAGTTCCATCCGTACGACCCTTTGTGCTGCCGGCAAAGGTGCTTACCACCCCCGCCGGAGTGATTTTCCGGATGCAGTTGTTGTCACTATCTGCCACATAGACATTGCCTCTTGAGTCCACAGCCACGCCGACGGGGTCGTTAAACCGCGCCGCGCTGTCGGTGTCGGTGCTATCCACAAAACCCTCTGTGCCATCGCCGGCAAAGGTGCTTACTGTTCTATCTTCTATTCTATCTGCCGGCGTGATTTTCCGGATGCGGTGATTGCCATTATCTGCCACATAGACATTGCCCTCTGAGTCCACAGCCACTCCGGAGAGGTAGTTGAACTGTGCCGCAGTGCCACTGCCATCAGTATGACCTGACGCATCACCTGAAATGCCTCCGCCGGCCAAGGTGCTTACCACCCCCACCGGCGTGATTTTCCGGATGCGGTGGTTGTATGAATCTGCCACATAGACATTGCCCTCTGAGTCCACAGCTACTCCGTAGGGTTGGTTAAACTGCACCGTGCTGCCATCGCCGGCAAAGGTGCTTACCACCCAGGCCATGCTGGTGTTCTCGGAAACCTTGCAGGATGCCAAAAGGATCATAAGAGCCAAAACCGGGATACTGGATGTTTTATTCACAATTTCTCCTATAAAAGGGGTATTTATAACCCAATTCATTTTGATTCGCCAGAGGATTCAGGAGTTTTTTCAAACTCAGCGTCTACTTTCAAAACGATAACCAGCCCCGACCTTCGCATCAAGGGGCAGTTCTAAAAGGTACCGCACTTAACATGAGGAGCCATCGCGCCGCTAGCCCAGGGCAGCTTGTACTCTATCCTCCGGATGCGGTGGTTGTATGAATCTGCCACATAGACATTGCCCTCTGAGTCCACAGCTACTCCGTAGGGTTGGTTAAACTGCACCGTGCTACCGGTGCTGTGTCCGCAAAACTCGCATCGTCAGTGCCGGCTATGGTGTGCTTACCTCATGGACACAGTAAATGACGAGGATAGCTTCGAATAGCCGGATGCCGAGTATCCCTTGAACGACTGTGCGAGTGTATTGAGCTTCTCTGCGAAAAGGCTTCGCCCGGGTTCCAGTATTCTGGATTCGTCGAATTCTGCGTCAGTTGTTCCCGAAATTTACTCGCGGCTGACACAAATACTGCTTCTCAACGTCTGCAATTATCCTGAGCGGCAGGAAAGAATAACGGGTTTGTTCGCTTGATGCATTTGACAAGTCTCTTCGTAATTTCAGCAGACGAAATCTCGAGGTGGGAATGGCCGTGTTCGTTGAAAGGTTCGCGGATGCAGACAGAATGCCAAAGAGAGAGTTCAACAGGTGTTGGCCGATGTAAGGTGCGGTGGTTTTGAACCGAAGGATGAAATTGCGACTCTTTCGCTGACTGCCAGGAACGACAACTCAGGCTGCCTTCATTGATTCATTCGTGCCCGAGGGTTTCTCTTGAAACATGATTTACGGATTCTCATACGGTACACCAGGCAATCTATATATTGAGAAGGATTTCATTATCTGGACGCAGCGAGGAGAGCCGGATTGAACAAGGTGATCCGGAAGGTTGATGAGAGTGCTGCCAGAGCCGATAAGCTCATCAGTTTAATCGAAGCTTATCCGTAGAACCGTTAACTGCTATACCCGCTCTCGATGCGTCTTGGATAAAGGAGCCCTGGCGCGTTCGCCAGGGCCTCTTCAACTGTGTATCGACTCATCCGGTATGTCTCCCCGGGTGAGTGCTCATACAACCCCGCTCTCCGCCGAGTCGGAATCGCGGGCACCCGCCTCTGATTTGTAAGTGTTGATATTGATTGGTGTTGCGAATTGATGTCAGTTCGCGACACGAACGCGGATGCCGGATTTTCGTTTCGCGCTTGGACCCTAGGGCGGCGCTCTCGGCGGTTGACTCACTCTTCGGTTAACTCATTGCGGGTCCTGATCGGATCGGCTGCGGGCGACGTGCAGCGAACGCTGATTTTGGCGGGGCGGAAAGAAGTGATCGCTTCTTCTGGCGGTGGCTGTCCGGGCAGACCAGCCCGGCGCGGGCCGGTCGTGAATGTCAGTCCTCGTGTCGCATCTGGGCCCAAAGCCAGTGGTTGCTGCGGTTCACCCGGTTCTCCGGTTGACGAGCGCGCCGGATGATCAACTCGAGCAGACCGTCGGACAGGATCTGGATTGCCTCCTCCCGATGGCTCAAGGGCTCGGGAGCCGATACTCGTAGAAGCTCCGCGAGCTGCTGCTGCCGTTTCTTTTGTACTTCCAATGGGGTCATGGTTCACCTCCTCGGCCCGGGGAAAAGGGCGGGCCACGGTGACCACACCGGCGCTGTCGCGCGAGGAAGGCAAGGCAATCCTGGATGTGGAAGCTGAGGCGGCTGCTACTTTCCGCTTCGTTTCTTCTCCACCGCCGTTCACGATCTTGGCGAAGCGGTCGACAAGCTTCCTGGCGATGTGCAGCGGGTTGCTGTTGTGGATCTTCTCGGCGGTTTGGATGGCATCGGTCGCGCGCATTGCGTTCGCCCGCACGAGGGCGGTCATGATCTCCAGCCCCCACAGGATGCTGACGCCATCGACTGTGCAGGCGCTGCGCAACGGCTTGTCGTTGGTGACGCAGACGAAGCTCGCGTCCGATGCCACGATCAGGCAGAGGTGGTCGCGAAAGGAGAGCTGGCCGCGCTTGCTGGCGGCGCGTGTCAACTGGTGCAGCTCGGACTCGATGGCCTTGAGGCCGAGGCGCTCGCAATCGACGACCTCCACCCCGTCGATTTCCTTGATGATGGTTGTCAGGACGTGGACCTCGGCGACGTGCTTGTTCACCAGTCCGAGGACGTAGAAGTCCGACTTCTGGTAGTCGATGAGCACGTTGGCGTCCATGAGCAGGACCTTGGGCTTCTTTGGCATCGAACCCCTCAGCCGACCCAGGACGCAGTCAAGTCACGCATGTCTTGGAGGGAGATGCCCAAGACCTCGGCGCCACGGCCGAGGCTGATCTTCTCCTGCTCGATGGCCTTGCGCACCAGCCTGGACAGGCGGTCCTGGATACCATTGATGCCATCATCGATGACTTCCGGAAGGATATCAGCAAAGTCGGAAGCTTTGACGACGCCTCAAATCGGATATTGAACAGACATAAAAGGCAGTTTAAACAGCGTTCAAAGCTGGCTCAAATACTGGATAATCTGCGCTATGTCGCTGCTTCAGCCGGAACCAGCAATGCCAAAAAATAAAATCCCAGAGCCAACCGAAGCCATCAATTACGTTAAGCGTAAACTACCAGTGCCCACCGGCAAATGGGATCAACTTAGGATGGGCGAGCATGTCCACGCCTTCACTGTGGCCCACTCAATCGGCGCCGCCATAGTGGATGACATCTTCAAAATTATGGCAAAGAGCATGGAGGAAGGCACCGGCCTTGGTGTTTTCAAGCGCGACATGAGGCGCATCATGGCTGAAAAAGGATGGTACGGCAGGCCGGACAAAACCGCAAAGGATAAGAAATACATCAACAGGCGACTGGATACCATCTATCAAACCAATATACTGACTGCCTACTCCGCCGGAGAAACTCGGGAAATGCTGCGCACAGCTCACCTCTACCCCTATTGGCAGTATCAACAGGTTCAACGCAACACAAAACGACAGAATCACAGCGCATTCCACGGCTTGATTCTTCGCTACGACGATCCCTTCTGGGCCACGGGCACGCCGCCAAACGGATGGAGATGCCAATGCTATCGCAACCAGCTATCAGAATCCCAAGCCAAAACCTTAGGCGGCCCAACAGGAATCCCCCAGGGAGTAGATATGAACTCATCCATCCCAAAAGAATGGCGCTATGATCCCGGCAGGGAAATGATTGCCCCAAACTTCACGCGATACGATGCCTTGAGAAAAATCAAATACAAGGGTAAGTCGGCTTTATCAGAGATTATCGCCACTTACCGCAAAGAAATGACAGGCTACCAGCTCACCCAAGCAGAGTGGAATATCTACATCAGCAATCTGCCAGATAAATCGCTCCCCGCAAAACGTCTCTATGCTGATGCTCCCATGATGTTCTCTACCCTCCGCACCGATGCCGCCGAGGCCATTGGCGAAGATGTCAAACTCATCATCAAGGATCGCTCCGTTATCCACGGAGCCAGAATACGTCGAGCTTCGGACGGTAGTCTCGCCGACGTGAGCCTTTCAATAAATGATATGAAGAACACCCCCAGAAAAGTCGCTGATCCGGAGGCCATCTATAAGGATAACATCACAGGCAACTTGGTTTTCCGATACGGCGTCGATAAAATGAATGACATCAAAGCCATATTCCTCCCAGGACGCAAGCTAACATCCTTGGTGCTACATACATTTTTCAAGACTAGACAAGGGGCACTTGATGAGGATAAACGCTATAGCAGAATTTACATACGGAAGTGAAGCCGCCAAGACCCGGATTCGAACCGGGATCCCACATGACATCGCCAGACTGTTTCGCTATACCTCCCAGGCATACACGTTTAAGTATGACCAGTTCTTATTAAGACGACCGGAGGCCCTCCTCCATCTAGCAGGCTCTTACCTTGACAGCTTCACTACAAAGATAACTCAAAATACTTTGTTTTGCAACAGCTTTTCACCCTGGAATTTTCGCTTCTTGATTCTGAACAATGAAATCCTCCTCGTTTTTTCTCAAGATCCCGTCCCAGAATTTTGTTCAAGAAATCAAGGATACACCAACATCAAAAAACATCTTGAATTTTCATTTTTTCACCGGTGTTTTAGTCCCAAAATTTCCACTTTTCGGCCAAAAAAACGAAAATTTCTCTCGTTTTTTCTCATTTTGCCTACAAAAAACTA
>Ga0209339_1000080_pt1 | contig 43439 bp, 28 predicted proteins | sample OlaalgELextract3_FD_187376 | JGI IMG/M metagenome (GOLD analysis project Ga0209339, IMG submission 187376) | Olavius algarvensis symbiont microbial communities from Tuscany, Italy - Type A ELBA extract 3 (SPAdes) (version 2) | ecosystem: Host-associated > Annelida > Digestive system >... | reverse complement strand
AGATGAAACGCGAAATCATTGTCACCTCGTCGTCGTCGCGGTTTAGCTTCGAAGCAGTTAAGCACTTCAATCGACAATTCATTCGTGACAAATTCTGTTATATCTCCCACAGTACAGGATGTATTCATATTATCTATACAGAAGATTGACGTTTTACGAATATCACGAGCAGCAACCATTTTGCTTCCTGGGAATCTCGATTTACCAAGAATAGACGATGTCTGCCGTACATCGCTCGGACGCTGGTTGTTGGTTACTCTGATTACGTGGTCTCTTGTTTCTTTTTGATCTCACCAGTGCATATGGTGTTTGATTCACTGCATGATCATCTTGATCATCCTGCTCGTCATCTTAGGTAATGGACGCTAATGAACCAAAACGGTTATTATGAGCATATGGCGTAGAGGCAGGTGTTCCCCAATCAAGATTGCACCGTGTTGTTGGCTGATCAGCTGATTGAACCGTTGCGTGTGTCTGTTGAATGGGTGGGAATTCCGATAGTGGGGGAGGCCCACGCCTATCAACTTCGTCTAGTTGTTGACACATAGACCGAACCGGCTGTGATGGTTGTTGTCGCGATTGATCGATCGAGCCTGTACAGTTTGTAGATCACGCGATAAGATGGCGATTTCCGAACCATATTCACTTATTTTGTCATTCCGTTTGTCCAACATTTTTATGATGCCATAGAAATCACCCTCATACAGACGGATGGATGGCATGGCATCAGGGTTATCAGAAGCGTATCTTGGTAGCTGATCAATTAGCTTATTCTCATCGATGCAAGTAAACAGTAACATAATGTCATCCGTTACACGTGTAGCTTTATCGTCACCGTCACGTCGGCGCGGAACATGTGGAAATTTCACCGATGATTTCATAACAGAAATGTCTTCCAACAACTGCTGTTTTGCAACAGAAAGCTCCTCACCTGAGTAGAAATCAGACAATGCAGCTCGCAAAGACTTGGTCCCAGTTTTACCGAATTTACTTTTTAAAAAGCACAGAGCATCGGACAACACAACACGCTCGCCCGCCATCTTCCTTCCGGAAATTAATCCAAATGCCTACCCTACCTGCATTCGATGCCCCCGGTAGGGGGTTTCTCGTCAGAATATTCCATGAAGTTTGGTGTGGGAAACTAGAATGGCGTGGCTACCCGACGGTTAAAATTATTCGTTTCGACAAAGTCCACGAACGTGACGAACGGACGAACAGACAGACATCGCACGACGGCACAGCATAGCATCGCGCAGCAAAAAGTAGAATCTCAGGTTCTCTAGTTTCTCAGCACCAAACTGCTGGACGAGATCAGCCAAGAAATGTCACCAGGCTAATTCATAAACAGCGGTGCTACCGTTTTTTTTCCAATTAGAGTTTTTTTCAGAATCGATTGTCTAGAAAACAGATGTAATTCCCACGTACCACGTGCTCACGGAAGCTTAATATATCCAAACATTGTTTTTATTATATCATTTTTTCAGTGGCGGCGGGATGGGAACGAGGGGAAGACGGCCGGCCACGGCGCAGCGTTGCAGGTAGCTTTATAGGAATGAATTAAACGCGAAATTACAGAAGCTGTTTGGAATTGGGCATTTGCATGGTGGAGTAGCTTAATTGGGAAGTAGTTAGCATTAGCATACGCGTTCGACGAAATTAATCAGAATTAAATCAGAAATAAATTATAAATTAAATCAGAAATTAAATTAAACTGAAGTTAAATTAAATTAAAAAGTAAGTTAAAAATTACTAATGGGCTGTTAATGAAATGGTTTAGGACTACAGACATTCGAATTATCTCTCTAGGTTTAACTGTTTAACTTTGAATTGCCGAGTGTTCTGCTTGAACGGCGTTGTAAAAAATGTTGTGAATAAATTTTCTGCATGGTGTTCTATTTAGTTAAGTTTGCTTTCTAGTTAAGGTTGTTTTTATTATTGTTACTACCATATTAATGGTGAAATAAAGATCTACATTAAATTGCATTTGTGCGGAGGTGGACGCGAAAATTAATGCAAATTACATCGAAATTATATCAGAAATTAAATTGAACTAAACGAAAATTAGAATTATGACAAACTGTTTCACGCAGCCTTTAATGCGTTTTATTGCGTTTAATGTCGAGGGGATTTGATCTCCTTCCTTGCCACCTTACATATTTAATGCAGCTACTTTGACTTGGGAAACTGTCGAGACCTAAATATCATGAATTTAGCTTTAAATTGCTGATTTTCTCAATGCTACGATACTAGGATATTAACTGCAAAACTGTAACCATATTATTTTACTTATTTATTACTCAACTTATGGTTTAAAATACAACATTAACAAGATTTATTGCAGACGATAAGGTTGTTTATCAGCGCGTGAAACGGGAGATGCGATTGGCTTCAGACAACAGATGAGCACAACGTCGTTTGAAGCGTTTGAGCTGGACATTGTGCTGAATTATCTGGTGAATTATTTTGTGCACATTTGAACGGAGAATGGCTGTTTCATGCAAAATATCTCAAGCTGATCAGTGCCTTTTTGGCTTGTCCTCCTGACTGAACACGAGGTCCCCCACTGATACGCGCTGAACGCGGTCTACCGCTACGTGGTTGCCGGACAATTGTAACCGTCTTGCGAATTCTATTGAGCAGACTGTCGATGCTTTCAAGTTGTCAACCCTAGTCGGAAAATTTACTCAACAGCGTTCGTCCACCATACCCAGTGTTGGAATTACGAACAAGCTAATGGGACGGCCGCCATGGCGAGCGATAGCGAGCGTATAAATATTTTTAGGGGGCCCCCTGTGTGAGGGCCCAAATTTTTGCAAATTTTGTATAACGCCAACGACGGATTTCATAGGTTATTCTAAGAAAAATTTAAAGATACACACGGGGGTCCCCTCCCCTTCCTCCCGTCCCTTTCTTCCACTCACCTGCCTTCCCTCCCTCTCCCCTTCCCCTCCCTTCCTATATCCCCTTCCCTTTGAAGTAGGGCCCTTTAAATCCAGCTCGGGGGTCTGTCTGTCTGGGGGAGCTCTGTAAGCTCCCCCAGCGGCAGGCCCGCCGAGAGCCAGCGCGGGCCCAGGGGCAGACCACTTTCCGGGGCCCCCCTCCACATCCCCTCGCCTTTCCCCTCCCCTTCCCTTCCACCCTTCCCCTTTACCCCTCCCTCTCCACCCTCTCCTCCGCAGCGAAGCGGCCCCCTCAATAGCGGGGGTCCTGGGTTTGTCCCCCGGGAAAATTTTTGGGAAACCTAGATCGCTGTAGGTGAGATATGATGCATTTTGGGTGAGTTAATGATGACTTATAACAGCCAATTTTGGGGACAGAACGTTTTAAAAAATGGCGTCATTGTGACGGACATCTTGTTGAAAGCCCTGTCACTGTCAGGGTGATGATTTTAATGATACCAAGAAAAGTAATAAGTTATGACCCCATCTCATTTGGGCCCCTGTCGTAAAGAGGTCCTTGGAGGTATCGCCCCCAAAAGGAGACATTCCCGGTGTGACCAAACATCACTACTGTTTGTGTTTTTGTAGAGAAACAAAAATAATCTTAGAAAACTTCAAAATCGAAGAAGAAGCCAAGTAATCGTAGTGCACTGAATTAGTGATGCTCCGACTGTAAAATTTTGTTGTTGTCATCGTACGCTCCTCAGCAGCATTGAAAAGCGAAAAGGGCTCTACCCACAAATACAATTCATATTAACAGTGGCTTTCTTTGCAGTTTTTAACCTCCCCATTTCTGCCTGCTCGTTTTCACCTCTTTTCACACCAGCTGAAATTTTATTGAGGGGCCTCCGGGCCCCCTTAGGACCCCCGGGCCCCGGGGCACTTGCCCCGGTAACCCCCCTCTCTCTGTGGGCCTGCCCAGCGGGGTGTGGGGCAGAGCCCAGCCGCAATCGATTTTGGTGCAATTTAGTCTTAAAATCTGACATTTGGTGGCAACAATTTTAACGATTCTCCTGAGAGTTAACTGACCAAATTTCATCCCCTCCTTAACCGACTAGGTGGTCTGCTGGAGAGTTGTGACACTACCAGACTACTTCTGATGAATTATGAGGAACAATTCCTTGCAGCCTGCTGTCATGCTTAAAATGTTAGTTTTTGCGTTTGCGTTTGTAGAATTATATAGTCGCCTGTCGCCTACTGTCGCCACCAGTGATGCTCCATACCGTGCCTAGCCAAATTTTCAAAGTCCATAGCCGATTTTTATCGCGCGTCAGCAACGCAGTATGCTGATGCGCGATATTGATATAGCAAATCTGTCTGTCTGTCTGTCTGTCTGTCTGTCCGTCTGTCCGTTACGTTCCGGTACCAGATGAAAACGGCTTAACGTATCGTCATAGTTTTTTTCACCGTACGGTAGCCCAATCATTCTAGTTTTACCAGCATTAAACATTTTCACAAAATTCCGACGGGGTCACCGCCTGCGGGGCGCTAAATACAGGTGGGGTAGAAAAAATTCGCGATTTTCTACAAATAAGTCGCTATATCTCGCAAACGATACAAAAAATCGCCATAGTTACTATGGAAGGTGAATAGGAACTCGTATGCGATCTATCAAATGGTGCCATTTCCAATGACCTTGAACGAACCCTAACCCAGTTTTCAAGGTCACACCACTCTTTGACGCTAAATATCTCACAAACGGCTACAGATACGACCATAGTTACTATAGAAGGCGAATAGGAAACCGCACCCAAGCTTTCGAATGCCACCAACTTCAATGACGTCGAGTGACCTCTAACCCCGATTTCAAGCTAACGGTATTATTCAACGTCAAATAACTCGAAAATGGTACAAGATAGACCTATATTTACAATGGCGGACAAATAGAAAGTCATACATGATCTATCGAACCGCGTTATTTTCAATGACCTTGAACCACCCCCAACCAACATTTCAAGGTCACGCCATTCTTTGACGCAGAATATCTCCGAAATGGCTAAAGATACGGCCGTAGTTACTATGGAAGGCGAATAGGAACTCGTATGCGATCTATCAAATGGTGCCATTTCCAATGACCTTGAACGAACCCTAACCCTGTTTTCAAGGTCACACCACTCTGTGACGCAAAATATCTCACAAACGGCTACAGACACGGCCATAGTTACTATAGAAGGCGAATAGGAAACTGCACCCAAGCTTTCGAATGGCACCAATTGCAATGACCTTGAATGACCTGTAACCCTGATTTCAAGGTCACGATATTATTCAACGTCAAATAACTCGCAAACGGTACAAGATAGAGCTGTAGTTACAATGGCGGACTAATAGAAAGTCATACATGATCTATCGAACCGCGCCATTCTCTTCTCAATGACCTTGATGGACCCCAAACCCAGTTTTCAAGGTCAAGCCATTTTTTGACGCAGAATATCTCTAAAATGGCTGCAGATACGGCCATAGTTACTATGGAAGGCGAATTGGAAACCGTACTCGATGTTTCAGATGGTACCACTTTCAATGACCTTCAGTGACCTCTAACCCACATTTCAAGGTCACAGTATTATTCAACGTCAAATAGCTCGACTACTACTAAGTCGTGTATGATCTATCCAATGCTTCCGTTTCCAGTGACCCCGAGGGACTCAACCTAGATTTCAAGGTCACGGTGTATTTATGCTTATTATTATTATTATTATTAAAAATGTAAAGATTATAGTGACACTTAGTATTAAAACACTGCAGGGGCACTTTACAAAAGTGAAATTAAAGGTGATATAGATGCCCTCAGCGTATTGTGTGCGCAGCTGACACGCGATCTGTCGGCTGTAGCGAAGTTCTTGTTATAATTCACGATATTATTCAACGTCAAATAACTCGAAAATGGTACAAGATAGAGCTATATTTACAATGGCCAACCAATAGAAAGTCGCATGTGGTCTATCGAACGGCGCCATTTTCAATGACCTTTAACGACCCCTAACCTGGTTTTCAAGTTCACGCCATTATTTGACACTTAATATGTCATAAACGGCTACAGATAAGGCCACAGTTACTATAGAATGCGAATAGGAAACCACACCAAGCTTTCGAATGGCGCCAGTTTTGACGACATTGAGTGACCTCTAACCCCGATTTCAAGGTCACGATATTATTCAACGTCAAAAAAACTGGAAAATGGTACAAGATAGAGCTATATTTACAATGGCCGACCAATAAAAAGTCGCATATGATCTGTGGAACGGCGCCATTTTCAATGATCTTGAACGACCCCTAACTCTGGTTTCAAGGTCACACCACTCTTTGACGCTAAATATCTCACACACAGCTAAAGATACGGCCACAGTTACTATAGAAGGCGAATAGGAAACCGCATCCAAGCTTTCGAATAGCACCAGTTTCAATGACATTGAGTGACCTCTAATTCAGATTTCAATGTCACAGGGTTATCACAGATGCCCTCGACATAGTGTGCTCAGCTTGGTGTGCTTGGTGTGCTCAGCTTACGCGCGATCTGTTTGCGATAGCTAAGTTTTTGTTATTTTTGCCGCGCGATGCTATGCAAGCGCGGCCTATGCCGTCATGTGGTGTCTGTGTGTCTGTCTGTGTGACTGTCGCGTTCGTACATTCTGTTAAAACGAATAAAGATATCTTCGAAATGTTTTCACCATCGGGTAGACAAGCCATTCTAGTTTTCCCGTACCAGACGTACGGCATGGCAATATTCCGACGAGAACCCCTCTAACGGATGCGTCGAATGCAGGTGGGGTAGGGCTAAATCGCGATTCTGAGCCTATATGTGGCTTCACAGCGTGCTGCTAACGCTGCGACTGGCTATGTGTTGTCAATATGACGCCACCGGACCACCGTCCCGTAAGTTGTGACACTTATCGCTAGTGGTAAGCGACAGTGTTGATATCAGGAGAAGACGAATAAATGTTTATGACAATAAGCCTCAACGTTACGCCAAAGACGACAGAACAGCGCATTTAATTGCACGCAGTGATAATCCTGTAGCTTACGTAACTAACAATAAGACTACTTGCCGTTTTGTACTGTTAAAGCTAACTACTGGAATGTAGGACATTTCCAGTGTTGGAATTACGGGGGGGCGCCCCCAGCGCAATTGTCGCCCCCCCCAATAGGTGAAAATAAACAGGTGCCAGGGGGCCGGTCTGCGGCCCCCCAGTAGGCCTACTACTCAGTGAAGCCCGAGCCATAAAAGCAGGGGCGGCACAACGTTAAAAAATCTGGCTAGGCACGCACCTTATTCGGGGATCTCAGATCTGGGGGCCCCAGAAGCTTGTACCAATTTTACGAGTCAATACGTAGTTTTATGACTTTTTTCTTATTTAAAGTGTCTTTTTATTGTTTTTTTCATTGGTAACTACTCGTAAAATACCATAAACGCCTAAACGAGCAACGAAACACAATTTTGTTTGAGGAATGTTTCAACATTTTATATTACATAATAATGTTAACAAATTTACAAATTTAGCAATTTTTTGATTTTGGTCAAAACACAGACAAAACATGATACATTTACACAAACATAATACTGTACAAATTTAATATTTAATTCAAACAAATACTGTACAAACATAATACTTCTTGGGAATAATTATGTAATTTTTAACATTAATTGTAAAATATAAATTTAAAGTTTACCTTATTTTTTTATAAAATTTAAAAATAAAAAGGTTATAATTTTTGAACACACGCCTGTTATTTTATATGACTACTTATCTGTCACCTAAACAATTATATGCCGCTACTTCCATGCAATCGTGATTAAACGCCAACCTACAGCTAAGTCAAATGTCCAACTATCCAAATACGCTACGCCTATATTCATTGGCGTGTATAAACAGTTGTTTTATTTTGTTAATATCTAAGGCATCGACTCTTGTCTTGTGGACATGATGTACAGCGACATGATTAAGTCTTGTGTTATAGGCTTAGTTAGTCTCAGATAATTCTTTAGACGACGCAGGGTGCTCAAACTTCGTTCTGCAGTTGCACTGTAAGGTGGCAATACTACAAGAAAACTTGAACAAACGTTCAACTGCATTCAACAAGTTTCGTACGTCATGTGAATTTCCGCGAACGTGTCAGAAATAACTGCAGTAGGCCTAGTATGTCCTTGTTCTTCTTCTTCCAAGTTGTTTTCAGGAATATTTTTAATGAACAAAAATGGTCAGCATTCTTATAAATTTTTAATGATTTTCCACTTTGGTCTTTGGTATAACTATAAAAATCGGCCATGGACTTTTAAAATTTGGCTAGGCACGCTATGGAGAATCACTGCAGGGTAGCGACAGTAGGCGACATAACACATAATTCTACAAACGCAAACGCAAAAACTAGCATTTTAACCATGACAGCAGGCTGCAAAGAATATATTGGTTCCTCACAATTCAACAAATTAAGTAGTCTGGTAGTGTTGCAACTCTTCCGCAGTCAGCGGCGTCAAATCCGTCGTCAAGATGGGGGGGGCAAACGCGGAGGGGGTCTGGGAGACGGGAGTCCCCAGTGGGGTCCAGGGGCAGAGCAGATCTAGGGGCGAAGCCCCAAGAAGCTAATAGATATTACCGAATTAAATTTGAATTCTGAGTGCAACTGCATACATGTGTATTAAAAAACTGTATACTTTGTCTGTGTGATAAATTTGCTGTCTCACCTGAAAAATATAACTTGAAAAAGAAAAGTTTGTTTTCAGTATTTTATGACAGTTAATTGATGAAAATGTCAATGTCACACAAGAAGCTTAAAAGGCTCACAACACTTAGAATATACTAGTAACAGTTCGTATTATAAGCTACAGTTAACCAATTTCAAGAAAAATCACTCAAGACTTAAGTTTATACAACAGAAACAGTAAGTAATCAACTAAAGACCCGTGTAGTATGCACTACCTAACGATTTTATCAGATTATGGGGGGCCCGATAGTGAACGGGCCCCCTTAGCAAATTATTGGGGGCCCGGGCCCCCTGGGCCCCTGATCGACGCCCCTGCCCGCAGTCTAACTCCCTAGTCGGCTGGGGAGGAGATGAAATTTCGTCAGTTGACTCTCAAGAGAATCGTTAAAATCGTTGCCACCAAATGTCAGATTTTAAGGCTAAATTGCACCAAAATCGATTGCGGCTGGGGCTCTGCCCCAGACCCCAGCTGGGAGAGATTACAGCGCTCCCCCATACAGTCAGACCCTCTAGCTGGATTTAAGGGGCCCTACTTCTAAGGAAAGGGGGATATAGGAAGGGAGGGGAAGGGGGAGAGGGAGGGAAGGCAAGGGGAGGGAAAGAAAAGGAGGGAAGGGTAAGGGAGGGAAGGAGGGGAGGGGACCCCGTGTGTATCTTTAAATTCCTTAGAATAACTTACGAAATCCGTCGTTGGCGTTATACAAAATTTGCAAAAATTTGGGCCCTCTCAGAGGGGGCCCCCTAAAAAATTTTCTAGGCTCGCTATCGCTCGCCATGGCGACCCTCCCATTAACTTGTTTATAATTCCAACACTGGACATTTCCCGCCTAGGCTACCGCCACCACCATCAATACGCCAATCTATGTTATAAAGCGATATACCGCAACTGAAAACTTGCACTAACCCGCATTCCTAACCCTAACCGACCAACGACGTGAGATCCTGACCGTAACCGACCCATCAGGCGGGGAATTTTTTTTAGAAAACTGACACTATCCCATATTCCTGACTCAACCACTATCAATTTAGTACACGTTGACGGTAGATCGCTTTATATAGATTGGCGCATAATGGTGGTGTTGGTAGGAGGGAATGTCCTACACCATGTGAAAAGGGAGGGGGAATTGTCCGGGCGCGGAAACATCCGGGGGAATATGTCTGAGGGGGAATGTCCACGGAGAAATTCATGTTAGCCTCAAATGTTAGCCTCCAGCTGGCTTTTCACTGTGTCACCATCATCGACACCATGTAGTGCCTACATTACAAGTATTTATCTGAAGTCCATAACATTACGCAAACTGATGATGATGATTGTGGTGGTGATGCTGTGCCTGGGACTTATCCAACATTGCACTCGAATTGCACTACAACGTTGCAAGACAATGGAATGGAATGCATTCAGGTGCGTACGTGGCGTGGCATGCGTCAACAAGTCTTGCCGGACCGCTGACTATATAGGCCAGCGACTGACTAGCAGCAAGTTGCTGCTAGTTGCTGCCAGCAATAGCAGCGGAAAACATTACGTAATCGCATCATTCACAAACCAAGCAACTAAGCCATCGCTAACAGGTCGCGCTCAGCATCACATAGCTGTCCTTCCGATCGAATATGTTATATACAGTTATATACCCTAATTGTCATACTTGACTTCGTACATTATATACGCTATAATGCTCAGATACTTTAATGAAACCGTTTACAGTATACCTACCGTCAAAGACCGGAAAATGAGGTTACACATATTTTGGGACAAAGTCGCCGAAATAACCTTCGATAGTGGACCATACGATACAATACGACACGATATTATGTATTTAGCGTGCAGTAAAAAGCTGACGTGTAGCCAGCTTAGTCCACCACACAAGACAAACAAAAAATTAAAGAAACAAGAAGCTCTGCTGTCGCAAATAGGCCGCGCGATACTTCGTGTCTGTATAGCTTAAATACAAAACGCCGAGCGCAGTCTTTTATTATTAGTTGTTTCGGCTTCAGATATACCACTGCGTATAATTAAATTATTTTCTGTTCTCTTCTCTTCGACGTATTCGTTCATGCTGCAGGCCGTCACAAACATTCGCTGGTGCGTCGCCGACTGTGTGATCTACACTGCATGGTCGTCGGTAACTGTTTTTGACACTTCGTAGTTTGCGAGTCCAGCAATCGATCGATAGCCAGTGGTGCGTGGCCGACTGTGTCATATACTCAGCTTCGTCGTCGGTAAATGTTTTTGGCGCTTCGCATGTCCAGCAATCTTCGATAGCCAGCTATTAGACCAGAATCGCGATTTGTGCCTATACCCCACCTGCATTCGACGTCCCCGTAAGGGGGGTTCCGTCGGAATATCGCCACCCCGTTTGGTATGGAAAAAACTAGAATGGTGTGACCCTGTGATAAAGCAATCTGCCATTAACGTGTACGGCGTTGATCGCGGTTAGTGTCAGGAATAAAATGGGTTAGTGTCAGTTTTTTAAAAATTCCCCGCCTTGGGCCGGTTAGGGCCAGGACCCCACGTCGTGGGTCAGTTAGGGCCAGGAATGTGGGCTAGTGTCAGTTTTCAGATAATTCCCGCCCCGTGGGTCGGTTAGGGTTATGGTCAGGACCCCACGACGTGAGTCGGTTAGAGTCAGGACTCAGGACCGCCAGTCGTGGGACGGTTGGGGTCAAGAGTATGTATGAGTACCAGTTTTCAAATTTTCGCTTTATCAGCCAGTGGGAAATGTCTTAGGTGGTGAGAGAAATTGTCCGTCCGGGGAATATTTCCGAGGGATGAAATGTCCATAAGGGACGTGCGGCTATCTCGGGCTTTGATCATGTTTGATTTAGCTCTATCTTTCAATCGCCATGGGTACTTTTAGCTACAGCTTTTCCGTACCTTTTACTAACATGAATGCTATTTACTGTTACCTAAACCTATTGCGTTTTTACCGCGCGACGCATATGCATAGCGCGGACTATGCCGTATGACAACCCTCTGTCCTTCCGTCCTTTTGTCCGTCACACGCCGGTATTGTGTCTAAACGATTACACATATCATCAAAGTTTTTTCACCATCGGGTAGCCCACCATTCTAGTTCTTCCGTACCAAACGGCATGGCAATATTCCGACGGGAACCCCTGAACGGGGGCGTCGAATGCAAGGGGGTATAAAACATTACGATTTTCGACGAATATCTCGCTTCATCTCGGAAATGATGCAAGATAGCGCCATAGTTACTAACTTACTATGGAAGGCGAATAGGAAACAGCACCCAATCTTCCCAATGGCACCAATTTCAATGACCTTGAGTGATCCAGCGCCTCTGAAGCTACGGCCTTACGGCGCTATACAAATCAGATTATTATTATTATTATTATTATCTCTAACCCATATTTCAAGGTCACGATATTACTCAACGTCGAATAACTCGAAAACGTTACAAGATAGAGCTATGGTTACAATGGCGGACCAATAGAAAGTCATAAATGGTCTATTGAACCGCGCCATTTTTAGTGACCTTGAAAGACCCCGAACCAGATTTCAATGTCAGATCATTCTTTGACGCTGAATATCTCCGAAATGGCTAAAGATACGGCCACAGATACTATGGAAGGCGAATAGGGAACCGTACCAAAGTTTTCAAATGGTACCATTTTCAATGATCTTGAGTAACCTCTGACCCACATTTCAAGGTCACGATAATATTCAACGTCAAATAGCTCTAGTAATCGTAAGTCGTGTATAATTTACCCAATGGTTCCTTTTCCAGTGACCTGAGTGACCCTTAACCTAGATTTGAAGATCATGGGCTTATCGTAGACGCGCGATCTGTTTGCGATATCTAAGCTGTTGTAATTCATACTTAAGAGTTACGCTTTAAAATGTCTCGTCTGATTACCTTTTTAACTATAGGATACAAAGTGACAAGTATTGTACCTAGGCCTGCTGACAAAGATAGACGAGCAAACTTATAAGTGTCAGCAATCAGCAAAGTAGAGAAACGGTTGTAGGCACTAGTGCCTCTATAACCGTATCTTCAGTAACAACTTCAAATAGTACTTTCTGAAACAGTTTCTAATTAAAACTGTGATCTGTCTCCGGTTCCAGTTATTTCAGCAGTCCAGTCAAAAATAACATCCCGATTACCCCAAAATTGTCTAATCTAGTTTCAAATTGTTTAAGAGAATTGACATCTACTACATGGACTCTCCTGAAGGCTGATGAACGGCGATTAGAAGCGTTCCACATGAATTGCCAACGACGGATCTTAGGAATCCGTTGGTTCCATTTTGTCACGAACGCCTCAGTCACTAGCCAAACTGGCGAAGAAGGCTTAGCAATCCGGATTTGTCGGAGGCGACTCTCCATTTTTGGTCACGTGCGGCGACTACCGGAAGCGACACCAGCCCACTCCGCACTACGCCTGGCTGTGGACGCTCGCACAGGCGGTAAACCGGACATCAGGCCGGAGTGGAAGCGCCAGCGAGGACGACCCTGCCGAACGTGGGTGCAGCAGATCGAGGACGACACTGGGCTCAACGCCAACGACGCCTGGAGGATCGCACATGACCGCAAGTCTTGGAGGGCGCTACGACCCGTGGCCGGTCAAGCGTTCCACTGACTGACTGACTGACTGACATGGTCCGGTAAACTATTCCACACGTTAACTACTCGTGCAGCAAAAGAAAATCTTCGAAAGTTGTAATGAAAGCTGTGGTTTTGCAATTTATATTTATTACCTCTAGTACGAGGTAATTCTAGTGCAACACTTTTGTCATACATATCATGTGTAATTTTGTATACCTCTATCATGTCTCCTCGTAATCGTCTGTATTTCAAAGTATGTAAATTCAATTGTAATAAACGTTCTTGGTATGGTAACTTTTTGAGTAATGTTACTAATTTTGTTGCTCTCTTTTGAACTTTTTCAATAGCCTCTATATCTCCTTTTTTGTAAGATGACCAAATTGAATTAGCGTACTCAACATGAGGACGGACCAGTGCTTTGTAAAGCATGACGAAGGTTCTAGAATCCATATGGATGAAGTTTCTTTTAATCAATCCAATCATAGAATATGCTTTATTAATTTTTTCTTGAATATGATCCTTAAAATTTAAGTGCGAGTCATACAGAATTCCAAGGTCCTTGATTTGATCAACTTTTTGTATATTGCTGACTGAATCTGTATTGTTAATGTGGTATGCAGTATCTATGCTTAGCCTGGAAGTGTAAGACATGTGAGAACATTTGTTGATATGTAATGGTAATAACCACTGATCACACCATTCCTTGATCAATGATCAATGACTTTTTGCAGATGCAAGTGATCACTGTCGCAACTGACTGTACTGTAAACTTTAGCATCATCAGCATATAAATACATAACAGTAACCTGTTCTGTAGCACATATCTCGGGTAAATCATTTATGAATATTAGGAACAGTATAGGTCCTAGAATGCTACCTTGTGGAATTCTACTGCTTACTGTATACCATTGAGAAAAACACTCATTTACTCCTATTCGTTGTTTTAGGTTGCACAAAAAATCTTCTATCCACAATTCCACATAATTAGTTTACTATCTATATCGTATGCCTTCAATTTACTAATTAATCCTAGACGGGGTAATTTGTCAAAGGCTTTTTCAAAGTCTGTATATATTACATCAATTTGAACACCTTGATCTATTTTGTATGTCCAATCATCGAAGATTTTTAACAACTGCAAGACAGTCGATCGGCCCTTGATAAAGCTATACTGATTGTCACTAAAGAATCCTTTATTAAAAAGTCTTCCATTATAACATCTCTAATAATGGATTCCATTATTTTGCAGATGATACTAGTTAAACTTATTGGTCTATAGTTTGAAACATCAAGTAAAAAACGCTGGTAGAAAAAGATACAAGATATATTGGCCTACTAGCTATACTTACAAGGCTGATAAGAAGTCATATACGATCTATCAAAATAATGCCATTATTGCGTGTCAGCACACTGATATAGCAATTCTGTCTGTCCGTCCGTCTGTCAGTCACGTTCCGATATTGTGTCGAAACCTGCGGGTCTCTAAATACAGGTGGGTATAAAAATTTCGCGGTTTCTAATTGTGTCGTAAACGATACAAGATAACACCGTAGTTATTGTGGAAGGTGAATAGGAAACGTACGCAATCTTTCAAATGGTACCATTTTCAATCACCTTAACTGACCTGAATCTAGATTTCATGACCACACAGTTACTATATGATGCCCTCGACGTATTGCGTGCGCAGCTTACGCGCGATCTGTTTGTGATAGCTAAGTTTCTTGTTTTCAATGACCGTGAATGACCGTTAAGCCAGATTTCAAGGGCACGTTGAATATTTCAGAAATGATACCAAATAGACACGGTTACTACAGGCCACTAAGTGATACATGGCCTAAATGAACTGTGCTGTCTCCAATGACCTTGATCCACCTTCAACGTCATTTCAGCCATTTTGTCTGACCGCATAATGCCCAGCCACTGCAAAGATCAACAAAGTTAAAGATGCGCATCATGCGCGGTTCGACCGAAGATGTATGAATTTCTATTAGTCCACCGTTGTAACTATTGCTCTATCTTGTACCATTTGCGAGTTATTTTACGTTGAATAATATCGTGACCTTGAAATCTGGGTTAAAGATCATCAGGGTCATTGAAACTGTTGCTATTCAAAAGCTTGGGTGCGGTTTCCTATTCGCATTCTATTTCTATAATGACTATGGCCGTATCTGTAGCCGTTTGTGAGATATTTAGCGTCAACAAGAACTTAGCTATCGCCAACAGATCGCGCGTCAGCTGCGCACACAATACGCTGAGGGCATCTATAGGCATAAATATTACACCGTAACCTTGAAATCTAGGTTAAGAGTCACTCAAGGTCACTGGAAACGGAACCATTGGATAGATCATACACGACTTAGTAGTAGTCGAGTTATTTGACGTTGAATAATATTGTGACCTTCAAATGTGGGTTAGAGGTCACTGAATGTCATTGAAAGTGGTACCATTTCAAAGCTTGGGTACGGTTTCCTATTCGCCTTCTATAGTAACTATGGCCGTATCTGTAGCCGTTAGTGAGATATTTAGCGTCAGAGTGGTGTGATCTTGAAAACAGGGTTAGGGACTTTAGGGTTCGTTCAAGGTCTTTGGAAATGGCACTATTTGATAGATCGCATACGAGTTTCTATTCGCCTTCCATGGCGATATCTTGTATCGTTTGCGAGATATAGCGACTTATTTGTAGAAGATCGCGATTTTTTATACCCAACCTGTATTTAACGCCCCCGCAAGGGGTGACCCCGTCGGAATTTCGTGAAGATATTTGATGCTGGTAAAACTAGAATGATTGGGCTACCGTATGGTGAAAAAAACTATGACGATATGTTAAGCCGTTTTCATCTGATACCGGAACGTTACGGACGGACAGACAGACAGACAGACACACAGACAGATTTGCTATATCAATATCGCGCGTCAGTATGCTGACGCTCGATAAAAACGCTCGATAAAAATGATGTGACCTTGAAAACAGGGCTAGGGTTTGTTCGAGGGCATTGGAAGTGACACCATTTGATAGATCGCACACCAGTTCCTAAAAAAACTATGACAAGATGTTAAGCCGTTTGCATCTAATACCAGAACGTTATGGACGGACGGACGGACAGACATTTGCTATATCTAGAGTGGCGGGGCTACCCGATGGTGAAAAATTTTTGAGGACATGTATTCCGACTGATTAGATGCCGCAACCTCAGTGGTATGCCGTGTTCAGCAGTCGTCGCACTACAGTGAATATAGCCTACTGTCTTTTTATTGAGAATACGCAACAAACGTAGGCTACGTGAACACCAAAAAAATATAAAAAAACAATAGTCGATACCAGAAAGAAAGAAAACATAGCAAACCAAAAAAACTAAATTCATACAAGCATCTTAAAACACAACGTTTACGACTAAAGTCATAACTATAACGTTGTGTATAACCGTTTAGACAGAATACCGGCGTGTGTCAGACAGACGGACAAACAGGGACGGACGGACAGACAGACATCTTGCCACCGCATAGTCCGCGCTATGCATGCACGTCGCGCAGTAAAAGTCTTTGCATTCGAATTGCACCACAAAGGTTGCAACTTGCAAGACAATGGAATGCATACAGGTACGTGTTACTGCGTGGCCTGCACGAGCCGCTTGCCCGCCGTCTACTGCTCTGGGCCAAGCCGGTGACTACAGGCCAGCGACTGACTAGCAGCGGAAAGCATTACGTAATCGCGCGAAATGCATATAACGCATTAACTAAGCCATCGCTAATAGGTTGCGCTCAGCAGCTGTCCTTCCGGTAGAATATGACAGCAGATATAAGGTAACCGGAGATAACCCCCCTGGAGACAACTCCCCCCGGAGATAACCCCTCTGCCGAAAATACCACCCGGAAAAAACGCCCCCGCCCCAGATGCTTACTCTTGATGTACTGGTTATTATTACGTACTGTTCACGTACTGTTCACTTTTACCCGCCATACGTTTCTTCACCTGAAGAATTGTATGATGAAAGCATCTGTTTGGAGCTTTGCGTTGTATAGAAGCGAAACGTGGACTCTACAAAAAGAAGATATTCGACGACTTGAGGCATTTGAAATTGGAGGCGTATGATGAAAGTACCATGGACTGAGCACAAAACAATCACAATCACAATCTTCGTTTAATGACGGCTGACAAAACGCAACACGTGTACATGAGAATAATAACAGTATAGTAGAGTGCTAAAAGTAAAATAATGCAAGCACTAGTATGCGTTAGAGTATAGCATGCGTTGAATGAAATTCTTGTCCGTGAGGTGACCAGTACGAGTAGGAAGTGCATAATTATGTATTCGTCGCCGTAAGTTATAGTTTTGTGATCCTTGTGACTGTGGAGGAAGGAGATGATTTAAAACATGATGGCCGTCGCTGGTAATAGCACCAAACAGTTTCTCATCGGCGTCTTGGCACATGTCTGTGAAAGTTGGAAGGCTGACCGGGACAAAACGACTGCGATCACTTCGGCGGAGAGACAAATGAAGAGATACTGCAGATCCATTCATCTATATTTATTTCTCAGAAACGTCAAATCAGACATAATGCAACATACATTAGTACAATCAAAATCTGAGTTATGCAATAAGATACAGTAGTGTACTAATAACTACACCATTAAAAGGAAAAGAAAAACCTAAAATAATAATAAAACTAGAAATCAATATGCATCACCTCCACGGGGCAATGCAATACCGGCAGGTCCCTTGAGCGTTTCTGACAAAATTTTGTGTCGTTAATGGATTCCTAAGTCTTCCGTTCTCTTAAGTAAAATTTTAACATTATTGGTATAGAAATATGGGCTTAAGTAAAAAATTTCCCCCAAGGGACTAATCCCCCTGAGCAATTTTTACAAAATTAAAGGCGGGGGAGGGTGTCTCAGGTCCGTACCCTCACGCCAAATTTCACAGCTGTTACTCTTAAAAAGTGGGCTTACAGCCCCCAAATCGCCGAAATTGGTAATTTTTGGTATAAATTTGACCAAAAGGGCTATACCCCCTTAAGCGACTTTACAAAATTTGGCTTGGGGGAAGGTCTCCTAAGTTTGCACCCTCAAGCTTCAAGTCCAATTTTACCGCTGTGGCTTTAAAATTTGTGGGCTTACAGCCACCAAAATCGCAAAAATTGGTAATTTTTGGTATATATTTGCCACAAAGGGGTATATTCCCTTTAGCAATTTTTACAAAATTTGGCGTGGGGGAGCGACTCCCACGTACCGACAATCACGCTAACTTTCGCTTTTATGGCTTTAAAAATGTGGCCTTACGGCCGCCAAAATCGCCAAAAATAGCAATTTTTGGTATAAATTACCCCTAAGAAAAAATCTAGGGCGTCCATAGAGAAATTTGAATATATGTGCACAACTATAGAAACCTTCCTCTATGCAGTGGTATCATAATTGTTTTGAAAATTTCACTGCTTCATATCGTTTCCGTTATCACAAACTTCGTCATTCCAAAGCGTGACAAAAAACAGACAGACAGACAAAAACATAACACTTTTCCGTCTACAGCCGGCGCGCGACTCAGCATCCCCACCATACTTGGCACGGTGATAGAATATGCTTTATTAATTTAGGTTAGGTTAGGTTAGGGGTCCTTCAAGGTCATTGAAAATGGCGCCGTATAGACCATGCGACATTCTATTGGTCCGCCATTGTAAATATAGCTCTATCTTGTACCATTTTCGATTTATTTGACGTTGAATACTATCGTGACCTTAAAATCGGGGTTGGAGGTGACTCAAGATCATTGAAATTGGTGCCATTCAAAAGCTTGGGTGCGGTTTCATATTCGCATTCATTAGTAACTACGACCGTATCTGCAGCCGTTTGTCAGATATTTAGCGTCAAACAGTGGTGTGACCTTGAAAACAGGGTTATTTTTCGTTCAAGGTTACTGGAAATGGCCCCATTTGATAGATCGCATACGAGTTTCTATTCGCCTTCCATAGTATCTATGACGATATTTTGTATCGTTTGCGAGATATAGCGACTTATTGGTAGAAAATCGCGATATTTTTATACCCCACCTGTATTTAGCGCTCCCGCAGGGGGTGACCCCGTCGGAATTTTGTGAAAATGTTTGACGCTGGTAAAACTAGAATGATTGGGCTACCGTATGGTGAAAAAAACTATGACGATGTGTTAAGCCGTTTTTATGTGGTTCCGGAACGTAATTATATGGACGGACGGACGGACAGACAGATTTGCTATATTACTATCGCGCGTGAGTATGCTGACGCGCGATAAAAACGACAAAAAGATTCATTTAATCCCATCCCTCATCCTTCATCCCTCATATTAATAGATCGAAATAGATCGAGTAACCTGTGGTTTTTGGCCTGTTATCTTCTTGAGCTATAGACGTTAAAATGTGTTGTAGGATACAGTGTAGGCCTATCTTAATGGTATTATATGCCGAGCATGACTGATATTCCGAGACACTTTACAAATCGACGAGACGTGCTAGAAATTCTTCTCACGCTTATATCAAGCCCAACTGTAACATATAGGGCCTTTTTTAAAATATTTCGATCTGCCAAATGTGCTTAAGTACAGTAAATTAAATCGAACGGATATAGACAATCAAACTGTAATTCCTATTCATGTGTACAGTTTTATGAAAAATTGTAGAGTACTTTAGGACCTTTTAGAAGTCTGGTCCAAAACTGAATAATTTTTGCCGCGCTCATTTATGCAGAGCGTGGTAGGCATAGATGGTTCTGTCCGTCTGTCGGTCTGCCGTCCGTCACATTGTCTCAAAACTAATGATGGCAATATATCACGCAGTTTTTACCACCGGGTAGCACAACGAGTCTTATTTTTGATACCATAGGTTTCAGGGGGGATCTGGACATTTCCCCGGGACATATTTCCCGGACATTGCCTTCTTCCGGACAACGCCCCTCCCTTTTTACATGGTGTAGGACATTTCCCCCTTTCCACCACCACCATCCGCCCATCTACAATATGAGAATCTTTATTCACCATAAAATGGTAGCAATGTAAAATGAAAAATTAGAAATATAATGTTAAATATAATATAATGTTAAAAACTTTCATGGATGTTTAGCTTCTGTTGTAAGGGCTCAGAATGACATCTTTAAACAGCAAATATCAACTGATACCATTTTCAATAGAAAAGGTGATAATATTTAGCAGCAAATCGCCGAAATGTTGATAGCTGCAATCGTATAATCACCTTTTTTTATTGGAAATGGTATCAGTTGATAAGCGGCGGAAGGAGGGGGCAAGGGGGGCATGCGCCCCGGGCGGCACTTTCAGGGGAGCGGCATTTCAAGGACAACCAAAAAATTTGGAGCAATTTCAGTGTTAGTACCCCACTGCGCACAACGACTGTGGTCTTGCCTCTGCCGCCGTCGTATATCTTGCAATCGGATACGGCTTAGCTGGTGTGGTGGGGGTGCAAGGGGTACAACGGGTTATAGCCGCGCTCCAGTGGCTGTTATGTCTGTTGAGTCACTCCGCCTCTCCCGCCTCTCGCTACATCCACTGCAAAAGTAACGGCGGTAGGCCAGGCCTATTACTTTACTACGTTGATTCAACTTGATTGACAGAACCGACTCATTACATAATGAATGATGCATGACGAAGAATAGTGTACTGTGTAACACATACAGTGTATGTTAAAAACGCCCACAAACGTTTAACGTCGGTTAACATGTTAGAGCATAATGAGCATGTTGTGTTGTGGTTTGCTAAAATAGATAGGCCTATTAGTAACTGTAGACATACTTTAAACAATGCGCTTCATATGCACCATCATAACTCACCATTGTGATAAAAAAGTCAAAAATTTCAGGGGAGGGGGTATGTAAATATAGACAGATTTTTAAAGCTGTAAATGCACCAGAAAATTAAATTTATTCCTATGAAAATTCATAAAATTGTTACCACCAGAGCTGCTCATTAATTTTTGGCCCAGATATGTACCAAATCGTTTGTCGGCTGGGGCTTCGCCACAGACCCCACTGGGGGAGCTTAAAGCGCTCCCCCAGACCCCCTAGCTGGATTAAGGGGCCTACTTCTATAAGGGAGGGGAGGGGAGGGGAAGGGACGGGAGGGGAGGGGAAGGGAGGGGAGGGAAGGGGCGGCAACCTCAACGTTTGCCCCGGGCGGCACAAATGCTCGCGCCGCCAGTGCATTCTGAGCCGTTACAACAGAAGTTTTAAACACTATTTTTGCTGTTTTATTACCATTATTAGAGTAAGTTGACCACGTGTTCTCGCTAACTCCGTCACTGTTATTAGCAATTCGCCATCGTGAGGTGGTCGGTCGTTGCTACCCTGCATTGTCTACCTATGAACCTACTCATCCATTAGCGTACCAAATTTCAGTTCCTTGCTCGATTAATTTCGTGATATGGGGGTTCAAAAAATTAAAAAGTGGGGATTGCTTATACCGTACATGCCCCTAGCAGAAAAAATTTACACATGGAGAGGGCCTGTGCCACGATATTTATCCTGCTCGGCTTTATAACCGCCGTTTCTCTGACGGCTAATACCGCTTGCATGACGGATGGCTTAGCCCTAGCGTGCCTCGCGCCATAGGCCCATGCCTAGTTAAGCGGCGCATGTAAACAGCCATTAATGGCCTGCCGTTGTCGTTTAGAATTGTGGGCTTAACCCTTAAATCGTTCGAAATTGGTAAGTATGCAGCTGAAGCCCATCGATTAATAAAACGACGTTGATGGTTCCACTTTGTTGAACATTGAAACTTGAATTGTTCAGACAGCTATGTAGCCATTTTCGTTACAACAACGCATTAAAAAGATGTACGGGGCATGGCTAACGTATAGACAGGGGTGGTAGCGTCCCCGAGGTCGGATCAATGGAGATCCAAAGTTTGGGGGGCATACGACCCCCGGAACTGGAAGGGGTGGTCTTGCTTACCCATGCCTGGTGCCCGTATATATGTGGTTATATATGGTCTCGTTACGCCGGCACCACGACCCTTTCGCGGCGTCAACTTTGCATCTCCATAAGTTGATCGCGTAAGGTCAGATCGTCGCAGAATCAACCGTTTCCACCATTCGTCGGTTGTTGTCTCTTTCATGTGCTGCAAGTTCGCGTCGTATCCTGCCCAGATTCTCCTATAAGTATGCAACTGGAGCCCATCGATTAAAAGAACAATGTTGATGGTTCCATTTTGCTGAACATTGAAACTTGAACAGTTTAGACAGCTATGTAGTTATTTTGGTTATAGCAACGCATCAAAAAAATGTACGGGACATGGCTAACATAGAGAGGAGTGGTCTTGCTTTCCCATGCCGGGTGCCCGTATATATGTGATAATATATGGTCTGGCTATGCCGGCACCACGATAAATCGATTTTTCGATTTTTGCGTATAGCGTCGCCGAGGTCGGATCAATGGAGATCCAAAGTTTAGGGAGCATACGACCCCCGGAAGTTGGTGGTCTTGCTTACCCATGCTTGGTGCCCGTATATATCTGGTTATTATATGGTCTGGCTATGCCGGCACCACGGCCCGTTCGCGGCGTCATCTTTGCATCTCCACAAGTTGATCGCGTGAGGTCAGATCGTCGCAGAATCAAAGTTTCCACCATTCGTCAGTTGCTGTCGCTTTCCTGTGCTGCAAATTCGCGTCGTATCCTGCCCATGTTCTCCTATAAGTATGCAACTGGAGCCCATCGATTAAAAGAACAATGTTGATGGTTCCACTTTGCTGAACATTGAAACTTGAATAGTTTAGACAGCTATGTAGCCATTTTGGTTACAGCAACGCATTAAAAGATCTACGAAGCATAGGGAGGGGTGGTCTTCTTTCGAATGCCGGGTGCCCGTATATAATGTGGTTGTATATGATCTGGCTATACCGGTGTCGGCACCACGACCAGTTCGCGGCGTTAACTTTGCATCTCCATAAATTGATCGCGTGAGGTCAGGCCCATAGGCGCCGAAACCGTGGGGGAACGGGGGCGACATGTCAGCCCAATAATTTGGTTGGGGAACGACATAGCGAATGTCCCCCCCCAATGTTTTGCCAAATTGTTCATTTGTCTCGTCTTACTCTGCATTAAAATAGCTATAACGCCTGTCGTCAAAATAGGATGGCCTTCATGACGTCGACGTCGCGTGAACGCTAGACGTTACGTTGCCGTGTGTTGGGACTGGAGGGAGGCTGGTCAAAGCACTGCTCACTGGCCGAGTCACGCATCTGGGCCATGTGTTCCTGGAGTCCTGTGGATGCTGCGGGAGATTACAGAGGGCAGCGTGCGGAGCGCGGGTGGGGAGAGGAGTTTCACACGGCCCAAAGTGCAGTTCAGTGCATTGAGTGTCAGTGAGTGCAGCTGTCTCTGTAGCACTGCATAACTGCAAATATTAAAACGAACGCTGTCAAGATGCCAATGAAAAGAAAGCTGCCGGACTCGACGCAGTCAAAACCCCTTATTTCTAAACTCCCTGGTCAAAACTTAGTAACTTCATACAGAAGCGATCACGAATTGGCCAGGGACAATTGACTATTTGCATTAGCTGTTTTACCAGTCTGTGAAGCAATGTTTTGCAGTCTCTTATTTCTTATTCATTACGTATGTCGTGTATAACGTTGTTGTCTTTAAAACACACAACACACCTCCGGTAGTATAATACATTCGTCATTAGGATAAAATTTCGGGTTTAATATCATGCAAATATGCACAAAAATGCATGACTTTTCATGTAAAATATCCAAATTTCCCGGTGGTCATACGGTACTCCCGGATACCTGTGGTGGGAGAGACACCTACAAGGGCAAGCACCGCCAGGCCCCAATCCCCCAGACACAGGTCATACCGGATCGTTCCCCCTATGTTGAACACAAATCGGCGCCCATGGTCAGGTCGTCGCAGAATCAAAGTTTCCACCATTCGTCGGTTGCTGTCCTCTTCCCGTGCTGCAAATTCGCGCCGGGTTCGCCCGTTAATATGCAACGGGAGCCCATCGAGAGCAATGGCGATTGCATGGTTTCACATTCCTGAACATTGTTAAAAATATGCAGAGACATGCCTCGTGCTATGTCGTCGTATTTACCGCGCGACGCGTATGCATAGCGCGGACTAATGGACTATGCCGTGGCAAGATGTCTGTCCGTCCGTCTGTCTGTCTGTCACATGCCGGTATGAGTGTAAAAGGTTATACATATCCTCAAACATTTTCACCATCGGTAGCCCCACCATTCTAGTTTTTCCGTACCAAACGGGAAGGCAATATTCCGACGGGAACCCCCTTAACGGGGGAGCCGAATGCAAGGGGGTATTAAAAAATCACGATTTTCGACCAATATCTCGCTTTATCTCGGAACTGATGCAAGAAAAAGCCATAGGTACTATGAAAAGCAAATAGAAAAGAAACCGCACCCAAACGTTCAAATGGTATAGTTTCAATGTTCTTGAGTGACCTCTAACCCAAATTTCAAGGTCACGATATTATTCAACGCCGAATAACTAAAAACGGTACCAGATTGAGTAATATTTACAATGGCGGACCAATAGAAAGTCTATGTGATCTATCGAACGGCGCTAGTGTCAACGAGCTTGAACAACCCTTAACCAAGTTTTCAAGGTCACGCAATACTTTGACGCTAAGTATCTGGTAAACGGTTAAAGAATCCGCCATAGTTACTGTGGAAGACGAATAGGAAACCCCATGCAAGCTTTCGAATAGTACCAGTTTCAATTGAATGACCTTGAGTGACTTTTAGCCCAGATTTTATGGTCACGATATTATTCAACGTCATATAACTCAAAAACTGTACAAGATAGAGCTATATTTACAATGGCGGACGAATAGAAAGTCGTATGTGGTCTATCGAACGGCGCCGTTTTCAATGACAATTAAACAACCCTTAACTCAGTTTTCAAGGTCACGCTATTCTTTGACGCTGAATATCTCATAAACGGTTAAAGATACGGCCATAATTACTATGGAAGGCGAATAAAAAACCGCATCCAAGCTTTCGAGTGGGACCAGTTTGAATGACCTTCAGTGACCTTTTCAAGGTCATGATTATTTAACATCAAATAACTTGAAAATAATACAACATACAGCTATACTTACAATGGTCGGCCAATAGAAAGTCATATATGATCTATTGAACGGCGCTATTTTCAATGACCTTGAACGACCCCTACCCACAATTTCAAGATCACGCCATTCTTCGACGCTGAATATCTCAGAAACGGTACGACATACAGACATAGTGTCATTGAAATAATAGGGACTTACACACGCCTTACGCAGCAGTGTCATTTCGCACGACCTTGAGTGACTTAGCAAAATATTCAATGACACGAAGCGTCGCGCTGTCTCTCTGCCACAGCTGAGCTTCTTGCTTGCATTAAGCAAGTGCGCCCGTGCGAGCTTTCAAATTAGTGACAGATGCTGAACACTGTATAAGACAGTTTGTATTACAAGCTGGACCGAATGCAATCTTATACGGCTATATAGCAGTATGTTGATTAAGTATACGGCTGCAATACAAAAATGATTTTTGCTGTTTTAATGTTTTAGTTTATCAATGGCTTCTAACGCATTTGTTTTAAACTTATTAGTTTTTTTTTATAAATTTTACGTAATATGAAAGCAAATTGTCTGAGTCACATGCTATCGAACATGTACAATTATGTCTCCATATGTACAGTAGCAGTGCTTAAAATTAAACATTGTTGCCGATATGCACTGTATGGCAAAAATTGCACCCTTTTTAGTTTTGCCGCGTTATGATATATGCAAGCACGGCTTATGTCGTCATGCGAAGTCTGTGTGTCTGTATGTCTGTGTGTCTGTCGCGTTCGTATATGTCAAAACGAATAAAGATATCTTCGAATTTTTTTCACCATGGGTTAGCAAAGCGATTTTTTTCACCATAGGGTAGCAAAGCCATTCTAGTTTTTCCGTACCAAACGGCATGGCAATATTCCGACGGGAACTCCCCTAACGGGGTCGTAGAATGCAGGTGCGGTAGGTAGAAATCGCTATTCTGAGCCTATATCTGGCTTCACTGCGTTCTGTTAAAGCTGCAACTGGCCAGGTGTGGTCAATACGACGCCGCCAGACCACCGTCCCGCAAGTTGTGACACATCGCTGGTATAGCAAGCGGCGGTGTTGATAGCAGGAGACGACGAATAAATGTTTATGACAGGAAGCCAGTCGACGTTTTGTACTGTTGAAGCTAACTACTGACAAACACGAAGCATCGCGCGGCCTCTTTATGGCAGCATAGCTACTTGTTGCAATAACTTTGTCAAACCACATTGTACAGTGTGTCTGAAAAAACGTCCCAAGTTTGACTGGCTATAGCTTTAACACACATCCACCAATTTTCATAACTTTTTGCACGTCACAGAAGACATTAAAAGTTGGCTACAGGTATAACTTTCTCAACTACCTCGCTTTTACTTACTTTACTTTGCTCTAAAGTGAAATTAGGACATCAACGACTTGAAGCAGCGAGTCACTGATATGTGGGAAAGCCTTCTGTACAGCATCATCGACAAGGCCCACTGGACAGCACGACTGCGTGCATGCGTGAAGGCGAATGGCATCATTTTGAACATCTGGTGTAAACAACCGGCTTTTTTGCAATTTGTTTGTTTGTGCTATTGTGTACTCCTTGTATAGGCCACTCCATGCAATCTCATCCAGCCTGGCGGTGGCTGGCTGCAACTGCGCTACTGCAGTGACAGGCGCTGTCGGCGTCACGCCGCTCATGCATATCCTGTGACGTCACTGCAGTGGAGCCAGCCAGCGGTGGCCGGGCACCTGCACCTGCACGATCGAGCACATTCCATCCACAGTTATCTGATTGTGTCAATTCTCGCCACGGAGTCTACTAAGCGCAGCAGCTGCCGCAGGCGTCAGACAGCATGCATAATATGCATGCATGTATATATTTCAGATGTTGACTGAATTATTCATGATAGGTCAGGCCTATAGTTTACTCTCAGGAGAGACCGTGTTGATACGAGCCGCAAGGGTTACAACAAGAACTTAGCTATCGCAAACAGATCGCGCGTCAGCTAGCTGCGCACACAATTCGTTGAGGGCATCTCCGTGACCTTGAAATCTACGTTAAGGGTCACTCAAGATCACTGGAAACGGAAACATTGGACAGATCATATACGACTTACTATTAGACGAGTTATTGGACGTTGAATATTATCGTGACCTTGAAATGTGGGTCAGAGGTCACTCAAGGTGATTGAAATAGCACCATTTGCTATGTTGCGTACGAGTTCCTATAATATTGGCGTTACATAGTAACCGTGGCCCTATCTTCTGTCATTTCCAAGATAAAACGAGATAGTGATCGAAAATCGCGTTTTTTCATACCCCCTGCATTCGATGCCCCCGTTAGGGGTGGGGGGGGGTTTCGCCGTTTGAATATTGCCATAACATTTGGTACGGAAAATCTAGAATGGTGTGGCCACCCGTAGGTGAAAAAGTTTGATATGTTTAGCCGTTTCGATAAAATGCCGGCATGTGACAGACGGACGGACAGACAGACATCTTGCGTGAGCATAGTCCGCACTTATGCAGAGCATTGCGAGGTAAAAAATGACATGGTTTTGATTCAATTATTTATCTTATTATTGTCATTTTGAAGACAAATTAAATTCGGAAAATTTGCAGTTTTTTGGCGTCAGTCATTTCGCCTAGTATCGTGATTCGTGAAAATCGGCCGGTGACTGTATCATGTATGAGAAATGCTACTAAATAAAATTCCTTATTTCGCAGTGGTGAGAACAGCGGAGAAGTGATCTGGAATCAGTATCCGGGACCGGATCACCACCAAAACTTAATCAGTTCTTCCAATTGGTGGGCCAAATGAAATCGGCTGATTACTTTTGCAGTAATCCTGCACACAAACAGACAGCATGACAGACATACGAACAAGAGCGTCAATCAGTCTTGAGATTGAGGGACATATCGCCTTTCCCCCTCCGCTTTCTTGTCCTCCCCTCCTCCCATTCCAAGTCTCCATCTTTTCCCTTCTTTTCTGCCCCTTCCTTGCCTTCTCTTCCTCCCCTCCTTTAACCCTCCCCAGGGCCTCCCTCCTCATTTTCCTAACCCTCCCGTCCCTCACTTTTTTCCTTCCCTTTAACGCTTCCCTTCCCCTTCTCCCTTCACTTCGAAGTAGCCTCCCCTTAATCCAGATAGGGGCCTGAGAGAGCGCTGTAAGCTCCCCCAGCAGATCTAAGCGGAGGCCAGCCGCCATAGGGTGCGTTTCGGCTTAAAGATTAATGCTTCTGGTGATGCAGTTTTAAGTGCATATGAAAAAAATACTGACAATTTCAGAGCAGTGTGTGCGTGCCATCAACACTATAGTTGCGTTAGTATATATATAACTTACAGACAGATAGATCCAATATTAAATAATGCCTCAGATTCAACCATTTTGTTTGACATTGTGCGCGTTATAAATCACTTGTATGTATGTATGTATGTGCGTCTTAGAACATTTCCGGATGAATTAAACCTCCGTTTATATCGGGCTTCTGGAGGAAGAAGTTTTATACTTTTCATGGACAATGGACATCGCCATAGACTGAACAAGCACAATGCAAACCATCAATATTCCAAACACTGAGGTTTAAATCAGTAAATCAATGGTGAGGCAAACTACGATGCAACCACCAGTTATAATAGACAGTCTACTATAAGTATTCATAACTAAACATATAAATGTTTAACCGTAAATCATCAATACCTTAACCATAATGATCAACAAAGAAAACTGCTATAAGACTGTAGGCAGTCACTGTATTATCGCTCACTGACCACGTCCATTCAATACCATAATCTGCGATACACAATATGGCATGCGTACACACTACAAGAAGCTCAGCTGTCGCAGAGAGACCGCGCGACGCTCCGCGTCATTGAATATTTTGCTAAGTCACTAAAGATCACTCAAGGTCATTCGAAATGAGCCTGTTGAGTAGGGCACGTGTAAGTCCCTATTAGTATTCAAACTATATGTCTATGTGTCGCACCGTTTCTGAGATATTCAACGTCAAAGAATGGAGTGACCTTGAAGCCGGGGTAGGGGTCGTTCAGGGTCATTGAAAATGGCGCCGTTCGATAGGTCATATACGATTTTCTATTTGTCGGCCATTGTAAGTATAGTTCTATGTTGTACCATTTTTGAGTTTTTGACCTCGAATAATTGTGACCTTAAAATTTGGGTTATAGGTCACGGAAGGTAATTGAAACTGGTGCCATCCGAAATCTTGGGTGCGGTTTTCTATTCGCCTTCCATAGTAACTATGACTCTATCTTGCATCATTTTCGAGATAAAGTGAAATAGTGGTCGAAAATCATGATTTTTTCATACCCCCTTGCATTCGACGCCCCCGTCGGAATATTGCCATCAAGTTTGGTATGGATGAACTAGAATGGTCTGGCTAGCCAACGGTGAAAAAAACTTTGATGATATGTTTAGCCAATTCGACAGAATACCGGCATCAGCAATCAGCAAAGTAGGGAAACGGTTGTAGGCACTAGTGCCTCTATAACCGTATCTTCAGTAACAACTTTAAATAGTATTTTCTGAAACAGTTTCTAATTTAAACTCTCATCTGTCTCCGGTTCCAGTTATTTCAGCAGTCTATAATCAAACGTAACATCCTGATATCCTGATTACCCCAAAATTTGTCTAATCTTGTTTCAAATTGTTTAAGAGAATTGACATCTACTACATGGTCCGGTAAACTGTTCCACACGTTGACTATTCGTGCAGCAAAAGAAAATTTTCGACAGTTGTATGTGACAGACAGACGGACATCTTGCCACGGCATAGTCGGCGCTATGCATATATGCGTCGCGCGGTAAAAACTTTTCTTGAAACAAAATATGCAAACTGTTAACTCAAATAGTAAAAACGACATTTTGTATTTACGCTTTATCGTTCCTGACAAAGATAAGCTAGCAGATTTATGTGCTTATCGCAACGCTGCAGCACCATGGGTAAAGAATGCACATTGATCAGCACACATTGAATAAGTAGGCCTAATAGAAAATCTGCAGGTGCAGCATGCCCTAACTATCTGAAAGGTCATTTGAAGATCTCTCATGATCAACGGCAACTTTCATTACGTCGTCTTGACTTTCTATCAGAGACCGGAAAAGTAGATTACGCTTATTTTCAGACACAAGAAGCTCAGCTATCGCAGAGAGCCCGCGTTCCCGTCATTTCGCTCAATCAAGATTATTCGAAATGATACCCTGAGTAAAGCATGTGTATTGTGTAAGTCCTTATTAGTAGGCCTATTTCATTCTAACTATGTGTGTATCTCGTACCGTTTCTGAGACATTCAGAGTCAAATAATAGCGTAACCGTGGCATCTGGATTAGGGGTCGTTCAAGGTTATTGAAAATGGTACCATTCGAAAGCTTCGGTACTGTCGTTTCCTATTCGCATTCTATATAGCTATGGCCATATTTTTTGTCATTTCTGAGGGGACCGAGATAAAGTGACATTGGTCGAACATCGTGCTTTTTCATACCTCGTTGCATTCGAAGCCCCCGATAGGGATCCCTGTCGGAGTATTCCCATAATGGCATAACGTTTGGTATCAAAAACTAGAATGGCGTGGCTATCAGACAGTGAAAAAAGTTTTATGATATGCTTATAGCCGTTTCGACAGAATACCGGCATGTGACAAACAGACACACGGACATATCGACAGACGGACGGACATCTTTCGACATGATAGTCCGGGCTATGCATTGCATCGCGCAGTAACCATTCATGGTGAATAAAGATGTTAAACAAGAACTTAGCTATCGCAAACAAATCGCACGTCAGCTGCGAACACAATACGTCGAGGACATCTATAATACCTCCGTGACCACGAAATCTAGGTTAAGGGTCTCTTGAGGTCACTGAAAAAGGAACCATTAAATAGATCACACACGACTTATTATTAGTCGAGCTATTCGAAGTTGAATATTATCGTGACTTGATAATAATAATAATAATAATCTGATTTGTATAGCGCCGTAAGGCCGTAGCTTCAGAGGCGCTGGGAATGTCAACTTCAGTCGTGAGAGGAAATGAAAAAGTGAAGGATAGGTGGGGTCATGTTAAAAAGTGACGGGACATACGACGGGTCAGTTTATGCGGGTCCGCAGAAAACACGCAACGGCGCACAACGACACAACGGCGCCATTGTGGGTTTTTTCCGGCTTCCCTAAAACTAGCGCGCTCAGTGAATAAAACCATTTTAAAACCACGGTTTGCTGTAGCGGCGCGGCGCCAAATACGTATACGTGGGATTTTCCCGACGTTAAATTCCGCGTAGCAGCGCAGCTCGCTGACAGCCTAGGCAAGGCTGCAAAGTTCCGTAGTTCGTTCATCAAAGTTCGTTCTATCTATGCTATCGGAGAAAGTAATCCGGTTCCGGCATCCGGACTATGATCCGGATCGGGCTCAAAAGTTCATCAGTTTGTCCATGTCCCGACATATGTCGACACGCAACATTTCATACAAATCCATCCACGCATTTTTGAGTAATCTTGTTAACAAACAGACAGACAGACAAACAAACACGGGCAAAACATGTACCTCTTCCTTTGTCGGAGGTAATAAAAGAAGCAATTTTTGCCCCACAGTGCCATTCAAAAGCTTTGGTGCGCTTTCCTAGTCGCCTTCTATAGTAACTATGGCGTATCTCTAGTTGTTTGTGAGATATTCAGCGTCAGAGAATGGTGTGACCTTGAAAACAGGATTAGTTTGTTCAAGATCATTCGAAATGGCACCATTTGATAGATCGCACACGAGTTCCTATTAGCGTTACATAGTAACTATAGTGCTACCTTGTATCAATTGCGAGATATAGCGAGGTATTGGTCGAAAATCGCGTAATTTTTTATACTCCACCTGTATTTAACGCGCCCGCAGTGAGTGACCCATCCGAATTTCGTGAAGATATTTGCTCATAAAACTAGAATGATAGGGCTACCGTATGGTTAAAAACAAGAACTTAGCTATCGCCAACAGATCGCGCGTCAGCTGCGCGCAATACGCTGAGGGCATAGGCATAAATGAAGGGCGCAAAGGAAAAGTGGACTAGATCACAAAAATAAATTTCCGAGAAAAAGTTGCCAAAAATGCGGACTTAGTCCACTTTTCCACTGGTGCCTTCAAACATTACACCGTGACCTTGAAACCGAGGTTAAGGATCACTCAAGATCACTGGAAACGGAACAATTGGACAGATCATACACGACTTAGTGGTAGTCGAGTTATTTGACGTTGAATACTATTGTGACCTTGAAATCTGGCTTAGAGGTCACTCAATGTCATTGAATTTGGTGCCATTTAAAAGCTTGGGTGTGGTTTCCTATTTGCCTTCCATAGTAACTATGGCCGTATCTTTAGCCATTTCGGAGATATTCAGCGTCAAAGAATGACCTGATCTTGAAATGTGGGTGTGGGGTTGTTCAAGGTCATTGAAAATGGCGCGCTTCGATAGACCATGTATGACTTTCTATTAGTCCGCCATTGTAACTATAGCTCTATCTTGTACCGTTTACAAGTTATTGGACGTTGCATATTATCGTGACCTTGAAATGTGGGTCAGAGGTCACTCAAGGTCATTGATGGTGGTACCATTTGAAAGTTTGGGTACGGTTTCCTTACTTTTCCTACCCTAACCCTAACCCTAACCCTAGGGTTAGGACTCAAGGTCATTGAAAATGGCGCCGTTTGATAGACCATATGCGACTTTCTATTGGTCCGCCATTGTAAATATAGCTCTGTCTTGTACCATTTTCGAGTTATTTGACGTTGAATAACATCGTGACCTTGAAATCGGGGTTAGAGGTCACTCAAGTTCATTGAAGTTGGTGCCATTCGAAAGCCTGGATGCGGTTTTCTATTCGCCTTCCATAGTAACTATGGCGATATTTTGTATCGTTTGCGAGATATAGCGACTTATTGGTAGAAAATCGCGAATTTTGCTACCCCACCTGTATTTAGCGCCCCGCAGGGAGGGGGGGGACCCCATCGGAATTTTGTGAAAATGTTTGATGCTGGTAAAACTATAACGGTGAAAAAACTGACGATATGTTAAGCCGTTTACATCTGATCCCGGAACGTAACGGACAGACGGACGGACGGACGGACGGACAGACAGACAGACAGATTTGCTATATCAATATCGCGCGTTAGTATGCTGACGCGCGATAAAAAAACAGTGACAGGCTATCATTATAAGCTGATCTACCCGTCAGCTTTTTACTACACGTTAAATACACACTAGTCTATTGTATCGTATCGCATCGTATCGTACAGGATACTAGATACGTTACTAAAACCAATGCGCATCATACGTGCATGGGTAAAAAATAGGCCTAAGCATACAAGAAGCTCAGCTGTCGCAGAGAGACCGCGCGACGCTTCTTGGCATTGAATATTTTGCTAAGTGACTCAAGCTCATTCGTAACGACACTGTTGAGTAAGGCGTGTGTAAGTCCCTATTAGTATTCCATCGAAACTATGTTGTATATATCGTACCGTTTCTGAGATATTCAGCGTCAAAAATAGCGTGACCTTGAAACCGGGGACAAGGGTCGTTCAAGATCATTGAAAATGGCGCCGTTCGACAGATCATAGATCTGTTGGTTCGCAATTGTAAACATAGCTCTACCTTGTACCATTTTCGAGTTATTTGACGCTGAAAATATCGTGACCTTGAAATCTGGCTCAGAGGTCATTCAAGATTATTCAAACTCGTACCATTCGAAAGCTTGGGTGAGGTTTCCTATTCGCCTTCTATAGTAACTATATGGTTCTATCTTGCAGCAGTTTCGAGATAAAGCCCGATACTGGTTGGAAATCGTGATTTTTTCATAACACCCTTGCATTCGGCGACCCAGTTAGGGGGTCTCCGTCGGAATATTGCCATCCCGTTTGGTACGAAAAAAACTAGAATGGTGGCGCTATCTGATCGTGAAAAAACTTTGAGGATATGTATAACCGTTTAGACACAATACCGGCGTGTGACAGACAGACGGACGGACAGACGGACCGACATCTTGCCACGGCATAGTCCGCGCAATGCATACGCGTCGCGCGGTACCGTAACAACCTACGCACATACAGAACTACAGAATAGTTGTTTTTTTTTCAGTGACATAATATTTTAATATAAGGCAGTGGTTGAAAGTCCATTGATTAATTAATTAAATTAGTTAGGGCTAACGTATTGATGGATTGCAGCTTAAAGGCTATCATCTTCATGAATATTGAAGTTATTCGAGCAGTTCTTGCTGTAACGGACGGATTCGACTTCGCTGGCTATGGGCACAGGGCATACAGAGTGCACAAGAGAGCATAGGCTTTAGAGTAGAGATTGTATCTGTAGTTCAACTGCCTGCCTGCCCAGTGCCCACTCCACGCGGGCCATAGTGTATGGCCGGCGTGCTGTGGACAGCCAGGCGGTTGGTTGAACTGTGGCGGTAATTACGTAACACGCCGCGGACCATTGCGTCACGCACATTGCAGGTCAAACCTAAAAGCCGGCCCGGCCCGGCCGTGGCGCATAAACTTTATCATAGGTGTTTAAAAAGATTCTATGGCACTTGCTATGATAACTCAACGTAGGCAGACTATGTGAGTCATGTGGATTTCGATTCATTCATGGTTTTCATGTGTCTATTTCGTTCTGAAAATTTCGAAAAGGAAGTCTTCAGCCTAAATTAAAAGGAACCAGTGTTTGGCCCTTTAATGCACACAGTAAAGTGGCTACGGACTGAATCTGTCATATGTAATCAATCCCAAGAAATCTTCTTGCATAAGAATTGGCCCTCGTAATTATGTAACTTGTGTACGTATTTGTTCTTTATCGGGTGTTTTGTTGCCGTGGGTCAAGGAAATGAAGTATCTTGGTGTCACTATTGTCAGCTCCCGAAATTTTAATATTTCCACGGAAGAATCTAGACGTGCTTTTCATCGCGCTGCTAATGCCATATTTGGCTGCATCGGCAGAGTTGCTACAGAAGAAGCTGTGCTGCAATTGCTACGTAGTAAATGTATTCCACTTTTGCTATATAGCCTCGAGGCTTGTCCACTAAGGAAAGCTGATTTAAATGTGCTTAACTTCGTGATTAATAGGTTCTTTATAAAGCTATTTCGTACAAACAATATTGGAATGGTCAAGAAATGCCAGTCGTATTTCTCATTTCAGCTATCAAGTGAAATGCTAAAACAAAGGACGGAACGTTTTGACATGAAGTTTAAGCGCTTGTCAGCATCATGGCTGTAATTTGATGTTTCTTTTCGAGTCAGTTGCAAGTGATGGCTATTATTGTCTATAATTAATATGTTATCCTACTTTAGTTAAGTTGCTCATTTTTCTTTTATACATTATGTTTTGCTGTGCTACCATATATGGTGAATAAAGATGTATATATGATCATTAGAGAATAGATATGTACAGGGGTTCTGGTCATTTGCTCCCCGGTCAATTGTCCCTGTCAAGTGACCCCGGTAATCTGCCCCCTAGGTCAAGAGTCCCCTAGGTCAACTATATACCCTCTCCCCCGGTCAACGCCCCCACCAGCATTACAGTGCACAACAATGTCGATATCTGTTAATATTCTGCTGCAATGTTTAACTATATTCTTATAATTGATCATATATTTGTAGTTAAATGTTTCGTCATTCATCGTCAAGTGCCTCACCCCTGCAATAGGCCTACACAACGCACAAAGCACAACACTATTGACATATATTGATATACTGCTGCAACTAGCTGACGTCACGATGGCGCGACCAGTCATGCGTCACGTTACAAACTGGTCACCGTGGCGCATCACTTCCATTTCGGTTCATTCGGTCCATTTAGTTGTTTCCGTGGCTCAGCGGTAGAACGTTGGTCTTTGATGAGCGGCACACCTTCGCTGTCCTGCGCTCGACCTACAGCTGACGGGTGACCATTTATGTGGGTAAACCGTCCGCTATAGGTCAGCCAACTTGGCCAACTCAGCCTTTCACCCTTTCGGGGTCGATAAATGAGTAGTAAGCTGCAACTTCATATTGTCACCACAGTCCGCCATCTGGTGCACACAGTCTATCTAAAGTTGTATAAGCCTAAGCTCTAAAACAGCAAAAATTAAAATGTTTATTAAATTATAAGCATAAAACATATGCGCAATAGCTTAGACATTTAAACCTGGCGGTTAAGAGATTTAAATGTGCTGGCGCATATATTTCACGCTTATAATTAATAAACATTTTTATTTTTGCTGTTTTATAGATTAGGCTTATACAACTTTAGATAGAGTGTGTGCGGTTTTTCTATATAATCTGGGTTAGAGGTCACTCAATGTCATTGAAACTGGTGCCATTCGAAAGCTTGGGTGCGGTTTCTTATTCGCCTTCTATAGTAACTGTGACCGCATCTTTAGCCGTTTGTGAGATATTCAGTGTCAAAGAATAGCGTGATCTTGAACACCAGGTTAGGGGTCGTTCAAGGTCATTGAAAATGGCGCCGTTCGATAAACCATATGCGACTTTCTATTGGTCGGCCGTTGCAAATATGGCTCTATCTTGTACCATTTTCGAGTTTTTTGACATTGAATAATATCATGACCTCGAAATCTGGGTTAGAGGTCATTCAATGTCATTGAAACTGCATGATGCCATTCGAAAGTTTGGGTGCGGTTTCTTATTCGCCTTCTATAGTAACTGTGGCCGCATCTGTAGCCGTTTGTGAGATATTTAGTGTCAAAGAATGGCGTGACCTTGAACACCAGGTTAGGGGTCGTTCAAGGTCATTGAAAATGGCGCCGTTCGATAGACCATATGCGACATTCTATTGGTCCGCCATTGTAAATATAGCTCTATCTTGTACCATTTTCAATTTATTTGACGTTGAACACTATCGTGACCTTGAAATCGGGGTTATAGGTGACTCAAGATCATTGAAATTGGTGCCATTCAAAAGCTTGGGTGCGGTTTTCTATTCGCCTTCATTAGTAACTATGATCGTATCTGCAGCCGTTTGTCAGATATTTAGCGTCAAACAGTGGTGTGACCTTGAAAACAGGGTTAGGTTTCGTTCAGGGTTGCTGGAAATGGCCCCATTTGATAGATCGCATACGAGTTTCTATTCGCCTTCCATAGGAACTATGGCGATATTTTGTATCGTTTGCGAGATATAGCGACTTATTAGTAGAAAATCGCGAAATTTTTATACCCCACCTGTATTTAGCGCTTCTGCAGGGGGTGACCCCGTCGGAATTTTGTGAAAATGTTTGATGCTGGTAAAACTAGAATGATTGGGCTACGGTATGGTGAAAAACTATGACGATATGATTGTTAAGCCGTTTTCATGTGGTACCGGAACGTAATATACGGACGGACGGACGGACGGACGGACAGATTTGCTATATCACTATCGCGCGTGAGTATGCTGACGCGCGATAAAAACGACAAAAAGATTCATTTAATCCCATCCCTCATCTCTCAGATCAATAGAGTAACCTGTGGCCTTTGGCCTGTTATCTTCTTGAGCTATAGACGTTAAAATGTGTTGTAGGATACAGTGTAGGCCTATCTTAATGGTATTATATGCCGAGCATGACTGATATTCCGAGACACTTTACAAATCGACGAGACGTGCTAGAAATTCTTCTCACGCTTATATCAAGCCCAACTGTAACATATAGGGCCTTTTTTAAAATATTTCGATCTGCCAAATGTGCTTAAGTACAGTAAATTAAATCGAACGGATATAGACAATCAAACTGTAATTCCTATTCATGTGTACAGTTTTATGAAAAATTGTAGAGTACTTTAGGACCTTTTAGAAGTCTGGTCCAAAACTGAATAATTTTTGCCGCGCTCATTTATGCAGAGCGTGGTAGGCATAGATGGTTCTGTCCGTCTGTCGGTCTGCCGTCCGTCACATTGTCTCAAAACTAATGATGGCAATATATCACGCAGTTTTTACCACCGGGTAGCACAACGAGTCTTATTTTTGATACCATAGGTCTCAGGGGGGATCTGGACATTTCCCCTGGACATATTCCCCGGACATCGCTTTCTTCCGGATAATTCCCCTCCCTTTTTTGTGGTGTAGGACATTTCCCATTTCCACCACCACCATCCGCCCATCTACAATATAATGTTAAAAACTTTCATGGATGTTTAACTTCTGTTGTAAGGGCTCAGAATAACATCTTTAAAACAGCAAATATCAACTGATACCATTTTCAATAGAAAAGGTGATAATATTTAGCAGCAAATCGCCGAAATGTTGATAGCTGCAATAGTATAATCACCTTTTTATTGGAAATGGTATCAGTTGATAATTGCTGTTTAAAGGTGTCATTCTGAGCCCTTACAACAGGAGTTTTTAACACTATTTTTGCTGTTTTATTACTATTTTTAGAGTAAGTTGACCACGTGTTCTTGCCAACTCCGTCACTGTTATTAGCAATTCGCCATCGTGAGGTGGTCGGTCGTTTTTGCTACCCTGCATTGTCTACATATAGGCCTACTCATCCATCAGCGTACCAAATTTCAGTTCCTTGCTCGATTAATTTCGTGATATGGGGGTTCAAAAAAATAAAAAGTGGGGATTGCTTATACCGTAGATGCCCCTAGCAGAAAAATTTACACATGGAGAGGGCCTGTGCCACGATATTTATCCTGCTCGGTTTTATAACCGCTGTTTCTCTGACGGCTAATACCGCTTGCATGACGGATGGCTTAGCCCTAGCGTGCCTCGTGCCATAGGCCCAAGCCTAGTTTAGCTGCGCATGCAAACAGCCATTAATGGCCTGCCGTTGTCGTTTAGAATTGCGGGCTTAACCCTTAAATCGTTCAAAATTGGTATTTTTTGGTATAAATTTATCGAAGGGGCAAATCCCCTTAACATTTTTTAAATTTGCCATCGGAGAGTCCCCCGCTCCTTCATACCAATTCTGTCCAAAATATGTGCGTCCTAGTTGGTCGTTGTGGGGCAAAATACACACGTACAAATGATACATTGTGGGGAAAGTGCATTGTGGGGAAAATCTGTGCGAGTGTGCGTCCTAGTTGGTCGTTGTGGGGAAAATACACACATATGTACAAATGATTCATTGTGGGGAAAGTGCATTGTGGGGAAAATCTGTGCCTTCTAGTTGGTCATTGTGGGGAAAATACACACATATGTACAAATAATACATTGTGGGGAAAGTGTATTGTGGGGAAAAATCTGTGCGTCGTAGTTGCCGTCGTGAGGAAAATTTCGTTTCCCCACAATGCAAATTTTATTTTCCCACAGTGCAATGTTTTGATGTGCGTCACTCACTATAGTGAGAGGCGCATATTAATAGCTATACGGAGACCAGCATACCGGTATACTGACCAATCACGCACGTGTTCAGGCAACACGCATGCGCATACTATTTATAGGCAGTGTATGTAATATTGCGCTAGGTTACCAACCAAAATCGTTCGAACACAGAAACGGACGTCGACCAAACTTGACAGACACGGGCAACAGGTGACTGACTTTTGGGTGGTGATCCGGATCTGCGCGTGGATTCCGGATCACTTTTTCATTTTTCACCACTGAGAAATATGCGATTTTCTTACAGTTGTTAGCATTTCTTTGTTTTCTCAATTCCCATGCAATCAACAGCCGATTTGTACCACAGGCCCTTGGCGAAATTACTGACGCCGACGAGATAATGCATCCACAATTTGGGACGGATACGACGGACATCCTGATTCAGATTAATCCAAAAGTCCGAATTCGATTCCCGGATCACTTAAGTTTCAAACTTTGGCGTTGGCGGAGGTTTGCACTTTTTATTACAGACAGAACATCTTTAATCAGCAAGATACAGAACGTCTGATCTCACAGATTTTCAAAATGCCGTCGCTATATACCAATATGTTCTATCGAAAATGGTATCAGTAATATTTGCTATTTAGAGGTGTCATTCTGAGCCTTTACAACTGTAGTTATAGTTCCATGGAAGTTTTTAACATTAATCACACGTTCACGACGGGGAAGGTTAAACATTGTGCATTGTATTTCTTTGACTGATTGTCCGCCGAATTCGACTCTCCAATGTCGGTGATCGAGCCTTCCCGGTCGCCGTTGCTCGTATCTGGAAGAATCTACCACAGCACGTCACTTCTGCGCCTTCTCTTCACGTCATTACATCTCGGCTGAAGATCCACTTCATCTGTGTTTCCTTTCCAGAACAGTTTTGAATCTACATGCAGTGCCTGTGAAGTGACTTCGTCGTCGTTATTAGACACTCTGATCGTTAATCTTATTTACTTACTTAGAGTTTAATATTAACTATATATAGTCTTCGAGCGCACTACAAACCACAGTTCATGAATTGACCAACCGTACTGCACCTACCAATCAAATAACCAACAAGTTTTAGCAAGACGCATATACGACAAACGCGGGGGGTACAGTTAAAACTATCTGCAACACCCTGGCCCTCTTTTCAAGGGCTACATCTCCGTCGCTGATTGTATGCTTCTATCTAGCTTACCGAAAAGTATTAAAATTAACGGCGGTGTCGAATGCAGGTGTGTAATGAATAACTCGCGATTCTCGATGAATATCTGGTCGATCACTGCTGAATGATCACGCCTCATCACCATTTGGACCGCCGTCTTAGCTTATCGCACGTGAGCCGACGACGATTCCGCGTACGATACGATAGTGGGTATTTAACGTGCAGCAAAAAGCTGACGGGTAGCCAGCTTAGTCTACCACACGGAATAAACAAAAAATTAAAATGTGAAACTAAAAATAAAATGATGAGTGTAATAGGCGCAATAAACGATGTCCACTCATGAATGGCACATTGGCACGGCCATGCATGAGTGGACAATTGTATCTGACACAATTCGCCGAGCTATGTCGAAGACAACTAGTGCAATAAGTACCATATTTGACTCCTGTTATTTGGACACCCCTAAAGGATATCGCCACCAAAAGTGGAGAAAGCCACGTCCGGGTCAGAGCTCTACAATCGTGCAAATTTTCACGCCCATCGGCGCGAAATATCTGTCTTTGGGCAAAAATACATATCTTTCCTTATAGGAGAATTCCATGGGGGCTGCCGTGAACCGTCCCATGTTATACATCATCAGAAAGCTCTGGGTGGGCTGATTTTAAGCTCTAATTGACATCTACCGCTGCCACTTACCGTTTTCGAGATATTCGGTTTATAGACGGCCAAAATTATAGATTTTGGGGATTCCTTGGGGATACTGCCCCGGCGCCCCAAAGGGGAAAAGATCTGCCCGAGACCCATATCTACCATCATGCAAAATTTTACGCCGATCAGTGGCACCGTCGCCGAGATATGTGGAGCCGTACAAAAAGACATCATAGACATGCACTAAGCAAACGATTATACAACAAAACGCATACTGGCGTTTGCGTTTGCCGTATAAACAACGTCACAGCACGGTCTACCGCAATATGCACTTTTAAGTTTTCACTATAGGCCTACTGAGCACAAAATGGATCACATGACCGTGACCGTGCCCACTTTTGCGATAACAAATGTAAAAAAACTGTCTTTTAGGCGTATACGTTACGTTCACCTTATGTCGTCGCAAATCCGCCTGTCTGTTGTCTGGGTTGGTGCACCCTACTCAAAGTCGGAGGGCTAAACCTTTCAGCAACATTTTTGCACCAGCTTAGGGACTGGAACAGTTTGTGTTAATTTTTCGGAAAAAAGCAATGGGTTATAGGCTATCGTACAAGTTAGAACTCATTTCCTGCTTACCTTAGAGACAGTAGTCTTTCTCTTTCATCTTTTAAGCGCTACCTCAAAACCTTTCTCTTCTCTTTGTACTAGGCTAGCACACGCAGCGAGTTTGGGGTTCTTTTACAAAAACGCGCTATATGTGTTCACTGTTATTATTAGATGGAAATTGGCGTTTTCGACCTCAGTTTATTTCAAAAAGAACGATACATTTAGCTCACGGCCATACTTACAATGGAAGACGAATAGGAACTCGTATACCATCTGTCCAATGGTAGCATATTTCCAATGTTTTGAACGAACCCTGACCCACATTTCAAGGACACGTCAATATTCGTCGCGAATATACGGCGAAAAACGATTTTCAAATGGCAGATAGAATTTTTGCAACCTGCAATATGACACGTGGCTCTGCTTATTTTTCGTTTGCAAATTAAGGTGGGCATAGAGACACATGCCAACGCCCATTAGGACTACACATCTTTGCTTTGCTTTGCTTGCTTTGGGATGACATGACATTGAATTTGCCAGGCGGCAGCACCCTGTCATGTGGCCCGTGGCTCTGGCATGACATGTTATTGAATTCGCCAGATGACAGCACTGTGCAATATAACACGTGGCTCTAGGATGACATGACACTAAATTCACCAGCGGCGGCTTAATAAGTGGCACAATGCACTGGAAAAGTAAAGTGTAATAGAAAAATAAAACAGAAAAAACAAAGAAACAAAATTATGACACATGGGAGCGAACCCGCTAGCATCGCAAGGCAGCATGCGTACCGCTAGGTTAAACCGGCCATTCACTGGGGCTGCTATAGACCGGGCATGTAACCTAGCGCGACATTACGTACACGGCCTATAAATAGTATGCGCATGCGTGATGCGTGGACACGTGCGTCATTGGTCAGTATACCAGTATGCTGGTCTCCGTATAGCTGTTAATACGCGCCTCTCACTATAGTGAGTGACGCACATCAAAACATTGCACTGTGGGAAAATAAAATTTGCATTGTGGGGAAACGAACTTTTCCTCACGATGGCAACTACGACGCACAGATTTTCCCCACAATGCACTTTCCCCACAATGTATCATTTGTACGTATGTGTGTATTTTCCCCACAACGACCAACTAAGACGCACAGATTTTCCCCACAATGCACTTTCCCCACAATGTATCATTTGTACATATGTGTGTACGTTCCCCACAACGACCGCCTAGGACGCACGGATTTTCCCCACAATGCACTTTCCCCACAATGTATCGTTGGTGCGTATAGGTGTGTGTGTGTGTGTGTGTGTGTGTGTGTCTGTCTGTCACATTCGCATGTCCATCATGTCTACGTTCGTCTTTTGTGTTCGTATGGCAATATATCATTGGTACAGGCCTCTGCTTGTTTGTACACCCGTCTGTCACACGTCGGTGTTCTCTCGACATATCCACAATTTTTGCCGC
>Ga0209339_1000077_pt1 | contig 43848 bp, 34 predicted proteins | sample OlaalgELextract3_FD_187376 | JGI IMG/M metagenome (GOLD analysis project Ga0209339, IMG submission 187376) | Olavius algarvensis symbiont microbial communities from Tuscany, Italy - Type A ELBA extract 3 (SPAdes) (version 2) | ecosystem: Host-associated > Annelida > Digestive system >... | reverse complement strand
AGTTTTAGGGAACTAGGCCTATAAAAGGAGTGATTTTAGTAGTACTTATATCAAAAAAAGTCAAGTAGTATTTTATCTTATCATGCTGATATAATGAGAATTTTTACGTTTATGCGTCCACTCTATAGATTGGGAGCTTGTTACCGCATGATAGGTAGATATGAGGAATCAGCGAAAGCACTTGAAGCCATGTTTAAACGTGATAGGGAAACTGAAGCTAATATTCCATGGGATCGGAACTACCTCTACCTTGCCACTACCTACAGCATGATGGGTCGCTTAGAAGAAGCGCGAGATCTTGTGTCAAAAGCAATTGAGATTAACCCCAAAATGAACGCTCAGGTATGGCGAAATAGGTTTTAATACAAGGACACTAAATATACAGATCGCATTATTGATGCGCTACGTAGGGCGGGATTACATGAGTAAATAGCTTCCTTCTAAGGTGCTAACGATAGCTGCTATTTATCTTCACCATTAAGTAATTGTAAAATATACAGATTTCCTAAGCGTATCACAACCTGCCGGCCTATCCACCGGAGGCTGCCTCCGGGATCTCAATTGTTGTGCCATCAACCGCCTTGATGGTCTTCGTCTATCCCATGGTTCCGGGCAAAAATACATTGATAAAGTACCTGGCCAACCTTAAATTTCTAGTATAAAAAGCCGATCAGCCACAGTGGCATCATGTTGCCGATTCCAATATCGATATCGTCTTTTAGGATATAGGCACTTTCTTTACCGGTTATCTGATGTTTGCCCTTGCTGGGACCGCCGACCTCGATCAGATATTTGTTTTAGACAAGGAAGTCGCCTTTTTCTGGCATGCGAAGCTGGAGACCGGCACTTTTTAATTGATGCTGTGCAAAAGTATCCCTGATTGTTCCTCTATTGGTTTTCAAATCTGCGTGCATCTGCGATAATCTGCGTCCTAAATTTCGTATTTTGAGTTTGCAAATGGTCGGCTGTTTCTCACCGCATCGGTAGAACCTATCCAGGTCCTCCACCAGAGGTGGAGGGCTTATATCAGACTGAGATGGTGCCCTCATCCTTCGAAATCGACGCTGTTCATAGCGGATCATCTATATTCGCATGCTGAGCGTCCTTTAATTCCAGCACCGTTTACAATATACTACGCAAAAATTCTCTGGTTCTTGCTTTTTGGGGATTATTGAGTATTGTTTCAGGTGCGCCGATTTCATGAATCACCCCATTATGAAAAAAGGCGATCCGATCGGCCACCTCCCGTGCAAAGGGAATCTCATGGGTGACGGCAATCATCGTCATCCCCTCCTCGCTTAGCATCCTGAGCGTGTCCAAAACTTCTCCCACCAGTTCCGGATCCAGGGCCGAGGTGACTTCATCCAACAGCATATAGTCCGGCTGCATCGCCAGCGCGCGGGCAATGGCCAGCCGCTGTTGCTGCCCCCCGGATAGCTGGGACGGATAAACGTCGATTTTGTCTGTCAACCCGACGTAGTCCAGATGTTTCTCGGCCAGCTCGCCGGCTTCCTTTTTGGACTTTTTCAAGACCAGACGCGGTGCCAGGGCAACGTTTTCCCGGGCGGTAAGATGCGGAAAAGCGTTGTATTGCTGGAAAACGATGCCCAGCTTTTGCCGCAACTGACTTTTGGGGGTTTCCTTGGCATGGACATCGATATTATCGACAATGATTTTTCCCTTTTGAATGGATTCTAGGGCATTGATGCAAAGCAGCAAAGTTGATTTGCCCGAGCCGCTCGCTCCGATAAGGCACAGGACCTCACCCTTGGTGACGGTCAGATCGACCCCTTTGAGAACGGCATTATCGCCAAACGACTTATGGACATCTTGAATTTCGATCACATCAGGTCTCCTGAGCCGCATGCCAGCGCATTTCGTAAAGATTGCTGAATCTGGTAATCATATGGCAGAGCAAGAAATAAAATGCCCCGGCGCCCAGCAGGACCAACAGGGGCTGCTGGATACGGGTGATAATAATTTGCGAGGCACGCAGCAATTCGGGTGGCGTCGCACCCAGCACGGCGATCAGCGACGTATCTTTCATCAGTCCCAGCATCAGTCCGATCCAGGATGGAAAAACAGTGCGGGTACCAATGGGTAAAACGACATAAAAAAATTCATGCCAATAGGTCATTCCTAACCCGCGCGCTGCCATACGGGTGGTTCTCGGAACCGATTCGATGCCTGCTTTGACGACTTCGGCGACATACCCCGATATATAGATGGACAGGGTGATCAATCCGGATAGAAAAGGATTCAAAGGGTAGCCGGCAATGGCCATAAAGCTGTTGAAAAGGACAAACTGAATGATAAGCGGTATGGATCGAATCACATCGATGTAGGCGCCAAAAACATAGTACAATACGCGGCTTGGCGCAGTTCTTATCCAACCGATACAAAAACCGAACAGGGTTCCCAGGATACCGGATGCGAGGGTGAGAACTAAAGTAATCCCGGCCCCCTGGGCCATAAAAATCAAGTCGTTGACAGTGAAATGGGTGACGTATTGATACATGCTTAATTCAGACCTCGCCATCCAGTTGGATAAAAAAACTGTGAACCTTTGTACTTCCCGGAATTGAAGGAAAATTAGACATTGTTTTAATTTAGGAATGGAAGGATTTCTACCTGTTGTGAGCTTTTTTTGCCGAACGACCTGTTCTAATTTATTGATGTTATTTGTTAATCCCTCAATCTATCAATGCCTCAATCCCTCAATTCCTCAATCCCTCAATTTGTCACAAATAATTGATTCCAGCTTATCTATTTTCCCTTAAAATATCTGACCGCTACCAGACCGGCCGCGATAGAGGCGACCTTGGCAACGACAAAGTAGATTACAGCGGCGGCAAAATAAAACTCGAATGGCCGAAAGGTCTGGGATTGCAGAAATGTCGTCATTCCCGTCAGTTCCTGCAGGCCGATGACCATCCCCATGGAACTGTTGAGCATTGCCAATATGATTTGATTGCTGATCGGCAAGAAAACCACTTTGAGCACCTGGGGAAAAATCACATATACATACACCTGGAAAGGCGTCAAACCCAGGCCCAGAGCGGTCTGGCGCTGCGCGGGATTGATCGCATCGATCCCGCCCCGGAGAATTTCAGTTAAGTAGCCGGCATTGTTGAAGGTAATAGCGGACAGTACGGAAATATAGGGTGAAAGATGCAGACCGAAGGTACCCAATCCGAAATAAGCGATATAGATTTGAAGCAGGGCCGGCGTATTTCGCGCGCAGGCCACCCAGGCTCCGGCCACTGTCCGCAGGGTCTTGTTTTCAGACTTGCGCAAAACGGCAAGCAGCATTGCGATCACAAGGCCGAACAGGATCGAAAAAACCGTGATCTCCAGCGTCAAAAGCCCTGCCTTCAGCAGCTGGGGCCATTGCTTGAGGACGACCCGCCAATGGAAAGTGTAGTCAAACATAAGGAAAAGCGAATACCCCGGTGTGAAACTACAACGAATGACGAATGACGAATGTCGATTGACGAATGGTGGAATCGCTCCAGGCTTGGGGCTTCGATCTTCGGGCTACGACCCCACAAGACGACCCGACCCGTCGCTCAGTCATTTTAAAATAGACAAAATACATTATTCGATGTTCGACCTGCCCGCAATGCCTTGAAAATCTTCAGAAGCTATTTTCAGCATCTGATTGATAACTCAATAATTACGTTTGCCCAGCATATTATGCATGGCAGGCGGGTGTTCGACGTTCACTATTTGTAGGTTGGGTTGAGCCCACTGAAGACTTCGTTGGATTTCGTTGCACTCAATCCAACCTACATGTTACCGGTTCGAAAGTGAGCAGCGAAACCCAACAACGGCCTGAGCACCAAGAAGTTTCCTGTCCGATCAGACCGGCTGTATTTTTGCCGGAGGCCGCCGCCCGTGTGAAACTACAATTTATTTATCTCTCTCAAATACAAATATTTATATTGTTAATAATCTTAGCGTCTTTGCGTCTTTGCGAGAAAATTATCAGTTTTTTTAACGGTAGCGGCAGAATAAAATAGATCCGCCGACCTGCGTCGAGCTCGGTCGAGTCGAGGCGAACCACAAATATTCAATTATCATTCTTCAATCTTCATTTCCGGCTTCGCCGGGTTGGGCTTAATATCCGTGAACTCCCGGAAATGCCATGTTGGGCGCCGGATAGCCGAACCAGGCCCGGTAAAGTTCGTCGGTTCGTCCGGTCTTCCACTGGTGCCACACAAACAGGTTCAGCCAATTCAGCAGACCTTGCTGCCCGCGCTTCACCATAAGACCGGTCCAATCGGCCGGGATTTTGGGAACATTGGTGGCAATTTTAATTTTGCCCTTGCCGGGCCCTTTGATGTATTCGCCAAAAATGGCGGTGCTTTCCAATAAAGCGTCGACTTTGCCCTGTTGCAGGGCGAGGAATTGCTCGGAATTGGACCCGTAGGAAACGTAGCTGGTCCCTTTGCTCTCCCATGCTTTGAAATCTTTCAGAAACTCGGCCTCGGCGTAGGTCCCGCGGACCGTGCCGACTTTTTTGCCGATAAGATCTTCATACTTTGCGATACTGGTGTCGTCGGCCTTCACGGCGATGCCGACCTCCCAGATTTGATAGGGTATCGTAAAGGCAACGGATTTTGCTCTCTCAAGCGTATTCGTGGCTGAAGCGACGCCCACATCGACACGACCGGACAAGATAGCCGGGATGCGGTCCGGCGCCGTCGTTTCGACAATCACGGGTTCTACCCCCAGCGCCTTGGCCATGTCCTTGCAGAACTCGACATCATAGCCGATGGGTTGATTTTTGGCATCCCGCATGCCAACCGGCGGGACATCAAGCATGACACCACATCGCACCTTGCCTTTAGCAATAATGTCATCCAGTTCGTCAGCTTGAACGGCAGTCACGGCCAGCAGTCCGGCCACGATCAAGCAAAACATCCACTGCGTGATTTTTCGGATTGTCATTGTTCCATCCTCCCTATTGATGATGAGTGAAAAGCCAACAGGATAATGTGGATTATCCCCCCCGGCCATACCGGCCCTTGAGTTATCATTGAAATCGATACAACAGAACCAATTTGCTTGTCAAATGAAACATATCCTATGAAATATTACGGATCTGTAGCCCCCCAAAAGGCTATCCATTGTGATGCTATAGATTATTATTAATATCGGAGTATTGGAGTAGTGGAGTGTTGGAGTAGTGGCTGGAGTTTTTAGGTCTTCTTAAAATATCCCAATACTCCAGTACTCCAATACTCTAAGATCGATGCATGAAATAACCGCCTGCAAACTTAAAATTGCCTTGTTATTGGTTATAGTACCGAAACTTTATGTTATATCCCTGTCATCTCAATGCTTGCACAGCGGTTGACCATGGTTTAGGATAGCAGATGTGTAGAGATCCGCACCCCCAGAGAACCCGGCTTTGATTCTAAATTAAAGGGGTGGAGTTTACCTTAGAAACCGAATAAAATGATGGAACAATGGAATGGTGGAATATTGGGTATCAAACACGGATGATGGTTAGATTTTAGTTTCCGATCTGAACTACTAACATGTAGATTCTTTAATTTTTGCTTGGCAAATAATGGAAACCTACCTATAAATTTAGAATTTGTTATTATTAGATATCTAAAGAATCTGTGTAATCTGCGAACAATGTCTGTGTCTGTCTGCGTGGGCCTGTGGCTAATAATCCGTGTAATCTGTGAAATCTGTGGATTCAATATCTATTTGTTTGCGGCTTTGCCGCGCTGGGATACTGCCCCTATAAAATGGATCTCATTCCGCTAAACCCATCATTCCAGCACTCCAATATTCCATCATTCCGCCGCGTAAAGTTAAGGCACAGCCGATTTTCTCTGTCCTAGCCCAAAGGACCAGGATTTCAGATTTAGATTAGCTTGATTGAGGCACATTAAGGATGAAACGATTTCCAAGCATTTTCAATGACGTCATCGGACCCGTGATGCGCGGACCCTCGAGTTCCCACTGCGCAGCGGCGGCACGCATCGGGCTCCTGGCGCGGGCATTAATGGATCATAAAATAGAATCGGTTTTAGTGGAATTCGACCACCGGGGGTCACTGCCGACGACTCACGAATCCCAGGGCTCGGACATGGGTCTATTGGGCGGCCTGCTGGGCTTTGAACCATTCGATCACCGGATGGTTCATTATCAGGAGGAAATCCGCCAAGCCGGCATTCAGGTTCAGTTCAAAACCGGCGCCTATGGGGACTCGCATCCCAACACCTATCGCTTATCCTTGAAAAATTCGCAAGAATGCCATTCCCTCATCGCCATATCCACAGGCGGCGGCATGATCGAAGTTATCGAAATAGATGGTCGTGAAGTATCCCTGCTGGGCGATCTTTATGTAACCTTGATCTACATTGAACACGCTGGAAACGCCGTGGTGCAGAAAATACAGGGAATTCTTGGTATGCAGGGCGAAATCCAGATTCCGAGTGAACTAAAAGGAGCACAAAATTTTATTTGCGTCAAGCATCACGCACCCCTGGGAAAACATCAAATAACAGCCCTTGCACTGCTGGATGATATCATCGGCGTCAAATCATTACCGCCGGTTCTGCCCATTATGACACCCCGGATATTCGAAGTTCCCTTTGCCGGCTGTGAAGAAATGCTGGCCTACAACCGCAGCCGGCAACTGAATCTGGCAGATTTGGCAATCGAATATGAAAGCGTCCGGGGGGGAATCGATCGTGATGAAGTTATGGCTAAAATGCTCGAAATCGTCAGAATCATGAAAAACTCGGTTCAGACCGGGTTGGCAGGAACCGACTACCAAGATCGAATTTTTGGGGCGCAATCAAATTTTTACCGTGAAAAGCAGAAGACCGGCCAATTGTTGGATCTCGGACTTTTAGATCGGATCATTCCATATGTCACGGCCTTGATGGAGACGAAAAGCGCCATGGGCGTCATCGTTGTCGCACCGACCGCGGGTTCCTGCGGCGGACTACCCGGCGCGGTTCTGGCAACGGCAGACGCTCTGGGAAGCGATGACGAACAGATTGCCAAAGCCATGCTGGCCGCCGGCATGATCGGCATTTTCATTTCAATATTTTCCACTTTTGCGGCCGAAGTCGCCGGGTGCCAGGCCGAGTGCGGCGCCGGATCGGGCATGGCCGCCGCCGCTCTGGCAACGCTCATGGGGGCAGAGGCCGAAGTTGCGATCGCGGCTGCCTCGATGTCTTTACAAAACAGTCTCGGAATGATTTGTGATCCCGTCGCCAACAGAGTGGAAGTGCCCTGCCTGGGCAAAAACGTGATGGCGGCCAGCAACGCCGTTTCTTGTGCGAATATGGCCCTGGCCGGCTACGACCCGGTCATTCCCCTGGATGAGGTGGTTCGGACCATGGACGCGGTCGGAAAAAGTATTCCTTCCGAACTCAGGTGTACGGGTCGGGGCGGGCTTTCGGTAACGCCGACCTCCAAAAAAATTAAGGAAAAGCTTGAAATCCTGCTGCCAGCGGGAGGGGAATGATGGAATCCTGGAATGTTGGAATGTCGAAGATCCGCCTGCGGAGGACTGGGTTTAGTGGAATAGGATCTAATTTTATAAGGACGGCACTAATCAGTTCGTAAAATCAGAACGTCCTACGTTAAGGATTCCCAATATTCCATTATTCCACCATTCCATCATTCCATTCAGGGTATAGGTAAACTCAACTCCTCTTGAGTGAAATCAAAGCTGGGTTTTCTGCGCTCGGATTCTTTACCTTTTCTTCCATTTCGCCGGCCGCTTCTCCATCATAGCGCTAATGCCTTCCTGGAAATCTTCGGTCTGCAGCAATAGGCTGTTGTGGTTGGCCTCCATATCCTGCTGGGTCATTAAATCCACCCCATCACCGCGTTTGATGATTTTTTTGACCGCGCCGGCAGCCAGGGGCGCGGTTGCCGCAATATCCCGCACCATGTTTTCGGCCTCGGCAATTAATTCTTCGGCGGCGTAGTGGTAGTTGATCAGGCCCCAGTCACACGCCTGCTGCGCAGTGTATTCCCGGCCGGTCATCAGGATCTCCATGGCCCGGGCCGGTCCCAGCAGCCTGGAAAGCCTCGAGGTTCCGCCTACATCGGCGATGACCCCCAGTTTAAGCTCCGGCATGCTCCAGATGCAATCGGCGCTCATCAGGCGAATATCGCAGGCCAGAGCCAGTTCGATGGCCAGGCCCAGGGCCCGGCCGTGCATGGCGCAGATAATCGGCACCTCCACCGCTTCCAGGCGATTCAAATACTGCTGAAACCGGTAGATCAATGCCCGCAGTCCGGCAGCGCCGGCCCCGGATTCCCCCAGGCAGGCACCGACCTCAGCCCCGAGAGAGTTGAAATCGACGCCGGCCGAAAATACTTTGCCTTCCCCTTTGAGGATGATGGCCCGGATATCAGGATCGCAGGCCTGACGCTCCACCATGTCGCAAACCCCGGTCAGCATCTCAACCGTGAGCGCATTGCGTTTTTCAGGACGGTCAAACGAGATATAGCAGGTGTTGCCTTTTTTAACGCACTTCAAATAACTTTCCGTCATAAGCGCCTCTCAAAAAAACCGGTATAAGGTGTAGGGTGTAGGGTATAAGGTATAGGGTGTAGGGTTTGGGGTTTGGGGTAATTTGATATTTGTGAATCGTTATTTGAATTGATAGAGAGCCCGTTGTTTCATCTATACCATCGGTGAGATATAAAAACGGATGTCACTCTTTTTAAACCATTAACCAATAACATATAACGAATTAATCCCAATTGGTTTCTAACTCAATTGGGTTATACCTTACACCCTATACCTTAAACCTTACACCTTATACCATTTACCATTTACTGCATAACTTCTAACTCGCTTGGCGATTCTCAATCCAAAGTCTGGTTAGATTAATATCTTGAGATCGCTATTCGGGTAGGCCATACACGCATGCACATAACCAAACTGCCGGTCGGATTTTCTGACCGGAACCCCCGCCGGCTGGTAGACATTCCCGGACAGGATTTTGACCCGGCACATGCTGCACTCACCGGAGCGACATAAAGAGGGAACCAGGATTTCATTTTTCTCCAGGGCCCACAGCAGCGTCTCACCGGCTTTGGCGGTTATTTGATTGCCATTTCTGACAGAAACGGTAAAAGTATCATGCGGGTCAACATCCGCCGGCCAGCCGGGATATTGCCAGATATTGGGAGGTGCGCCATACATTTCTTGCTTGATTTTGCGCCTGGGGACCCCGAGATCCTCCACCTGGGGCAGGCAAAAATCATAGAGCCCCTGGGGTCCGCAGATAAAAAAAGATTTGTCTTCGATGTTCTCTAACACGTCGCGCAATGCTTCACGGGTGATGAATCCACAGGCACCCTGGTAGCCCGCAGCCGGTTTTTCGATAACCGGTATGAAGTGGATATTGTCAAACCGCTGGGCCAGGCCGGCGATCTCATCGCCAAATATGACGTCATCTGCCGTTTTGCTGCCGTAGAATAGATAAACCGTGCGATCCAAACCGCATTCAACGATCTCGCGAATCATACTCATAAACGGCGTTATTCCGCTGCCGCCGGCGATACAGACGATGGTCTTTTGGTGAATGAGCGGATTGAAGTAGAAATTGCCGGCCGGTCCGGAACTGCTCAGTGCATCGCCGCGCTTGACGTCATCGAGCAGATAGTTGGAGACCAGCCCATTTTCGACCCGCCGGATGGTGATGTCATAGTATCCGACCTGATTGGGCTGCGAAGATATGCTGTAGGGGCGGCTGGTGCGAATGCCGCCGACTTCCAGAAAAAGCGCAATGTATTGGCCGGCCAGAAAAGGCGGCAGGTAATTGTCTTTAGCAACCAGGCGCAGGGTTTTGGTGGAAGGCGTGTCTTCAATGATGTCCGACACACACAGTTCCAGACGCGCGGGATGCAGCTGGCGGATGTATTCCTCGGCCGCAATCACCGCCGCGGAAGCCGTGCCGCCCAGTTTGCGACTCACCTTGATTTCGTCGGCAATTTCCCGGTATCCGTCAAACTCCTGCCAGATCCCTTTTCTCATGATATCCCCCCAAAAGTATTCAAGGTACCTGCTTAGTGCCGATAAGAAGGCCCTTGCTAACCCAGGAAAATTGAAGATTGAAGATTGAAGATTGAAGATTTATGGTTTCGCTTCGCTCAGTCATATGTTTTCACCACCCGCTGCGCTCGAGTCGCAAAGAGCGCAGAGAGTATAATATTTTACCGTTATGCATAAAGCTTATGTTTCACACTTTTCACCACGAAGGGCACGAAGGACGCGAAGAGGGAATGTCCATATGTTCTATCTTTCCTTCGTGATCTTCGTGTTCTTCGTGGTGAGATAACATATGATCGAATTCAACTTGAACTTTCTGGATAAGCGTCTAATATTTTTTGTTTTCCGTTGAGAGGACGGAAAACAAATTAGATCAGCCTTTCGGGAAAATTATTTGCTCTGCGTTCTCTGCGACTTTGCGGTGAATTTTTTCTATTTTTTATTTCGAACCAAGTCGCCTGATGATCGACTTAGCTGCAGCTACACCAGATCGTAAAGTCGGTTCAAATCCGTTGTCGCCGGCCCAGCCGCCGGCGAAACAGAGGCCGTTGATGGGCGAGTGGCGGCCCGGTTGAAAGAAAAGCGAATCCTTGGTCAGCATTTCATAGCCGTAGATGGCTCCCAGCGGGTGGCCCAGGTAGCGCATATGGGTCAGCGGGGTGCCCACCTCGACTTCTTCAATATGATTTTTGGCTTCCGGGAATATTTCATAAATCCGCTGCAGCATGGCATCGGCACAGCGAAATTTTACATCATGATACAGGCGTGGGGGAATGCGCAGCCAGGGCTCGCCGTATTTCAAGGTCACCACGTTGGCCTGGCAGGTGCCGGCGGGTGAAAATTCGGGATCCGTGACATCATAGCAGCTTAAAACCATCAGTTCGTCTTTGATTTCCAGCCGGTTCATGCTGTCGAGGAGGTTGTCTGAAATATCGGTGCTTTTCATTAGAAAGTTGGTGGACTCGTTAATCCCCAGTTGCTGTGGACCGCAGTCAAACCCGATAAACAGGGTGAAGGCCGACGTGCTCAGGTTGCGGCTTTTCATTTCGATCGACACGTCCTGCGGAAGGTGCTCCGGATCCATCAAGTGGTTGTAGGTCGCAATCGGTGAAATATTGGAAACAACATTTTCAGTGGCAACCTCATCGCCGTCATCGGTAATCACGCCCTTTATTTGTCCGTCATCAACCACGATTTGTTTGGCGCCGCAATTGAACCGGGCGGTTCCGCCATTGGCGGTAAACCTGTTTAATATGGCGTTGGATATGGCCTGGGAACCGCCCTTCACATGGTAGGGTTTAAACTCCATGTACTGGAACATAATCATTGCCAGGTAGGCAAAGGCCAGCCGGGTCGGCGGTACGCCGATATAGCCCCAGTAGACCGCCAGAACGGCCTTTAGCAGTGGGTCTGAAAAATAATCGTCCAGAATGTCCTTGGAATTGCGCAGGGCATATTGATAGAGTTTGGGATATTTTTCACGCGACGGTTCAGGATCTCTGAAGATGAAGGCCCCGATCATGTCATTGGCATAGCTGGCCAAGAGATCGAAATACTTCTGGATGGCATTTTTCTCATGGGGAAATTTGTCTTTGAGTACCGCGATGGTTTCTTCCCGGTTCGTTTTGAGGGTGATCCGAAATCCATCGGCGGTGGCGACATGGTAAAGATCCGCTATCTCGACGAACTCCAGATCTTCCATCACGCCCAGCTTATCCAGCTGCAGCCGCAGCAGACCGGGTTTTTCAGGCGTGCCCAGCCCGCTTAGCTGGTGCAGCGCCACTTCGAATTCGAAGCGTCCCCGGCAAAAACTCGTGGCCGCTCCGCCGGGAATATTGTGCCGCTCGAGCAGCAAAACATTCAACCCTTCCTGCTGCAGCTTGGCTGCCGCCGTCAACCCCCCATTGCCGGCACCGATGACGACGGCATCGAAATCTTGCATATCGGCTCCTTAAAGTGAGTTAGTCGATAAATGTTTTTAAAGAATTAAATCGAGAAATTGTCTTACGTCCTGCAAGATTAGTTATTGGTAATTGGTTATTTGTTATTGGAATGAAAGGAATCAGATCGCTTCATTATCTTTCTATCTTTACAATCCGCAATCCGAAATCCGCATTCCGCAATAGAAATATCTGACCTCAGTCCTCATACCTCGGTCCTTTTCCTCTTTCCCACTTCCGCATTCCGAATTCCCAATTCCGCATTCCGCAATCGAAGTCTCTGCCCAATACAATAATAGATAGAGCGCAGCGATTCCACAAATCCGAAATCCGAAATCCGAGATCCGCAATGCATCAAAATCCCATAAACTTGGCCGCAATTCCCTTCATAATCTCATTGGTACCGGCAAAAATCGTCATGATCTTGGCATCGCGCCAGGCTCGGACAATGGGGCATTTCTCCGACAGGGCAAAATCGCCGCACAAATCCAGGGCCCGGTTGGCAACCCGATTCAGCATCTCGGTCGTCCAGTACTTGGCCATGGAGGTCTCGGCAACGATCTCCTTTTTTTCCATGTGATCGGCAGTCAGCTTTTCGACAAAAGTGCGGCCCAGCTTGGTATCCGTGGTCATCTCCACCAGCGCAAACTGCACGGCCTGGGATTTGGCGAGGGGTTTGCCGGATACCGCTGTCTGCTTGCAGTAGTCCGTAATCCATTCCAGGATGCGCTCGGCACCGGTCACGGCCATAATGGCGCAGATCAGCCGTTCCTGCTGCAGCTTGTCCATCAGCATCAAAAAGCCCATGCCCTTCTCACCGAGCCGGTTCTTTTTGGGGATGCGGCATTTGGAGAAAAACAGCTCGGCCGTATCCTGGCTCCACATTCCCATTTTCTCCAGATGACGTCCGGTTGAAAAACCGGGTGTTTGCGTTTCTACAACATACAGGGAAAGGGCCTCATAGGGATTGTCGACCGCCGGGTCTTTGGCGGCCACCACCACCAGATCCGCGTTTAAGCCATTGGAAATAAATGTCTTGGAGCCGTCGATAACGACCTCGTCATCTTCCTCCACGGCGGCCGTGGTCATTGCCGCAAGGTCGCTGCCCGCACCGGGTTCCGTCATGGCGACCGCCGTGACGATATCGCCGGTAACGCAGCCGGGCAGGTATTTTTGCTTGAGCTTTTCCGACCCGAATGAGCTGATATAGGGAACAACGATATCGCTGTGCAGGGGCGTTGCCAGTCCGGTGATCCAGGTTTTAGTCATCTCTTCGGCCACGATCAGGGAATAAAGAAAATCGCCGCCCATCCCCTTGTATTCCGGGGCGACATCGGTGCAGAGAAAACCTCCCTGCCCCATTTTTTGCCAAACACTCTTGGGCACGATCTTGTCTACCTCCCACTGATCGCCAAAAGGGGTGACCTCCTCGGCCAGAAATACTTTCAAACGTTCACGGAACTGGTTATGCTCCTCGGTAAAATTGAGAATTTCCATGTTAGTTATCCATGTATAGATTATCGTTGGGCAATGGAACTTAAAGTTATTCCGCATAACGAGCGCTGCGCTGGAGGAGCGTTTCACTTGAGGAGCGCTGCGCTGGAAGGAGCGTTTCACTTGAGGAGCGCTGCGCTGGAAGGAGCGTTTCATTTGATGAGCGCTGCGCTGGAAGGAGCGTTTCACTTGATGAGCGCTGCGCTTAATGAGCGTTCCACTTGAAGAGCGCTGCGCTGGAAGGAGCGTTTCACTTGATGAGCGCTGCGCTTAATGAGCGTTCCACTTGAAGAGCGCTGCGCTTGAAACTTCTTTTCAGCGTGGAGGTTCTCAGCCCTAAAGGCCGCAGGGCTGTTCCTCAAGGCCGAAGGCCGCTCTTCAAGGCCGAAGGCCACTCCTCAAGGCCGAAGGCCGCTCCTCAAGGCCGAAGGCCACTCTTCAAGGCCGAAGGCCACTCTTCAAGGCCGAAGGCCACTCCTCAAGGCCGAAGGCCACTCCTCAAGGCCGAAGGCCACTCCTCAAGGCCGAAGGCCGCTCTTCAAGGCCGAAGGCCACTCCTCAAGGCCGAAGGCCACTCCTCAAGGCCGAAGGCCACTCCTCAAGGCCGAAGGCCACTCCTCAAGGCCGAAGGCCACTCCTCAAGGCCGAAGGCCGCTCCTCGAGGCCGAAGGCCGCTCCTCAAGGCCGAAGGCCACTCCTCAAGGCCGAAGGCCGCTCATTTTTATTCCCCGTATTTCCCGACAATCGAAATACTGCAGACATTCATGGCCGGGAATCCGCCCAGGTTGTGGGTCAAGCCGAACTGGGGATCCTCGACCTGACGCTCGCCGGCCTGCCCGTAAAACTGAAGATACATTTCATACAGCATTCTCAGACCGGATGCGCCGATGGGATGGCCAAAGCATTTCAATCCCCCGTCTACCTGGCAGGGCGTCTCGCCGTCCCGGTCGAACATACCGTCCATGACATCCTTATAGGCCTGCCCCCGCTCGGAAATGTGCAGGTCTTCCATGGTGACCAGCTCCGTGATGGAGAAGCAATCATGCACCTCCATCATGCTGATCTGCTCCTTGGGATTGGTGATCCCGGCTTCGTTATAGGCCTGGGTGCTGCACTGGCTGGTGGTGACGAAATGGTCCCCATCCCAGTCATTGTAGCCCATCTCTTCCCCGCTGCTTAATGCCAGCTGCAGCGCCTTGACGCTGATGAAGTCTTTTTTGCCGAGTTCCCTGGCTTTTTCGGGTGTCGCCACGATGGCGCAGGCCGCACCGTCACTGACGCCGCAGCAGTCGAACAGCCCCAGGGGATGGGCGATGATGGGCGCCGCCATGATCTGGTCTTCGGTCACTGCTTTACGCAAATGGGCCTTGGGATTCAGGACACCGTTGGCGTGGCTTTTGGCCGACACGTGGGCCATGGCACGTTTGATATCCCGGTCCGGGATTTTATACTTGGCGGCATAGGCGCTGGCCAACTGGGCAAAGGCACCGGGCGCGGTCATATTGGGAAACCACTGCCAGCTCAAACTGCCCGAATCAGATCCCGTAAAACTGGGCAGGCCCCCGTACCCGGTGTCTTTGAGCTTTTCGACCCCCATAGCCAGGGCAATATCATAAGCGCCGGATGCAACGGCATAGCAGGCCCCGCGAAATGCTTCGGTGCCGGTGGCACAAAAATTTTCAACCCGCGTGACCGGAATATTCGGCAACCGCAGGGTCAATGACAGCGGCAGGGCACTGCGCCCCACGTTGATGCTTTCAAAGCAGGTCCCCAGCCATGCAGCCCCGATTTCTTTCTTCTCGATTCCGGCATCCTCGATGCACTCTTTGAAAGCTTCTACCATTAATTCTTCGGCACCCATGTCCCAGCGTTCGCCAAAGCGGGTACAGCCCATCCCGACGATTGCAACTTTATCTTTTATTCCAGTAGCCATAATTTTTCCTCCAGAAAATTAATCCGCCCTGTTAAACTAGATGTTCAGTTTTATGAGCTAAGATTATATATCGAATATTTACTCGGAAATAATCTGCGGCGGATTAATTTATTTATGCTTCGCATTTTTCTGACCTATATTCTCTTTTTGATATATCTCAGATTTTACAATATTTTAACAGCGAACCGCAGAATGTCGAAGGGTGGAATCGCTTCGCTCAATCTTTTTTAAAATAGACCGTTCGACACAAAAGCTCACGACAGGCAGAATACATTACTTCGACATTCGATATTCATTATTCGATATTCGTTATTCGCTTTTAAAGGTTTCTTTCTTGATTTGACTGGCCGCTTTTCATGTCAAGGTCGCCGCTGAACCTTGAACCTCTAAACCTCCAACCCCCTGAACCCCTGAACCTTGAACCTCTGAACCTTGAACCTCTGAACCTCTCTCCTAACCTATTTTAAACAGCTTTTCCAGCAGCTGGCTCTTCATGACATCGCCTTCGATTTGCAGCTTGCCGGAGGTGAAGGCCTGCATGGCCGGCAGTTTGCCGCCCATCATGGCCAGAAAGTCGGCGGACCCCATTTTTATGGTACAGGCCGGCTTCTCGTGGGCGCCTGTCTCAATGCTGCAGGCGCCGTCTTTGATCACGCAGTACCACGCGCCGCCGCCATCGCCGGATATGCCGAATTGAAATACCACGTCCACACCCGCCGCGGCGTCCGCCTCGAAGCCATCCAGCATACCGTCAAAAACGGCCTGAACACTGCCGCCGCCTTTTGCAAACAGATCATCGGCCTCCGCAGCTTCGGCCGGCGGCATGATCAGCGCCATAATGCCGGCATTGGCATCTTCCATTTCCCGGGCGCCTTCCAGGGAATCGATTTTATTCCAATTGGCATGTATTTGTTCGGGGGTGGGCGGGTTTGCGAGATCGCCCAGCTGGGTGGCCGGTCCCGTGGAAACCGCTGCCCGATTGAAATATCCCATACCGCTGTTGTAAATGCCTCCGCTTTCCTCGCAGGCTTCACTGCAAAGCGACAAGACCATGGGCACCACGAATTCCGGCTTCGATTTTTCAAAAAGATCCGGCGGCATGACATCTTCCGTCAGACGGGAGGCGGCAATGGGTGCGATGGTGTTGACTTTGATGTTGTGCTTTTTGCCTTCCAGCTTTAAGGTGTTCATCAATCCCACCAGCGCCATTTTCGCGGCCGAATAATTGGTCTGGCCGAAATTGCCGTAAAGGCCTGCCGCCGATGTCGTCATGACAATGCGGCCATAGCCGTTTTCCTTCATCACTGCCATGGCCGGCCGGGTCACGTGATAGGCGCCGTTCAAATGAACATCCATCACGGCCTGCCAATTTTCAGGTTCCATTTTCAAAAAGCTCTTGTCCCGCAAAATGCCGGCATTGTTGATCAGGATATCCAGGCCGCCGAATGAGTCCAGGGCCGTTTGAACAATTCGCTCGCCGCCTTCCGGTGAAGCGACGTTGTCGTAGTTGGCAACGGCGATCCCGCCCAGCTGTTTTATTTCTTCCACAACCTGATCGGCCGCGGCTGAAGAGCCATCACCGCTGCCGTCCCGAGCACCGCCTAGATCATTGACCACAACCTTGGCACCGCGCTCGGCCAATTCAAGGGCATAGGCCCGACCCAGCCCGGCGCCGGCGCCGGTGACAATGGCAACCCGGTCATCAAAGCGCAGGGTGTCCGCCGCTTCAGCGGCCCCAGGCACGGGTACGGCTTTCCAGAAATAATTGACGAAACCGCGCTCCTTGTCAAAGCTTTTGCATTTAAATTCCATACTGACCGGCAACCCGACGTTGATATCATCCAGCTCGCAGTCCGTAAAATCGGCTATCAGCCGTCCGCCGCCCTCAAACTGCACCATGCCGTAAATTGCCGGCGGGTCCACCGATACGGCCAGCAAATCACCTGTGTAAGTTTTAACCGTCGCCGGAACATCCGCGAACTCGTATTCGTCCTGGCTGTAGAAGGCGCCGCACTCGGGGTTGACGCAAACGTCGGATTTCGGAAACTGGGGTGTGTCGCATTCACGGCATTTGCCGCCGATCAGCCCCAGGATCATTTTATTTTTGCGCCACAGGACCGTGGTGGCCGTTTGGGTCGGTGCCTCGGCCCGGATTCCCATTTCAGTCTTAATCAAATCCCTGAACTTGAGCCATTTGTGATAGTTGTCCACGGACTTCTTATCGGCCAGTGAACCGGCAACCCCCCGGCGTTCAGGCAGTTTGGCAATATTTTCAGTGACCTCGAAATACAGCGCATTGGCGCCCTGCCCGAACCCGCACATCAGGATGCGGTCACCGGGCTTGGCCTGTTCCAGCGCGGAGATAAACATCATGAAAGAGTGGGCCGCACCGGTCTCGCCGCAGACCTCGTGCATATTGTCCACCAGTTTTTCGGGACCGGCCCCGAGCTGCTTGGCGATTTTGCCATGATCGCCTTTAAAAAAACAGGGGTACACCAGCTTGTCGACATCATCCATGCTAATGCCCAGCTTGTCCAAAAGGCCGTTGACCGCCTGGGGGATGAAGGTTCCATATCCCGCATCCCGGGTCCAGCGTTCTTCCCAGACATAGTCGTATTTTTTGTCGGCTCCCCGGTAGTGGTCCACAAAATCGGCGGACAGGGAATAGGAGCCCTTGTACTCGGCGATCACATCGGTATCTCCCACCAGCAGGGAGGCCGCCCCATCGCCAAACCACATTTCATAAAAATAAGCGGTTTTGGTCTCCCGCCGGTCGCTGGCCGTCACCAGGATATTACTTCTCCCACCCCCCGCCACCGAGTCAAAGGCGGTAATCAGTGCCGTCGTTGCGGCCTTCTGGGACGCCGTGTAATCAGCCGTGATGAAATCATCTTTGAGATTGAGCGCCGCCGACACGATGCCGGCATTCTGCCGGTCGGCAAAAGGCAAGGTGGTCGAGGCCAGGTACAGGGCGTCGAGGCTGTCTTTATCCATGCCGTGCAGACAATCGCGTGAGGCGGCCACCGCCATGGTTATTGAATCTTCGTCCCAGTTGCACATGGACCGCTCGCCCTGGGCAACCATCATAATCGCCGGTGCAAACCAGCCCATGGCCTGAAAGATAGACATCCGGTCCAGTCTCAACCGCGGTATGTATGCGCCGTATGAAGTAATGCCGATCATAGTTCTCTCCTTTTTCGATTGCGGATTGCGGATTGCGGATTTCGGATTGAAAATGAATTCATCATGTGTTTGGTGTTTCGTGTTTGGTATTTGGTATGACACTTCACACGTTATATTAAGAGGTTATGCCACTAAACACTAAATACTAAACACTCGCGTAAACCGGTCGTTTTTCGATTTTTTACGAGACTGTCAAATTTAAAAGTTAAACTTAAACAGCTTTTCAATCAATTGCGACTTCATAATATCGCCCTCGATTTCGAGCTTGCCCGAGGTGTAGGCCTGCATGGCCGGCAACTTGCCGTTCATCAAATCGAGAAAATCCGAATCGCTCATTTTCAGGGTGCAGCCCGGTTTCTCATGGGAGCCGGCATCCACCCGGCAGCTTCCGTTCTGGATGGTGCTGAACCAATCACCGCCGCCATCGCCGGAAATATGGTATTGAAAAGCAATATCCACACCGGCGGCGGCCTCCGCCACAAAAGCCTGGGGCATGGCATCGAATACTTCGGCCACGGCGGCAAATCCATGGCCGGCATCGGCCGCACCTTCGGTCGGCTGCGTGGCGGCGGTCAGCAGATCCCCGACCTGTTCGGTGACGCTTTGATATTCTTTGGCATCTTTGAGGGAAGATATATTTTCCCAGCGGGACAGGATCTGCTCCGGCGTCGGGATGTCCCCGCTGTCCCCGACTACCGCACCGGCGCCGGTCAGGATCGCCGCCCGGTTGACGCATCCCATTCCGACATTGTAGATATTGCCGCTGACCGGACACTGCTCCGAAACCAGGTAGACCGCCATCGGCGCCACCAGCTCCGGTTTCAATTTGTCCAGAAAATCAGGGGGCAGAATGTCTTCGGTCAACCGCGAAGCCGCCACCGGGGCAATGGTGTTGATCCTGATATCGTATTTTTCGCCCTCCAGCTTCAGGGTGTTCATCAGCCCCACAAGTCCCATTTTGGCCGCCGTGTAATTGGTCTGGCCGAAATTGCCGTAGAGGCCGGCGGCCGAGGTCGTCATCAGAATGCGGCCGTACCCCTTTTCTTTCATGACGGCAAAGGCCGGACGCGATACATGGTAAGCGCCGTTTAAATGGACATCCAGGACGATGTGCCAATTTTGCGGCTCCATTTTCAAAAAGCTCTTGTCGCGCAGGATGCCGGCGTTGTTGATCAGGATGTCGACGGTACCGAAGGTGTCCAGCGCGGTTTTAACGATGTTCTCACCGCCTTCGACCGTTGCCACGCTGTCGTAGTTGGCCACGGCCTCGCCGCCCAGGGCCTTGATCTCATCGACCACTTCGTCGGCCGGGCCCCGGGAACCATCACCGGAGCCGTCCCTTGCACCGCCCAGATCATTGACCACGACTTTGGCACCGCGTTGGGCCAGCTCCAGGGCATAGACCCGACCCAGGCCGGCCCCGGCCCCGGTTACAATCGCCACCCGGTCTTCAAACCGGATTTCCACTTTGGGAATATCGCCGTATTCAAAAATACCGTTGTCGATGACCACTTCATCGGTCTCGATGTTAATGACTTTCCACACCGCCCGGCCATCGCCGGTCTGCCAGATAACCGTTTTGATGGGCATTCCCGGATACAAGGGTCTCTTAAACCGGCAATCCAGCCGCCGGGCCTTTTCCGGCTCGCCGGGGACAAAGCTGTCGATCAATGCACGGCAGGCGTAGCCGTGGGTGCACAGGCCATGCATGATCGGTTTTTCAAACCCGGCCATTTCGGCAAAATCCTGATCGACATGGAGTTGGAAGACATCGCCGGACAGCCGGTAAATCAGGGGTTGATTTTCCGTCGGCCGGCCCTCGACCACGAAATCCGGCTCGCGCGCGGGAAATTCAACTTCCTTGGCGGGCGCATTCTCGCCGCCGAACCCGCCGTCCAGGCGCGAAAAAACGGTGACGATGCTGGTGAACAGCTTGTCCCCGTTTGAATGAAAAGTGTCGAATTCAGCCACCACCAGGGCCCCTTTCTCCTGCCCTTTGTCGTAGCAATGGGTAATCGCACCTTCCGTGGTCAAGGTGCCCTCGGCTGGAATCGGTTTGTGAAAGACCAGTTCCTGCTCACCGTGCAAAACCCCGGCCAAATTCACATTGCTGGCAGCCGCCAGCTCCGGCATGAGATCATAAAACGTGGTGATGCCATAGCTGGGTATGACCTTCAGGTCCTTTTCATAGCAATAGTCCAAATCGGAAAATCCCGCCCCGACGCCCAGCGCATACAGGACAGCGTCTTTCCAGGTATAATCCTTGGTGAACGGACCGATCTTCTTACCGATCGCATCAAGGTTGAGCGCCATGTTCGTTCCTCCCCGTGTATGGTTATTCGTTATTTGAAATTTGTTATTAGGGAATCGATGAATTGATATCTGTTTACGATGAAACGCGTACTTTTAAATGACTAAAATTAAGGAATTCTGTCGATTTTATATAAAAAGACAGAGCGCAGCGTCTCCTTAATTTTAGTCATTTTAGGCATTTTAGTTCATTTTAGGCATTCTTTGTTTTAGTCATTTTAGATCATTTTAGTTCAATTTAGGCATTTTCTTTTACAAACGCCGGCACCAGAATAAACTTCAAGGTCTCCTTGACGACTTTGATATAGTTTTCGTGGTCGGTGTCCATCATGGGCCGGAAAAAATTTTCACCGGAAATAAAATTCAAAACCGTGTTCCAGACCGCCAGGATGCGCGCCTGGGCTTGAATTGAAATGTTCTTTTTGTCCGGGGCCAGATCCATGGCAACGGCGATGTTGGCAATGTACTCGGATATTTTAATGTCCAGGGTAACGCCGTGGCGGGTTTTGTTGAAATAGCCGAAGAGAATTAAATTGGGGACTTCCGGATTCGAGAAGAGGTAATCGCACATCATGTCCAGGGCGACTTCAAGGCGCCGGCCCAGGGATTCGCCGCTGACATGGTGCTCGATTTCATTTAACTTTCGCTGGATTTCATCGCCGACATCCATGAGCACGGCTTCATAGAGATCCTGCTTCTCGCCCCAGTGATAATACAGCGTGGAGATATCAATCCCCACAGCCTTGGCGATCATCCGGGTGGTGGTATCATTGTAGCCGAATTCACCGAAAATACCGCGTGCCGCCGTCAGGATTTTGGCTTTCATTGAATTGGGATTGTTTCGAGCCCTTTCAAGACGTGAAGGCATAGAGGATCGTCCTTTTGATTCCAGCGCAACTCCCAATTTTTTCTTTCAAACGAATGTTTCCATCACTTGATGGAAACACATTATCCCTTAAAAAAATAACTGTCAAGCAATTAAAAAAGGGAGGACTGGAGAACTGGAGTCTCGGAGTGTTTGTGTAATTGAAGCACCATTTCCGGAATAACAAAGGCTGGAAGATGATTGGCACACGCATCCCTGATTCGGACTAAAATCTTGCCGACCGTGCTCGACTAATCCAACAGACTGTTTTATGTTTTTCTTTATAATAAAGGTTGAAAGGTTTTTGATGACGGAACTGCATGATACAATTATTTTCCTGGAAAACGCATGCCGTCGCTTCGGACGGCGCGATGCACTCAAGAACATCGACCTGCAAGTGCGCCCCGGGACCATGCTGGGACTGATCGGGCCCAACGGGTCCGGCAAGACCACCCTTCTGAAGTTGCTGGCGGGCTTTATCAAAACCACGTCCGGCACAGTGCGGATGTTTGGCTATGACCCGTTTACGCATCGCACGCAGGTCATGCGCCGGGCGCGCTTTGCATTTGCCCCGCCGCCGGTTTACGGTGCGCTCAGCGCTTTCGAACACCTTAAATTTCTGTCGGCCGCCGGCGTGCCCCAAATAGAGCGCAGTGGTCACAGCGAAATTGTGCGGGCTTTGGAAACGGTGGGACTTGCGCATCGTGCGCACGACAAGACCGCTACTTTTTCTTTCGGCATGAAACAGCGACTGGGACTGGCTCAGGCCCTGCTGCCGTTGCCGGAACTGCTGGTATTCGACGAACCCACCGACGGTCTGGATCCTCTGGCTGTTGCCGAATTGCGCGGCACCCTCAAGCGCCTTCAGACCGAATACGGCCTCACGGTCGTCCTGTCGAGCCACCTTTTGAGCGAAGTTGAAAAACTGGTCGACACCCTTTTGGCGCTAAACGAAGGTGGGGTCATATATTGCGGTACACCTGCCGGCCTGCTGGAGGGTGGCCGCCGGATCGAGATGCGTATCGAGGGTGAGCTGGAGGCCGGCATCAGAGCCTTGCGCCGGCAAGGATTTAATCCGGAAATGAACGGGGGCAACTGTCTCATACTGCCTGCCGGCAGCATCCGGCTGCATGAGGCTGCCAGCCTGCTGCAGAAACAGGGTTTGAGGCTCATCGATTTCCATGAAAAACGTCCCCGGCTGGCCGACGCTTACCTGCAGCGTCTGAAGGACGACGCCCAACGTCCACAAATCCAGGGCAGGCCCTAACCCGGACAAGCCGGAATTGAATATTGAAGATTGAAAATTGAAGAATTATGGTATCGTTTCGCTCTGTCTATTGCAAGTTGATGCTAAATTTTTTCTCCATAAACGCCCGTTCACCATTGGTTTGCAAACAAACTGAAAAATTTATTGCGCTTTTTGCGTAAAATCAAATTGATAACTGCCTAAGCTTTTTCCGAGACTGCGCTCGGAAAAAGGGGCCCCTGCGGGGCAGCAACGGCGAAGGATGTAGGTTTCAGGTGTCAGGATTTAGCGCCTCGGTTTCCTGACACCCGACACCCGAAACCTGATCCGCCTGCGGCGGAACACCTTCTGTAACTTACAACATGTTGTCAAAAAAAGGGAGCTAAGGGCCTAATGCTCTGGCGATTTGAAATAGTCAAACTCATTCGATCGTGGCGGCCGGTGGTTGCAATGGCGGCACTGGTGTTGTTTATCGCCCTGATATTAATGGGGTTTTATACCTACGCCGACAATGAAACCGGGGGGCAGACAGAATTTAAGTACACTTTTGAGAGCAGCAGCTATTTCAATGGACTGCTGTTTGCCCTGTACGCGTTTTACTTCGCAGTCCTGATCGTGCTGCCGATCTTTACGGCCGCGGAAGGCGGGGCCCAGCTCACATCGGAAACCGCCGGCGGCACCATCCAATTGCTGCTGGCGCGACCGATATCACGCTCGCGCATCTTTGCAACCAAACTGGTGACAGCGGTCATCTACCTGGCGATTTTGACGGGCGCCTTTTTAGCGGTGGCCCTGCTGGTGGGGCTGGTCGCCGTCGGTTGGGGGGAGTTGCGCATTTATCCCGGCGTTCTGCAGATGACCGCCAGCCCCCAGTATTTGTCCCAGGCCCAGGCCCTCCAGGCTTTCGTTCTGGCGTGGCCGGCGGCCGTGGTGGCCCTGATGCCGGCCCTGGCCATGAGTTTTATGGTAGCCGCGTGGCTGAAAAGTCCGATCAACGCCGTCGCCGCTTCCGTGGCCGTCTATCTGGTGCTCTACGTGGTCAGTGAAATTCACTTTTTTACCGAGCTGCGCCCTTATTTGTTTACGACCTATACCGGCTACTGGCGTTCGCTTTTCCGCCAGCAAATCATGTGGCACGATCTACTGCAGGACGGTGCCAAATTGCTGGCGTTCACCTTCGCGTTTCTGGCGGCAGCCTACCACCGCTTTCGCGTGCGACAGGAGAATTAATGCGGGAAAAGATACTAGAGATTATCTTTATCATTCTGGCGCTGGTGTTTGCCGCCGGTGGCTATGATATGCATAAAATGGTTTCAGCAGGGTTTCGTCCAACGTCAGGCCGACCGGATGATCTGCGCATCGTTTCCTGGAATGTCGGTGGTGCCGGCGGGTACGGTGGCCGGTCTCTGACCGACGAATATTTACCCCACATCGCAGACGTCCTGAAAAAGCTGAATGCCGATTTGATTCTATTGCAGGAAGTTGCCTCGCCCGATCAGGTGCGGCGGTTGAGCCGCCGGCTGGAGGGCCACTGGGCAGTTATAACATCGACGGGCGGCGGCCGTCAGCTGGCAATTCTGGGACAACGCGGCCGCCTGCAAAACCAGGCCGGCCTGAAGCATAGCTTTCACACCCTGGCGGCATCCTACCAGCCACCCGGCATGCCCCCGGTGCTGGTGATGAATTTACACGCCGATCCGTATTCAGCCAAAGCACGCAACACCCTGATCGGGCGGACAGTGGACATTCTCATGAACCGGAATGCCGGCCACCTGAAAATTCTGGCCGGTGATCTTAATCTTGATGTTGACATCGATAAGCGCCGCGACCTTTTTTCCGACAACGAGCATCTTGATGTCGAGACATACAACTACCTGGTCCAACGTCTGGCGGATGTGACCCGCAACACCGGATCCACCGCCGAACCCGATCGCCGCCTGGATTATATATTTGCCGAAGCCGGGCGCATAAAAGTCATACGGTCCGGCCCCTGGAAGGGCCAACGGGTGGCCGATATGGATCATGATCCGGTCGTGGCCGACTTGCGGATCAAAAAGGAGCTCTGATGAATCAAACGATTACGGGTGAGAGAAACAACGATATTTGAACTGAATTTTACCAACCAACTTCACTTCGGATAAATTACGGATATGCATTCTAATTCATCGCTGCTGGGAATGCACATTGGATTCAGGTATTATCTTTCTCGGCTTTTTCGATTAGCTTTTTAAGCGTGACATTGAGGGTCCGAATGGAAATTTTAATGTCGTTTAGCTGGTTGATCAGGTTCTCATTTTCGCCGGAGCCGGCACGAGGACTGCCGGCTCCGCTGCCGATTTTACGGGAGATATCGTCCAGGCGAATTCCCAGGGTGACAATGAAATATAACAGCAGCAAGAAGGCAAAATTTTCAGCGCGCCAGTACAGCACCTGCCAGCCGATCACCATAATGACCAGGAAAATGATGCTGGTCCAGAAATAAGGATAGTCTGTGATCCATTTTTTCATTTAGCTTTATCGCGCTCCTCGTCCCTTAGCACCCGACGTAAAATTTTGCCGACATTCGAAACCGGCAATTCGTCCCGGAACTCTACGATTTTGGGACGTTTATAGCCGGCCATATTTTCTTTGCAGAATTCAAGAATCTCCTGCTCGGTGGCTGTCTCGCCGGGTTTGAGTTGGACGTAGGCCTTGACCATTTCCCCACTCTTTTCATCCGGCACGCCGACCACGGCCGCCAGGGCGACTTTTGGGTGCTGAAACAGAATATCTTCGACATCCCGCGGGTAAACGTTGAACCCGCCGACCAGCACCATGTCCTTTTTGCGGTCGGTAATCAAAATATAGCCGTCCTCATCCACATGCCCGATGTCACCGGTCAGAAAGTAGCGGTTGCCATTCACCTCGCGAAATACTTTTTCATTTTCTTCGGGTTTATTCCAGTAGCCCTGCATCACCTGGGGACCACAGATGCCGATTTCGCCGTCTTCGCCCTGGGGCAATTCCTCGAGGCCGGTGTCAATGTCCAGAATTTTTATATCCGTGCCGGGTATCGGGAATCCGATCGTGCCGATTTTGCGCTGCTCCTGGTTGGTGGGATTGACGGTGGCAATCGGGGCGGTTTCACTCAGTCCGTAGCCTTCAAAAATAACGGAACCGGTTTTGTCCTCAAACTGCCGGCAGACTTCGGGGGGCAATGGCGCTCCGCCGGAAAAACACCCCATCAAAGAACTCAGGTCGTAGTCGCCCAGATGCGGGTGATTGGTAAAAGCCACAAATATCGTCGGGACGGCCGGCATAACGGTCGGACGGTGTTTCTGGACTATTTTTAAAACCTCGGTAAACGGCGGGTCGCCGGCCCGGGGATCCGGCACGCAGATTAATTTACTGCCGGAGGCACAGGCTTGCAGCAAGGCGCAGTTCATACCAAAGCTGTGGTACCATGGCAATACACCCAGAAAGGTGTGAAATCCGCCTGTACGCGTAACTTCAGCGCTGCCGCCGGGTTCATGCACCAGCCGGATCCACTCGCTGGCCGCGGTCAGGTCGTAGACGAAATTGCTGTGGGTCAGGGCCGCCCCCTTGGGGACCCCCGTGGTTCCGCCGGTGTATATGATCAGTGCCAGGTCCTCGGCCGGGTTGATGTCAACTGCCGGCGGCTGGGCGGCGGCAGCGGCCACCACATCATCAAAAAACAAGTGGCCGGATTCATAAGACTCGGCCTTGGGAATTTTTCCCAACAGGCCGCCCAGAAAACCTTTAAGGAACGGCAGGTATGATTTCACACCGCAGATAACCACGGTCTCGACACCCGTGTCCCGGACCGCCTCGACCGCTGTCGGATAAAACTGGGGATGATCCATGCAAAACACGACCTTGGCACCGGCATCATTGAGTTGATAGTTGAGTTCGTTGGGTGTGTACAGCGGATTGCAGGTTACACACACGGCACCGGCCTTGAGGATGCCAAAAAATATGGCCGGGTAATGGGGCAGGTTCGGCAAAAAGACGGCGACCCGATCACCTTTGCCGATCCCGCGGGAAACCAGGAAGCTGGCCACCCGGTCAGCCGTATCTTTAACCTGGGCAAAGGTGCGCACCGCATCATTGAAAATAGTGTAAGGCTGGTTCGGATAATCCCGGGCGGTGTCGTCAAGTATGGACTGCAGAGGTTTATCGTAATCCGCAACATCCTGCGGAACGCCTTCCGGCCAGTTAGAGGTGGGCCAATTGGTCGCTGCCATCGTTTGCCTCCTTGTGCTGATGGTTGAAGAAAAGCTGCCAGTACCGCATCGATATCTAATCAGTTTTTAACGTCAGGGTAGTATATTGAAAACATGCGTGGGTGTCAAATAGGAATAAAAGGCCTTTCGCAAGGCTGTATTTTGTATAAGCGACCGGGAGGAACACGGAGCTTACTATTTTTTAATAAGGGTTTCAGGTGTCAGGAAATATAGGTATTCGGTATTCGGTATTCGGCATTAGATACTGACACCTCTTATGAAACTACAATTCAAAAGCTGGAGTTGATTCCATCTTAGTCTAGGTTGCCATTGTAGGTTGGGTTGAGCCAACTCCAGGCATTGTTGGGTTTCGTTACACTCAACCCAACCTACATTTTTGCGGTGCTCTCACGAAATACGAAACCCAACAACAGCCGATTTCGGAACCGACTCCCAAAAGTTTTTTTCTGATCAGACCGGCTGTCCTTTAGCCGGAGGCTGCCGCTCGTGTGAAACTACGTTAAAAGCGAACCGCAGAATATCAAACAAGAAATATCGAATGATGAAGGGTGGTATCGCTTCAGGGACGAGTATTGGAGCAAGGTGACGATAGGCACCACTTTAGCTGGATCAATTGTTTGGATTTTTGAATTTTGGTCATTGGGATTTGTTTGAGATTTGGTATTTGGTATTTGTTTTTAAAGGTATTCTGAAAATTCATCGAGAATCACATCACGCAGTTTACGGCCGATGGTCAGCCCCAGATCGATGAACTGGGGCCCGAATTTTTTTCCGGTTTGGGACCGGAAAGTCATTTTGATCTTTTCGAGCCCGGCCATGCCCTTGGGGTAACGGGCCATAAATTTATCAAGCGGCGGGTTGTAAACGGATATCATGTCCCAAAGCGTGTGCGTAAAATTATCCGGCCCCCAACGGAACTTATCCGCATCATACAGGCAGTCGGATATCAGGATACCTTCGGCGGACTCGATATCGATATTTTCCTTGAAGGCTTCGTGGTTTTGAATGGCCCGGCAGACATCCTGGATTTCATCCGGCTGCAGCGGATAATTTTTTAAAATCAGACCGGCCTGCTCGGCACCGAGTTTGGCGTGTTCTTTCTGTTTGCGTTTGATGTCATGCAACAGCCCGGCGCATTGGACGATGACCATCCGGCGTTCCAGCTTCTCCCGGCTGTACCCGGCCGATTGTCCTTCAATGTGCAGGATGGCACCGGCATCTTCCGTGACCTTGATCGCATGTTCTAACCCATGCCCGAGATTATCAGCCAGGTTATCACTTAAAAATTGACGTAATTTTATTAAGATTGGGTCATTTTTCAAACAGTGCCGGGAAAATTGGGTCGCCTGCTGGTGATCGCGATAAAAATCCGGCGGGGGAAGGTCGGCAGCAATTTGACGGGCCCGCTCACGCAAGCGAGCATAAATCGGTTGCATATTATGGGATTTTCCGTGAGATGCTGGTTAGTTTTCAGACCTTAACCAATAAAAAGGCAATTTTTAGCCTTCAATCAAAGCGTAGGGTTGGCCGCACACTTTCCAGCCGTCAGCTTCCCTGACAACGGTCAGTGTCTCGTCCACCTCGTAGGTTTCACCCAGCAGAAAGACCTTAGAGACGACGCCGAAAACAGGATTCACGGATCGTAGACTGCTGCCGGTCAGATGAACCTGGGCTGTATTTTCATCGAGCATCTCAACTTCGACTTCTGTGTGGGCAAGGGACATTCTCATCCAGCGCGGTTTGAAACCGTTGGCGCGGGCCTCATCCGCCACCCGGTTGATATAGTCGCCCACGACATCGGCTTCATCATCGGCGAGTACGTCACTGCAAAGGCGATAGGCCATACACTCATTTTGTTTAAAATAAGCTTTGGAAAATTCCACCGCGGCCTTGCCGGGGGAGTCGTGCCGGTCTGCGAAAACCAGTGCGACCTGCAAAACAAAAGCCACGACTACAACAAATGCCACCACCATGATTTTGTTACCGCTGTCCATTAACCCTACCTCCATATTGTTCAGGATCTATTAATCGTAAGCCGGGTAATTAACATGGATCAGGCTTGAAGACAAGAATTTTTGAAACTTTAAAATATAGTGTCTAAACAAGGCTTGATAGAATTAGACGCCGGCTTTATTATAAGCAAATACTCACAAACTATTTGAAACCCAAACCTTTCGATTTCTTGGCAAAACCCCTAAGGAACAGGGAGCCTGATATGAACAACGGTTACTCAAACTTCCAATGGAAAGCCTCCCGGAAGCATCTTGCATCGCCCGGGAGGCTTTTTTATCTGTTTAGCGGCTATTCTCACAATCCGGAAAAATCAATCACGAAAACACGAAAGTACGAAAGCACGAAAATGAGAAAAAGAAAATTTCGTGCTTTCGTACTTTCGTGTTTTCGTGATAAAAATAGATTTACCATAAGAACTAATGAAAAACAGAATTATGACTCAAAAACAAGCAGGAGCCCATGGGAAAAGCGAAAGAATCGGTTTTGCGCCATATTGGACACGCCTTTATCTGGTCGACCAACGGTATTAAATCAGCCTGGAAAAATGAACTGGCGTTTCGCGTAGAGGCAATTGTCGTCATTATATTCATACCGCTGGGAATCTGGTTGGGAAAATCCGCCTCAGAAAAAGCGTTGCTGATCGCATCCTGCCTGTTGATTTTAATCATCGAGTTGCTGAACTCGGCCATCGAAGCCGTGGTGGATCGAATCGGAACGGAGCATCATGAATTGTCGGGACGTGCCAAAGATATGGGGTCCGCGGCCGCCTTTTTCGCCATGCTGACGGCGGGAATAATATGGGCTTTGATCGCTTATGAGCGCTTTTGGGGCAGTTAATAAGCGAAGTTAATTTAGCGTCTCGGAATTTCTACAACAGTATAGGGCCTTTCCGCAGTCGGTGCATAGGCCTCGACCATCGAAGAATGGAATGATGGAACTATGGAATAATGGGTATCAAAAGCTGAGGCGGTCCTATTCTATGAACTGATCCGTAGATGCCAGTAAAGATCCGGGCCCAGAGGACCCGGCTTTGATTTCACCCCAGAAGGGTGGAGTTTATCCTAGACTCCCAATGGAATAATGGAATGATGGAATATTGGAATATTGGGAATACAAAGCGGATGACGGTCTGATTTTACAAACTGATGCGTGCCGTCCTTATAAAAATAGATCTCAGTCCACTAAACCCAGCATTCCAGCACTCCAGTATTCCATCATTCCGCTCTCACTCGCAACATGCTGTTCTCAGGACGGATGGATTAGCGGATAATACACTCGTCAACCGCCTGCTCGGCCGAGGCTTTGAGCTGCAGCATCTCGTCCGGGCTGTATTCGCAGCGGCTGTTCTTAAAATATTCCGGGTGCAGCACGTCACCGTTGCGAAAGCGCTGCAGGGCATAGCGCCTGGCTCCGGCAATCAGTTGAACGATGTTTTCGATGGTTTGGGGGGTCACAATCGGCTTGACACAGGTGGTTCTAAATTCATAGTCCACTCCGGACGCCATGATCAGGCCAACGCTGTCAACGATGGGGTCCGGGCGGCAGTGGGGTTTGATAAACGACCCGTACAGCACCGGGTCGGTTTTGAGATCCATGGCAATGTAGTCCACCAGGTTCGCATCGACCAGTTGCTGCAGCACCCGGGGGCGGCTGCCGTTGGTGTCGAGCTTGACCGGAAAACCGAATGATTTAATTTTACGGCAAAGGTCCATCAGATCCGGCTGCAGCGTAGGCTCGCCGCCGGAAACCACCACCCCGTCTAAAAAGCCCCGCCGCTGATCGAGAAAATCCGATACCGCCTGCATATCCAATTTATTCGGACAGCTCGATTGCCCCTCGGCCAGACCGGGGTTGTGACAATACGGACAATCGAAATTGCAGCCCGAACAAAATATGACGGAGCTGACCTTGCCCGGGTAATCAATCAAAGAACTCTTTTGTATTCCACCGATTTGCATGAATGTACTCCCGATGTCAGATGACGGAGGTCAGCAAATAGGTCCTATAAGACTTATAGGACCTATCGTCCCACTTCCGCATTCCGACTTCCCACTTCTTGTCTAGCTTGCCACCTTAAATGTTCGGCGGTTGCCGTACTCGGCCAGCTTGCCGCTGTTCCACTGCTTGATCGGACGCAGGTAACCGACCACCCGCGAATAAACTTCCGTTTCCTCATCGCAAATCGAGCAGTTGCTTTGTTCCCCATCAAGATAACCGTGGGTTGGGCAGATGCTGAAGGTCGGGGTCAGCGTGAAATAAGGCAGTTTGTAATTGGCCGCAATTTTTTTGACCATGCTTTTGATGGCGTCCTGGTCGCTGACCTGCTCGCCGAGAAAAATGTGCAACACCGTGCCGCCGGTATATTTGGCCTGCAAGTCATCCTGCAGCCTTAAGGTCTCAAATATATCATCCGTATAATTGACCGGCAGTTGGCTGGAATTGGTATAGTAGGGCGAGGCCCCGTTCTGAAGATCAGCGTCGTTGGCACAAAGGATATCCGGGTAGTTCTTTTTATCCAGCATGGCCAGTCGATAGGCGGTTCCTTCAGCCGGGGTGGCTTCCAGGTTGAAGATCTCGCCGGTTTCCTCCTGAACCTTGGATAAATAGTCACGGATAAAGTCCATTACTTCCAGGGAAAACTGCTGGCCGTGTTCGGTGGTAATGTCCTCGCCCAGAAAGTTGCGGCAGGCCTCGTTCATACCAATGATACCGATGGTGGAAAAATGATTTTTCCAGAAGCTGCCGGTTCCATCCTTGATATCTCTCAGATAGAATTTGGAATAGGGATACAAATGCTGTTCGGTAAATTTTTCAAGGACCTTGCGCTTAATGGACAGGCTTTTGACGGCCAGCTGTGTTTGTTCGATCAGATGGGCGTAAAATTCGGTTTTAATCTGGCTGACATGGCCGATGCGCGGCAGGTTGATGGTCACCACACCGATGGATCCGGTCAACGGGTTGGCCCCGAACAGCCCCCCGCCTCGCTTTAGGAGTTCCCGGTTATCCAGGCGCAGCCGGCAGCACATGGAGCGGGCATCTTCGGGTGACATGTCGGAATTGACAAAATTGGAAAAATAGGGAATCCCATATCTCCCGGTCATTTTCCAGATCGGTTCGAGATTCGGATTATCCCAGTCAAAATCAGCGGTAATATTATAGGTGGGTATCGGGAAGGAGAAAACACGGCCTTTGGCATCGCCTTCCATCATGACCTCGGCAAAAGCCCGGTTGATCAAGTCCATTTCCCTTTGAAACTCACCGTAGGTTTCAGCCTGATCGACACCCGCCACAATCACGGGCTGATCTTTCAGCATGGACGGCACGTAAAGATCCATCGTAATATTGGTAAACGGGGTCTGAAAACCGACCCGGGTCGGAATATTGATGTTGAATATGAATTCCTGCAAAGCCTGCTTTACCCCGGGGTAATCGAGCCGGTCGAACCGGACGAAGGGGGCCAGCAGGCTGTCGAAATTGGAGATGGCCTGGGCGCCGGCGGCTTCGCCCTGCAGGGTGTAGAAAAAGTTGACGATCTGTCCCAGCGCGGAGCGCAGATGCTTCGGCGGCGAGCTTTCGACCTTGCCTTCAACCCCTTTAAAGCCCTGTCTGAGAAGATCCTGCAAATCCCAGCCCACGCAATAAACCGACAGCAGGCTGAGATCGTGGATGTGGATATCCCCGTTTTTATGGGCGCCTCTTATTTCCGGCGGGTAAATGCTGTTGAGCCAGTATTCCGCGGTAACATCGGATGAGATATAGTTGTTGAGCCCCTGCAGGGAATAGCTCATATTGCTGTTTTCACGGACTTTCCAGTCCAGCTTGCTGATATAATGATCCACCAGGTCCACGTTGGCCCGGGTGGCCATCTGGCGAATCTGGGCATGCTGCTCGCGATATATGATATAAGCCTTGGCCGTTTTGTAATAAACGGAATCCAACAGGACCCGTTCGACGATATCCTGGACATCTTCCACCTCGGGAACCGGTCCCAGGTGCATCTCATGCGCCAGAGTCAAAACTCGCAAGGTCAGTTTTCGGGCCTCTCTTTCCTCAAATTCCCCCGTGGCATGGCCGGCGTTGGCAATCGCGGCCGTAATCTTGGACGAATTAAATTCAACAACACTGCCATTTCTCTTTTTAATTTTTTCAATCACTTCACGCATCTTCTCAACTTTCCTCGCAATACACCAGGGGCTGAACCCACAAATAATAAATTTGGCCGGGCCCTCAATGTTTCAGGTTTAGTCAATCAGTTATATAATTAGGTATCGGGACACAAATCTTGCGCTCCAGGCAATGAAACCTGGACACTATAAACCAATGCTGCCGGCTTCCAAACGGCAGTCAATCAGAGATGCGCGTTCTCAGCAATGTAACTGGTCGGAAGTTAAATTCTGAAAAATCGTCGATTTTGCACTAAAAATAGAAAGCACAGCTAATGCCATGATTCGGCTTAAAGCCATGCTGGGTGGGCATCTGCCAATTTAGATGATATGTTGTTTATACCACAACATATTGTCATGTGTCAAATTTTTTTTCCATATATTGTGGATTCATGTACTGATATAGCCTCAAATCGCACAAACGCCTGCAGGATATTCACTGGACCTGTATTGGACCATTGACGACCTCGAGGAACTCAGATAATTTAAGCACAAAAAGCATGCGAAGCATAAAATTTAAATCAGGAGAGCCAATGTCAACCCGCGCGATTCAGTATTTGAAGCACAGGAAGATTGCCTTTGATATCGTCAGATACGATCATGCCGAGAAAGGCGCCAGGTTTGCCGCCAGTGCAACCGGATACTGCCTGGAAGCGACGGTCAAAACCCTGGTTGTAGATCTGGGAGATAAACGTTACAGCCTGGTTTTGATGCCGGGCGACAAACAGCTGTCCATGAAGCTGTTGGCAAAAGTATGCGGGGTTAAACGGGCATCCCTGGCAGACATCCCAACCGCCGAACGCATTACCGGCTATCGGGTCGGCGGCATCAGTCCGTTTGGGGTCAAGAATAATAACCTTCACGTCATCATGGATGAAGGTGCTTTGAAATTTGATAAGATTCTGATCAACGCCGGCCGGAGAGGCACCATGGTGATGATGGACCCGGGCGATATACCGAAAGCGGTTGCCTGCAAGGTCGTCAATGTGGCGACCCCCTAGATTAACGATCCGTCAACCGGTCTTGGCAGGGGGTTGGACAGCGTCCCGTATATGCTCAAGCCGGCAATTTTTGCTAATTGTGATCTATGCTCAACCGATTAAAAGACAATGGAAAAACCGCAGGGGTCACCTTTGGCTCAACACAATTTAACAGTGGTCAGGGAAGACCGCCATCAAACATATCATCCATCTTCTTTTCGAGAGCTTTAACCCGACCGTCCATAGATCCGGAATAGACAACCCGCCGTTGCTTTTTCTCAAGAGTTACCAGCCGTTTCTCTAATTTTTGTATGTCTTGTGCCAACTGCAGGAGCGCCCGAGCCTGTTGTTCATTGACAAACGTTAAAAGCCGGGCCGTGTCCCGCCAGGAAGACACTTGATAGAATTTAACTCCATCGATCAGTTTTGAGGGAAACCTTGCCAGCAAAACATGGAGGTCGGTCCCCTCGGCACTGGGTATCATCCAGACACGCTTGGTACCAGCCGGGTTGATAATCCCCACCGCTTGCCACTCATCTTGGATGTTGGTCTTGGCGCTTTCGGCAGCGGCAATCCTTGTCGAGATTACGACAGCCGCCAGTAATACGACGGTCACAGCCCCTATTTTCAAATAAAATTTCAACTTGTTGGATGTCATGATTTTCTCATCGGCCGTTTCGGATGATTATTTCAACCCACTTGGATCTAAAATATTACTTCTGGTTACAAAGAACTGCCTTTATATCTGGGCAGCCTGTTGCGCAAAGCGGATAAGTTAATGTAGCTCTTGTGAAACTACATTGGAATGACGAATGTCGATTGACGATTGTCGAATGATGGAATCGCTTCGCTCAATCAATTTAAAATAGACAGAATTCCTTAAATCTAAAATCCGCATTCCAAAATCTAAAATTTGCTTTTCGAAGTTTCTTTTCCGATCAGACTGGAGACCTGCGGCCTGCGGCTGCCGCTCTTAAGACAAGGCCTGAAACCAATCCAGAAAACGGTCATCCTTGAATTGAATAATATTGTCCATCAACGCCATCACCTGTTGGGTGATGGGACCGGTTCCGCCAAATTCACGATTCTCCAGGCGGGTTATCGCTTCGACTTTTATCCCGGTGTGGGCCGTAAACACTTCATCAGCCGCCAGCAATTCTTCGGCCGATATCGGCGCCTCGACAACGGGAATACCGACCTTGGGCACCGCCTGCAGAATAGACCTTCTGGTGATGCTTGAAAGGACCCGGCCCAGGGGCGGTGTTTTGAGAATCCCGTCTTTGACCATAAAAATCGACTCGATGGAGCCTTCTGCCAGAAATCCGTCCGTGCTCAACATGATGCCGATATCGAACCCCCGCAGCGTGGCATCCCGGCGGGCCAGATAACCGTTGAGATAATGGGAGCAGGCCTTGGCACCCACCGGAACCGTTTCAGGATGGATCTTGCGCCATTTTGACAGACAGGCCGACAAGGGTTGGTGTTGATCGAGCGCCAATTCCTCGCTTTGCGGGATGGCAAAGATGGCCAGGTCCAGCTTCGAATCCAGCACTAAATTAATGATGGCCTCTTCGCCCCAGAAGGCCAGTATCTTTACGATTCCTCGGCCTAACTGGTTCACATTGACCGTGGTTTTTACGGCTTCGACGATTTCCGCAGTCGAATACGCCAGCTCCATTCCCAGCAGCTCGGCACTTTTCATCAGCCGCTGAAGATGCTCGTCCATTCTGAATGCGACCGGTCCCATCGGCCCGACATGCACCCCGAAAACATCAAAAATTGCCGATCCCCGGGAAAAACCGTGGGATAAAAGCGGCACGGTAGCTTCCTGCCAGGGAATAAATTCTCCGTTCATCCAAACTCTGGAATCGTTTGTCATACGCGCCTCATTTCTAAAGGAATATCGTTTGGTTTAGGAAATTCTGTAATCAGTTTAAAGATGCAGGATGTAACGGAAATGAAATGAGGGGGTATAAGGTGTACGGTGTAAGGTGTAAGGTGTAAGGCACACGCCTCTGATAACCTGCAACCTGTTGTGGGCCCTCTGTCCGCCGATCTCCTTTAAGTTACGCACTGCGCCAGGCACTTTGCCCTAATCGTGTAATTACCGGGTTCCGTATTTCACCTTCCACATTCTACCTTCGCATTCCGACCTCCGAATTCACAGCCTCTAAAGGGGGATTTCAATTTTTCAAATCCGCATTCCGCAATCTGCAATCCGCAGTCGTATCCATCTGCCCATCGCCTCTTTCGTGGGTTATTAGTCTGTTAAATCCGCATTCCGCAATCCCCAATCCGCAATCAAAACCCTATTCCGTAACCCAGATATAATCCGCAATGTCACTTTCGACTTTCCCACTGCCGACCGGCTCCAGGTAAACCGTCCGGAAACAAGCACCGGTATGTTTAAAGGCCCGATCCGGAATTCCGTATTTATATTGAATGTGGCCGTTGCCGGCCAGAACGACCATAACGGCATCATTTAAGTTTTGTGCAATCATTTCCGCCATGGCATCCTCCCAGACAGATTGGGCGGCATAAAAGTCTTCGAACTCGATTTCACGTTTAAAGTGGCGTTTGTGGCCTTCAAAAATTTTTTTGAGGAAATCACGATGGGCGGTGTTGGATGTATCAATTTGCGGTGGAAGGTGGGCTTTGTCTTCATCACGCAAATTTTCGATACCGCCTTCGCGAATCCTGGGGGGAATGTAGTCGGGAATATTCAAGCCCACCAACCGGATGTTGTGGTCTTTGATAAATTCCAAAATATCCTGGTACAAAGAAAAATCATAACGCCAGTTTGCATACCAGTGAGATTTTCTCAAAAACTCTTTTTGTGATAATTCACCTTGCGACCATCGGTTCAAGACATCCTGGTAGGTGTGGTCGAACATCTCCATGCCGACGGTCAGGTTGGGATTGTTCTTATACAATGCTCGAATAATCTGCAATTGAATTTTATGATGGGCATTGTTCGTATGTTTTTCTCCCACGTAAATGATCCGGCAGCTGTTGAGGTCTTTGATTAAATCCCCGATACCGACCGGTTCGCCCAAACGAGTTGAAATTATCGCACCTTCTTCGAATGATTTGGAAATATCTTCCACCAAAAGCTTTTTGGTCGGCGTCACGGTGCAACCCCAGATAAATAAAGTGAATATCAGACCGGATAGAAAACGTTCCGGCCGAATAAGAATCCTGTCAGCTGTCGGCAAAGCGCTAAGGCATTTCATAACTTGATTTTTTTCCCCGGGAGGCATAAAATTTATTAAGATTGTCGATTAGAGATCAATATAATGCCGGGTATCGACAGTTGCAATAAACCGTGGCGATTCCTGATTAGATTTATTGATAGATGAATCGCTGATCTTAGACCAAATACAAATTGAAAATCATGCCAAGCGCCAAAAATCCCGTATTTAGAAAAGCCATTATCCCCTGGTACCATTCCAAAACAGCCAGTGGCGTGACCATTGCCTTCATGTTGCTGGTTTTCGTGTTTGGTTTGGCCGGAATCTCTGTAGCCAACTCAAATATTAATTTCAATAGCTACATCTGGGTGCCGCTTGTCCTGGTCGTATTAAGCGCCTTTGTCATCACCATGACCATTATCCGCTTAATCAGACAACACCGGGTCAGGTAGTCGGTCGCCGTTGTTATCAAGCAATGGATACAGCAGTTCGATGAAATGGTGCAGAATGCGGGCTGTCGCGCCCCACACTTCGACATCCTGAAACGGATATCTCAACTCCTGCACGTCGGGGATGCGATTGTGGAATCCCTGAAGCAGGTGGGTGTGGACCAGCACCTCCAGGGGAATTTTCAGGACTCTAGAAATCTCAGACGGATCATGCGCAATGGGTCCCATGCCGCTCCACAGCCCGGTAAAAGCCTCGATATCCCGATTGTTAATCGTTTGAAAATGACCGATGGATCCCAGTAAATGAACCTGGCTGCGATGGATGCTCATTTCCTCTTCAAGTTCGCGGAAAGCTCCGGCCAGCGGGCTGGCATCTTCAGCATCGAGGTGACCGCCGGGCAAAGCGACCTGGTTGCTCCACGGGTAACCTTCGCTGGCGGTTTTCTGAATTGCCAGGATATGGGGATTGTCGGGATTGAATAGCAAAAGAAACACGCAAGCCGGTTTATAGAATCCGGCTTCAGGGGCTGGCGGTGCCGGGGTGCTAAGGACAATCGTTTTTAACGCGGCAAAATCGATGAATCTGCGCTCTAAGTCATTACGCTGCGGATTGAATATCATTTACTATCCATTTATTGAAATCACATCATGTTTGCGCAGGATTCATGCTATAGCCGGATTGAATGCTTTAAGAACCCAATGAGTTTAAATATAATCGACAGAGCGAAGCGATACAACAAATATTCAATATTCAATATTCAATCTTCAATTTCCAATTCCGGCTTGCCCGGCAGGACACTTGCTGCCCGGTTTAATCTTCCAATACCGTCTTTAACAATACCTTTAAATTTTTCGGCGCGATGTACCCGGGCTGATGTCCGATAGGTTTGCCGTCCTCATCAATAAACCAATTGTCAGGCAGCGCCCGGATCCTGAACATGCGCGAGATTCGCTGTTCCCGGTCGGCGTTCACCCTAATGGGGATAAAGTTTTCGTTGAGATAGGCTATCACGGCAGGATCCCTGAAGGTCTTGTTCTCCATCGTTTTGCAGGCACCACACCAGCTGGCATAAAAATGGAGAAAGACTTTTTTGTTCTCGGATTTGCCGCGCGCAATGCCGTCTGAATAGCTTTGCCAGTCGATTCCTTTGGCAGATAACGGATTCGGCCCAAGGCCAATTATCAGCCCGGCCAAAACCAGGGCTGTAAGGCCGCATTTTTTTAATTTATACAATTGGTTCTCCTGTCACTGATCAAATTTCAAACACGCTCATATCCGGAATTCTAGCATCTATTGAGTCGGTTTGCAAATTTCAGCCCTGGCCAGGACAAAGCTGCAGTGGGAGAACCAGACGATGGGCTTGGCCCCATATTAGTTATTGGTTATTGGTCATTGGTCATTGGTCAAAGCGGAATCAGATCGATCTAAATATGTCACGGATGATAGAAATTTAAAATCAGCTACTCAACCATTTCTATTTACAAATCCGCCGGGGCGGAATAACGATTAACCAATAACCAATAACACCTAATTGAGCGTTTCGCTCAATTAGGTGTTATTGGCCTCGTTAAAATTTTTGGTCATGAGATCGCCCAACTCTTTAGAGCGATTGGTGGCTGCTTCGACGGCATCGATCAGGGTAGTGCGCAAACCGCCACTTTCAAGGGTTGCGAGGCCGGCAATCGCCGTGCCGCCCGGTGATGTGACCTTATCCTTCAACTGCCCGGGATGTTCCTGGGTTTCGATTAACAGTTTGGCCGCCCCCAGGACCGTCTGGGCTGCCAGAAATAGGGAATCCTGCCGGGACAGGCCCATTTTAACCCCGGCATCGGCCAGCGCGTCCACGATCAAGAAAATATAGGCCGGTCCACTGCCGCTGAGTCCCGTGATGGCATCCATCAGGTAATTTTCTTTGAGAAAAATACAACTGCCGATGGAATTAAAAATCTCCATGGATAGGGCAACATCCTCCTTAGTGGCATGTTCCCCGGCTGCAATGGCCGTTGCGGCCTCTTTTACGGCGGCTGCGATATTCGGCATCACGCGGATTAATCGCAGGTCTTTATCGATGCAGGATTCCATGGCCGCCAGGGGTACGCCGGCTGCGATGGAGATCACCAGCTTGGACATATCCAACTTTTTGCCGGTTTCTTTCAGGACCGCTGCCATGAGCTGGGGTTTAACCGCGTAAATGACGATATCGGCTTCGGATACGGCTTTGAGATTGCTGGTGGTGGTGCGTACTTTATATCTGGATTTAATTTCATCAAGTTTATCTTTGCTGATATCCGAGCAGATAATATTTTTGGGCTTGGAAGATCCGGACCCCAGCAATCCGCTGACCAGGGCATCTCCCATATTTCCCGTGCCGATGATGGCGATTATTTTATTGTTTAGCATTCGCGTTGCGCTCCCTTTTATATTTATTGTGGCTTAATTTGAATGAGCCTGCTCAAAAATCAGGATCAATCTGCCGGATCTATTACTGCCGATAGGTACAGCCTTGAATTCAGGAGTCCGTATATTCTTAATCTTTGCTGAGAAATTTAGAATTAAAAACGTTCTTGATAAAATTTTACCCGGCATAAGTCAAGAAATTAATCTTTGAAGATTTCCGCCCGACGACGGTGCTGAACCTTCGTACCTCTGTAACCTGAAACTCGGGACCTTTGAACTTCTCTTATGAAACAACGTTAAAAGCGAATATCGAATATCGAACAAGAAATATCGAATGATGAAGTGTGGAATCGCTTCGCTCTGACTATTTTAGCTAAATTTAAATCGACAGAATACCTTACTTCGATATTCATGATTCCTTGTTCGATACTCGATATTCGCTTTTTAAAAGTTTCTTTCACGATCAGACCGGCTGTCCTTTAGCCGGAGGCCGCCGCTCGTGTGAAACTACCATGAAATGACTATTGAATAATGAATAATGAGAAATTATGGATTCGCTTCGCTCAGTCGATTTAAAATAGATAGAATACATTCCTTCGACATTCGTTATTCCTGTCCTTGGATCACGTCTTCAGCGTGATTCGATATTCGCTTTTTCGAAGTTTCTTATTCGATCAGACCGGCTGTCCTTTAGCCGGAGGCCATGCTCGTATGAAACTACATTTCAAAATTTGGGGTTGACTTCATCCTGGGCGACGTCGCCTTTGTAGGTTGGGTTGAGCCGAATCCAGGTTTTGTTGGGTTTCGTTGCACTCAACCCAACCTACATTTTACCGGTGCTACCACGAAATGCGAAACCCAACAACGGCCGATTTTGGAACCGAATCCCAAATGTTTCTTTTCTGATCAGACTGGACGTTCGCGGCCAGAAGCAGCGCTGAACCCTTGCATCTCTGAACCCCTGAACCCCTGAACCTCTGAACCCCTGAACCTCTGAACCCCTGAACCCTGAACCCCTGAACCCCTGAACCTCTGAACCCCTGAACCCCTGAACCCTGAACCCCTGAACCTCTGACCCCCCCCATCACAAAACAAAAGCAAAAAGCCTTAGTACCTCAAAATAATCCGGCGACTCGAATCCGACGGTGTGGGCTTGCTCCAGCACCGCTCCCGGAAAAAAGGACGCCCGATGAGCCATTGCGTGTTCCTTGTATGTAATCTGAACAGCAAACTGTTCGGGCAGCGGCAGGCGGCACTGTGATACATCATCCTGCAGGGCGATTTGCACCTGCGCCTGAATCTGCTCCACGGCAAGTTGTGGATGAATATTGATGCTGGCATCCCCCACGCCCCGCTTTACAGCCACGGTTGTAATCGATGGAACCAGGGCCGACGCATCTTCGCAGATGCCCTGATCCCCGGATAAAAAGACCAACGGCACATTCACAAAAGCGGCGGTGTAGGCATGGATCAGCAGCTCCGAAGCATCGCGTCCATTGATGGTTAACCGGGCGATATTGCCTGAAATCGTATAGGCCAGGGGGTTGGCGCCGGAGCCGGCCCGGGAGTGGTAGCCGACCATCAGCATGGCGTAAAAGCTCTCATCGAGTTCCTGTGCCATGGAAAACGGGTGGCCGCTCCAGCCACGGATCAGACGGGTTTGTCTGGGCAGCCTTGCCGCAATCAGGTTTCTGGCCGATGCATGGGCGTCTTTGACCCAGATATCCGTGGCGCCGGCCTGCAAAGCCCCTTTACAGGCCGCTGAAACCTCAGCAGTCATCTGTTCGCGAAATTCCTGGTAGTCCGTTTTAAGGCGGTCAGCTTCATCCTAATGGGTCACACCGGTGACGCCCTCGATATCCGCACTGATGTAAACGTTCATTTTCAACCCCTTCGCCATAATTATCAGACCGACAACCAATTACAAGACAATGTTGAGATTACCGGAAGTTATTGAAAATTTACGATCTTGGAGTAATGGAGTGCTGGAGTACTGGGGTATTAAAAAAAGACATCAAACCTTGAGCCAGTATGCAACACTCCAGCACTGCAAGATACCGAAAATTAAAAAATTGAAAGCCCCTCAATGGATAGCCTTCCTTTGGGTATTAGAATCGTACTTCTTTCTACCCTCTATAGGAGAATTACCTCAATACACCGGCCGTCTTATCTATGTAGAAATATCCAGTTGCAGACCATCCCGCAAAGAACCCTGCCAGACATGAAAACTTTCCGTTTTCAATACCATATCCCGTACGGAACGTGCCCCGGAATTTCGCAGAAACATGGCATGTTGGGTTTGGTGGCAGAGAGCAGCGGCAACTTTGGCTTTTAGCCAGGGGGTGACATCGTGTACGATATGCGCAGGGTCGTTTTGGTTTAAAATGCGCTCGTGCCTGGCCGGCCCGAACTGCAGGCGTTCATATTCAGTCGGCTCGTACCACGCACACCAGCTAAGCAGCACAGCATCCGGGGCGCTTTCGGCCAGAGCCATGCGAGTTGCCCGGTGGGTGTAAATATGCTGGGGGTGACCATACTCTCCGTCCGATCCGTGAGTAATAACGAGATCAGGCCGAATTTTTACAACATACTCGCAGATCGCCTTCACGAACTTAGGCAGCGGGATATCGATTGGACGGGCGATGCCATTGATTTCCATATAAGGATCAATAAAGGGCAGAAAAAAAATATCTTTTACGCCCAGGGCCCGGGCGGATTTGCGGGCCTCCTGTTCACGAAATTCCCCCAGTTTCTCCGGGGTTGTCAGGGGCGGCTCGCCGACTTCTCCCCCTTCGCCCCGGGTGGTTTCCAGGATGTAGACATTGTGTCCCTGTTCCGCATACATCGCCAGGGTTCCGCCGCCAAACAATGATTCATCGTCGGGATGTGCCGAAATTGCCAGAATTGCTGCCATCGCTTGGGATTAACCTTCCATAATCGATTTAAAAGCCACAGGAAACCTCTGCTTCAATTGTGTAAAACCACCTGAGAGTTATTTGTTATTGGTTATTGGTTATTAGTTTGAAAGGAATCAGATCGATTTTTAAAGGTCGCTGATGACAGATTGATAAGATCAGATTCTCAGCCATTTCTAATAACGATTAACAAATAACCAATAGCACCGCATTGAGCCTGAGCATTTTTAGCTCAATTCGGGTGGTACTTTTTGGTATCGTAGTTTAATCTTGCACATTTTTCATAAATGTCAATCTTTCAGATAGACCGGACAAGTCCGCCGGAATTGGTTTTTTAGGGGACTAACTAAAGAGCCTGCGCATAAACTTAAAATTGATCAGAATAAATTACAAAATTGTAGGTCCAACATTTTAAATTTGGTCAATGTTCTTTGAAAAATTGGTTAAAGCAGCAATCTGCTGTGCTTCAGGTTAAA
>Ga0209339_1000073_pt1 | contig 44893 bp, 32 predicted proteins | sample OlaalgELextract3_FD_187376 | JGI IMG/M metagenome (GOLD analysis project Ga0209339, IMG submission 187376) | Olavius algarvensis symbiont microbial communities from Tuscany, Italy - Type A ELBA extract 3 (SPAdes) (version 2) | ecosystem: Host-associated > Annelida > Digestive system >... | reverse complement strand
TAACCTGAAGCACAGCAGATTGCTGCTTTAACCAATTTTTCAAAGAACATTGACCAAATTTAAAATGTTGGACCTACAATTTTGTAATTTATTCTGATCAATTTTAAGTTTATGCGCAGGCTCTATATCTAAAAGTTATCAGCATTCCGCTTTACAGCCTCCAATAACGAATAACAAATAACCAATAACCACGCCTTTTCTCTGACCTCTGCCATCTGCCTTCTGATGTCTGGATACCGGATGCCAGCTGCCGGGTAATCAGGGATTTCTAAAATATATCTAAAAGTTATCAGCATTCCGCTTTACAGCCTCCAATAACGAATAACAAATAACCAATAACCACGCCTTTTCTCTGACCTCTGTCATCTGCCTTCTGATGTCCGGATACCTGATGCAAGATACCGGATGCCAGCTGCCGGGTAATCAGGGATTTCTAAAATATATCTAAAAGTTATCAGCATTCCACTTTACAGCCTCCAATAACGAATAACCAATAACCACGCCTTTTCTCTGACTTCTGTCTTCTGTCTTCCGACCTCAGTCCTCAACCCTCAGCCCTCAGTCCTCCATCCCCTAAAGCAGTCCCTCGTCCTTAAGAAAACTGACGATAATATCCGCTGTATCGTCGGGACGATCCATGGGTACAAAGTGCCCGATTCCTCCCAGGGCCACCATTCGTGCCGACGGTACCTTGGCCTTGAAGCGCCGGGCGGCGGGGGCCAGAAAGGTGTCGGATGCCGCGCCGTAAAGGACCAGGGTCGGTTGTCTCAGACGGGGGATGTAGCGCCATATATCGTGCGGACATACGGCAAAACAGCGTGATTCCCAGGCCGGGGCACAGCATAGCTTGATTTGACCATCCCGGGTTTCTTGGGTCCCGGATTCAACATAGGCCTCGAGGAAACCGTTTTGCCAGGTGCGAAATACGGCCTTGCGGCGGTAAGCGTCCAGCATGGCTTGACGGTCGGGCCAGATATTTCTGCGGCGGGCGGCCGTGGCGACAATCGGGGCCTTGCGCGCCAATCCGCTCATTTTTGCCAGATACCACCACCACATCCAGGAATAGGGCAAAATGGTCGGGTCGATCAGCACCAGGGCGCGGATCAACTCGGGCCGCTTGACTGCCAGCAGCAGACTTGCCGTCGCGCCCCTTGAGTGTCCGATGGCAATCACGGGTTGGTTCAGATGATCGAAAAAGTTCGCCAGGTCGTCCGCAAATATATTCCAGTTCTTGAGTCGTTGCGGGTCCGCCGGCGCGCGGGTCCTGCCGTGGCCGCGATCATCCATTCCGGTTAATCTCAGATACGGCCGCAGTTTTGGTGCCAGAGGCGCATAAACGCCGGCACACAATCCGGTCGCGTGGGAAAAATGAGCTTGCGGCCCGCAGCCATCCCAGTCGTAGTAACTGAAAATGCCGTCCGGTCCTTCGTATGTGCGATACTGTTCGAGCATGGTTGGTATTTTTTCGGTACTATAGCCCAAAACAAGGTAATCCATCGTGGGGCTTTATATTTATGTTCGTATCGGAAAATTGGAGCACTCCAATACTCCAATATCGAGAATTATATAACCTCTTGCAATCTTTATGAATTCGTAAAAAGTCGAATTCATCATGTGTTTGGTGTTTCGTGTTTGGTGTTTGGTAAAACACTTCGCACGTCATATCAAGATGTTTTACCACTAAACACTAAACACCAAATACTAAACACTCTCGTAAACAGGTCGTTTTTCGACTTTTTACGAGACTGTCAATCTTAGAATTGCCTTTTTTAGGTCGTATTTATACGAGGCAAACAGGTTGTGTCAAGCTGTCGTTAGCACCCGGCCCATCGGGTCAAAAAACTGACGCAATTGGTGAATATGTGTCGCATAATGTCCTGATCTATACAAAGCCTGCGGCAAGCCTTGAAGTAAGTAATTGTAATTTCATAAATTTTACTTATTGGGATTTGGCATGATTTATGCTGCCTCTTTAGCGGTGCACCCTTTCCCTATGGCCCCTCGGTGTGCTACCTGATTTCGGCAGACATTCGCCCAATAAATCGAAGACGTTTAATTGGCTATGAAGCATAAAAGCAAAAATTCAGCCAGCAGGGTTTTCAAACTGGAAACAAATTCCCGGACAAGGGGAAAATCCCAGGAATGGGATTCCGGTGCTGACCCTTGTCGGGATCACGAAGGTGCTTCGCAGCCGATTGACTTGCGTGCAGCGGGTTCCAAGTTCGAGCAGGAGAGAAAAGAACGCAAACAGATTGAAGCGCAACTGACGCAATCCCGGGCTAGGTACGATGCGCTGACGGAGATGGTGCCTCTGGGTATCGCATTGATTGGTGCGGATGGACGATATAAATACGTCAATCCGATATTTGAAAAGCTGTTCGGCTACTCCTTGCAGGAAATCGAAACCGGGCGAGATTGGTTTCGCAAGGCTTTTCCCGAATCGCAATATCGCCGACAAGCCATTGGAGCCTGGATGGAAAGCCTGGCGGATCCGGCCATCGAAACGAAGCGCCCCCGAAGATACACGGTTAGATGTCAGGACGGCACTGAGAAAATTATCCAGTTTCGGCTGGCCCCCCTGGAAAACGGTGACTATTTCGTTTTTTATGAAGACTTCACCGAGCGCCGACAATTGGAAGCCCACCTGCAGCAGACTCAGAAGATGGAGGCCATCGGTACGCTGGCCGGCGGAATCGCACACGATTTCAATAATATCCTGGCAGCCATCCTGGGCTATGGGGAGCTTCTGGCATTTGATACTCAAAAAAGCACATCCGCCTGGAATAATCTGCAGGCGATCCTCAAGTCCACCCATCGTGCTAAAGACCTGGTTGGACAGATATTGGCTTTTGGTCGTCAAAACGAATTGAATTTAATGCCGGTCCAAATCAGTTCGATTGTCAAAGAGACCCTGAAAATGTTAAGAGCGTCTCTACCCACCACGATTGAAATTCGACGCGAGATTGAAGCCACCGATGGCATTGTCAGAGCCAATCCCACCCAAATGCACCAGGTGCTGATGAATATATGCACCAATGCCGCCCATGCCATGCGGGATAAAGGCGGAGTGCTGAAGATAGGTCTGGTCAGGTTGAACGAGGAGCAGGTTAAACATTTGCACCATCCGGATCTGAAACCCCGCAAATATTTAAAAATCAGTGTCAGCGACTCCGGTCACGGTATTGCAACCGAAAATCTAAAGCGAATTTTCGATCCCTACTTTACCACCAAGGAAGTTGGCGAAGGATCCGGGTTGGGGTTGGCAGTTGTGCGCGGCATAATCAATGCACATGGCGGCGCCATAACCGTCGATAGTACACTTGGGCAGGGCACGCGGTTCGATGTCTACCTGCCGGAGATTCACAAAGACTTTTCCAGCAAGACGAAAGTTGCCCAGGTCTATCACACCGGCAAGGAGACGGTACTCTTTGTGGATGATGAACCGGAATTGGTTAACATGAGCAAACAAATGCTCGATCTCCTCGGTTACAACGCGGTGAGCAGAACCAGCAGCCTCGATGCCCTAAAACTATTCCAACACGATCCGTATCGTTTCGACCTGGTGATTACGGATATGACCATGCCCAACATGACCGGCGAAAAACTTGCCGGCAAGATTCTAGCAATCCGACCCGATATCCCCGTAATTCTTTGCACCGGATACAGCGAGAATATCTCCGAGGAAGCCGCCAAACGAATAGGGATCAGCGCCTTTATGATGAAACCTTTGGTCATGCGGGATCTGGCCAATACGATTAGAGAGGTGCTGGACAAGTAACAAAGCATCCTGCTGAAGCGCTCCGGATGATGGTAAATTCGGTTAACCGATAGCACAGACCTCGTCATTGGTGAATTGAGGTATTGAGGAATTTAGGGATTTAGGGATTGAGGTATAAAACCAAAATTCTGGATTGGATAGAATTCCACCAATTCCTCAATGCCTCAATTCGGCAATTCGGCAATTCGGCATATTCGGTTATTTTATCCTCCCTTGCCCGATTGTTTTCCTTAAATCCTATCCGCAATTAATTTTTTCAGAACCTGCTAATGAAAAGCTTGAAAAAAAATTCACAAGAGCGTATCGTGCGATTTTCGGCAACGAAGTAAAAAATCGATAGACGGTTCCCGCAATATTTGTCTGCCGGCGGTTTTAAAGTATATACAACCCTAAACGAGCGAAATCCGCTCAGTTAAGTGTTATTGGTTATTGGTTGTTCGTTATTCCGCCCCGGCGGATTCATAAATATTTTTGGTTGAGAGCCCGACTTTATACTGCGTCGAGCATAAATCACTATACATGGTGGACTGACATTAAAAAGATTTATTCACCGCAGAGTTCGCCGAGAGCGCAGAGAAAAGCTTTATTTTTACTTGTACCTTTGCGATTTCTCCTCTGCGTGCTCTGCGATCTCGAGCGAAGCGGGCGGTGAACTCGTGTCTAAACAATTATGACTTCATTAGTAATTCTTGCTTCAGTGAGACATAAGAACTGATTTCATTCCTTTTAGACCATTAACCGATAACGAATAACTCCCGATTGGGTATTACCTCAATTGGGGTACAAAGCAAAGCACAGTTGATAAAGACGAATTAAAGAGCTGGTGGAAAGGGGGGGGGGAGCATGGCATACAATATCGCCTTGATTCCGGGTGACGGCATCGGCCGGGAAGTCGTTCCGGAAGCAGTTCGGGTCATGGATGTCCTGGCCGGGCAGCATGGATTCGAATTGGCTTATACCACGTTTCCGTACTCCTGTGAATACTATTTGAAGACAGGCGTCATGCTACCCCCTGACGGGATCGAACAATTGAGCGATTTCGACGCAATTTTTCTGGGGGCCGTTGGTGATTTGCGGGTTGCCGATCATGTATCTTTGTGGGGACTGCTGCTGCCCATCAGGCGCCAGATGCAACAGTATGTCAACATCCGTCCCGTCCGGCTATTGCCCGGTATTGCTTCTCCCCTGGCCGATCGCACGGCGGAGGACATTGATTTTATCGTGGTGCGCGAAAACAATGAGGGTGAGTACTCGGAAATTGGAGGGCGGCTATACAGCGGTACGGATGCTGAAATGGTCGTTCAGGAAACCGTTTTCACCCGCAAAGGGGTGGATCGCATCTTGCGGCATGCCTTTGAACTGGCCCAAAGCCGCCCGCGCAAACATCTGACATCCGCCACAAAATCCAACGGCATTATCCACACGATGCCCTACTGGGATGAACGCTTCCGGGTCCTGGCCCAAGACTATCCGGACGTAACCACCGACCAGTTCCATATCGATATTCTGACGGCGCATTTTGTTCAGCACCCTGACTGGTTTGATGTCGTCGTCGGCAGCAACCTGTTCGGCGACATTCTTTCCGATCTCGGGCCGGCTATTGCCGGCAGCATCGGCATCGCCGCCTCGGCCAACCTGAATCCTTCCAAAGAGCGGCCTTCCATGTTTGAGCCCGTCCACGGCTCGGCACCCGACATTGCCGGGCAGGGGATTGCCAATCCCATCGGCACCTTGTGGTCGGCCCAGATGATGCTGGAATTTCTAGGCGAGGAAAAAGCGGCCCGATCACTGATGAAGGCTATTGAAAGCGTTACGGCCATGAATTGCTTCACTGCCGATTTGGGGGGAGATGCCACCACCAAGCAATTTACTGATACCGTGATAGAAAATATATCCTAATTGAGCGATACGCGCCCAATCATGAAAATTCCAAGCACCAAAAAACAAAAATCAAACAAATCCCAAATTTTTAAATTCAAAATTCCAAACAAAGTACTGCCTGGTGCAATAATTAAGGACATTATCACCGGCTGACCCTGATTTGCACGGTGATTTGAATCAAATTAGGGAGGTGTTTGGATATTGACTATTGAAATTTGGGATTTTTTTGACTTCACTAAGGAGAGCAACCATGAAATACAGCTATTTGGGCAAGACGGGGATTCAAGTCTCATGTTTGTGTATGGGAACCATGACCTTTGGTCGCGAGGCAGATAAAGGGGAATCGCGGGCCATGTTCAATTGCTGCCGGGATGCCGGCGTCAATTTTTTTGACTGTGCCAATGTCTACAGCCAGGGGGCGGCTGAAACCATATTGGGCGAACTGATTGCCGACTGTCGCCAGGAGCTGGTCGTAACCTCCAAATTCGGCTCTCCGATGGGAGACGGTCTGAACACCGCCGGCGGCTCACGTCGGCATCTGGCGGCTTCGCTGGAAGCGAGTTTGAAACGGCTGAACACCGATTACCTGGACATCTATTTCCTCCATCGATTTGACGAACTCACACCGTTGGAAGAAACCTTGAGGGCTTTGGATGACGTGGTGGCCCAGGGTAAGGTCCGCTATATTGGTTGCAGCAATTTTGCCGCCTGGCAGATCGCCAAAGCCCTGGGTGTCTCGGCTATAAACGGCTGGACACCGTTTCATTGCGTACAACCCATGTACAATCTCGTCAAACGTCAGGCCGAAGTTGAAATTTTACCCCTGGCCGAAGCCGAGAACCTTGGGGTGATCAGCTACAACCCCATGGCCGGGGGCATTCTGAGCGGCAAGTACGGCGCGGATCGGCAAGCTGACCAGGGACGCCTGACCACAGATACGATGTACCAGAAACGCTACCACGATCAGTGGATATATGATGTTGCCGTCAAATTTTCTCAATTAGCCGCCGACAGCAGCTATCATCCGGTATCGCTGGCGGTGTCCTGGGTGGCCCATCACCCGGCGGTGACAGCCCCGATTATGGGCGCGCGCAATACCGGCCAGTTGCAAGACTCGCTTAAATCCGTCGATATTGAATTGAGTCCCAACCTATACGAAAAAATCGGCCGTCTGACACCCGCACCCCCGCCGGCCACCGATCGCTCGGAGGATCGGCAGGTCTAATTCAGGGATTGGGGGATTTAGGGATTGAGGAATTCAGGGATTAGGGATCCTAGAAATTGAAGGTATTTTGTCTAATTGCCAGTCGAATCGGAACCCAACGCTATTCGAATTGTTGGCTTTCGCCCTTGAGACTATAGCTTTTCAAATACTTGATTTCGTAGGTTGGGTAGAGGTACGAAACCCAACATTGCCGCTAAATCCCGGCAACTAGCTATTTGGACCAGCCTAAAGTACAATGCGAAGCGTTCATTAATTAATTTCGTCGCAGAAAACCTGGTCCTCTGGGCCAGGTCAGAGCCCCTCGGCTATGCCGTGAATCTGCTGCAAGCGGGAGCGGAATGATGGAATACTGGAATGCTGGAATGTTGGGTTTAGGGGACTGGGATCTATTTTTATAAGGATGGCACGGATTAGTTTGTAAAATCAGACCGTCATCCGCTTTGTATTCCCAATATTCCATTATTCCACCATTCCATTATTCCATTGGGAGTCTAAGGTAAACTCCACCCCTCTGGGGTGAAATCAAAGCCGGGTCCTCTGGGCCCGGATCTTTACCCACAAGTGCGCGCCGGATTCATGCAACCCGCTTCAACTAAGCGCAAGCGGTCTCAATTCATGAAAGCCCAATATAGGGTGCTGAAAAATTAGCGCATAAAAAGCCCGCCGTTGATATCGATGGTCTCGCCGGTGATAAAATCGTTTTCGATCAGAAATTTGACGGCCATGGCGATATGGCCGGCATTGCCATGTCTTTTCAGCGGGGTGTTTTCCTGCCACAATTCGAGCTGTTCCGCCGTGGTGACCTTATCATGGAATGGGGTCAGGATGACGCCCGGAGCAACGGCATTGACCCGGATTTTCGGCGCCAGTTCTTTGGCAGCCCCCTTGGTAAATACCCCAATCGCCCCTTTGGCAGCCCCGTAAATGGTGGCCGTCGGCGCGCCATGTCGGGTAGCCAGCGAAGAGTTATTGATAATACAGGGATCATCGCCTTTTTCCAGCAGCGGGATGCATAGGGATGTAATTATCATCGTGGAGAAAGTATTCAGGGCGAAAACCTCCTGCATCAGAGACCAATCACACGCACCGGCAGGCGTGCGGCGGATCAGACCGCCCGCATTGTTGAACAGGACGTCCAGCTTGTCGGTTTTTTCAGATACCGCCTGCACCAGTTCCCGACAGCCTTGCTCGGTGGTCAAATCGGCTTGCAGAAGATGTGCTTTGCCTTCGAGCTTCGCGACATCGTCCGCTACCACCCGGGCGGCGTCAGCGGAAGCATTGTAATGAATGAAGATTACGTTTCCCGGTGCCAGAAAGCGGGCTGTTTCGGCCCCCAGACCGGTGCTGGCTCCCGTGATCAGGATTTTTTTTGACATTGTCGAGCTCCTTTTATGGTATCGCATTTTCGCCACTAAGACACCAAGACACAAATAAAAATATTAACCAAATGGTTTCACTTTGTGTCCTAGTGTCTTAGTGGCAACTCAATCTTTTTTGTCAAATTACCAAAGACGAATAACTATTTACCTATTGGCTGCGTATCGAGCGATGCACTGCGTCCTTTGCCGACGGCATCCGGGTTAATGCAGCTTAACATGGGTTTTCCGTTCAGGGCGTGGATTAGATTGCGGGCGGCCAATTGCGCCATTTTAATTCGGGTTGTTGCCAACCGGAATACCGTATTCGGTGCAGGTCGGCACATCAATATTATCGAAGCCAACGGCATGGTTGCTGATGACCCTCAATTAGGGACAAGCCTCCAACAGTTCACGATCGACCCGAATGTCGGTTGTGGCGAGCAGAACGGTGCAGTCGGAAAAAAGTTTGACCTGCATATCCCGCGGCATTAATTCAGGCTCGCGCCAGATATGCAGATCGCAAACTTCTTGCAAATCCGCTAATCCTTTTTCCGCAATTATTCTCGAAACGTATACTTTCGGTTTTGTCATTTTTACAATTATGTCAAGGGTCGGGGAGTCTAATTGAATATGGACTGTCAATCCAGCAGAAAGCACGTCCTCATGAAGGCGGAAGACATGAATTAATTTAGTGACCCAGAATATCCCTAAAAAAAGTTGGTGCAAAACCAACAGAGCGAACCCTTTAACAAATGGCCTTTTCGCTTGCAATATCGAAAAGGTGCAAATTGTCCATACTCGGCCTGACCACGAGATTGATGTGGGGTTTCATGCGGGTTTTGCGGCCCACCGCGGCAATGAGGCTGCAGCTGCCGGCATTCAGCGCCACATACGTTTCATTGCCGATGGGTTCGACGACTTCCACCGATCCCTGAATCGTTTGGCCGGGAGTATGCTCGGCGGCGATCGGCAAATCTTCCGGTCGAATACCGACCGCGATTTTTTTGTGACTGTAGTCGGCCAGCAGCTGCGATATGTTTGCCGGAAGATCGATCCGGTGCTCGCCGCTTTGCAGGGCTATCAATTCATTTTCCCGGATTAACTCCGCATCAAAAAAATTCATGGCCGGGCTGCCGATGAATCCGCCCACGAATTTATTGGCGGGGGTGTCATATAGGTCCAGGGGGGAACCGATCTGCTGAATCAGGCCGTCACGCATGACCACGATGCGGTCGCCCATTGTCATGGCTTCAATCTGGTCGTGGGTTACATAGACGGCCGTGGTGGCCAACCGTTCATGCAGCTTTTTCAATTCCAAACGGGTTTGAACCCTGAGTTTGGCGTCCAGGTTGGACAGGGGCTCGTCGAACAAAAATACCTCGGGTTTTCTTACTATCGCTCGCCCTACGGCCACTCGCTGTCGCTGACCGCCGGAAAGCTGCTTGGGTTTGCGGGACAATAGATGTTCGATGCCTAATATTTCTGCGGCTTCCTGGACCCGCTGCTTGATTTCATCTTTTGGCCGGTTGAAATTTTCCAGCGAAAATGCCATATTCTCGAACACGGTCATGTGGGGATAAAGGGCATAATTCTGAAACACCATGGCGATATTACGGTCCTTGGCCGGCAGTTTGTTGATGAGATTATCGCCGATGAAAACATCACCGCTGGTGATGCTTTCCAGGCCGGCTATCATCCGCAGCGTGGTGGTCTTGCCGCAGCCGCTGGGTCCCACCACCACGACGAACTCCTTGTCCTTGATGCTCATATTGAAATTGTCGACCGCGACCACATCGTCAAAATATTTACACACATTTTTCAACCGTACTTCAGCCATTGCAATATCACTCCTTCAATGCGCCGGTCATGCCCGCCACATAGTGTTCAACGAAAAATGAGTATACCAGCGCCACCGGTACGGAAGCGCACAGGGCGCCTGCCATCAGCGCCCCCCAGTGGTAAACGTCGCCGCGCACCAGCTCGGTCACCAGCCCGATGGGCACCGTCTTTTTGGCCGTGCTGGAGATAAAGGCCAACGCATACAGATACTCGTTCCACGACAGGGTAAAACAAAAGATGCCGGCCGAAAGTACGCCCGGCATGCACAGGGGCAGAATGATCCTGCGAAATATCTTGATCCGGCTGGCGCCGTCGATCATGGCACATTCTTCCATTTCCTTGGGAATGGATTTAAAATATCCCATCAGCAGCCAGGTGCAAAAGGGGATCAGGAAGGTCGGATACGTTAGTATCAGCGCCCACAGGGAATCCCACAATCTTATTTTGAAAATAATATGGGCCAGCGGAATAAATAAAATGGTCTGGGGCACTAAATAGCCCAAAAAAATTGCCACACCCGTGGGACCAGAGGTTTTGAACTGCAGTCGCTGAATCGCGTAGGCCGCCAGCAAACTGGTGACCAGCGAGATCAGGGTCGCTGAAAGGGCCACAGTAAAGGTGTTTAGCATCCACCTGAGAAAAATCGTTTCGGTGAAAAGAGAGACAATATTTCCCAGGGTCGGTGAGTGAATATAAAACGGATTGAGATCCATGTTGTAGAGTTCTGAATTCGATTTGAATACCGTGTTGACCATCCAATAAAAGGGAAAAAGCAGAAAGGCCAGATAGGCTGCCAGCGGCACATAAAATTTGATCACTTTGGAACCAATCCGTTCGATGGCCATTTGCTAGTCCTCTCTTCTTAGAAATACGAAGGCGATAAAAACACAGCCGACTAAAATCGGCAGCATAAAATTGGAGATGGCGGCCCCTTCACCGAATTGTCCGCCCTGCATGGCTCTCTGGAAAGAGAGCGTTCCGAAAATATGGGTGGCACCGGCCGGTCCGCCCTTGGTGATGATCCAGACCAACTGAAAGTCCGCAAAGGTCCAGATGGTGGAAAAAACAGTCACCACGGTTAGCAGCGGCGTGAGCAGCGGCAGGGTAATTTTGCGGAATTTTTTCCAGGCTCCGGCGCCGTCAATTTCAGCTGCTTCGTAAAGGTCGGGGCTGATCGTTTGCAGTCCCGCCAGCAGGCCGATGGTAAAAAACGGGACACCGCGCCAGACATTGGCTGCTATCAAGGCCCACCTGGCGTTCCAGGGATCGCCCAGAAAATCGATGAAGTGGTCGGTTATACCCAGTTTCATAAGGCCCCATGAGATGCCGCTGAAGGTCGAATCATAAAGCCACCAGAAACAGATGGCGCTCAGGGCGGTCGGAATAATCCAGGGCAACAGGACAATGGCCCGCATGAATCCCTTACCTTTGAAATCCCGATTCAAAATCACGGCCAGACCGATTCCCAAAACCGCTTTGAAAATTACGGCGACAACCGTATAAAGAAATGTGTTGAAGCAGGTTAACCAGAATGTGGGATCTTCGAGAAGCCACTGATAATTTTCAAACCCGATAAAACTCCCCTCTCGGCCCACGATGGTATCAGTAAAACCCAGCCAAAGGCCCAGGATAAATGGATAGGCCAGAAAAAAAAGTAGCAGGAGTTCGGCTGGGGCCACGAATAGAAGACCCAGAATGGTCGGGTTTTCCAGGGCCTGGGAGATTTTGCCGCGAATGCCGCTTTGTCTGCTTGTTTGCTCTGAGGCGCTGATGGCGTCCACGCGTCTGCCTCCGAATTGGTTATTGGTTGTTGGTTATTAATTATTAGTGATTGGTTATCGTTTGGCAGCACTTTCAGGCTTGAGTCAATGTAAAAAAACGACCCATTTTTGACCCGCAAGATCGGTCCAAAACCATTCCATTAAAAAAATCGAGCATTGCTGCGACGTCGTCTCCTTGGAACCTCTGCGAAAGCCATTGACTTTGCAGTCCGCCGGATTCGGATAACGAATAACCGATAACTAATAACTTTTAATTCGTTTGAGGGTGGCCGCCTTTCTGTAATCCGGCCACCCCCATTATGGCTGGTTGAAGTTATACCGGTTTACCTTCTATATGCCCGGGCAATCGCCTTTTCCGCGCGCCCAATTGCCTTGTCCGCCGACATTCCCCTGGTACAGTAGTTGGCGAACATGTCAACTACGACATACTCTGCCATCACCGCTGCCGAACCGGGACCGATAGGTCCGGGATACCCGTTCCACAACATATTTTTGACACAGTCACGATAGGCGGTGTGTTTGGGATCACGGGTCCAGACGGGAAGTTTGCGGTAAGCCTTGAGGCCCGGAGTGACATAGCCGCTCATGGCGTCCATCCAGGGCTCGGCCTGCTCCTGCTCCAGCATGAACATCAGGAAATGCTTGGCGGCATTGGGAACTGCGGTGTGCTTGAAAATAAAGGCCTGGTTGAACAAATGCAACTGGGTGGGTTTTCCGATCGGGCCAACGGGTAGTTCAGCGTGGTAGGTGTCTTCCATAATTGCGGCCAGCTTCGGATCTTTTTTAAGGGCATAGTAAATGCTGATTCCGTTGTTGGTCGCGGCAATCTGTTCGGCCAGAAAAGCTTTGTTGTTGTGCGAGTCCAGCCAGGAGGCGCAGCCCGGAATCATGGCACCGTATAATTCTTTCATGCCTGCCAGGGCGTTGCGCGTTTCGGCGCTGTCGATGGCCGGATTGCCTTCGGCATCCACGGTGGAGGCCCCGTATGACCACAGCCAGGTGTAGGCAAAATTGTTGCCGTCACCCACAGCGTGCCCCAGGGCAAATCCGACCGGGTGGCCCATGCTCTTGAGTTTTTGGCAGCACTTGATAAATTCATCGGTGGTCGTGGGAAATTCGCTGTAGCCGGCTTCATTGGCCCAGGATTTACGGTAAACGATTTGCTGGCCGGGGGCCCCCATGGGAATGGCAATCCAGCGGCCGTCTTTCATGCCGTATTTGATGCACGCTGCTTCCCAGCCGCCGTATTTGGCGCCCAGGTATTCGGCCACATCCGTCACGTCCAGTAGCTTGTCGGGATACAGCCACGGGTCATCGTGCCAGCCGGACACCAGATCCGGGCCGGCGCCGACCGCCGCGGACATGGCGGCCTTAGGTCGGACATCTTCCCAGGAAATATATTCATTGACCACCTTGCAGCCGGTGAGTTTTTCCCATTTGCGGCAGTTGGCTTCCCAGAGGTCCTTGTCTCCGCCGACGAAAACGCTCCACCGCAGGACATTCAGGGTCGCTCCTTTTTCGACTGCCAGGCCAGGCGGGGTAGCCGCCAAAGCCTTGCCGGCCAACGGGCCTAAGGGGCTTGCCAAAATTGCGGCACCGGCCAGACCGGCGCCCGAGGTTTTAATAAAATCTCGGCGTGTCATATTGTTATCTTGTTTTTTCATGGCGATTGTCTCCTTTCGCAAGTAAGTTTGTCGTTAATTTCCCCCCTAATCGGAGCGATATCTAAATATGGACACCCAATGCGGGTGGGCGTAAAGCCCGCCCCCACGAGACGCTGATCGGCTTTTGGCGCAGCGGCGGGGTTTATCCCTGCCCGAACAGAATGAGCCAAATCCAGTACAAGATTTATTTGAAATCGCTCAATTTAGGTTCCCTTTTCGGTGCTCCGCTATTCAACATTTTAAATTGTTATCGTCAAGGATCTGCAGGGTGAAATAAGAGAACAATAACCGAGTAAGACGGATAAGGAGATCAGATCCTTGCAGAAACTTACAGGACCTCCTTTCTTTTTAATTGAAGATTGGATGCGGAAGGTTTATCTGGGTATATTCAACCTTGACTGGTACCTCAGGTTAAACCCCTAATTATATTTTATGTCAACAAAAAAATAGTAAATTTTATCCTTATTGACAGTCGCCCGGGGGGTTGATAGGGATACTTGATTTGGGTGCTGGATTCTGGATACTGGATACTGGATACTGGATACTGGATGCTGGATACTGGATTCTGGATACTGGATGCTGGATACTGGATGCTGGATGCTGGATGGCGATGGGTGGATGTTAGACGGTGGAAGGTATAAGGTATAGGGTGTAAGGTGAAGGACTTTGGGCTTTCGGCATTCGGTGCACGGCTTAAGCAAGAGATGCTTATCGCTCAAAGCTGAAAGTTCAAAGATCAGACTTATTAATACTGGTAGGGGGAGATGGTATAAGGCATAGGGTGTGTGGGCAAAAGTATAGAGTGGAAGGTTTAAGGTCAAAGGTGAAAGGATAAAGGTATGGGGCATCAGAATTGAGATTCAAGACGGCAGGTAGGTTTCGATCAGAGGCTGCGGTGGGGGGCAGGGCAATAGAAATAAAGTGTGCGGAGCATTGTTGGATTCCCGATCTGCAATATGAGATCCGAAATCCAATATTTCCGACTTTGTCTCGCCTGAGCTTGTCGAAGGCCACATTCCGGCTTCCAACTTCTATTTTCTGTCATTTGACCTCTGCGCGCCGCCGCGTAGCTCGAAGAGCGAAGACAGGTCATCTGCCTTCTGTTCTCTGGCGTCTGTTCTCTGACCTCTGGCTTCTGTCATCTGACCTCTGTCTTCTGTCATCTGTCCTCTGTCTTCTGTCATCTGACATCTGCGTGCCGCGGCGTAGCTCGGAGAGCGCAGACGGGTCACCTGACTTCTGTTCTCTGACCTCTGTCTTTTGCCATCTGACCTCTGTCATCTGTCCTCTGACATCTGTCTTCTATTGTCCACAACAACCAAAAGCATACTAATGAAAACAATCGACCATAATCGAGAGGATGACCTGCTTAAGAAAAACGAAAGGACCCGTCATGACCTGGCGCAGTAAAAAGATACTTGAGAGACCCGAGTGGTCCATGCACCGCGCACTTTATAAATCAATGGGCTACAGCGACTACGATTTGGATCGGCCGCTGATCGGTATTGCAAATTCCTGGAATCGGGTGGTTCCGGGCCACTATAATTTAAACCAAGTCGCAGAGTACGTTAAACAGGGGATTCACCAGGCCGGCGGCACGCCGGTTGAGTTCGGCGTGATTGCCGCCTGTGACGGAATCGCCCAGGGGCATGCCGGCATGCATTTCATCCTGCCCACCCGCGACCTGATCGCCAACGACATCGAAATGATGGTGGAGGCCCACCGACTGGACGCGGTCGTGATGTTGGGCTCCTGTGACAAAATCGTGCCGGCCATGCTGATGGCGGCCGCCAGACTGGATTTGCCCGCTATCATCGTGGTGGGCGGTCCCATGGAAGGCGGCTGTCGGTTTGACGGCCGTTCGGCAGATATCACCTCCGTAATGGAGGGGCTGGGGATGTTAAAAACCGGCAAAATCGATGATGAGAATTACCGCAACCTGGAAAACGGTGCCGGACCGACCTGCGGTTCCTGCTCATTTCTCGGCACCGCCAACACCATGTGCTGTGTGGCCGAGGCCATGGGGATGTCGCTGCCGGGAAGTGCGACGATTCCGGCAACCCATGCCGCCCGCTTGCGGGCCGCCCAGGAATCCGGGCGGCAGATCGTCGACCTGGTGAACCAGGGGATTACGGCTCGTCAGATTCTCAATCAAAAGGGTATCGAAAACGGCATCCGCCTGAGCACGGCCATCGGCGGCTCGACCAATGTCGCGCTGCACATCCCGGCCATCGGGTACGAGGCGGACTGTGAGATCAGCATGGATCTTTTCGAGAAACTGTGCCGCAGTACACCCCACATCGCCAAAATGAACCCGGCGGCCGCCGCCAATGTGCCGGATTTTCATCTGGCCGGCGGCGTACCGGCCGTCATGAAAGAACTGCTGCCCATCCTGCACCAGGATGCCTTGACCGTTAACGGCAAGACTATCGCTGAAAACCTTTCTTCGGTGGCTGAACCCAACCGTATGATAATCAAAACCATCGCTGACCCCTGGAGCAATGAGGGCGGTCTGGCCGTATTGTGCGGCAACCTGGCCCCCAATACCGCCGTTACCAAACCGGCTGCCATACAGCCGAACATGCACACGTTTACCGGTACGGCGATTTGTTTTGATTCCGAGGAAGATGCCAACGAGGCCATCCTGGAAGGCCGAGTCACCGCGGGGCAAGTCATCGTCATTCGCTACGAAGGGCCCAAGGGGGGACCCGGAATGCGCGAGATGTACAAGGCCATGAAATTGCTGTACGGCCGGGGATTGGCTCTGAAAACAGCGGTGGTCACGGACGGTCGCTTTTCCGGCACCAACAATGGCTGCTTTGTGGGGCATGTCTCTCCCGAGGCAGCTGAAGGCGGTCCCCTGGCAGTCGTTCGCAACGGCGATGAAATAACCATCGACATTCCCAATCGTAAACTGCACCTCAACCTGTCCGAAGAGAAAATTCAGGGCCGGTTATCCGAATGGCAGCGGCCGGCCCCGAAATATAAACGGGGCTATCTGGCACTGTACTCTCGTCTGGCGGAGTCGGCTGACAAAGGCGCCATTATTCGGAACAAGATCGAATGAAAATAGGAATGGATTCTATTTTACTTTATAAATTTAGACAGGATCTACAGGATTATCAGGATCAAGTCCGACTTCGGTGGAATTAACAACTACTGACTTAACATTGTTCATTTATTTTATTTCTACAGCCAAAAATTATGGATAGCGTTTGCTTATTGTAACCAACCTCGCCCTACACGATTGGGTATTCTTTATTTCATCTGGAAATTAAGAACAAGGTTATCCTGTAAATCCTGTTGATCCTGTCAAAGAATTTAAAAATATTATCGAATCCATTCATTAAACATGATTTTATCTTAAGATGGATAAAATAATCATCATTGCCGATGATTTGACGGGCGCCGCGGATACGGCGGTCCAATTCTGCCCGTTTTTCGAAGATACCAGGCTGGTGTCTTATCGACATTGGGATCGAACCGTCAAACCGGCTCGGCCGGCGGCAATGCAGGCGATGGCAATTTATACGAACAGCCGGGCCCTGGCGGCCGACGCAGCGCATCGTCGGCTGGCTGGGGTAGCGCAGGGGCTTGGGGATCTCAAGGGTCTTGGGATATATAAAAAAATTGACTCCTGCATGCGGGGCAACATGGGGGCCGAGTGTGACGCCCTGCTGGATCAGCTGGGTTGCGCGGCAAGCTTTATCACCCCGGCCTTTCCTGAAATGGGCCGCACGACGGTTGGGGATGTTCACATGGTGCACGGCGTCCCATTGGGTCAGACCGAGATTGCACTAGATCCGGTTACTCCGGTGACCGAATCGAGCCTAACCCGAATCGTAACGCGGCAAAGCCGGCATCCGGTTGGACATGTGGGTCTTGCACATCTGGAGGGCGCCGATTCCCGGTTGTGGGAAGAAATCGAACGCCAGCTGCAAAATGGAGTGCGGCACATCGTGTTCGATGCCGGCAACCGTGCGCACCTTGATCGGATCGCCCGGTCATTCTTTTCGCTGGAGCATAAAATTCTTCCGGTCGGGTCGGCCGGCCTGGCGGGCAGTATTGCCAAACTATTGGATTCGAAACCGGGCTTCACTGAACCGGCCGCGGCAATAGCAGCCGACGGCTTTAATTTGCTGATTTGCGGGACGACTTCAGCCGTGACGAGACAGCAAATTGATGAATTGCAGAAAACCGCTGCCTGCGAAGTCATTCAATTAAATCCGGTCACCCTGGCGGATCAAAGCCGTAGGTTGGAATTTTCGGAATCAGTCTGTGCGGTTCAATCATGCTTGCTGAGGACCAATGTCAGCCTTACCATCAAGCCGCAATCAAATAATTCAGTGGCTCGGCAGCCGACCGATATTGAGCCGGGTGCAGGCGAAACCGCCGAAGGCCTGGGGCGATTCGTAGCGCAAGTCACGGCGAAAGTTAAGCCGGGGCATCTTTTTTTGACCGGCGGCGATACGGCGGATGCGGTATTGACGGCCCTCGGGGCTGAAGGTATCTGCATTCTGGGAGAAGTGGTTGCCGGTGTTGTGCAGGGGGTGATCGCCGGTGGTCGGTTGGATAGGCTGGGGGTTGTTACCAAAGCCGGTGCCTTCGGGCAAAGCGACACCCTGGTTGCGGTGCATGAATTTTGGCAAGCAGAATAAAGATGGTTTCAGGTGTCGGGTGTCAGGTGTCAGAGGACCCGTCTTCGCTCTTCGAGCTACGCCGTGGCACGCAGAGGTCAGAAGATTGACGACGGATCACGCCGGTTCGCCGGGGTTTCATATGAGTGGCGCCGCTGGCTAAAATACGGACAGTCTGATCGAGCTATAAACTTCTGGGTCTCGGATCCGAAATCTGCCATTGTAGGGTTTCGAATTTTGCAAAAACGTCAGTATAATGTAGGTTGGGTTGAGTGTAACGAAACCCAACAAAGTCTGGAGTAAATTCAACCCAACCTATAAACTTAACTATTTTGGGATAGTTTCACACGAGCGCGGCCTCCGGCTAAAGGACAGCCGGTCTGATCAAAGATAAGAAACTTCATTAGAAAATTGTGCGTTCATAGATCGTGGGAGCGGTTTTCAACCGCGATTATCCGGGTGGGTAATCGTGGCCGGAGGCCACTCCCACAAACCTTTAACTTATATCTGAATGGTTTTGAATATGTGTAGTTTCATAAGAGCGTTGCCTCTGGCCAAAAAACGGCCAGTCTGATCAATGTCAGAAACTTTGTTCATATGACAACGTAGGGTCGGCCACCGTGCCGACTGGATTTGGCGGGCACGGTGGCCCGCCCTACGTTTCTAAAATATGCGGTTTCACTTGAGACTCCTGGTGTCAGGGAATTAGGTCATTATATTCTGACACCTGAACACTGACACCTGAAACCTTGACTGTAGTTTCACACGAGAGCTACCGGGAGCTGAATTAGATCTATAATCGGTTCGTCCCTTTCCTCGATGCCTTTGAACCGCTTTCGATTTCGAGGACGAGAACAAGCACGACGCCGAGATCGAATTAAACGGTCTTAGTTGACAATGTGGAGAAAAAAATGAGTGAAGATACACGACCCATACTGGGTATTTCGACCGGGGATCCGGGGGGGATTGGTCCGGAGATTTCCGCCAAAGCCTTGAACGAAGAAGATATCTATACTCATTGCCGGCCGCTTTTGGTGGCTGACAGTGAGATTGTGGAAGATGTGTTGGGATTTATCGATGTTAAACTAGAAATCAATCCGGTCAAACATGTCCGCGATGCCTTGTTCCAGCATGGTACGATCGACGTTCTGGATATGGAAAACTTGCCGGTCAACCTTTTGCGATATAAAGAAGTGACTGCTGACCAGGGCAAAGCATCATTCGAATACGTCGCCAAAGTGATCGAGTTGGCAACGAAAAATGAAATCGACGGAACGGTCACCGGACCGATTAACAAAGCAGCCATCAATGCGGCCGGTCACCACTATGCCGGTCACACCGAGATTTACGCCACCTTGACCAAGACCCGGGATTATTCCATGATGCTCGCGCACGGCGATTTTCGTGTAACCCACATTTCAACCCACGTCAGCCTGCGGCAGGCCTGTGACCTGGTTAAAAAAGAGCGGGTGAGCCGGGTTATCGATCTGACCCATGACGCGCTGAAGAACTTCGGCCTGTCCGATCCCAAGATCGGAGTGGCGGGCTTAAATCCCCACTGCGGCGAAGAAGGCATGTTCGGCCATGAGGATGATCAAGAAATTCTCCCGGCGGTCCAACACGCCCGGGAAATAGGCTACCATGTCGAAGGACCGATTCCGGCGGACACGATTTTTTCCAAAATGAAGGGCGGCATGTATGATGCCGTGGTCGTCATGTATCATGACCAGGGGCATATCCCGATGAAATTTTTCGGCTTTCAGTACGATCAAAAAACAGGTCAGTGGGGGGAAATGTCCGGCGTCAATATTACCCTGGGACTGCCGATCGTGCGGACCTCGGTGGATCATGGAACGGCATTCGGCAAGGCAGGCGAGGGCCGGGCCAATCCCCAGTCCATGATTGAAGCGATCAAGCTGGGCGCGCTGCTGGCTGGGAGGAGGGAATGAGCGCTACGCTTGAGGAGCGCTTCGCTTGAGGAGCGTTTCACTTGAGGAGCGCTTCCCTTGAAGAGCGTTTCACTTGAGGAGCGCTTCGCTTGAGGTAACCTATAGGACTGAGTGCTGAGGGCTGAGGACCGTGGGCTGAGGACTGAGTAGTGATAATGAGAAGGATGAATAGACTGGAGGTGAAAGGAGAAAAGTTTAAACTGAAAGTCCAAAGTTGGAAGGAAAGGGTGAGAGTCGGAAATCGGAATTTTGAAATTGAATTGGACAGGTGGAATTCTGTTGATTTTATAAAAAAGACAGAGCGCAGCGTTTCAACAAATATTCAATCTTCAATCTTCAATTCCGGCTTGTCCGGGTTAGGTATTTACCTTAATTCGAGGGGTTAATCGACGCGGTGCAATCAATGTCGGATGGAGCGCCGGAAATTGAGATGTACGAGGAACTGGCGCGGCTAGAGGATTAGCCCGGAAGGATCTTTTGCTGGACAGCGCTCGAAAAAATGGATAAATTTATTTTGTCGCAGAAAACCTGGTCCTCTGGGCCAGGTCAGAGCCCCTCGGCTATGCCGTGAATCTGCTGCAAGCGGGAGCGGAATGATGGAATACTGGAATGCTGGAATGCTGGGTCTAGTGGACTGGGATCTATTTTTATAAGGATGGCACGGATTAGTTTGTAAAATCAGACCGTCATCCGCTTTGTATTCCCAATATTCCATTATTCCACCATTCCATTATTCCATTGGGAGTTTAAGGTAAACTCCACCCCTCTGGGGTGAGTCAAAGCCGGGTCCTCTGGGTCCGGATCTTTACTACTAACAACCTTGGGAGGCATTTTTAATGGCCAGCATTGGAAAACAGCCTTTTGGCGGAACCGGGAATTTGAGTACCCGTGCGATTTTCGGATCGGTGTGTTTGAGCCGGGCCGATCAGGATGCGGCCGATGGAATTTTGGAAATACTCCTCGATTACGGCATCAACCATATTGATACCGCGCCGTCGTACGGGCACGCCGAGATCCGCGTGGGACACTGGATGAAGCAATACCGGGAGCAGTTTTTCCTGGCAACCAAAACGGACAAGCTGACCTACCCGGAGGCGCGGGAGCAGTTCCACCAGTCGCTGGAACGGCTTCAGGTTGACCGGGTCGACCTGCTGCAGATGCACAACCTCACCGACGTTGTGCGGCGCGAATTCGCCACGGGGCCAGATGGGGCGCTGGAATTCATGGTGGAAGCGCGGGATAAGGGATTGGTTCGCTTTCTCGGAATTACCGGACATGGCATCCTGGCGCCTAAAATGCATCTTCAAAGCCTGACACGATTCAACTTTGACACCGTGCTGTTGCCCTGCAACTATCTGTGTTTGCAAAATCCGAATTATGCCGCCGATTTTAATCAGTTGGTGGCCTATTGCCGGGAGCACGATATCGCCGTCCAGACCATAAAATCAGCTGCCCGTGGCCTTTATGGGGACAAGCTTCGCAGCCACAACACCTGGTATGAACCTTTATCGAACGAAGACGCCATCTCCAAGTCCGTTCAATGGGTCCTGGGAAAACCCGGTCTGTTTCTCATAACGACCGGGGATATGCAGGTGCTGCCCACGATTCTGGCTGCTGCGGCTGATTTTCAAACATCCCCGCCGGATGAGGATATGGAATTGATGGTGGCCGAGCAGGGAATGCAGCCGTTATTTGATCAGTAATGTGTATAGGAAAAGGTTTCAGGTGTCAGGTAACGGAAGACAGATGACGGAAGACAGATGACAGAAGACCCGTCTTCGCTCTTCGAGCTACGCCGCGGCACGCAGAGGTCAGATGACGGAAGACCCGTCTTCGCTCTTCGAGCTACGCCGCGGTACGCAGAGGTCAGATAACGGATGACAGATAGCTGGACTATAGGTGTCAGCCCAGCCGCCGGTGAAATCGAAAAAAGAAACTTTGCCAAATTCGCAAAGTTTCACATAAGCGCATCCGACGTTTCATACTCGTGCTCGTCCTCGGGCCTTTGAACCGCATTCGGTATCGAGGAGGACGACGAGCACGATTAAAACACCCTTTTTGGGGTTTGAATAGGTGACGTTTCATACAAGCGGTGGCTGCTGGCCGTGAGCGTCCAGTCTGATCACAGAAAAGAAACTAATGAACGTCGAATCCACCAAAGGCGGACTGTAATCATCGAACGTCCAAAATCGAATCCTCCAAAGGCGGACTGTAAGCATCGAATAATGTATTCTGCCCGTATAAAAAGACTGAGCGAAGCGAATCCATCATTCGACATTCGACATTCGACATTCGTCATTCCATTTAGTTTCATACAAGGTTTCAAGTGTCAGTCCAGCCGCGGGAAAAAAAGCTGCCGCTCTGATCAAACAGTAAACATAATAGTTTACCGCAGAGTTCGCTGAGAACGCCGAGAAAGATAATTTTAGCGAATCTCTGCGATCTCTGCGTGCTCTGCGGTGAGATACTTCTTGGATACGGCATAAGAATTCATGAACTTTTATTCGAAATATCGATATCCGATTACCAAAAAGTTTGGGATTTAGTATTTTAATTATTGTGATTTGTTTGTTATTTGTGGATTGTTATTTGATATTTTTATCCGTTGAAATACCAAGACTTCAATCTTATAAATATCTTATTGTAAGAAACGACCATTGTCTGCTTAAGGATATACCACCATGGTAAAACTTCCGCTACATTATCAGACCATCACCGAACTGGCCGACCGTATTCGAAGGGGTGAAATCAGCGCTAGCCAACTGACGGAAAATTTGCTGGATCGTATCGGTATGCTTGACGGCAAACTGAATGCCTTTAAATTGCCGTGCCCGGAACTGGCCTTGGAACGGGCCCGGGCGGCGGATCAGGAATTGAAAAACGGCAACGATTTGGGCGTCCTGCACGGAATTCCATATGCCGCCAAGGACCTTTTTGATGTCAAGGGACTGCCCACAGCAGCCGGCTCGCGGCTGTTGGAGAAAAATATAGCTGCGGAAGACTCCCGGGCGATCCGCAGCCTTGCAGCGGCCGGGATGATTCTGGCCGGCAAAACCAACACCGTCCAATTCGCCTTCAGCGGCATCGGGATCAATCACGACCACGGTACCCCTCACAATCCCTGGAGCCGATCCCATTATATCCCCGGCGGTTCCAGCAGCGGATCGGCTGTAGCGGTGGCGGCCGGGATGGTTCCCGTGGCCCTGGGGACGGATACCGGCGGCTCTGTGCGCGCGCCGGCCTCGCTGTGCGGGACCGTCGGGTTGAAAACCACGGTGGGTCGCATCAGCCGGGCAGGGGTCTATCCCTTAAGCTGGACCCTGGACTCAGTGGGGGTATTGTGCCGCTCGGTGGAAGATGCGGCACTGGTGTATCAGCGTTTACAGGGCGCTGACGTCAACGATGAGATCACGGTCGGCCTGGCAACTCACGATGTAACAAGTACAATAAAGGGTGGCGTTAGCGGGTTGCGATTGGCGTTTGCGGAGTCGGTATTCTGGGAGGACATAGATCCCGAAGTTGCCCAAGCCGTGCGCGCGTGCGGCGACGTGTTTGAAGAATTGGGTGCCGGGGTCAGCAGTATCGATTTTGCCGAAGCCCGGCAGGCCCGCGAATTGAATCCGGGCGGTGTGATCATCGCCAGTGAAGGGTACATGCTGAACCAAAAGTGGCTGGAAGGGCACTTTGACGAACTGGATCCGGTGGTGGCCCATCGCATGATCAAGGGCAAGGACATCAGCGCCGGTCAATATCTGCAAACCAATTATTCCGCCAGGCAGCTGCGGGCCAAAGCCGGTCAGACTTTAGAAGGCATCGACGCGCTGCTGGTGCCGACAATCCCGGTGCCTGCCAAACCAGTAGCGGAAATTGACACCAACATGGACGAATACCTGAACCATAATATTCGCTATTTGCGCAATACATCCATTGGAAATATCCTGAATTTTTGCGGTCTGAGCCTGCCTTGCGGCTTCACGGCGAGTGGGCTGCCGATCGGTCTGCTGATATACGGCAAACCCTTTCAGGAAGACCTGATCCTGCGTGCCGGGTACGCCTACCAGCAGGCCACCGACTGGCACAGGCAGACGCCGGATTTGACTTGGGCTGAGAAAGACTGATAAGTATACCCAAAAAAACAGACACCGGGAATTTGATGATCATGATTCAGAAGATAGTAGAAATTACGGATTTGTCCCCCCTGGCTATTGAGACCGGTTTTCTCCTGTTTCTGACGGTTCTATTTATTGTCGTCCTTTTCCTGGTATTGGCGATTCTCAGAATCAAAAATGAACTGATCAAGATGTCCTACACAATGAATTATATCGCCCGGCTGTTGGAGCGCGGATATAAATCCCGTAAACTATATAAAGTGAACTACGACCCGGAAACCGAAGACATCGTGCTAGAGATGCTTCAGCAGGGGACATCCCACAGTGAAATCCGCAAATCCATTCCCGTGAGCTCAGAATACATCGAGATGATTGAAAGCGTGGCGACCGCCAAAGGCTTGCTGGCCCCCAAACCGGATGTGTTAAAATCTGAATGATGGGGAGGGCCCCGAGGGTCGTCTTTGTCACCTTTCGAGCGCCATTTATGAAGACTTCCAAAATCAGGTAATTGAGCTGTTCGAGAACATTTCTGATCCTTACATTGCCATATATCTTTCATGCGGGAGCGCTCGCATAGCAGGGAGCTAAAAAAATTCTCGCTAAATCACGAAACCCGCAAAATTACAACATTTAGATAATCCCTGCGCCTTGGCGTCTTTGCGAGAGACACTTCCCTTCCGGCTTGTCAGGGTTAGAATCTTAATTGTGAATTCTTTGCATTTTGTGAATAAATTTATTTATCACGAAAACACGAAAGTAGGAAAACACGAAAATGTTCTTAGCTTTTTTTTGTTCTTTCGTCATTTCGTGCTTTCGTGATCAATCCTATATGGTTCCGGCTTGCCCGGATTAGGTAATTGTTAACTGGCATCTCAATTATTTCCCGTCGCATTGTTTTTTGAATCTGAATAAATAGCTTAACGCCATGGCTCCAAAGGATTATAAACGTAAACTCACTGCCATCCTCAGCGCCGACGTCAAGGAATACAGCCGGCTGATGCGGGATGATGAGGATGCGACCATTCGCACGTTAACCATCTACCGGGAAATGATGTCAGGACTTATCCGGCAGTTCCGCGGACGGTTGGTGGACGCTCCCGGAGATAACCTATTGGCCGAGTTCGCCAGTGTGGTTGATGCGGTCAACTGTGCCGTGGAAATCCAGCGCGAGTTGGCCGAACAAAACGCGGCCCTGCCGGACGAACGTCGGATGGAATTTCGCATCGGTATTAATCTTGGGGATGTGGTTGAAGAAGAAGGTCGCATTTACGGCGACGGCGTCAATATTGCCGCCCGTGTCGAAAGTGTCTGTGAGGGAGGCGGCGTTTGCATCTCCGGCACGGCTTATGAGCACGTGGAGCACAAGCTGGAATTGGAGTACGAGGATCTGGGTGAACACGAAGTAAAAAACATACCAACGCCGGTCAAAATATTCAGAGTTTTATCGTATCCGGGTGCGGCTGCCCATCGGGTTGTCAGTGCGAAAAAGATCGCCGGAAGGAGTTGGCGCAACAGGATTCTGGTCATGTCGGCAATTTTGCTTGTAAGCACAGCGGTGGGCATCTGGCTGTTCTATCGACAGCGGCCCTCGATCGAACCCGTGTCGGTCAAGAAAATGGCCTATCCGCTGCCCGACAAGTCTTCGATTGCCGTTCTGCCTTTCGCCAACATGAGTAAGGATCCGAACCAGGAATATTTTTGCGACGGGATAACCGAAGACCTGATTACGGACCTGTCTAAAATTTCGGATCTATTCGTCATCGCCCGCAACTCGACATTTACCTACAAAGGCAAACCAATAAAAATAAAACAAGTGGCCGAGGAACTCGGTGTGCAGTATGTACTGGAAGGCAGTGTACGCAAAGCCGGCAATAAAATCCGCATAACCGCCCAGTTGATCGATGCCACCACCGGTCATCACCTCTGGGCGGAGCGCTATACCGGTATCATGGAGGACGTGTTTGGCTATCAGGATAAAATTACTCGGAAAATAGTTGATGCGCTGGCCATAAAATTGAATGTTAATGAACAGGTTCAACTTGCCCAAAAAGACACGGATAGCATCGCAGCTTATGACCTGTTTCTGAAAGGCTGGGAACATTTCATTCGATTTACGCCGGAAGATTTCTTTAAAGCCATTCCTTTTTTTGAAAAAGCCGTGCAGATCGATACGAAATATGGTCGGGCCTATGCAGCACTTGCAGCATCATATTGGCTCGGCTCAACAGACCCTTTAGGCATGAATCAATTTGGATTGGCGCAAGAAAAGGGAGTTCTTCTTGCACGCGAGTATCTGGAAAAAGCTATGGATAAACCAACTTCGCTTTCTCACTATCTTGCCAGCGCTATAAATTTATTCCGTTATCAATGGCAAGAGGCTCTCGTCGAAGCAGAACGCGCAATCGCTCTGGAGCCCAACAATGCGATTATCAATCTTCAGATGGGCTACGCCTTGATTATGTCCGACAACCCTAAGAAGGGCGTCGATTTCGTCAATAAAGCCTTGCGGCTGGATCCGTATTATCCGGCAAGAGCTTTGTACTTGCAGGGGTTGGCTCAATTTAATTTGGAAGAATTTGAAAAAACCATCACTTTGTGTGAACAAAGTCATAAACTAAATCCTGAAATGTTTGGAACGGCAGAGCTCTTAGTCGCCAGCTACGCAATCACAGGTCGCGATGATGACGCCAGGAGATTAGTAGCTTCGCTAATTCCTAAATATGCAGTCGCATGGCAATTGCAATATTTAATGCGATATTTTCCCTTCAAAAATCCGACGATTTCCGATCATTTAGCTGAGGGTTTCGTAAAATCAGAACTTTCGCCAAGTGCATCATCTGAATACTACACATTATTGGAAGAAAATAGACTGACTGGCAAACAGATCAGAGCATTGGTGTTTGGTCGAAAGATTGTTGGACTCGAAGGATGGTTTGAACGCAGCGAGGATGGACAGGCAAGTTATCGCGGATTTATAACCGGTGCTGATACCGGTCAAAGCTGGGTTGAGAAAGATTTGCTTTGCGACCAATGGCAAGAACGCTACGGCGGCCATAAAATCTGCTATCCCATTTTTCGCAATCAAGGAGGTACCCCCGAGAATAAGGATGAGTTTTTATATATTACTGATTTCAGGATTTTTCAATTTTCAGTATTGGATTAAAACAGGATTACAAGGAGCAAAACGATGGAAAAGGACACCAATCGCCAGGTCATCCTCAAATCCAGACCGACAGATATCCCCAAAGCGGATAACTTCGAGATCGTCAACGCCCCAGTACCGGAGCCGGGTGAAAGTGAAGTCCTGGTGCGCAATATTTACCTTTCGGTTGAGCCGGCCATGCGCGGCTGGGTGAGTTCGGTTGCCAACTATTCGGATCCGGTGCCGCTCGGAGCCGTAATGCGCGCGTTTGCCGTTGGGCGTGTGACGGCTTCCCGCAATTCCGATATTAAACCGGGAGAGTTCGTAACCGGCTTGTTCGGTTGGCAGGATTATGCTGCAATCGAGGCGCAAGTCATTCAAAGGAAGGTCGTCGAAACCGACCTGCCGATTTCGACGTCCCTTGGTGTTCTGGGTTTGAACGGAATAACCGCTTATTTCGGGTTGCTGGAAACCGGGCAGCCCAAAACCGGTGAAACGGTGGTGGTGTCGACGACCGCCGGTGCGGTTGGTTCGTGCGTTGGTCAAATTGCCGGGATAAAAGGCTGCCGTGCCGTGGGTATCACGGGCGGGCCTGAAAAGGTACGGATATGCCTGGAAGAGTTTGCCTTCGATGCGGCCATCGACTATAAAGCCGGGGGACTGGACCGGGCCCTATCCGCGGCATGTCCAAATGGTATCGATGTCTACTATGACAATACGGCCGGAAGCATCAGCGACGAGGTTTTAAAGCATCTCAACGTCGGAGCCCGGATTGTGATATGCGGCACCGCTTCGATCGCCAACTGGGAGCCGATACCAATGGGTCCGCGGGTTGAACGCCATCTCCTGGTCAAACGGGCCCGCATGCAGGGAATTTTGGTTCTCGATTACGCCGAACGCTATAACGAAGCCTTGCGGGATCTCACGCAATGGGTGCGGCAGGGACGGATCCGCTACTGCGAGGACATTCTCGAGGGCATCGAGCAGGCACCCGGCTCGATCGCCGGCCTCTACCGGGGCGAAAATTTCGGCAAACGTCTTATCCGGATCGCAACGGAAGAATAAAGACCTGCACCCCAATTGAGCGAAAAGCGCTCAATTGGGCGTTATTGGTTATTCGTTATTCCGCCGCGGCGGATTCCTAAATAGAACTGGCAGAGTACTTGATTTTGCCCGATCGTTTCAAAGATTTTCAATCGTAGGGTGGGCTCCGCCCACCAAATTCGCATAGCAGGAGTAACAATATTGAAAATTCATCATCTACAGCATGTTCCCTTTGAAGGTTTGGGATCCATGGGATCTTTCTTCCTAAAAAAGGGCTGTCAGCTCAGTTCAACCCATTTTTATCTTGGCCATTCCCTGCCAGCCATTGACGAGATCGATTGGCTCATCGTGATGGGGGGGCCTATGGGCGTTCATGACGATATGCAGTTCCCCTGGCTGAAGGCGGAAAAAGTGTTTATCCGGCAAGCCATCGATTCCGGCAAAATTGTCTTGGGCATCTGTCTGGGCGCCCAACTCATCGCGGATGTGCTGGGTGCGGAAGTATTTCAAAACCAGTGCCGCGAAATTGGCTGGTTTCCGGTTGAGCGCAAACTCGATGCGGCTGATTCCAAATTGGCCGGTGTTTTGCCGGATAGATTCGAAGTATTTCACTGGCACGGGGATTCATTTGAAATACCGCAGGGCGCCCGGCTATTGGCCTCGAGTGAAGCCTGCCGCAACCAGGGATTTGTCGTCGATGGTCGAATCGTGGGCCTGCAGTTCCATCTGGAGACCACCCCCGCCTCGGCGGCGGCCCTGATTCAAAACTGCGGGGCAGAGTTGGATGGATCGCAATTTGTTCAGACTGAAGCTGAAATTTTATCTGATGAAACCCGGTTTTTGAAAATAAACTCGCTTATGGACGGCTTGCTGGCAGAACTTGAAGATCAGAACTCCCATTTATGATTGACTAACCCCTAAATTCTTAGGTATAAACATATGTAAAATTATCGTCGTTTTCGCGCTCCCCTGACCTGATGCGATTCTCCCCTTCCGGAAGTGATTCCGATCTCTCAGCTGATTTCTGCGTTCCCATCATTAATCCCCCCCCCCCCCCCCCCGGCAATCTGCGTTGACGGGGGTAAAGGTTAATCTGTGAAAGGAGGTAGAAATGGCCATCAAGGTTTTTATTAAAAGAAAGTGTCCGAAGGACAAGGAAAGAGACCTATTTCGCTGCATCAAGGAAATCAGACGCAAAGTTCCCCAACAAGTCGGCTACATTTCAGGGGAGTACCTGAAATCCATCGACGAAACCAATGAAATCGCTACAATCAGTTCCTGGTTTTCATTGGAAGACTGGCAGTTCTGGTTTGAAAGTGAGGAAAGAAAGGAGATCCAGGCCAGAATCGATTCGATTCCCGGTGTTAGCACGGAATACGCGATTTACAGGTATATTAAGACCCGCTAATTGCGCTGCACTAAGTTCTAGCAATACCAGATAAGGAAATTTTTTTTTAGCTGGATCATTTCCCTTGTTTGAATATCATTTAATCCTTGACATGTTATAAACATGAAAGTATGTTTTAAACATGTCTAAAATGATTCAAATAAGAAATGTTCCCGACTCCCTGCATCGAAAACTAAAGGCGAGAGCAGCCATGGAAGGAATGACTCTCTCTGACTATTTAATGGCCGAGATTCTGCGTAGCGCAGAGAGGCCTTCAATAAAGGAGCTTCGGGAGAGGCTGAACCAGCGCAAAACGACTCCCACAGCGGTTCCGCCTGCCGATGCAGTGCGGCAAGAGCGGGAACTGCATTGATTGTATTAGACGCGTCGGCAGTGCTTGAAGTGCTTCTCCGAAGCCAAGCCGGATTTGAGATCGAAAAGCGCATTTTTTCACCTCGAGAGATCCTCTTTGCACCCCACCTTCTTGATCTGGAAGTGATCCAAGTCCTTCGACGCTATTGTGCGTCCGGGGAGATCGAATCTGAACGCGGAAAAGAGGCCGTCGAAGATCTTAAGGACTTTCCTATCAACCGATATCAACACAATATTTTCTTAGATCGGGTATGGGAACTCCGCCACAATATGACTGCTTATGACGCGGTATATGTTGCTTTGGCCGAGGCGCTTCCTGCGCCACTCCTTACTCGTGACGCACATCTGGCATCGGCTCCCGGCCATGAGGCTGTGATTGAGCTAATCTAGGCCGGATTCTTAGTATTGACGACTGTGAGAACAAAGTGGTCGTGTTTTCATTCTTCACTATATGTCTGGAATGAAGACGCGACCCCTTTGATTTCAGTAAGAAACTTTGGCTATGATATCAAAGAGGCAGTCAAAGATTAATCTTCGGCTGCCTTCGCTTTCATCAATAATTAGCAATTTAGATGTGACCCTCCTCTTTTCTCCCGGGAGCTATTCGTATTACGAAATCACATCCCCATAGATACTTTGATAAAAAAACACTTAATGCTGCCATCAAAGTTCTGTGAAGGGTATTTTCGATTTCTTGGCAAGAAATCGTTCGGCGGGAATATGTCAAATTTGGGGCGAATTAAGAGCATATCATTAATCTTATCGAGGTTCAGATCAACGATTAATCGCAACCCGGATGATATTTGCTCTTCTGTCATTAGATATCAAAAAATCTCCATTCTCATCCAACAACGACATATTGAGCATTCTCCTAATTGACACATTGTAGTATATGCATTATTTCTAACAATCTATCGTTTTTCTCTCACAGTTATTTAGATTTCTTGAACTTTTAAGTGGAGGGCATAAAAATGAAATGCCCGCAATGCCAGTTTGAAAACCCTGAAGCGATGCAATTTTGCGGTAAATGTGGCGCAAAATTAGAAAATATTTGCCCCCAATGTAATTCTTCAAACCCATCTGATTTTAGGTTTTGCGGTAAATGTGGACATGATCTAACCCAGCCGGCAGATACCCTCGCTGTGGACTATTCCGAACCCCAATCTTACACACCCAAGTTCTTAGCTGATAAAATCTTAACCACTCGCAGTTCTATCGAAGGGGAGCGGAAGCTGGTAACGGTGCTCTTTGCGGATGTGGCCAACTATACATCTATCTCTGAGAAGCTCGACCCGGAGGAAATCCACCAGATCATGAACGGATGTTTCAAGATTCTGATGGATGAGATTCACAAGTATGAGGGCACCATTAACCAGTTTGCCGGCGATGGCGTTATGTCTTTATTTGGTGCTCCTGTGGCTCATGAAGACCATGCCCAGCGGGCCTGCCATTCGGCCTTGTCTATTCAGACGTTTATTGGAAACTATGGCGAAAAGGTGAAGAAGGACTATGGGGTGGACTTCAAGCTACGCATCGGGCTCAACTCCGGCCCGGTGGTCGTGGGTTCCATCGGGGACGATTTGCGCATGGATTATACCGCGGTTGGGGATACGACCAATTTAGCCTCACGGTTGGAGAGTATGGCCAGGCCAGGCACCAGCATGGTATCCGGTCACACCCATAAGCTGGCCAGGGATTTTTTCGAGTTCGAGTCTCTGGGAAAAGTTGAGGTGAAAGGAAAAAAGGAACCTCAGGAGATCTTCGAACTCATCAGCGTGGGTGAAGTGCAAACTCGAATAGGGGCGTCGGTGGCCAAGGGCCTGACCAGGTTTGTTGGCCGCAAAAACACGATGGCCGCTCTCATGGATGCATACGACAAAGCACGCTCGGGATCAGGTCAGGTCGTGGGGGTCGTGGGTGACGCCGGAGTGGGAAAATCCAGGCTTCTTCTCGAATTTAAAAATCGCCTGCCTATGGGTGAATTCGCCTATTTTGAAGGCCGGTGCGTGCATTTCGGCGGCACCATGGCCTATCTGCCCATATTGGATATTTTGCGATCCTACCTGGGGATCAAAGAGGGAGATCAGGAGTTTCTGATCAAAAAGAATATGGAGGAGAAGATCCTTCAGCTTGATGAGAAGCTCCATGGCGCTTTGGCACCCTTTCACGAACTCTTATCTCTCCAGATCGAAGACGACGCCTATCAAAAACTTGAGCCCATGCAAAAAAGGGAGAGGACCTTTGAGGCTATCAGGGATCTGCTCGTTTACGAGAGTCAGAACAGGCCCGTTATCCTTGTAGTTGAGGACCTGCACTGGATTGATAAGACATCGGAGGAGTTTTTGGACTACATGATCGGATGGCTGACCAATGCCAGGATCCTGTTGATCCTCCTGCATCGGCCGGAGTACACTCATTCCTGGGGCAGCAAATCCTATTACAATAGAATCGGCCTGGATCAACTCACCACGAAATCAAGCGCCGAATTGATACGGTCAATCCTCCAAGTTGGTGAAGCCGTACCGGAATTGGAAGCGCTAATTCATGGCCGGGCGGCAGGCAACCCGCTTTTCATGGAAGAGATCACGCATACATTGCTGGAAAATGAATCGATTCGATGCAGGGATGGTAAGTGTTTGTTAATAGAAAATGTGGCAGAGATTCAGGTACCTGATACCATCGAGGGAATCATTGCAGCGCGTATGGATCGATTGGAAGACGACATCAAACGCACGATGCAGGTGGCATCGGTGATCGGCAGGGATTTTGCCTTTCGCATCCTTGAGGCCATCACAGAGATGAGACAGGGGCTTAAATCTTACCTGCTCAACCTTCAGGGGTTGGAATTTATATACGAAAAGAGTCTGTTCCCGGAGTTGGAATACGTCTTTAAACATGCCCTCACCCGAGAGGTGGCATACAACAGCCTGCTTCAACAGAGAAGAAAGGAGATTCATGAAAAAATAGGTCGGGCAATTGAAGCGCTTTACCCGGAAAGATTAGAAGAGTTTTATGAGATACTGGCTTATCATTTCGACCAGGGGCAGGTCTGGGACAAGGCGGTCAATTACCGTGTGAGGGCCGGCTTGAAAGCCCGGCATAACTACAGCATTCAGGCCGCCATAGATAATTTCAAGCGGGCCAAAGAAATTTTGCAGAAGCACGAGCCAGATGTGCCCTGGAGGATACGCTACGATCTTTTTTTCGAGATGGGCAAAACCCTGATGGATATGGGGCAGTTCCCGTACGCCCTACCAGAGTTGAAAGCGGCAGCGGACATCGCCCATCGAGAGGAGACAACCGACTTAATGGTGCAGGCCATGTTTTCCGGAGCCTATGCTGCCTTGTACTGCGAGGAAATCGGTGAAATGAAAACAATTCTGGCAGAACTTGAAACCCTTGTGGCCGATAATATGGAGAGCCTACTGGGGGCCGTAGCCTTACAAGGAGCTGGCTCCTTGGTGTCGGGGGATGATATCCACCTCGCGCTGGCTAAAGAAAAGGAAATGAAAGAATTGATCCGCCGCGCCCCGAATTCCCCGTTTTGCGCTGAAGCAACAAGCACTATTGGCTTTTATCATCGGTGGCGTGGAGACGCTAAGCAATGTTCAGAAATCTATGAGCCATTGCTTCCGATACTTAAAGCATCCGCCACGCCGGTTATTTATATGGAAACGCTTTTCTTCTATGGCCTGGCACTTGGCGAACAAGGGCGCTACCAGGAGGCGATCCGGGTTCTGGAGGAAGGGCGGGATTTTGGATTGAAATCCGGTGAGCGATACAACACCCCCAAACTGACCAATTCGTTGGGATGGGCCTATCATGAGCTCTGCCACTTCGCCAAGGCGATCGAGTACAACCATCTGGCGCTTGATTCTATCCAGGAATTATTGGGACCAGGCACCTCCAATCTTTTCGAAATCGAATCCCAGTCGCGCATCAATTTGGGTGAGAATTATCTCATGACCGGGGATGTGCAAAAAGCCCGAGAGAATTTGAAGTTGGTCTATGATATTATCAATAACCCCGTCTACTATTATGTTAGAACGCGATGGAAGCCGCGTTGCCTGCTGGGATTGGGAGAGCTCTGGCTTCTGACAGGAGATGCGGACAAAGCGGAAACTTTCCTTTCAGAATTGTTCGAACACCAATGGACCGATAAATTCCCTTTCAAGAAATATCAAGTCCGGGCCTGGCGTTTGAGGAGCGATATCTTATCGGCAAGGGGTCGAATGAAGGACGCAGAAATCGAACTTACCCGAGCACTTACCCAGGCCAATCAACTGGGCAATCCGACCCTGCTCTGGAAGACCCACCAGGCCGTGGGCAATCTGCTGCTCAAGCGAGGCAAGAACAAAGATGCCAAAGCGCAATTTCAGATCGCCTTGAAAGTTGTTCAAGATATTGCTGAAGGTTTGACGGACCTGGCATTGGAAGAAGGCTACCTCCAATCGGACCCCATCCAGGAATTGATTTCGCAGGCCCAGGGGGGCCAAAACCAAGCATAGGGGGGAATACATGGTTAAATACAGAACCATTTTACCGCAACTATATGGCGATAAATTTCTCACCGATGGTGGTCTTGAAACATTTCTCATTTTTCACGAAGGGCTTGAGTTGCCTGAATTTGCAGCTTTTGATCTGCTGAAAAACGACGACGGACGTGAGCAGCTTTACAAATACTATTCTACTTATGCCGCCATTGCCAGGGATCACAAAGTGGGATTTATTCTCGAAAGCGTTACATGGCGTGCCAGCTCAGAATGGGGAAAAAAACTTGGCTATTCAAAAGAAGCCTTGGTGGATATGAACCACAAGGCGATTGAACTGCTCCAAGATATACGAACTGAATACGAGAACGAAAAAAGCAAGATGGTAATTAGTGGCAGTATTGGTTCTCAGGGAGATGGTTACAATCCTGCTGACATGATGAGTGAGGAGGAGGCTGAACGCTATCACACTGTACAAATAGAAACCTTAAGTGAAACACAAGCCGATCTTGTATCAGCCCTTACTATGACTAATACGGCTGAAGTGATTGGACTAACGCGAGCAGCCAAATCAGCAGGTATGCCGGTGGTTATTTCCTTTACGGTTGAAACGGACGGAAAGTTGCCATCTGGTCAGACACTTAAACAAGCCATTGAGAAAGTAGATAAAGCCACAAATAATACTCCAGTTTATTATATGGTTAACTGTGCTCATCCTACTCATTTTGAGGGTGCATTGGCTCCGGGGGAATCTTGGGCACAAAGAATTCGCGGGATTAGAGCAAATGCTTCAACCAAGAGTCATGCCGAACTTGACGGGGCCGAGGAACTTGATGACGGCAACCCTGTAGAGCTCGGCCGTCAATGCAAAGAGCTTACAGACAGGCTTCATCATTTAAACGTACTTGGTGGCTGCTGCGGGACAGATCACCGTCACGTCGAAGAAATTTGTAAGGCATGGATTGGCATTTAGAGTTCACGCATTCCATTTCCCTTGGTCATCTCCAACATCTTGTGGTGTCACGTTTCAACCCAAAAGTTACGTTTTACTTTTCAGATATAACGGTGAATAAAAGCGTGTTCGGCTGCACGCTAAACTGCGCTTTCTAAACAACTTGTGCAGAACGCGTTGAATGTTTGCACTAGAGCTTGCCTAAAATCTCCCTGGATATCACGATCTTTTCAACTTCCTTGGTGCCTTCGTAAATTTCCAGCACTTTGGCCGCACGATAAAACCGTTCGATGTCGTAATCGTTAAAATAGCCGTAGCCGCCGTGCAGCTGCAGGGATTCATCCACGACTTCCACGGCCACGTGGCAGGCATAGAGCTTGGCCATGGCGGTGAGCTTGGTGTCGGGCGTGCCCTGATCCAGCAGCCAGGCGGACTTGTAGACCATGGCCCGGGCCGTCTCAACCTTGGTGGCCATCTCGGCGATTTTGAACTGGGTGGCCTGGAAAGCGCCGATGGGCCGGCCGAACTGTTTGCGGCCCTTGACATGCTTGATCGCCATGTCCAGCGCCCCCTGTGCCAGGCCGACGCCGTGGCCGGCGACATAGGCGCGGGAATGATCGAAAAACTTCATCAATTGAATAAACCCGTTGCCTTCGGCGCCCAGCAGATTTTCCTTGGGAACCCGGACATTGTTGAAGTAGACCGCGGAGGTGTCCGAGGCGCGCAGTCCCATTTTGCCGTGCATGGGTTCGGCTTTATAGCCGTCGCGGTCGGTTTCGACGATCAGAATGCTGTGCCGGGCGGTCTTGCGTGGCTCATCGGGATTGGTCAGGCAGTAGGTCAGCATGAAGGTGCCCACCGTGCCGTTGCCGATCATGACCTTGCTGCCGTTGATGACATAGTCGTCGCCGTCCCTGACCGCCGTGGTGGTGGCGGCAGCCGTGTCACTGCCGGCATCCGGCTCGGTAATGGCAAAGCCCATCACGGCATCACCCTCGAACAGGGGCGGCAGCCATTTCTTTTTCTGCGCCTCGGTGCCGAATAAAATCAATTCTTCGGCACCGAAGGTAATGGAACTCAGCTGCTGGCCGATGCCCGGATCGACTTTCCAGAATTCTTCCAACACCATGGCCTGTTCCAGATACCCCAATCCCGGCCCGCCATACTCCTCGGGGATGAAAAGCCCCATGAGATCGAGTTCGCGGGCTTTCTCGACGATTTCCGTGGGGTAGTCCTCATTGATGTCCAGGTCCCGGGCCACCGCGGTAAACTCTCCTTTGGCAAATTCCCGGGCGGCCTTTTGAATGATTTGCTGCTCCTTGCTCAAGTTGAAATTCATCGTGTTGTCCTTTCGATATTTGATTGCATAATCGATGCACAAAGAATCAATAGCCTAATTCGAATTGAATCCCCAAAATGCCTAAACTGCCTAAATTGCCTAAAATGCCTAAAATTATGGTGTCGCTGCGCTCCGTCTTTTATATGAGCAGGCAATGTTTACCTTATGGGAGATCGGAAAAATAAAATTTCGGGCGATTATTTTTTAATAAAATGGATAGGATACCTTAATTTTAGGCACTTTAGTCATTTTTTAACTTTAGGCATTATTACAACTTGTCCGAATTTTCTTTCAATAATCATATTCCACTCATTTCGTAGATGCCCCGCTAGTGCCTATAATGGAATATTGCCATGCCTTTTATTCGATTCCGGCCGCTGTTTGTTTTTGAGCATCTTGAGGGCCTTGATCAACTGGGGCCGGGTTTCCTGCGGTTTGATGACCGAATCCACCAGCATGTTGGAGGCCGCGTGATAGGGGTTGGAGTACTTGTAGTCATACTCCTCGATTTTTTGCTGCCTGAATTCGGCCGGGTCCGCGGCGGCCTTGATATCTTTGCGGAATATCAGGTTGACCGCGGCCGTGGTGTCCAGCACGACCAGCCTGGCGATGGGCCAGGCCAGCATCAGGTCCACGCCCATGCCCACACAACACATCCCCATCACCGCGCCGCCGTATTCCTTGCGCAGGGCCAGGGTGATTTTCGGCACCGTGGCTTCGGAGTAGGCATACAACATTTTGGCGCCGTGCCGGATGATGCCGGCGTGTTCCTGGGTCACACCCGGAAAGTAGCCCGGAACATCCACGAAATTAATCAACGGAATGTTGAAGGCGTCGCAAAACCGGATGAATCGGGCGGCTTTATCGGATGCATTGACATCCAGGCAACCGGCCTTGACCCGGGGTTGATTGGCCACGATGCCGACCGGGTTGCCGTCCAGCCTGGCAAAACCGACAATAATGTTGGTGGCATAGCGGGGCTGTATTTCATAAAAATCCTCCCCGTCAACCACCCGCAGGAGAACCCGGTGCATATCATAGGACTTTTTGAAATCGGCCGGTACGATTTCCTCCAGGGTGTCGTCAACGCGATCGGGATCATCGGTGCTTTCCACAACCGGCGGGGGCTCTACATTATTGGACGGCAAGTAGCTGAGCAGCTTTTTGATGATTTCGATGCACTCCCGGTCGCCTTCGGCCACCAGGTGCGCCTGGCCGGTGATTTCACTGTGGACTTTGGCGCCGCCCAGTTCTTCGAGACTGATGTCTTCCCCGGTAACTTCCCGGATAATGGCCGGCCCGGTGATGACCATGTGGCTTTGCCCTTTGACCATTACAATAAAATCGGTCAGGGCCGGGGAGTAGACCGCAACGCCGGCACTGGATCCCATCATGCCGGTAATTTGGGGTATCAGGCCCGAAGCGGCGGTATTGCGGAAAAACATACCGGCCACGCCCCGGGAAGCAAAAAAACCTTCATGCAGCCGGCCGCCGCCGGAGTCATTCAAAGCAACCAGGGGTGCCTTGACCTTGATGGCTTCATCCATGATACGGCAGATCTTCTGACCGTGAATTGTGCCCACCGAACCGCCGAGCACGGTGACATCCTGGGCATAGGCAAAAACCAGACGGCCCTCGATGTTGCCGTAGCCGGTGACCACCCCGTCGCCGGGGACCTTTTTTTCCTGCATGCCGAAATCAACGGATTGGCTTTCGGCCAGTTTGTTGACTTCGACAAAACTGCCGGCATCGAACAGCAGCGCCAGGCGCTCCCGGGCGGTTAATTTGCCCCTCTGGTGATGACGCTCGACGGCCTTGGAGCCACCGCCCTGTTCGGCGCGGTTTTCGAGAGCATCGAGTCGTTCCTTTGCACTATGGTGAGTTGTATTTTGGGCCATGGCCAATTTCCTTTGCGGCTAAAATCAAAAAACATTACCATAATTATTTTTGGGTCTACCTGTAATATTTGCCCTTTATAGAGACAGAATGGTGAAACGGATATTCCTTCAGGATTGAAATTGGAAACCACCGTTTCTTGTATTTCCGCATTCCGCATTCATTCAAAACTGTATACTGTACACAAAAATCGCTGTCAAACCATAATTAATCCGCTTTGGAAATTCGCATATATAGCTTGTATAAATTTTCGTTGGTAGATGAGAGAGGTGCCGGGTTATGCGTCGGCGGATTAATTATATTAGGCTGCACCTGTTTTTTTTTCGCCTTCCTAATGACCTCGGCGTTCGCACAGAGGCAGGAGGCCTGAAATAGGCAACAAAAATTGTGGCCGGTCTATCGGTTGTCAGAAAAACTGGTCAGTCTTTTTAATCAGATATTGAATACTGCATTTTGGTGTTTTATAGTATGCCAGATTTGAAGCTGTGGCCGATGCCGCGCGGTGGTGGAAGATATTGAAAACCGGTATTCGGCATTAGGCTTTCGGCGCACGGCAAGAAAAATAGCATATAAGGTTTCGGAAACAATTTGCAGATTATCGGTATAGTTTGGATAGCACACGCTGGATGATATTCGGGCACGGCATTCGGATCGAACGACCTACAGTCGTTTTGTTTTTGTATTCTGTATTCTGTCCTCTGTCCTCTGCGTGCCGCGGCGTAGCTCGGAGAGCGAAGACGGGTTTTCTGTCGTCTGACCTCTGTCCTCTGTCATCTGACATCCGACCTAACAAAGGAGACGCGCGTGCCGCGAAAACCGCTGCTGATCGATAAAAAAGATAATGTCGTTACCCTGACATTGAATCGTCCGGCCAAGAGAAATTCGCTGTCCCTCGAACTGATAGGTATATTGTTGAAGACCCTGGAGGATTTGGCGGCCGATGACGGCGTTCGAACTCTCGTCATTCGAGGTTCCGGTGATAAGGCCTTTTGTGCGGGCTTCGATATAGGATCATTGCCTACCAATCACGGCGAGGATGCCGCAGACCAGCTGAAAGCCTTGGGGCAAGTGGAGGCCTTGTTTAAAGCGTTAGTCAATTTTCCGTACCCGGTGGTGGCGATGGTTAATGGTGCGGCCTTCGGTGCCGGATGTGAGCTGGCAATTTGCTGTGATATCCGCCTTGGCGATGAAAAAGCACGGATGGGAATGCCGCCCGCCAAGCTGGGGATTGTCTATCCCTGGACGGGACTGCATCGGTTCATCCAGAGCGTTGGCCTGCAAAGCACCCGAGAATTATTTTTTACCGGCCGCATTTATGAAGGGAAACGGCTCCGTGAACTGGGGTTGCTGGATTATCTGGTGGCCGCCGAAGATGCCGAGTCATTTACCTATCAGATGGCCGAAGGAATTGCGGCCAACGCTCCCTTGGCCCTGAAGGGCACGAAACGGGTCATCAATCTGCTGATGCAGTCCGGCACGCTTGATAAAATCAGCCAGGCCGAAGCTGAGTCCATGGCCAAAACCGCATTTCTCAGCGAGGATCTGCAAGAAGGCCGGTCGGCCTTTTTCCAAAAACGAAGACCGAAGTTCACTGGAAAATGAAATTGATTTTGGATTTTAGATTTCGGGTTTGGAATTTTTTTGTCAGAAAATACAGTAACTATTTTGTTATTTCCGGCTCCGAAGAAATGTCAAGAATGATACCCCAACACTGATTAACAGGAAAAATTGGCCACAAAGGCACCAAGACACAAAGAAAATGTATTCATTGAAATTCAACTTCGTGTTTTGGTGGATGGGCGGTTAAGATTTTTTATTACGATAAACCAACAACTGATAAATAAGGAGGATTAATATGGAGCTGCAATCTTACCGGGCGGAGGAGCTGTTTGAATGGGTGACCCAGGAAGGCCGGGACTTCACGCTGCTGGATGTGCGCAACAACGAGGAGTTCGGGCGGTTTAAGGTTGAAGGGCCTCAATTATCGAAGATGATCAATGTCCCTTACATTGAATTTATCGAAATGGAGGACGAATCGGTGGCAAAGGTCGAGGTTCCCAAGGATGAAAGCATCCGGATCGTCTGTGCCAAAGAAGGTTCCGCCAAATTTGTGGGAGAGATTTTGGTCGACAACGGCTGGACGGATGTCAGGTATCTGGCAGGGGGCATCAAAACCTGGGGCAATATGCTGGCACCCAAACTGATCGCTTCCCAAAATGGCTATAAACTCTACCAGTTTATTCGTCCGGGGAAGGCGTCCTGCAGCTACGGGTTGATTCATGAAGATGAATTGGTGGTCTTTGACCCATCTCGCAACACGGTTTTTTATCAAGGATTTGCGGCTGAAAACGGCTGCAAACTCGTTAAGACATTCGAAACCCACCTGCAAGCGGACTACATTTCCGGCAGCCTGCAGTTATCTTCAGAAACCGGTGCTCAGATAATCGGCCATGAAGATGATTTTCAAGGGGCTGCCTTTGAATTCAAAGCCCTTGACGATGATGAAGTATTCAGCTTCTCCAGCGGGGGGCCGGAAATAAAAGCCATTCACATGCCGGGTCATACGCCCGGCAGCACCTCTTATCTGATCGACCACCAATACCTGGTTACCGGTGACACGATATTTATACTGTCCATCGGCCGCCCGGATCTCGGGGGTAAAGCAGAAGAATGGGCGGGGCTGCTCTACAACACCCTGAAAACGAAAATCGCCGGATTGAGCGATGATCTTGTTATCCTGCCGGGCCATTACATCGAGTGGAGCGAGGCCAATTCAGATCAGATGTTTATCGATATGCTCGGAAGCATCAAACAAAAAAATGCCGACATTTACGGCATCCGGGAAGAAGCCGATTTCGTGAAGTTTATCAAGGACAATATGCGCCAACAGCCCGATGAATACGCCGAGATTCGCAAGGTCAATGCCGGCTTGCTGGATGTGGATGACGAAGACCAGGAAATCATGGATCTGGGCAAAAATGAATGTGCGGCGAGCATGTATGCGGCACAGTAAACGACTCACGGCTTTCGGTATTCGGCATTCGGCATTCGGCGAACGGTATTCGGTCTTCGGGACACGGTATTCGGTCTTCGGCCTTCGGCATTCGGTGCAAGGCGCACGACGCACGGTAGAAGGTAGGGGGTGGATGGTAGAGGGTGGAAGGTGGAGGGTATGGCGAATTCGGAAGTGTGAATGCGGAAGGGGGAGGGCATGGCGGCTGGCGTGACCGCTTGGCAGATGCAGGGTTGCCGGTGTCAGGACTGTGATAGGATCTATCCGGAAGGTATACGGTCGTCGGTATACGGTTTAGGGAATAGAAAGCCCGGGTGCGTGCAGTTTGATTGATACGATTTCTTTATAACGGGTGAAATCTTTATCAGTGGTAAAGATCGGGACATCCAAGCGCTTCGCAACCGCGCATATAAAAAAATCAATCTGAGATCCTTGGGTTCCGTTTTTACGACATTCATTACATAGTTCGGCCGCCGATTCATAATCTGCGTCCAATACGGGCGTGTTTTCGAAGTAAGACAGTTTTTCCTTTAGATTGCTGAACTTTTTAAGATCACTATACCCTGAGAGAATCTCTTGTCGGATCGGACCGATAATTAACGCCCTCTGATCTTTAATGAGTGCGGTTATCTCATCGATTTCTGACTGAAATTTTTTATTGCGAGTTCGCAGGGCATATGACCAGATTGGCGTGTCAATCAGGACTTTCAACGTGATCGTCCTTTCTTATAGTCGTAGTCAGGATCAGGATCCAGCTTACCAAAGAGTTCAAGTATTTCCATTTGCTTACGCCTGTTAATGAACTCTTTTAGCGCCAAATTGACGGTGTCTTTCTTGGTTTTCAAGCCACTTACTTCTAAAGCCTCAAGTAATAATTCTTGGCTTATCGCTAGATTTGTAGGCATCAGGAACTCTCCTTTGGAATTTTTACACACGCTATCACACATTGAGTTGTATGTCAATTGGCCGCATTGTTTTGTAAGTTTTCTAACTCCAAACGGATAAAAATGAGCCCTATGAATCAGACTGATGCGAAAATTAGCGGCAAATGTGATCCCAAATTTTTCTGGGTACGGGAAGTTTTCGAAAACCTATTCGAAGAAGGTAAAGAATTGGGAGCCGGAGTTGCCGTATCCATCGATGGAAAGCTGGTGGTCGATCTGTGGGGCGGTTATGCTGACACCGAGCGCGCCCGCTGCTGGGAAAAAGATACCCTGGTCAATGTCTATTCCACGACCAAAGGGATGACCGCAGCCTGTGTCCACCGGCTGGTCGATCAGGGAAAGCTGGATCCGGATCGTAAAGTCTCCCGGTACTGGCCTGAATTTGGGTGCAACGGCAAGGAAGATATTCGCCTGCGGCATCTGCTGAGCCACCAGGCCGGCCTGCCGGCGATCGATGCGCCCCTGCCGCCGGAAGCCATTTTCGACTGGGGAACCATGACGGGCGCCCTGGCGGAGCAGGCGCCGTTGTGGAAGCCGGGAACCCAACACGGCTATCATGCACGCACCTTCGGCTGGCTGCTGGGTGAGGTCGTGCGGCGAATCAGTGGAAAAAGCCTCGGGGCCTATTTCAAGGATGAAATCGCCGGTCCGCTGGGCCTTGATTTCTATATCGGACTGCCGGATGAACACCACGCACGGGTTGCCGCCATTACAGCGGTTCCACCGCCACCCCCCGGGACGGAGCCCAACTTGGCCAGGGTTATGCAGATCCGGCCCCAATCTTTTACCGCCAGAGCCTTTATGAATCCACCCTCATACCGCATACGCGACGTGGCCAATACCCCCCAGTGGCGGCGGGCGGAACTGCCATCTTCCAATGGGCACGGCACTGCCAACGCCGTTGCCCGGTTTTACGGCGCACTTGCCTGTAAGGGCACCATCGATGGAATCCGGGTGTTAGGCCCGGAGAGTATCGAATGCGCCCGAACCGAGCAGGCACGCGGACCCGATCAGGTCTTGATCGTCGAAACCCGTTTTGGCCATGGATTTATGATGCCCGTTGCGGGGGCCGAAATGGGACCCAATGACAAAGCCTTCGGCCATCCGGGAATGGGTGGCTCGCTCGGCTTTGCCGATCCTGAAGCCGGCGTCGGCTTCGGTTACGTGATGAATCTGGCCGGATCATTTATTCTCATCGACGAGAGACCCATCGCTCTTGTAACTGCGTTATATGATTGCCTTGGATAGAAAAGGCCATAGTTAAATCAGCATAACAGCTGCCCAAGCCCAGGCTTTTGCCGATTAAAAAGTGGCAATCGGCACAGGAAGCGCACCATATTTTTCTGCGATAGATGTGCCATCCCGCGTAGCGGGGATTTCAGACGCAAAAGGTACCCCTTTTTTTTAATACATATGTATCATCCCGTAATAGCCGGGGTGAAGGGAAAGGCGAATTCGGAATGGGGAATGCGGAATTCGATATTACCGATTGCGGTGCGAGAATCCATTCTTTGGATTTTATTTGGAAACTACCAGAAATGTTTCAAACCAGACTCTTGAGATATATCAGCGTTATCTTAATTATAATGAAATACAGTAGGTTATAGATAAATAGCAGAAATATGTAGTTCAGCTTCAGGAGCTGGTGATGAAGATATCACAAGTTTTTTTTTCCTTCAAGACCCCAGATTCGTTGGAGCTACAGCAAACCAATAGATGGTCTGAAAAGCTGTTGTAAATATCGGATAAGACGAAAATTGAGGATTATTTTTGAGTTTTCAATTTAAATTGTTAATCGGGGCGTTCATTCTGAGCATTCTAAATACCGGGCTAGAATGGTTTTATTATTAGATAATTTGCCTTTAATTTTGCAGGAATTATACTGTTTCATTTGATCTATCGATATTCCTATAAGTGTTGTATAATCAGGTACTAATTTGACATTATAAACTTCCTTGTTCTCTGTTGCATATTCCGGTGATATCGACCGGGTAAACCGGAGGAAGTCGTCCGCCTGTTCCGGAGCAAGCCGTCCACTCAAACCGGAGCAAAGCGGCCACTGGTCGGAGCGAAGCGACGCTGGTTTTAATTGT
>Ga0209339_1000062_pt1 | contig 49970 bp, 12 predicted proteins | sample OlaalgELextract3_FD_187376 | JGI IMG/M metagenome (GOLD analysis project Ga0209339, IMG submission 187376) | Olavius algarvensis symbiont microbial communities from Tuscany, Italy - Type A ELBA extract 3 (SPAdes) (version 2) | ecosystem: Host-associated > Annelida > Digestive system >... | reverse complement strand
CCTGAAGCACAGCAGATTGCTGCTTTAACCAATTTTTCAAAGAACATTGACCAAATTTAAAATGTTGGACCTACAATTTTGTAATTTATTCTGATCAATTTTAAGTTTATGCGCAGGCTCTATAACAAGTACATTCTACCAATAAACTGCGCATTAATTCAATCCAGATTGTTACTGATATATCGAACATATAACAGGAAATCTATGTTCTACCAATAAAGTGGTGCTAAAAAGTCGGGAGAAGTTCGATGATAACCATTTTAAATTTGAAAGGAGGTATAAAGTGAAAATTTCAAAATTCGTAATGTTCTTTTTAACTGTATTACTTGGTTTTGCCGTTGCGGGAAGCGTGAATGCCATACCAATACCGACGTTAGATCTAGATTTTCGTGTTGCAAATGTTGATAGTTGGGGCGCCGGTACTACCGACTATACAGACAGCAGCGGCCTAAGAATTATAGCGGGTCAATCTGGAGGAGGATCGACCCCTACTGTCGATCCTGTTATTACCCATACGCCAGATTTTGGATTGGGGGTGGGTCCGGCGAACGATCCGGGTATTGATCCAAAATTGGAAGATCGGGAATCATTATTGTTTTTCCGCCTAGAATTTTTACCTTTTGATCCTACAGAAATATGGCTTTCCGATGTCAAGGATACGGAATTCGAGGTACAGGTAAGATATGTAGATTCAACTGCAGCATCAGGCTTTGAGCTGTTTCAAGGTGATGCTGATCAAGAAACCTTTTTCGTCAATTTGTTAGATCCCCTATTTGATCGTAAGGGCGGAACTGAAGAAGTGCGCAGTGTCAATGTTCGGGCGCGGCCTAATGAAACAGAAGATCTTTATGTGGCGGGCCTCAGGGGTGCCGTGCCCGAGCCGTCTACCATGCTGCTGCTGGGTTTAGGTTTGATCGGCCTGACAGGATTTGGACGTAAAAAGTTGTTAAAGAAATAGCAGAATCGATTTTATTTATTATGGGACACAGATCTTCACCTTTAGATCTGTGTTGATCGGTGTAGATCTGTGTCCAAGTAATATTTAATTGACAATATTTTTCATTCAATCAGGGTAATATCGTCAACTCTACCGCTTCCACGCACGAGAAAGGTATTGACTTCCAGAATTGTGAGATCGGGCTGGGCTTCAGCAAGATCCTCGATTAGGTCGCGCGTGAATGTGTGCCACTGCCCGTCTTTTGCATCGCTTCCAAGACCAAAGTGAATATTTACTTCGGAATCAAAATTATCGGTGTCGTTCGCTCTATACTGGAGGGAGCGACGACCATCGTTGGTTGCGACTTCTATGCAAACTACAAATTGATTCGAACTCTGTATGCTCCATTCAATCACAAATTGATGGGAATTCATCCATGGAGTCTGATCCTCGTTTCTGCTGAGTCGAAAACCGTTCTGCGTTCCGGTTCCGGCGAACTGAATTACGTGACTCCTTCGTACTTCATCGTACACATTGGCGATCTCTGCACCGGTTGGATCGTCGTCATAGATATCCCAGCCGGTTGTGCTGCCGTCTTCCGCATCTTCGTAGATAGTCGGTTCGTTTGGACCTGGTGGAATGGATGCGCAATCCAATGGATCGGAACCGGCGCTGATTTCATCGCCGTCGGAATACCCGTCATTGTCGGTATCAGGATGAAAAGGATCGGTGGCAGTTATCATGGTTTCCTGCTGCAGCACCAAACCGTCATTATCGGTGTCGGATCTGTCATGTAATTTGATGTCGTCAATTTTGCCGCTGCCGCGGATAAGGAAAGCGTTGACCTCCAAAATTATTGCATCCGGTTGTGCTCTGTTTAAGTCAACCTGAAGATCGCGAACAAAAGAGTGCCATTGTCCATTGATAGCATCAACTCCCAGACCATATCTGACATAGGTATCGGTTCCATAAATGTGGTTATCGACCGGCCGGTAGTGGAGGAAACGTCGGCCCGCTGTAGTTTGCAAATCGATGTAGACGACAAAATCCTCAGCAAACTGCATGCTCCATTCCATCACAAACTGGAACGAATTGCGCCAGGTTGTCAAATCTTCGTTTCTCAGGCGAAAACTGTTATCGGTGCCTGTGCTGGTCACCTGAATCACCCGACTTTGGCGGACGTCGTCGTAGATATTAGTGATTTGAGCGCCTGCCGGATCAGTGTCAGTAATATCCCAGCCATCTGTGGTTCCATTCTCAGCGTCTTCATAAACGGTTGTGCTGTCGGGATCTGCTGGTATTGACGTAAAGTCCAAGGGATTGGATCCCGTGGCGATTTCCTCAGCATCTGAAAAGCCATCCCCATCGGTATCCGGATGCAGCGGGTCTGTGTCGTAAAGCTCGATTTCATCGACATCCGCAATTCCGTCATTGTCATCATCGAAGTCTGTATTGTCTCCGGTTCCATCGCCATCTGTGTCCAGCCATTCCTGTGGATCATCCGGCAAAGCGTCACAAGCATCACCGACGCCGTCATCATCTGCATCGGCCTGATTCGGGTTGGAGAAATCGGGACAGTTGTCGATCTTGGCGTCAATCCCATCATTGTCATAGTCTATGATCGGGTAGCCGGCGATATGAACCTGGCAGGTATCCTCGGACTTAAGTCCGCCTTCGTCAACAACAGTCAACACAAAGGTCAACGTATCGCCGTTCGGTCCGCAATCTGGAGCGGCGAAAATGGTTTCGGCAGATGTGGCGGTTGCAAGGGATACGGTCGTACCCTGGATTTGTTGCCAGGTGTAAGTCTCGATATTGTTATCGGCGTCCCGGGAATTGGTGCCATCCAATCGGACGACCGCGCCGTGATCAACGGTCTGATCCGGTCCTGCATCCGATGCCGGCGGCTGATTGTTGCGAGAAAAGATGGCTTCGATCGTGTGGGCTTTGCTTATATTGGTAAATGCAACCGTCGAGACGGCGCCGGCGGATTGACCGTCGACCAGCACGTTCTGAATGTGATGACCGGAGTCGGGTGTGATCGTGTAGATGATGTCGCTGCCATAATTGACGGTCGTAGTCCCTGGAGGTGAAATGACGCCTGCGCCTTGCACCGAAGCGCTCATCTCAAAGGCGTTGATTGCAAAAGATGCGGATATAGTGTGATTGCTCGAAACATTGCTAAATGTATAAGAAGGCGCTGCATCCAATGCGCTGCCATCCACAATCATCTCGGTAGCATGACAGTTCGCATCCGGTGCAATACTAAATGTCATGTCTGCCCCGCTGGAGACTTCAATGATTCCAGCAGGCGATATGTTCCCGCATCCCGATATTGAGGCATCGATCTGATATAATTCTTCTCCTGAATCGGGGTTTGAACTTCGTAATTTAATATCATCGACTCTTCCGCTGCCTCGAACAAAAAAACCGTTTACTTCAAGAAGGGTTACGTCGGGCTGCGCGGCAGCCAGATCCGCCTTGAGATCACGAACAATTGTCAGCCATTGTCCATCGTCTGCATCGCGACCCAGTCCGAAGCGTACGATATTATCGAAGCCCAGGGCATTGTTGGTAACTGGTGTATAATTAAGTAAACGCCTGCCTGCTGTAGTATCGAGATCCACCAGGATGACGAATGATTCTGAAAACTGCATGCTCCATTCAACCACAAACTGGGTCGAATTTCGCCAACGTGTCAAATCTTCAGATCGCAGGCGAAAAATGTTGTCTATGCCTGTTCCTGTCAATTGAATCACCCGAGTTTGGCGGACGTCGTCGTAAAGATTGGTGATCTGAGCGCCTGGCGGATCAGCGCGGCTAATATCCCAGCCATCTGTAGTACCATCCTCGGCATCTTCATAAACGGTTACGCTGTCCGGCTCCACGGGTAGCGAGGTAGAGTTTAAGGGGTTGGATCCTGCGGCGATTTCTTCCCCATCTGAAAAACCATCGCCATCGGTATCCGGATGCAGCGGGTCTGTTTCGTAAAGCTCGATTTCATCAACATCCGCAATTCCGTCATTGTCATCATCGGAGTCTGAATTATTGCCGGTTCCATCGCCATCTGTGTCCAGCCATTCCTTCGGATCATCAGGCAGAGCGTCGCAAGCATCACCGACATCGTCATGATCGGCATCGGCCTGATTCGAGTTGGAGACATCGGGACAGTTGTCAATCTTAGCGTCAATCCCATCATTGTCATGATCTATGATCGGGTAGCCGGCGATATGAACCTGACAGGTATCCTCGGACTTAAGTCCTGTCTTGTCAACAACAGTCAAGACAAAGGTCAACGTACCGCCGCTCGCTCCGCAATCAGGCGCAACGAAAATTGTTTCGGCGGATTCGGGGGTTGCAAGGGATACGGTTGCACCCTGGGTTTGCTTCCATGTGTAAGTCTCGATATTGTTTTCCGGGTCCCGGGATTCGGTACCCATCAATCGGACGACAGTGCCATAATCCACAGTCTGATCCGGGCCTGCCTCCGCTACTGGACGCTGGTTGCCGCGAGAAAAGATGGCCTCAATCGTGTGATCTTGGCTTATATTGGTAAATGAATACGTCGTGACGGCACCGACCGATTCTCCATCCACTAAAACATCCTGCACCTGATAGTTGTCGTCTTCACGGTTTGTAATAAGAATCCGGTCAATTTTAGTTCCTGACTCCCGCTGCTTAACCGTCAGCGTATGTTGTCCTTTCTCCAAATTGAATACCAACGGTTCTTGGTCGCTTCCATTGGACACCTGATCCCAGATCCAAATATCCGAAACCTGGGTATGCCATTCGATATACTCAGCGCCATCCATGGAAATATAAAAGGAGTCACTTGCAGTATCTCTAGCAATGATCCGGCCCCAAATCAAATACTGCCCTGACACTGGGACTTCAAATGTATACTCGGCGTAGCCACCACCTTGGGCGGGATCATAAATATTTCGATTGCCTTCTGGAACATAGATATATTGACCGGATGAAGTGTCGGCATCTTCGGCGACCTCCATCGGCGGATTCAAAGACCCGATTTCAGCCTCAAGCCAGATTGTTCCCGGCAGAGATGCGCTATCTTCACCGTACCCTTCCGGAACATATTGCGAACTTATCGTAAACTTCTGACTTGATCCATGGCTAACTGTTACGTTGCCGGAGGGTACGATGCTTCCCTGTGAACCCGCCGATGCTGCGATAATGTGGGTCAGTTCAGCGATTGTAACTGAATGACATTTTGACCAACCGGAAAGCGCCCCAAAGCTATCCCGGGCCCGCGCTTTGATACAAAAAGTTCCGGCAGACGCCCATGAATGACTGCGTGAAGCCGCGCCCCAGCTGGACGTTGTCCCATCACCCCAGTCAAAGTTGTATTCCAGTGGATCACCGTCCGGGTCTGATGCGCTCGTATTGAAAGTGTAGCTGGAATCAGTATATCCGCTGGAAGGGCTGTTGGGAGTATCAGGATTTGTCGGATTATTATTTAGACTGCCGATGGTACAAGGCAGCTCTTCTGAATAGTCACTTTCATTGCCGGCATCGTTATAAGCAGTAACCGCAAAATAGTAAGTTACCCTATCTTGAAGATCAGCAATGGAATATTGGGTTTGATTGCCGATATCAAAACTATTCGTATAACTCCCACTGGCAGTTCCATAATAAAGGATGTAACCTTTCAGATCGGGATCTTGGTTTGCATCCCAGGTCAAAGTTACAGTTCCGGCGCAAGCCGGAGAGGGCGTAAGCCACAAGACGAAAAGGGAAAGGAGAAAAAAGAGTAAAAAGCGTGCTGCCATCGAGGAGCACTTTACTGGAGGAACTCTGCCTGCGGCTGATTGATGAGCATTTCGCTTGAGGCGAATAAAGGAGAAAGAAGAAAGCCCACCTACCCACCTTCCACAGGCCGACCATAGTGAATTTGAGGTCGACCGGTCTTCCCGTTCGATTTGACGGGGCTTCTCAACTTCTGCTCGCCCTCCGCAGCCTTCATGGCGACGGGGGGGCCAATGTCCTTTGTCTTTTGCTTGCCCTGTATAGCCTCTACGACAATAAGGTGTTCTGGGGCTTCTTATTTTTAGCTTAACTGCAAATGATGGTAACACGGTTACAGTACCTCCATTGACTAGGTATTTTTTTAAGCAAGATCAAGCCAACGGGGATACTGCCCATCGCCCGGCAGCCCTGCTGTCCGCCATTCTTCCGATGTCAACGGAACAAGGGTGGATTAGTGGCTTTGCGTCCCACCCTTTCGAGTGGTTTGCCTTTATCGAGCTTAATAGTTCTCACCACAGAGTTCTGTGGCAAATCAATGACTAGCAATAAGAATGCCAGGCGTATTGTCTGATAAATTATATAGGTAAAATCTTAGTGGGGAATGAATGTAGGAAATTGAAATTAGTAAGTAAAATTTTCTTAAGATATTTTTAAAAAATGAGAATTGGTAAAATCGACGGAATTAAAGTGATAACTATTCTTAAATATGTATACAATTTTGAACATTCCATTGCCAATAAGCATACGAAATCAGCGATGCTTATCAAAAAATGAAAGAAATGTGCACAATAGTACAAATTAAGCTTGAGCTAAACAAATTTATTCTTTATATAAATTTGAAGGCTTGCGATATTTGCCGGATTGAGGATGTTAGTTGAGTATTTTACGCGAATCTCATGTCAAAAATTGAGTAGGTTTTTTGGAAAATTGCGTCAAAAATACCGATAGATTTTTAGAAAATAATTGGTCGACACCGCTTAAGGGAAAGATGAGGGATCACATCTCAAATGTTAAATTTTCTATCTGAAAATTCGAAGGACAGGGACCTTGAAATGCGAATTTCAACCTTCAGCATGTAGGGCTCCCGTCCCGAAGGGAATGCGGAAAAAGGAAACTAGATGCTTGGGGCGCTGCTGCACCGGCTTATAGCTCAAGGCCCGTAGCTCATAGCTGCTAGTTAAAAAATGAAAGGTGGGATGCCCGGCCTGTTCGGACAGGATGACCGGTCCAATCACAAGTTTCTGGTGGTCGACCCTTGAAAAGTTAGGAATGTGAGAAAAGGACAAAGGAAAAAGGTGAAAGAATTGAACTGAAAGTGTGGGGGTTGGATGTTGGGGAGGCGAGTAAGTGTGATAGCAAATGCAAAGGGGTCTGCTCTTGACCCTTATTGATTTTTTGCAAAAGTCAAAAGCAGACCTGATATACATATAAAGAGCATCACGGTAAACGAATGAGTTATTCTCTGCGATGTGCCGCCAGGAAATAAGTATAGTTCGTCAAGCGCGAGGTTTTCCTTCGAAACGCTGGCGCTAAATCTCACTACAGCCTGACGGGCTTGAGAAAGGACACCTCCCTATCCATAGCAAAATGTGCTATGGAACCAGTTATCATTAACCTATTGGATTTAGGAGGTGTCCCATGGATACATACGCTGGAATTGATTTACATTCAAGTAATAGTTTTGTCGGAGTAATCAACGATGAAGACCAAAGACTTTATGGCAAACGGCATTCGAATCGGTTGGATGATATTTTGAGAGCCTTAGATCCGTTTCAAGATACCCTTAAAGCCGTTGTGGTGGAATCAACGTTCAATTGGTATTGGTTGGTCGATGGGCTGCAGGAACATGGCTACCAGGTACATTTGGCCAATCCCTCAGCGATCCAGCAATACGAGGGGCTGAAACATACTGATGACAAGTGGGATTCGTTTTGGCTGGCGCACATGCAGCGGCTGGGCATATTGCCTGAGGGATACATTTACCCGAAAGAGCATCGAGCGGTCAGAGATCTTCTGCGGCGCAGGCTTTTATTTGTTAAACATCGGACGTCTCATATTTTGAGTTTTCAAAGTATGATCAGCCGAAATCTTGGCTTTAAGATGTCCAGCAATGAGATCAAAAGGCTGAAGCCAGAAGATATCGGCGACATGTTTGAATGCCCTAATTTAGTGTTTATGGCGAATAACAGTCTGGCGGCCATTAACTTTTTAAAGAAGATAATATTAGACATTGAAAAGAAAGTAAAGTCTCAGGTCAAGATGCGCAAAGAGTTTTTGATGTTACTTACGATTCCGGGAATTGGCAATATTTTGGGTCTGACCATCAGCCTGGAAGTCGGGGATATCGGACGGTTTCCTGCAGCTGGTGATTATTCTTCTTATGGTCGCTGTGTGGAAAGTAAAAGACTTTCCAACGGTAAGAAAAAAGGGGAAAATAACAAAAAGAATGGCAACAGATATCTGGCCTGGGCTTATGTGGAGGCGGCCCAGTTTTGCAGAAGATATTGTGCTAAGGCGCAAAGCTTTTATCAGAGCAAAGAAGCAAAAAAGAACAGTATCGTTGCGACCAAGGCACTGAGCAATAAGCTTTCCAAGGCTTCCTATTACATCATGCGCGATCAGGTGGCTTTTGAGGAAGAGAAGTTATTCGGTTAATCAGTTTGGCTGCGGCAGTGAACCAGAATAGGGGTTGGTTTTAAACCACCAGACTTGATTGGCATCTGCCGCAGCCAACTTATCAGTAATGCTCGTTTCGTTGCCGGTGACAAAGCAGTTAAAAGAAAAAATATCCCAGTAACCAAAAGGTAGGTGTCTGATGCGATAAGAATTTAGGTGCAGCAGTAAATCCGCGGATTGGTCTTTAACCACCAGATTTGATTGGCACCTGCTGCGCCCATTAATAACCAGCCAGTGATCGTTTTTGATCTTGATTCGCCTATGCCGTGAGTCACCAAGGGGTTGGCTAATAACCACAAGATTTGTAACCCATCCAATTGAACACGGCATGGCACCGATGATCTTCTGGGGTCCAAAAGGACCAGGGGCTGTGTTTTGATGCCATTGGCTTAAAGCACAATCGCCTTGAACCCGATGGGTGACTGATGCGGATCCGTCTAATGTGGACCGTGAACCTACAAAACGAAGTAACGGGCGCGGAACGGGTGAATAAGCGAGGCTGGGCTGAGGACGGTATAAGGTCGATGGATTCCTAAAAAGCCTGGAATTTAGCGTTGAATCAAGTGTAGCACAGATCATTTCCGGCGCTCAATAATCAACTGATGAGCCTGGGCTTTTTACGAATCCATCGATGTCAATCAAAAAGTGGATTTTTTTGATCGAGGGGGTGTTTTTTCTCTTGACAAGCCCTTTAATGGGTGACCTCTTTGCTTTGGTCGGAGCAGAGCGGACCTCTCAATGCTGGAACGCGGCATTAATTCAGGCCCATACCGATTACCAATCCGATCGCAATCCCCAGTCCAATAAAAATCGAACCCACCACGATGCCCACCGCCACATTGCTCTGGGCCAGTTGTTCGGAGGTGTTGAAATGGGTGATCTTATCAAACAGTCTGTAGCCGATCAGCATGAATCCGATGGTCAACAGGGCACCGATGACGGCGTAGCTAAAATTGAGCAAAATAATTTGAATCTCCATTATTTGAGTACTCCTTTGACGTGTTCGATCTTTTCGACATAGGAAATCGTCTCGCGGCTGTGTTTGCCGGTGATTTCCGGCAGTGCCGATTCAATGGACTCCCACAGGTTAGGGTTTAATCTGAGTTTTTCGGCCGCCTTTTGTGCTTTGAGGATATTTCCTTTGCCGGCATTATATGAACCAAACATAAAATTGATGCGGTCCTGTCTGGGACGTTCGGCTTTCCATAGGTTCCACAGCGTGCGATCATAGTAAATCCCGGCCGCTATGTTCCAGCGCGGCTGCAACTGGTGGCCTTTGATGGCGGGATTTTTGGCCTGAATTTCTTCAAATGTCCGGGGCATCACCTGCATCACTCCCACCGCGCCGACGCCCGATTTGGCCGCTTCGTCGAGCCCTGATTCGGCAACGGCCTGAGCTTTGAATAAGTGCCAGTCGAAACCGGGCCCGAAAAATCGTTTTGAATACTTGGAAAAGTAGCGGTCGAACTTTTTGACACGGCTATATTTGGCATAGGGATCTGCCTGGCAGGGTGCCGCCATTATCATGATGAGCAAAAGAACGGGTAACCAACGCATAGCACTGTTTCCTAAACTGATCGGTTCCAGGTTCAGGGTTCAAGGTTCAAAGGTTATAAAATGCTGATTTCCAGAACTTTTCAATCAACAGTTTGGAATGGCCACTTTCACCCATTGGGTGAAACGGTTTTGTGAACATGCTGTTGATAATACCCTATTAAAATAAAATGGTTGGCGGTTTTTAGCCCTGAACGTTGAACCCTGAACCGCACAACCTGGGTGTTTCCTGGTTCCAATCGTTTGAATATACGCGATATGTTATCATATTTGAAAATTTTTGCATACCGTATTGGGCACATTCGCGTTGGGTCTCGGCCAGAGCAAAGGGTTCCGTGACCCCTTTCGTCCTCTATCATGGCATCCTGATTAAGATATCTAAGGCCAAAGTCTAGGTTCAACGCCTTTCACGGATAGCCTTTTCCAGCTCGTCCCAGGCTGTCAGCGCCTGCGTATCAGGTACGATCGCAAGGCCGGATTTGCTGTCCGGTGAAACCGCGTCCCGCGTAACTTTCACATCCAAAAGCGCCGGCGCGTGGGTGAAAGCTTGCACCAGCGCATCCGGCAAATCGTCCGGGTGTTCGATCCTTTCGCCGCGAATGCCCAAAGATCGGGCCAGCTGGGCATAGTCACAGCTTTCCAGTTCGGTGCCGACGATTCGCCTGCCATAATTGAACTTCTGGTCATTGCGTTCGATGTTCCAGGCGCCGTTGTTGGCCACGATGAATACGACCCGGGCGCCCTGGCGGCGGCAGGTATCCAATTCAATCGCATTAAATCCAAACGAACCGTCACCGGACAATACGGTCACCTGGCGATCCGGCAATGCCAGCGCTGCGGCGATCCCAAAGGGAACCCCCACGCCAAGGCAACCAAAGGGTCCGCAATCCAAATACGATGTTCCGGTGAGGGCGATGCGAGTGAAGCTCAGGAAATCGCCGCCATCGGCAACCACCACCGCATCCCGTTGTAGCGCTGCACGCACGCAGTCCAGCAGGCGAAAGGGGTGCATGGCACCGTCTTTGCCCGGGGGCATTTGACTCATCTTTTCTGCCAGAGTTTGCCTGCTTTTGCGGTCGGCAGCTTGCATGTCCGCAAGCCATTGGCGATCGAGCTCGGTGGCAGTGTCTTTCAGTTCATCGGCAAGCGCATCCAGAACTGCGGCCGGCGATCCGAAAAGCTCCACTTCCGGACGCCGGTTGCCGCTCAATTCGCTCGGCGTGGTTCCGGCCCGCATGAATCGAGCTTCACCAAAGACGGCCCTTGAACCATAGGCCAGTTGAAAATCCAGCGACCGGCCCAGCGTGAATACCAGATCGGCCTCTCGCATGGCACGCCCCCGCATGGCCGGCAGGAACAGGGGATGGTCTTCGGGAACCAGTCCGCGGCTCTCGGGCGTATCGAGATAAGCACATCCTGAAACATCCAGGAATTTTTTAAGAGACGTTGCGGCCCCCCGCGCACCCCTTCCACTGATCACCAGGGGTCTTCTGGATTGGGTCAGCAATCGTGCAGCGCTCTCGATTTTTTCGATGGCAGGGGAAATGTTGACTTCTTCGCGGGGGCGGAAGTGGTTCGGGTCTATAATTGAATCCGGAATACGAGTACGCAAAACATTTGTCGGGAAATCAATGTAGGCCGGCCCGGGCTCACCGCCGTGTCCTTGGGCGCAGGCAACGGCTTCGTCCAATTCACGCAATGTGTGTTCAGCCCGGCCAATGGTTCGCGCGTAACGGGCAATTGAACGCACAATGTCCACCTGTGGAATAGACTGAAGCGCGCCCATATTTTGCTGGGGCAGCGGGGGGATCCCCGAGATAACGAGCAGCGGGACGCGGGATGCGAAGGCATTGGCGATTCCGGTGACGGCATTGGTCATTCCCGGGCCTGCCGTAACAACGGCGACGCCGAGCCGTCCGGTCAGGTCGCTGTGGGCGTGCGCCATGTGGACGGCGGCCCTTTCGTCACGCACGTCGATAATCCGGATGCCGAGTCGATACATATCGTCCCAGATGGGCATAATATGCCCACCGCACAAACTGAAAACGCGATCGACGTTGCGTTCTCTCAAAAAGCGAGCGATTAGATTGGAAACCAGTTCCATGTTATTATCCTAACCCATAAATTCAGACCTCGAATTTTAGTTTTAAAAAATGGCCCCAGCGGGGCAGTGATCGAATGGATCCCTAAAGGGCAAATGCCTAAATTGACTAAGGTGAGTAAAAAGGTCTAAAGCTAATGAATTCTGCCTGTCGTGAGCTTTTTTGTCGAACGGTCTGTTTAAAAAAAGATAGGATTCCTCAATTTTAGATCATTTTAGTCATTTTAAATTTTAGATCATTTTTCACCTTTAAAATACAATGACTCATTTGACATCGACAACAAATTGTCGATATGCTGCCGCTAAGCGCCTAAGGGTCGCTCCTATTCATCATCTTGGATACGGCAGTGGTAGACACCCCCATGCGCCGGGCTACTTCGGCCAATGATATCCCGTGGTCTTTCACCAATTCAACCGCTATCAGTGAGCGGACCCCGGAAACTTCCCTGCGACGGCTGCCCGACCTTAGTTCCTTGATTGACACCTTGGCTCTTTTGCATCGTTGGCGGATGATCTCATCGATTTTTTTATCCTGTTCTTTTACCGGCAATTGATATTTTACTTTACCCCTGGCTTCTTTAATAATCCGCTCCACAAATTCACCGCCGCCTAAAATCCGGTCGTCGCTCAATTCCCGGTCACCGGACCGGCGCAGGGCTTTAACTGCCGACCAGCCGCCCTGCGAACGGATTAAGCCGCCGCCCACCAGTTCAGGCCGGCGCCCCCGGTCGACTCCTTTTTTAACATAGTTGCGATAGTCATTTATTGCTTTGTTTTCTGTTTTACCAAACCATTTCAATACATAGTCCCGATCCTGCCAGTCATAATTTACCTGCCCCATCAACACACCGTGACCGCACCAGCGGTAGCGGTCTAATTTTAACAGGTTTTTTACCAGCTTAGCCCGCAAGGGATTCAAATGAATATAGCGTACCAGTTCGGTAAAATAGGCATCTTCGTCGCAGACGATGGACTTATAGCGGTTTTGAAATAAATGCCCCCAGCGCCGGTGTCGGCGGTTATAGGAGACTGCATATCCGGTCAACAACCGGCGCATAAAGCCGGACAGACCGAATTCCGAGCTGCGCAAAAGAATGTGGGCATGGTTGGTCATCAGCGCCCAGGCATAGATCGCGGTGTTAGTGCCGGTTGCCAGCTCTCCCAAGCGTTTGACAAAATTTTTGCGGTCAGCAACATCGTTGACAATCCGTTGCTTTTCGATCCCCCGTATCATGACATGATGCAAAGTCCCCGGGGCATCCAATCGGGCTCGTCGCGGCATTTATTTACTCCCTTTCAAAAGCATTTAGCGAATCTATAACAAATTTGGTTTGATTAGTCAACAACGTCCCCAATGGTCCGTCAAAGATTTATCCCCAACTGCCATTGCTTCCATCAATATTTACTTTTTAATCTTTGCCCTTGTTCTCTTCAGCTTCCTGTTCTCTTTTAACCATTTTTTCCAAGTCTCTATATCATAACCAAAATCAGCCCCTGTAGCTTTTTTAAGTTCCTCGTAAGCTTGTTCTTTTGTCATGTAATATAAAGAATCAGGTGGAAAAGTCTCCTCTAAATTCATAAGAAACATATCTATAGGCAAGGCTCTCATGGCACATACTTCTCCCAATCTTTTATATATCTTGATGACCAACTTTTTTGCTGAGGTGTCAACTCACCAAAATATCTTCTGACTGTATTTAATGCCCTCGATTCGACTAGCACTTCTATTCTAGCTCTGTTAGCAATTGATGCCCCATACATTTGCATATATTTTTGATACCCTAGTTTTCTAGCATGTCTAGCATGAGATAATTCATGGACAGCATCAATCAACTGTCCTGCACTTGTTTTTCTTAAAGTTGATTTATTAAGTGCAATAACTCTTCGACCGTTGATGACGGTAAAGAACGGTGCATTCCCGGTTGTGAAAACGACGTCATCAATGTAATTTGATAATTTTATGCCAACAGCTTGAGCTGCTTCGTCAATAATAGCTTTTGCTCGATGCTGCTGTCTGCCTGTGAAAAGTAATCTTTGCTGGCCGTAGTTAAAACTCTTAACTGTTGCTTGAAACTTGTGAGAGGAAAGCTTTTTGCGTGTGTAGCCGAATGAGCTTAACTGTCCCGCCTTGGTCTCAAGGATTTCGCGGCCCGTTGAATGCAGGCCACGCTTAAGTTCACCACTAATCTTTGGAACGATCCGGGTGAACTGTTCCGCACTCTTTTTTATTACTTGCTTGGTACCTGCCACCGAGGCAGTTTTGATTATGTTCTTTGAGGTGCTGAAAACCGTTTGAGTCAGCTGCCTACCTGTATTGCTTATTTTAGCGCCAGTGCCTGAACCGCCGCCGAGTGCAAAACCGCCAACAAACTCTGTTACATCGCCAATTGCCGAAAAATCACCTTCTGCCGCTTTTTCAATTGTCGCTACTCCTTTTTTGGCTATATCCGCGACACCGCCATGTTTCAGGTAGGTAACAATCCCTGCAACAGTCTGATGAGTCCCCCTGATTTCTCTGGCATGTTCGTAAGCCCAATCATCATCACCAACAATACCGGTAATTACAGGTTCAAAAGCTATGGAACCCCAATTGGCAGCATAATTAACACCCCGCAAAAAACCTTCTCCAGCAGAAACAGCTGCTCGGGTAACCCCCGAAGTTACTTGTCCAAATAGGCCTAAAGCTGCGTCTATACCCCCATAAGACAGATCTCCAAAATCGCGATCACGTAGCCATTCGTTGAAGTCGCTTAAAGCGTCTGCACCATTTTTGAGAATGGTAACATTGCCATTCGGATCAAAATATACCGTCGGGTTGGAATAAGCATACAAATATCGATGCAGCGAAGGAGGCGTATTAGGTTCACCTAGGTAGGAATCTTGAGTAATGAACCTGGCAGTGTCCGGATCATAGTACCGGGCGCCAAAGTAGATCAGCCCCGTGTTAATATCATGCTCTTGGGAAGTGAATATCTGCCGGTTGACGCTGTCGCCGGACTGGCTTCGGACGTGACCCCAAGGATCGAGTCTATAGGTGACCTGGACGGTGCCGGTATCAGTGGTCAGGTTGACCGTGCTGCCCAAGGCATCGTGGTGGTAGTACTGAGTGTCGCCTGCGTTATCCAGCCGCAGCAGGCGATCGGCATAACGATAATGCGCCAGCAGACTGTCATCGACGGCGTTGTGCTCTTCTAAGACCGCATTGGCATCGTAGAAATAGTCCACATCACCGCGTTCGCTGAATCGGTGACGTACTCTGAGGCCGGCGGCGTTGTAATCATATTGGCCCAACAGCACTTCGCTGCCCGGCGGGCCGCGAATTAACTGCACCAGCTGATTGCGCGAATCATAGCTGAAGGTAATGTCCTTGTTTGTCAAAGAGCTGTCGGATTTTAATACCGTATTTCCATTTTTATCATAGACATAGTCAATGGTAAAGGCGTTTTGGGAATCTGTGTTGTCTTCAATTTGAGTCAACCAGTTGGTTTGGTCATAAAAATAGGTGCGCGATTTTATTTGGTTGTTGTTTTCAGTGACTTTTTCGGTTTTGCGGTTGTAGCCTTGATAGGTGTATTCGGTTGCCGAAATTAATGTGCCGTCATCGACTTGAAAATCGGTGAGGCGATCCAGCGCATCATAGGTGTAGGATGTTGATTCGCTGACACCATCCTGCACCTCGATCTGCTGCATCCTGTTGCCGTTTTTGTCGTATTCATAGTCGTAGCTGGAAATCAGGGCCTGATTGGCACTGGTCTTATTGGTGATGGTCTCCACCCGGTTGGTCGGATGGTAGGTATATTTGATCTCGGTTCCGTTGGGATAGACGACCGTGTCCGCTTTGCCGTCCGGATAATAGGTGTAGCGGGTCTCATCGCCGTCGGCATCAGCGGTTATTATCCGATTGCGGCTGTCGTAGGTGTAGTTTGTCGTACCGGCAGCTGAAGAAACGAGCGTGCGGTTGCCGTTGGCATCATATCCGTAGTCGATGGTCAGTCCGCGCTGCGTGCTGTCATCTAGCCGGTCAAAATCATCATATTTATTGATGGTGACATCGGTCAGCGTGGCACTATCGATTGTTTGCTTGGTTTCCGTGACTTTGGCGACATTGTTGTTTTCATCGTATTCGGTTTGAATTTGGACAATATTCAAATAGACCGCTTCGGAATCATCCGGATATAAGGCGATTATCTGCCGGTCCAGTTCATCATATTCGTAGGTAAATAGCTGCCCCTTGGCATCATACATTTCGGTCAGATTGCCGTTTTCATCGTGTTGGGTGTATTGGACAATCAGGTTGTCCGGGGCTTTGTGCTGGATATGGCTGGTTTTGCGATCGACCTGGTCGTAGGTAAACTCGACCTGGTTGTCGAGCGGGTCGTACTGGTGACGCAGGTTACCGTTGGGGTCGTATTCATAGCGGGTAACCTGGTTCAGCCCGTCGCTTTTATTGCAGCGGGGATCGAGGGCCGTCATGGTGCCGATGGGCGCTGTCGGGTCGTCCACCACGGTTACCAGGCGGTTGAATCGGTCGTAGGCCATAATCCGGCAGTTGCCTTCCGGCTTGGTGACCGACGTCAGGTTGCCCACCGCATCATACATGCGGGTAGTGACCTCCCCGGCAAATTCGACATAAATCTGGCGATTCTCCTTGTCGTAGTTGTAAGTGGTGACTTTTGCTTCCTCGTCAGTGAGCGTCAAAAGGTTTCCAACCCCATCGTAGGTTCGTGTTTCGGTAAAGCCGTCGGGGTGGTCGATATCACTGTCCGGGTAAATGGTGGTCGCCAACAGGTTGCGCTTGTTGTAAGTGTGTTCGGTTTGGTTGCGGTTGGCGTCGGTCACGAAGCGCAGGTTGCCGACATCGTCATATTCATTTTGGACGATGGTCACCCCGGCCCTTTTGACCTCGATCAGCCGATTCAGATCATCATAGGTGTTCGCGGTGATGATTCCGCGCTTGTCCTGAACGGTATCGACATTGCCGGCTTCATCGTAAGTGGTCTTGATGAAATTGCCGGCCGCATCCGTGACGCGGCGCTCCCGGTTGAGTTCATCATATTCATAATTCGTCGCATGGCCCCGGCGGTTGGTGACGGATTTGACCTGGCCGGTTTTGTAGTAGGCGTACTCAATGTACCGGGAATCGAACGGCGCCGGGTCAAAGGCTTTTTTAACCAGATTCAAGACATTGTATTCGGTGGTCCGGACGTTGCCGTTGAAGTCTTTTTCGGCCGTAATGTTGCCCATTCGGTCCCGTGATACGATCTCACGGGTGCGGTCCTGGGGTGTGCCGAAGGCTTCGGTGGCGGTCAGCAGGCGATCTTCGGCATCGTAAGTATTTTGAGTCACGACATCGTTGGCATCGGTGACGGTCAGCACATTGCCGTTCAGATCATAGGCGTAATCAGTGAGGTGGTTTTCGGCATCGACGGCGGTTAACACCAATCCGCGCCGGTCGCGCTGCCAGGTTCGTTCATGCCGGTTGCCGTCGACTAGTTTGACCGGGTTGCCGCTGCCGTCAAACTCAGTGGTGGTTGCATAATTGTCTGGATCGATAAGCTGATAGGCCCGGTTCCATTCGTCGTATTTTACTTCGGTATCATTGTTGCGGGCATCGACGGTATGGGTCCGGTTGCCGTTGGCATCATAGGCGTATCCGGTTTTGATTTCGCGATCCTCAAATTGCTGATAGCTGTAAATCAGGCGATTCTGCTTATCATACTCGTAGCGGGTATATTTGTTCCTTTCATTGATTTCCCTTGCCAGGTTGCCGCTGTCGTCGTATTGCCAGATGTATTCATCGCTGAGGGCATTGATGCGTTTGGTGCGCAGATAGCGGCCGTTGTACCCATAAGTTGTGGTGTTGCCCTCGGGATCGGTTTCGGTTTTTAAGTTCGTTTGGGGATCGGCTTCGTTGTAATATGTGTATTCAATCGTGCCGCGCTCCTGGCCGTCCAGGGCCGGCTGCAGGGTTTTGACTATCCGGTTGAGTGCATCATGCTCATGATTGGTAATGCGGCCCTCATAGTCTTCGACTTTGATCAGATTGTCCGCCAGGTCATAGGCCAGGCGCATGGTGTCGCCTAAACGATTGGTGGTGGTTTTCCTGCGGTTCAGATCGTCATAGGTGTGGGTGGTGGCGACATCTTTCCAGTCGGTCTCCGATGTCAGATTGCCGTTGGGGTCGTAGTCAAAGTTTTTCTGGCCGCCGATATTGCGGGTAATGGCGTCGACCTGGTTTCGGTCGGTATAGGTGTAGTTGAGGGTCAAGCCCAGGCGGTCGGTTTCTGCCAGCAGATTGCCCTCAGCGTTATAGTCAAATGTCTCGATATTCGATGACCCTTCCGGCAGGCTGTAAGGTGATATGGGCGGGTGGATGATTTTTTGGGGGTAATCCAGAGTATCGTAGGTGTAGTTTGTTTTATGTCCGTTGGGATCGGTCATGGCGATTCGCCGGCCGCGAATGTCATGGTCAAAATTCGTCAGGCTGCCCTCCGGCGCCAGAATTGTATCCGGGTTGCCCAATTGGTCGTAGGTATAGCGGGTGGTGTTCTGTCGCGGGTCGGTCCTGGTTTTGCGTTCGCCGGTGCCATAATTAGTGTAGCTAAACTCTTTTCCATCACCGTCGATGTATCTAATGAGATTTCCATCTCCGTCGTACTGCCAGGACTGCGTGATCCCGTTGCGATCGGTTCGAGAGGTTGGCAAACTAAAGTTCAAATTCCAATCGGTGGTGATCGCCGGCCCGCCCTCTATGCGCTCATGGACTACATTTCCTTTGGAATCATATCGGTAATAGGTCGTCAGGTTGCGGCCATCGGTTCTGGAGGTCATTACATTGTCAGTGCCATCAGGTTCATCAATGGACCAGGTCATGCGGGTTGTTTTGCCTTCGGGTTCCGCAATTTTGGTGGGGTTGCCGTAAAGATTGAGGTTGTAGGTCGTGGTGTTGCCGCGCAGATCCTTCACCGATCGCCGGTTGTAGGTATCGATATCATAAGTGAAGACGGCATAGTTGTCATCCGGATAGTAAACCCGCCTGACCATGTCGCGTGATTTTATGGCCTTTATAAAAGTAGACAGGTTGCTGCCGATATCACCATCTTTGTAATAGGCGTAGTTGTAGCTTTGGCCCAAAGAATTGGTGGCTGCCACTAAATTGTAGTCACCGCCGGGAAGTTCCAGTTCCTGGGCATAGGCATAGCTCTCTGCCCGGGGGCCCCGTTTGGCTGCACTCAAAAATCCCTGTTCGTCGTAAGAGAAACTCAACTTGATGCCCCCGGACGCGCTCACCCTTCTAAGGCGCATCAATCCCCTCAATAAATCCTCTACCGTCGGGTTTGCGGGCTCCAATGGTTCGTAGGTAAACGTCACACTGCGACCAACCGCGTCAACCACTTTTTCCAACAAATCTCCGTCGCCATAATGAAAGGTCATGGTGTTGCGATTGCGGTCTTCAATTTTGCGAACCTGCGTGGGTTTGAGCGGATCGGCCGGATGAGACCCGTAAACGACGTCTGCATCGCTCGGCAGATACAAATTGGACGGATCCAGGCCAATCCGGGTTGTGAGGCCGTCTCCGATGCTCATGAAAAGTGGGTCTGTATATACCGGACTTGCTTCAACCTCAGGCCGCTTCGGATAGTCATACGTATAGCTTGTGCCGTCCTTGGCGGTATAGACAAACGATTCCCCGGATTTTTCCAGGGTGCCGTGACGACCGCGCTCCGGATGCCATTGTCCGTTATGCTTTTGGAAAATAGTTCCATTGACACTGACTACCGACCAGTCTTCGGAATAATCCGGAATTTCGCCGTTCAAATAAAACCTGCCGAGTAATTGCTTGGTGCGCTCGCTGTCATCGACGCTGAAGACTGAAAGTTCCATATCCAGACTGTGCCGCCAGCCCGGTCCCAGAAGATGCGGTCCCTTGCCGGCCGGCAGATTGCTGTACGTGCGGGTGAAAGCAAGTTCCGGACCCCGGCCCTTGAGAGCTAAATCCTGGCGTGATAGATTCAGGGAACCGTCCTGAATCAATACATCGTGAACCACGATCTGGCCCAGCATCCGTCCGATGCTTTTTTCCTCGAGCATACCGGGTATCTGCAAGTTTTGCGAAACCAACCCGTCCGCTGTGTTGGCGGCTAATTGGATGTAAAATTGGGGTGAGATGTCCGGATCAAATCCCGCATTTTTCACACTGTCAAAATCGACGCTAAAATTGAAATTTCCCTGGGCGAGCGGTGTTTCCGGAATCAGTGTGTGGACAGCTTCCTGATCGCTGTCAAGAAGATTGACCATCACATTGGCGGCTTGTGTCAGATAAAAATTGAATGATTTAAAATCCTCTTCCAATCCAATATCGACCAAATCGCCCAAAGGTGGATCAAATTTGCTCAGGAAATGGTTTTTTACCAGTTTAAAACCACCGGATTGGGCTACCAGCAGCGGAAGCCCGTAGTATTCGAAAAGGCCATTGCCGGCATCATCGGTCTGATAAAGCTGCAGCCCAAGGAAGTCCTCCGGCTGCAGCCGGTTGAGGGCGTCATCGAGGTAATAAAGCTGCACCGCCGGGGTCATTGCCATCAACTGCTCCACATTTGGAAACTCGAGGTGCTGTTCCGTTCCGACGAGGGCCAGCAGTTCGGCCCACCCGAGCCCGAATATCAATTGCCGCTCGGGACCGAATCGATCCAGGGGATCCAGGGAAGGATCCGAATACAGGTCATAATCAAGGCTCATGGTTGTGGACCAGCCGATTTCCGGATCCAAAACGGTGGTCATTTCCATTTTTTTTCTTGGCAGCTTAAATAGGCTGAACTGCATCTCGGGACGATACGGATAGGCATATACTTTTTCAATGTCTTCCAACACCGGTGCGCTCTGACCGGTCTGCCAGGCCGAACTCTTGGCCAATGCCTGCTGATTGGCATTGTCACGCGTTTTCTGTTCATCGAAAACAGGGACTCGCAACGGAACATAACTTTTGGGCCGGTATTGCAAAGGACCCTCGCCGGCACCGATTTGTCCAAATTCGGCCTCTGAAAAGCCCGGACTGCCCGTTGTCGGTTCCCCGCTGATATGCACATAGTAGTGCGCATTGTCGCTTTCTTTGTCGTGAAGCCGCAGCAGCTGAACCTGTTGACCCGGTTGTATCATGAAATTGGCGATCTGGCCGTTTATCCTGTTGATTGCGTCGACCTTGGCCAGCCTGCCGGTATATCCCGGCAGGTCGGAGGGCAGCAGGCTGCCATCCACATCAAACCATTCAGTGGTGATGGCAACATAATCGTCGCTGGTCAAAGCCGATCCTTCAAACCCGATGATGTTGTAGCGGTCTTCGCCGGCTGTCAGGCCTGCCTCAACTTCGTGCTTGCGGTGGGCATTGACAATGAGGTTGGGCGGCCGCATCGCGATCAGATCGGGCGAAAAACTGATCAGCGAACTGTCATCGGACGGCTTTCGAACGGCAATGCCCGTGCCGATGTAGCCCGTCGGCCGGTTGACAATGACAATCTTGACCGGTTCGCCAATGGCGATGTCGGCCAGCTGCGGGCCCGACAGCAGAAAGGCATAGTAGATAAAGTTTTTGCCGGCCTGCCGGTCCTCCAGGTGCAATCCTTCGCGCGACGTAATCAGGTCCCCGGTGGAGAGGCTGTAAACATATATATCCGTATCATCCAGATCTTCCGCACTGATGGTTTTCAACAGGCCCAGGTTTGAAAAATCGGGTATGATATCCGGTTGACGAATCGAGTTTCCGCCGAAAGGGGTGAAAACCGGTTGACTGTAAGAATATTCGGTTGCGGCATTCAGTGGAATGGCCTCGTCTAAATATTCACCGACACTCAGATCCGTGCGAAAATCGTTAGTCAATACGGCCACTCCCGACAGCACGGCCACGTTGATTTCAAAATCGATATTGTAAATCGGGTCGATCTGGGGCTGGAAAGACTTCATGATTAACTGATTCGTCACACCGAACAGGGTGCCACTGCCGTAGGGCGTATATTCGTGAAAACCGAAGCAGTGATCCACGGTGGGCATGCGTGCGAAATAGGAACCGCGGGAAGATTTCTCCTTGGGGTTGAAATTCTGGTAATACATCTCCGCGAAGATGCTGCTGGGGTAGGAAAATGAAAAACCAGGGCAGGGCGGTATGTAGTAGCCCACTGCGTAGTCGCCTTGCTCATCCGACCAGGCCGGCCAATCTTCGCCCATGGTGGACCACAGCTTGGCGCCGGAGATCGGCCCCCAGTGGGGGGTGTAGATTTTGCCGTAGCGGACGGTGGGTCCCCCGCTGGCGTAGGAAATTGATGTCGTGGCGGCATATAGGATCAACAGAAATAAAATTGGCCACATTAACAGCAATTTTATTGGATTTGTTTTGGTTTTTTTCATTTGCGATTCTCTTCTATTTTAATTTATATGGGACGCAGATTAACTCAGATTGACGCAGATTTTTTTTGATTTGTTTCTTTTCGAAAAAAACCTCGAAAATAAATAAATCTAATCTCAAGCCCTTCGGGCAAACCAATTACTAGTTTTTTTCCGACCTACGGAGTCCCACTTCCCAGCTTCATACCTTCTGTTCTACCGTAATTCGACTTCCTCTCACCCTCCCACCTTCTCAACCTCTCACCTTCTTTTTTTCTCGCATACCGACTTCCCCATTCCTTTATCTGTGTCTAAATTTTGATATACTTTTCTAGTTGTTTATTCCCCTTTGCGTCTTTGCGCCTTTGCGAGAAAATCTAGAATTGCGACTGCAACTCTCCGATCATCTCCAACAAACCGATCTCGTTTTCCGCATACCGCTGCAGGATAGACTGGGCATCGCCATCGACAAAGGCGTAGCCCAGGTAGTCCAATCGTTTCAGCGCCACATCACCCTCGCTGGTAATCCGAACATTCTGTCGATCGATGCGGCCCACCCCGACCGGCACCAGCTGCAGGGATGCGGGATCCAGTCCCACCAGCACCACCCGCTCGCCGACACTGTCGACGTAGTCCAGGCTGCCGCCGATTTCCGCCAGCGCGAAAGTCACTTTTAGGCTGCCGGAAATTTCCACGCCCGCTGGGTGCACGGCGAACCCTGCGTGGGGCAGGGCCGAAGGCAGGGCCGGATAGGGCAGCTGCCCCAATTCCATGGCTTGGACATGAATCACCCCATGTGCCTGTCCGTCAGGAAAGACCAGGGCGGCATCAGAAGGGTTCAGCATCAGCTCGCCGTCTGCAAAAGCGACGGCATTTTCACCGGATATGATGGGTTTGAACGGCTGTTTCGGGTCCAGCGCGGGGACCGGTGTGATGCCGATCGAATTCAGCCGCTCGGCCTGAATGTTGACCCAGATCGAAACGGTACCGTAGGACGGGTTTTTCAGATTCGGATTGACGATGGCCTGGTAGCGGCCCGCCGGTATGGCATCTTGTGCCGGTTCGCCGAAACCGAACCCGTATTTACCGTTTTTATCCGTTTTTGTGCTGCGGCCGAGGTCCGGCAGTACAATTTCGATACCCTCAACCGGCGCCATGCTTTGGCCGGCCACGAATCCCTGGATCATCGTGGGCAGCGGTCGAATGTGAAAAATCGAGCGCGACATTTCGGCCCCGTCATAGTTTACGATGACGAATACCGTGGCCCCGTAGGTAAAATCCCGATCCGGATAATAAGCCGCCATGGCATTGCCGGGAAACCAGGCAGTGCCGCCGGCAATCAGCTCTTGATCCCAATCAACATCGATAAGTTCGATGACGCTTTGTTGGGTAATGTCGGCCCCTTTGGCCGGCTGTCGATAGATTTTGCCATGGACGGTCTCTTTGACATCGATCTGCAGCTTGACGGGATCTATGGGTTTATTGAAATAAAAAGCTAAAAATGCATTCGGCTCGATATCGGCGGCACCGTTGCCAGGCTCCTGCCGCTGCAGCGCGAGCTGAATAGCGCCTGCGTCGACGATGGAAAATCGGCTTACGCGGCTTGCCAGCAGATTATTTTCAGGACTCAGCACCTCGACCTTCAAAACATGGTCGCCTTCGGTAACATCCAAGGTTATCACCCCGCTGGCGGTCTCCCCGGACAGATCCAGTTCGATAGGGTTGGCTCCTTCGATTTTCACCACCACGCGGTCTCCATCGGCCAGGCCCGGCACCCGCACGGTGACACTCAGGTCCACGGTCGCTCTGTCTGCCATTAATTCGGCGTTCTTTTGGGGACTGATGATATCGATGTCGAGATCCGAATCCAGGCGCAGGATGAGTTCCCTCGAAGTTTGATTGCCGGCATGGTCCCAGGCGGTCAGGACTACCGGCACCTGTTTTCCGCGGGTCAGTGAAACACCGGCTTCAAAAGCATAGGCATTCTCGCTCGCCGGAGCCGGCAGCAGGCCGACGGTTTGGGCATTGATGGTGAACCCGGCCAGGTTCGCATCGGTTACGGTACCGGAAAGGATGTAGGGCGTCCCCTTGACATCGTTTACAGCGGGTGCGAGATTCAGGCCGGTATCGTCCAATTCGATGGCCGGGGTGCCGGCGTCGCGCCTGACAATGTAGCTAACGGTCGAAGTTTGACCGTTTTCATCGATGACCTCCACTGTTACGCTAATTGAGTCCTGATCCTGGTCCGCAAAATAGAGTTCGGTTTCAAAGGAGCCGAAATTGGATGAACCGGTCAACGCCACCACCTGGCCGTTGATGGTGATGCTTTGGATGCCGGCGTCGCTGCCGGCGGTCCCTTGAACGACGACATGGTCATCAGAAGCGTAAATTTCGGGACCCTGGGCATCGATTTCAAGCGCCGGAGGCGCTTGCTGGGCAACCTGCGCTTCGGCTTGATAAGACACGGTGGTTTGCGCCTGGACGCTGCCATATGGGGTTACCGCCCGGATGACCAGGGTATTGGCCCCCTCGGCCAGTCGGATGTTGTTGAAACCAAAATTATATTCACCATTGGCCCCGGTCGGGAAAACGATCTGCCCTGCCAGCTCCAGGCGTATCTGATCAGGGACCAGACTCGAACGAACTTCACCGGCCAGGCTGATGACTTGCTCGCTGACCGTACTGCCGTTGGCGGGTTCGTGGATGAGAATCAAGGGCAGGGCGGTGGGCTGAACCGTTACTTTGACATCTTGCCGGGACTGGTTTCCGGCCCTGTCGCCGGCAATCACACCAAGCTGGTTCTCCCCAACTTTGAGCGGAATTTCAGCGGAAAATTTCCCGACCGGGTCGACGACGGCGCCAAAAGAATTGCCGGCGTAGCGATCGGATGATATGACCACCGAGCCGAGACCGGCACCCGTATCGGTCGCGACCCCGTTGATAAGGATGAAATCGTCGCTCGTGGTCACCTCAACCGGTGCATCGACTTTGAGATCCGGTGCCTTGTCGTCGACCGCCAGGATGAGCGTCAACGGAACGGACTTCCAGCCGGTTTTTTCCGAAACGCTGAGCTGCCAGGTGCCGGAGCCGGCCAGTGAGACACTGAAACTTCCGTTAGCGCCGCTGCCGGAACCCGTTGCGCCGGAGGTAGTGCCAAGCACCTCGATTTCGCCCGACATATCCGTGTAGGTCCCGGAAACGGCATATGGCCCTGATTGGCCGACGATGATTCGAAAATCACCGGCAGGGGTCAACTCCGATCCGGTGATTGCAACTTTTGGAACCGGCAGTCCCTTCAAGATCGTGATCTGCGATAGGGGGCCGGTTCGCTGGATAGTTTCACCGGTCACCGGCACGATATACTGTTTGATGGTTGCCAGTCGGTAGTAATAACTGTGATAGTACTTCGCCGTTTGATCATGATAGGGCGAAGTGATGGTTTCTGCAAAGGCAGATATATCCGAATCGCTTGTTTCGCGATAGATTTCGTATTTTACATCTGGCGAGAGATCCCAGCTCAACACTGCCAGGCCCTGCTCCCATACCGCACTTACGTTGGTCACCGGGATGTCGTTCGCGGCCAATGTGACGATGACGTTAACGGTCTTTGTGGTGGTTGCCGTACTTCCGCCGCTGGTTTCCGTTGAAGTCACGCTTAAGGCCAGACTGAAATCATTATCATCGTGCAGTTGTGGTGTAACGGTCAGATCCGGAAGCTGGTCAGATGTCAGTGTCCACAATCCACCGGTTTGCGCCATTCCGGCAGAAAGCGTGGCACCTGCCGGTACGCCGGAAATTTTGATATCGCTCAATACTTCAGAGCCGTCTGTGTCCGTAAGAAATGGAGGGGGAATATTCAGGGCGATTGCCGCCCCGTCATAGCCTTCAGCGGTAGGATGTAGATTGAACACGGGTTGATCCGCAACCGGTGCAACATGCAGCTCAAAGCTTTGATAGGCGATTTCCGCGCCATCGGAAACGCCGACCGTAATCTCCGTGGTACCGGATTGATCGGCGGCCGGAACAAGGGTTATGGTGCGATTGGCACCATCACCACTAGACATTATTTGGTCGGAGGCCACGAGCGTCTGGTTCGAAGAACTGCCGGACACGGTCAAGTCCTCGACGGCTGTTTCCAAATCGCCTATAGCTAGGCTGATCGTATCGATCGGTGTATCTTCATTCGTTGTCTGATCGGCTATCGGTAAAATATTCGGAATGTCGTTGACGGCCTCGATCGTTATGGTAGCCACGGCCTCTTCTGCAGCGAAATCCGTACCATCGAAACCGTTCCAGCTGAAGCCGGTCGTGCCATTCCAATTTTCATCCGGAATAAAGCTGAGCAAATTCAAATCAGAAGCTTCGATTTCATCATTCAATGCGACCGGCTCACCATTTAGTTTCACGGTGCCGTTTTCCGCAAAAGCGGTGATCCTGATTTTACTGAGAATGTCCCCATCCACATCATCAAAGACATCCGAAAAATCGCCGGTCTTATAAGTGATGGCAACATCCTCGACACCGCCTATGCTGAAATCTTCCACTGTCGGTGCGTCATTTACGGCAGTGACAATTGCGGAGAGATAAAATGTCTTGCTGTCGGCATAACCATCGTTGACGCTGACCGGTATCTCGAGTGCCCCGTTGTAATTGGCCTCAGGCCTAATGGTATTTCCGGCAAGAGTGTAGTATTCACCCACATGGACGGTTAAGGTAAAATCATCCGGGTAGGTATTGTCCGGATCGACCACCGTCAAAGCATCCAGCGTGATTGTCAGCTCCGTCTCCTCGGGGGTCGTCAAACCCACATGGTCTTCGATCTCGGGCACATCATTTACCGGCGTGATCGTAATGCTGAGGTTGAAAATCTCGCTATCGGCCTCACCGTCATTGACTTTTACCGGGACTGTCAGCACACCATTAAATTCAAGAACCGGGGTGATGGTGTTGCCATCGCGGCTGTAGGTCTCCCCATCAAGCACCATCAGCGTAAAATCCGCCGAATAGTCATTGTCCGGATCGGTCACCGTTAAATCATCCAGCGTGATTGTCAGCTGCGTCTCCTCGGGTGTCGTCAATTCCTTCTGGCTTTCAATCTCGGGCACATCATTGATCGGCGTCACCGCCACTCTGAGGTTGAAAACTTCGCTGTCAGCCACTCCGTCGTTGACTTTTATCGGCACCGTCAGCGTACCGTTGAAATCAAGTGCCGATGTAATGGTATTACCGTCACGGGTATAGTTCTCCCCATCCAGCACATAGAGCGTAAAATCGGCCGAGTAGGCATTGTCCGGATCGGTCACCGTTAAATCATCAAAAGTAATTATCAGTTTCGTCTCTTCAGGCGTTGTCAAAGCCACCTGGTCTACGATCTCGGGTATATCATTGACCGGTGTCACCGCGACACTGAGATAAAAAACGTCGCTGTCAGCCACGCCGTCGTTGACTTTTACCGGGACCGTCAACGTACCGTTGAAATCAAGCGCGGGTGTAATCGCGTTGCCGTCGCGGCTGTAGTTCGTCCCGTCCAGCACATAGAGGGTGAAATCCATCGGATAGTCATTGTCCGGATCGGTCACCGTTAGATCGTCAAGGGTAATGCTCAGATCCGTCTCCTCGGGTGTGCTCAACTCTTCCTGGGCTATAATCTCGGGAACATCATTGACCGGTGTTACCGTCACGCTGAGATTGAATAGGTCGCTGTCAGCCGCACCGTCATTGACTTTTACCGGCACCGTCAAGCTTCCGTTGAAATCAATTGCCGGTGTAATGGTATTGCCTTCGCGGGTATAGTTTTCCCCATCGAGCACAAAAAGTGCAAAATTCGCTGGATAGACATTATCCGGATCGACCACCGTTAAATCATCCGGCGTAATCGCAAGCCCCGTCTCCTCGGGAGTCTTCAAATTCACCTGGCCTTCAATCTCCGGCAGATCATTGACCGGAGTCACCGCCACGTTGAGGTTGAAGATATCGCTGTCAGCCACGCCGTCATTGACCTTCACCGGCACGGTGAGTGTCCCGTTGAAATCAAGAGCTGGCGTAATCGTATTGCTGTCACGGGTGTAGTTCTCCCCATCCAGCACAAGGAGCGCGAAATCCGCCGGGTAAGCGTTGTCAGGATCGGTTACTGTAAGATCGTCCAGCGAAATTGTCAGCTCCGTTTCCTCAGGCGTAGTCAAATCTAGCTGGCGCTCAATCTCGGGTACATCATTGACCTGCGTGACCGTGACGCTGAGATTAAAAACCTCACTGTCAGCCGCACCGTCGTTAACTTTTAGCTGCACGGTCAGGGTGCCATTAAAATCAGGCGCTGGCGTAATCGTGTTACCGTCGCGGGTGTAGTTAGCCCCATCCAGCACCACCAGCGTGAAATCCGTCGGGTAGGCATTGTCTGGATCAGTCACTGTTAGATTATCCAGCGCAATAGTTAGCTCCGTCTCTTCAGGTGTCGTTAAATCCACCTGATCTTCGATCTCAGGTACATCATTGACCGGTGTTACCGCCACGCTGAGGTTGAAAATCTCGCTGTCAGCTTCACCGTCATTGACCTTTACCGGAACGGCCAGCGTTCCGTTAATATCAGGCGCTGGTGTGATGGTATTACCGTTGCGGCTGTAGCTTACTCCATCCAGCATAGAGAGTGTGAAATCAGCCGGGTAGTCATTATCCGGATCGATCACCGTCAGATCGCCGAGCGTAATGGTCAGCTCCGTTTCCTCTGGTGTAGTCAATTCCTTCTGACCTTCAACCTTCGGCTCATCATTGACCGGTGTCACCGTGACACTGAGGTCGAAGACATCGCTGTCAGCCGTGCCGTCGTTGACTTCGACCCGGACCGTCAACGTGCCGTTGAAATCAAGTGCCGGCGTGATGGTATTGCCGTCGCGGCTGTAGTTTGCTCCATCCGACACAAAGAGCTTAAAATCCGCAGGATAATAGTTATCCGGATCGATTACTGTTAAATCTGTTAACGTAATGGTTAGCTCTGTCTCCTCGGGTGTGTTCAGATCTTCCTGCGCTGTAATCTCAGGCACATCATTGACCGGTGTCACCGCAATGCTGAGGTTGAAGACATCGCTGTCAGCTGCGCCGTCGCTGACTTCTACCAGGACCGTCAGCGTACCGTTAAAATCAAGCACCGGTGTAATCGTATTGCCGTCCCAGCCGTAGTTCTCTCCATCTAACACCGCCAGCGTGAACTCTGCCGGATAAGCATTGTCCGGATCGACCACCGTTAAATGTTCCAGCGTGATTGTCAGCTGCGTTTCCTCGGCTGCCGTCAAATCCAACTGGCTCTCAATCTCAGGTACATCATTGACAGGCGATACCGTAACGCTGAGGATGAAAACCTCGCTGTCAGCAGAGCCGTCGTTGACCATTACCGGGACGGTCAGTACACCATTGAAATCAAGCGCCGGTGTGATCGCGTTGCCTTCGCGGGAGTAGTTCTCTCCATCCAGCACAATGAGTGTAAAATCAGCCGAGTAGTCATTATCCGGGTCGATTACTGTTAAATCAGTTAAGGTAATGGTTAGCCCTGTTTCTTCGGGTGTGTTCAGGTCCTCCTGCGCTGTAATCTCGGGAGCATCATTGACCGGTGATACCGCAACGCTGAGGTTGAAGATATCGCTGTCAGCAACGCCATCGTTGACCTTTACCGGAACCGTCAGCGTACCGTTGAAACCAAGTGCCGGTGTAATCTTGTTTCCGTCGCGGCTGTAGTTTACCCCGTCCAGTACCGTGAGCGTGAAATCCGCCGGATAGGCATTGTCCGGATCAGTCACTGTCAGATCGCTCAGCGTAATGGTCAACTCTGTCTCCTCGGGCGTCGTCAAATCCAGCTGGTCTTTGATCTCGGGCACATCATTGACCTGCGTTACCACCACGCTGAGGTTGAAGACGTCGCTGTCAGCTGCACCGTCATTGACCTTTACCGGCACCGTCAGCGTGCCATTAAAATCAAGCGCAGGTGTAATCGTATTGCCGTCGCGGGTGTAGTTTTCTCCATCCAGCACAAAGAGTGAAAAATCATCCGGGTAGACATTGTCTGGATCGGTCACCGTCAGATCGTCCAGGGTAATGGTCAGCTCAGCCTCCTCGGGCGTAGTCAAATCCACCTGGCTTTTAATCTCGGGCACATCATTGACCGGCGTGACCGTGACACTGAGGCTGAAGACCTCGCTATCAGCCGCGCCGTCGTTGACCTTTACCGGGACTGTCAGTACACCGTTGAAATCAAGTTCCGGTGTAATCGTATTGCCGTCGCGGCTGTAATTCGTCCCGTCCAGCACAAAGAGTGTAAAATCTGCCGGGTAGACATTATCCGGATCGGTCACCATTAAATCTTCCAGGGTGATTGTCAGTTCCGTCTCCTCGGGTGTGATCAAAACTTCCTGATCTTCAATCCCGGGCGCATCATTGACCGGGGTCACCTCAACGCTGAGGTTGAAGATATCGCTATCAGCCAAACCATCGTTGACCTTGACCGGCACCGTGAGCGTACCGTTGAAATTAAGTGCCGGGGTAATCGTGTTGCCGTTGCGGTTGCAGTTTTCCCCATCCAGCACAAAGAGTGTGAAATCTGCTGGGTAATCGTTATCCGGATCGGATACAGTCAGATCGTTGAGCGTAATGGTCAGCTCGGTCTCCTCGGGAGTGGTCAATACTTCCTGATCATTAATTGCCGGCACATCATTCACCGGTGTCACTTCGACGCTGAGATTAAAAACATCGCTGTCAGTCGCACCGTCGTTGACCTTTACAGGTACCGTCAACGTACCGTTAAAATCAGCCGCCGGAGTGATAGTGTTGCTGTCCCAGCTGTAGTTCTCTCCATCCAATACAGAGAGTGTAAATTCCTCAGGGTAATCGTTATCCGGGTCGATCACTGTTAAATCATTTATCGTAATGGTTAACTCTGTCTCCTCAGCGGTGGTCAACTCCTCCTGGGCTTTAATCACAGGCATGTCATTGACGGGCGTGACCGTGACGCTGAGGTTATAGACCTCGCTGTCAGCAACGCCGTCGTTGACCTTCACCGGCACCGCCAAGCTTCCGTTGAAATCAAGCGCCGGTGTAATCTTGTCGCCGTCGCGGGTATAGTTCTCCCCATCAATCACCGTGAGCGTGAAATCCGCTGGATAGGCATTATCCGGATCAGTTACCGTCAGATCTCCCAGCGTAATAGTCAGCTCTGTCTCTTCGGAGGTCGTCAAGTCAACCAGTCCTTTAATCACGGGCACATCATTGACAGGGGTCACTGCCACGCTGAGGTTGAAGACCTCGCTATCAGCTGCACCGTCATTGACCTTTACCGGGACTGTCAGTACACCGTTGAAATCGAGTGCTGGTGTAATCACGTTGCCGTCGCGGCTGTAGTTCACCTCATCCAGCACAGAGAGTGTAAAATCCGCCGGATAGATATTATCTGGATCGAACACCGTTAAATTATCCAGCGTGATTGTCAGCTCCGTCTCCTCAGGCGTCATCAAATCTGCCTGTTCTTTAATCTCCGGAACATCATTGATCGGCGTCACCGTAACACGGAGGTTGAAACGTTCGCTATCAACCTCACCGTCGTTGACATTTACCGGCACCGTCAGCGTGCCATTAAAATCAAGCGCTGGTGTAATCGTGTTGCCGTCGCGGGTGTAGTTCGTCCCATCCAGTACAAAGAGTGTAAATTCCGCAGGGTAATTGTTATCCGGGTCGATTACTGTTAAATCAGTTAACGCAATGCTTAGCTCTGTCTCTTCGGATGTGTTCAAATCCTTCTGCGCTATAATGTCAGGAACATCATTTACCGGAGTGACCGAAACGCTGAGGTTAAAAACCTCGCTGTCAGCCGCCCCATCATTTACTTTCACCTGCAGGGTCAGCGTACCGTTAAAATCAAGCACAGGGATGATGATGTTGCCGTCGCGGCTATAGTTCGTCCCGTCCAGCACCGCGAGCGTGAAATCCCCCGGGTAGGCGTTGTCAGGATCGTTTACTGCTAAATCGTCCAGGGTAATTGTGAGTTCCGTTTCTTCGGGCGTAGTCAAGTCAACCTGTCCTTCAATGACGGCCACATCATTTACTGGTGTCACCGAAACGCTGAGGTTAAAAACCTCGCTGTCAACCGTGCCGTCGTTGACCTTCACTGGGACGGTCAGTACACCATTGAAATCAATCGCCGATGTAATCTTGTCGCCGTCGCGGGTATAGTTCTCCCCATCAATCACCATAAGCGTAAAATCAGCCGGATAGGCATTGTCCGGATCAGACACCTTCAGATCCGCCAGCGTAATGGTCAGCCCAGCCTCCTCGGGGGTGGTCAAAACTTTCTGACCATTAATTTCGGGCACGTCATTGACTGGACTCACCGCCACAATGAGGTTGAATACCTCGCTGTCTGCCGCACCGTCATTGACTTTTACCGGCACCGTCAGCGTACCGTTGAAATCAAGTGTTGATGTGATGATGTTGCCATCGTGTGTATAGTTTGTCCCATCCAGTACCGTGAGTGTGAAGTCCGTTGGGTAGTCATTGTCCGGATCGGTTACCGTCAGATCATCCAGCGAAATGGTCAACTCCGTCTCTTCGGGCATCGCCAAGTCAACCTGTTCTTCAATCACCGGCAGGTCATTGACTGGGGTCACTGCCACGCTCAGGTTGAATACCTCGCTGTCTGCCCCACCGTCGTTGACTTTTACCGGCACGGTGAGCATGCCATTGAAATCAAGCTCCGGTGTGATCGTGTTGCCGTCGCGGGTATAGTTCGCCCCATCAATCGCCGTGAGCGTGAAATCCGCTGGGTAGGCATTATCCGGATCGGCTACCGATAAATCATCCAGCGTGATCTTCAGCTCTGTCTCCTCGGGTGTCATTAAACCCAACTGATCTTCGATCTCAGGCACATCATTTACTGGAGTCACCGCCACGCTGAGCTCAACAACTTCGCTGTCAGCCGCACCGTCGTTGACTTTTACCGGCACGATCAGCGTGCCGTTGAACTCAGTCGCCGGGGTGATGATGTTGCCGTCGCGGCTGTAATTCGTCCCGTCCAGCACAAAGAGTGTAAAATCTGCCGGGTAGACATTATCCGGATCGGTCACCGTTAAATCATCCAGCGTGATTGTCAGATCCGTTTCCTCGGGCGTGGTCAAAACTTCCTGACTATTAATTTGGGGCGCGTCATTGACCGGAGTCACCGCCACAATGAGGTTATAGACATCGCTGTCAGCCGAGCCGTCATTGACCTTTACCGGCACCGCCAGCGTACCGTTAAAATCAAGCATTGGGGTGATGGCGTTGCCGTCTCGGGCGTAGTTCTCCCCACCGAGCACCGTGAGCGTGAAGTCCGTTGGGTAGTCATTGTCCGGGTCTATCACCGTCAGATCGTTCAGCGTAATGGTCAACTCCGTCTCTTCGGGCGTCGCCAAGTCAACCTGGCCTTCAATCACCGGCAGGTCATCGACTGGCGTGACTGTCACGCTCAGGTTGAATACCTCGCTGTCAGCTGCACCGTCGTTGACCCGGACCGGCACGGTGAGCGTGCCGTTGAAGTCAAGCGCTGGTGTAATGGCGTTGCCGTCGCGGCTGTAGTATGCCCCGTCCTGCACAAAGAGTGTAAAATCTGCAGGATAATCGTTATCCGGATCGGCTACCATCAGATCATCCAGCGTGATCGTCAGCCCCGTCTCCTCGGGTGTCGCCAAATCCGCCCGGTCTATGATCTCGGGCCTATCATTGACCGGTGTCACCGCAACGCTGAGGTTAAAAACCTCGCTGTCAGCCACGCCGTCGTTGACCTTCACCGGCACGGTTAGCGTGCCATTAAAATCAAGCGCCGGCATGATAGTGTTGTCATCACGGGTGTAGTTCGTCCCGTCCAGCACAAAGAGCGTGAAATCCGCCGGATATAAATTATCCGGATCGACCACCGTTAGATCGTTCAGCGAAATGGTCAGCTCGGTCTCTTCGGGTGTGGTCAAAACATCCTGACCTTTAATCTCAGGTACATCATTGACCGCTGTTGCCGTCACACTGAGATTGAATATTTCGCTGTCAGCTGCACCGTCATTGACTTTTACCGGAACTGTCATCGTACCGTTGAAATCAGGCTCCGGTCTGATCGTATTGCCATCGCGGCTGTAGTTTGCCCCGTCCAGAATTGTGAGTGTAAAATCTGCTGGATATGCATTGTCCGGATCGGTCACCGTTAGATTATCAAGCGTAATAGTTAGTTCCGTCTCCTCCATTGTAGTCAATTGCTCCTGGCCGTCAATATCAGGAATATCATTGACCGGTGTCACCCCGACGCTGAGGCTGAAGACATTGCTGTCAGCCACGCCGTCATTGACCTTCACCGGCACGGTGAGAGTGCCGTTAAAATCAAGCGCCGGGGTGATGGTGTTGCCGTCGCGGCTGTAGTTCTCTCCATCCAGCACAGAGAGTGTAAAATCGGCTGGGTAGTCATTATCAGGATCAGCCACCGTCAGATCGTCTAACGTAATGACCAGCTGCGTTTCCTCAGTCGTCGTCAAAGCTGCCTGTTCTTTAACCTCAGGAACATCATTGACCGCTGTTACCGTCACGATTAGATTGAATACGTCGCTGTCAGCCGCACCGTCGTTGACCTTCACCGGCACAGTGAGCGTTCCGTTAAAATCAAATTCCGGTGTGATGGTGTTGCCGTCGCGGGTATAGTTCGTTCCGTTCAGCACAAAGAGTGTAAAATCTGCTGGGTAGGCATTGTCCGGATCCGTTACCGTAAGATTGTCCAGCGAAATAGTCAGCTCCGTTTCCTCAGGTGTCGTCAAATTAGCCTGTTCTTGGATCTCGGGCAGATCATTGACCGGGGTCACCGTAATGCTGAGGTTGAAAATCCCGCTGTCGGCCACTCCGTCGTTGACTTTTACCGGGACCGTCAACGTACCGTTGAAATCAAGCACCGGCGTGATGGTGTTGCCATCATGGGTGTAGTTCTCCTCATCCAGCACAAAGAGTGTAAAATCCGCGGGGTAGGCGTTGTCCGGATCGGTCACCGTTAGATTATCCAGCGTAATTGTCAGCTCTGTCTCCTCGAGTGTCGTCAATTCTTTCTGGCTTTCGATCTCGGGAGCATCATTTACTGGAGTGACCTCCACGCTGAGGTTGAAAATCTCGCTGTCAGCTGCCCTGTCGTTGACTTTTACCGGGACCGTCAGTGTGCCATTGAAATCAAGCGCTGGTTTAATCGTATTGCCGTCGCGACTGTAGTTCTCCCCATCCAGCACAGAGAGTGTAAATTCCGCCGGATAGATATTATCTGGATCGGTTACCGCTAAACCATCCAGCGTGATTGTCAGCTCCGTCTCCTCGGGCGTCGTCAAATCTGCCTGGCCTTCAATCTCAGGCACATCATTGACCGGCAATACCGTGACGCTCAGATTAAAAACCTCGCTATCAACCGCTCCGTCGTTGACCTTTACCGGTACAGTGAGCGTACCGTTAAAATCAGTTGCCGGTGTAATGATGTTGCCGTCGCGGCTGTAATTCGTCCCGTCCAGCACAAAGAGTGTAAAATCTGCCGGGTAGACATTATCCGGATCGGTCACCGTTAAATCATCCAGCGTGATTGTCAGATCCGTTTCCTCGGGCGTGGTCAAAACTTCCTGACTATTAATTTGGGGCGCGTCATTGACCGGAGTCACCGCCACAATGAGGTTATAGACATCGCTGTCAGCCGAGCCGTCATTGACCTTTACCGGCACCGCCAGCGTACCGTTAAAATCAAGCATTGGGGTGATGGCGTTGCCGTCTCGGGCGTAGTTCTCCCCACCGAGCACCGTGAGCGTGAAGTCCGTTGGGTAGTCATTGTCCGGGTCTATCACCGTCAGATCGTTCAGCGTAATGGTCAACTCCGTCTCTTCGGGCGTCGCCAAGTCAACCTGGCCTTCAATCACCGGCAGGTCATCGACTGGCGTGACTGTCACGCTCAGGTTGAATACCTCGCTGTCAGCTGCACCGTCGTTGACCCGGACCGGCACGGTGAGCGTGCCGTTGAAGTCAAGCGCTGGTGTAATGGCGTTGCCGTCGCGGCTGTAGTATGCCCCGTCCTGCACAAAGAGTGTAAAATCTGCAGGATAATCGTTATCCGGATCGGCTACCATCAGATCATCCAGCGTGATCGTCAGCTCTGTGTCCTCGGGTGTCGTCAAATCCACCTGGTCTATGATCTCGGGTGTATCATTGATCGGTGTCACCACGAGGCTGAGATTAAAAACCTCGCTGTTAGCTGCCCCGTCGTTGACCTTCACCGGCACCGTTAAGCTTCCGTTGAAATCAAGCGTCGGCGTGATGGTGTTGCCGTCACGTGTATAGTTCTCCCCATCCAGCACAAAGAGCGCGAAATTCGTCGGGTAGGCACTATCCGCATCGACCACTGTTAAATCATCCAGCGCGATTGTCAGCTCCGTCTCTTCGGGAGTCATCAAATCCACCTGGCCTTCAATCTCGGGCACATCGTTGACCGGTGTCACCGCAAGGCTAAGGTTAAAAACCTCGCTGTCATCCTCACCGTCGTTGACTTTTACCGGCACGGTCAGAGTGCCATTAAAATCAAGCAGCGGCGTGATAGTATTGCCATTGCGGCTGTAGTTAGTTCCATCCAGCACAAAATGTGTGAACTCTGCCGGATAGGCATTGTCCGGATCAGTCACCGTCAGATCGTCCAGCGTAATGATCACTTCCGTCTCTTCGGGTGTAGTCAATTCATTCTGGCTTTTAATCTCGGGCACATCGTTGACCGGCGTCACTGCAACGCTGAGGTTAGAAACCTCGCTGTCATCCGAGCCGTCGTTGACCTTTACCGGAACTGTCAACGTACCATTAAAATCAAGCGCCGGGGTAATAGCGTTGCGATTTCGGCTGTAGTTGATTCCATCCAGCACAATCAGCGTAAAATCCGCTGAATAATCGTTATCCGGATCGGTGACTGTTAAATTATCCAGCGTAACTATCAGTTCCGTTTCCTCGGGGGTGGTCAAGGATTGCTGATCTTCAATCACGGGCACGTCATTGACCGCTGTCACCGCAACGCTGAGATTATAGACATCGCTGTCGGCCGTGCCGTCGTTGACTTTTACCTGCACTGTGACCGTGCCGTTAAAATCAAGCGCTGGTTTAATCGTATTGCCGTCGCGACTGTAGTTCTCCCCATCCAGCACAGAGAGTGTAAAATCCGCCGGATAGATATTATCTGGATCGGTTACCGTTAAATTATCCAGCGTGATTGTCAGCTCCGTCTCCTCGGGCGTCGTCAAATCTGCCTGGCCTTCAATCTCAGGCACATCATTGATAGGCGTCACCGCCACGCTGAGGTTGAAAATCTCGCTGTCAGCCGAACCGTCATTGACTATTACCGGGACTGTCAGTACACCGTTAAAATCAAGCGCAGGTGTAATCGTATTGCCTTCCCGGCTGTAGTTTTCTCCATCCAGCACAAAGAGAGTAAAATCCGCCGGATAGGCATTGTCCGGATCGACCACCGTTAAATCATCCAGCGTGATTGTCAGCTCCGCCTCCTCGGGTGTCGTCAATTCCACCTGGCTCTCAATCTCGGGCACATCATTGATCGGGGTCACCGCAACGCTGAGGTTATAGACACCGCTGTCAGCTGCTCCGTCATTAACTTTTACCGGCACCGTCAGCGTACCGTTGAAATCAAGTGCCGGTGTAATCGTGTTGCCTTTCCGGCTGTAGTTCGTCCCTTCCAGCACCGTGAGCGTGAAATCCCCCGGGTAAGCATCGTCCGGATCGGCTACCGTTAAATGATCCAAATTAATTGTCAGTTCCCTCTCCTCGGGCGTCGTCAAATCCACCTGTTCTTCAATCTCGGGCACATCATTTACTGACGATACCGTGACGTTGAGGTTAAAAATTTCGCTATCGGCCTCACTATCGTTGACTTTTACCGGGACTGTCATTAGACCGTTGAAATCAGTTGCCGGCGTGATGGTGTTGCCTTCACGGCTGTAGTTCTCCCCATCCAGCACCATTAGCGTAAAATCCGCTGAGTAATCATTATCCGGATCACTCACCGTTAGATCGTTCAGAGAAATTGTCAGCTCCGTTTCCTCAGGTGTCGTCAAACTTACCTGGTCTTCGATTTCAGGCACATCATTTACCGGAGTGACCGCCACGCTGAGGTTAAAGACATCGCTGTCAGATGCCCCGTCGCTGACCTTCACTGGTATCGTCAGCGTGCCGTTGAAATCAAGCGTCGGGGTAATCGTATTACCGTCTCGGCTATAGTTCGTCCCGTCCAGCACAAAGAGTGTAAAATCTGCCGAGTAATCGTTATCCGGATCGGTTACCGTTAGATCGTTAAGCGTTATGGTCAGTTGCGTCTCCTCTGGCGTCGTCAAATCCACTTGGTTTTCGATTTCAGGCACATCATTTACCGGAGTGACCGCCACGCTGAGGTTATAGACATCGCTGTCAGCCGCGCCGTCGTTGACCTTTACCGGCACCGTCAGCGTACCATTAAAATCAAGCGCTGGGGTGATGGTGCTGGCGTCGTGGCTGTAGTTCGTCCCGTCCAGCACAAAGAGTGTAAAATCCGGCGGGTACGCATTGTCCGGATCGGCCACCGTCAGGTCATTCAGCGTAATGGTCAGCTGCGTCTCCTCGGGCGTCGTCAAATCTTCCTGGTTTTCGATCTCCGGCACATCATTGACCGACAATACCGTGACGCTGAGTTTGAAAACCTCGCTGTCAGCCACGCCGTCGTTGACCTTCACCGGTATTGTCAGCGTGCCGTTAAAATCAAGCGCCGGCGTGATGGTATTGCCGTCCCGGCTGTAGTTCTCCCCATCCAGCAAAAAGAGCGTGAAATCCGCCGGGTAGGCGTTGTCAGGATCGACAACCGTCAGATCGTTCAGCGAAATGGTCAGCTGCGTCTCCTCGGGCGTCGTCAAATCTTCCTGGTTTTCGATCTCCGGCACATCATTGACCGGCAATACCGCAACGCTGAGGTTAAAAACCTCGCTGTCAGCCGAGCCGTCGTTGACCTTCACCGGCACGGTCAGCGTACCGTTAAAATCAAGCGCTGGCGTGATAGCGCTGCCGTCGCGACTGTAGTTCTCCCCATCCAGCACCATTAGCGTAAAATCCGCTGAGTAATCATTATCCGGATCACTCACCGTTAGATCGTTCAGAGAAATTGTCAGCTCCGTTTCCTCAGGTGTCGTCAAACTTACCTGGTCTTCGATTTCAGGCACATCATTTACCGGAGTGACCGCCACGCTGAGGTTAAAGACATCGCTGTCAGATGCCCCGTCGCTGACCTTCACTGGTATCGTCAGCGTGCCGTTGAAATCAAGCGTCGGGGTGATGGTGTTGGCATTGTGGCTGTAGTTCTCTCCGTCCAACACCACCAGCGTGAAATCCGCTGGGTAATTGTTGTCAGGATCGGTTACCGTTAAATCATCCGGGGTAATTGTGAGTTCTGTCTCCTCGGGTGTCGTCAAAGCTGCTTGTTCTTTAATCCTGGGAATATCATTGGTCGGCGTCACAGCCACGCTGAGGCTGAATACATCGCTGTCAGCTGCACCGTCGTTGACCTTCACCGGTATCGTCAGCGTACCGTTAAAATCAAGCGCCGGTGTGATCGTGTTGCCGCCGCGGCTGTAGTTCTCCCCATCCAGCACAAAGAGTGTAAAATCGGCCGGGTAATCGCTATCCGGATCGGTCACCGTAAGATCGTCAAGCGATATGGGCAGCTCCGTTTCCTCAAGTGTCGTCAAATTGGCCTGCTCTTCAATCTCGGGCGCATCATTGACCGGTGTCACTGCGACGCTTAGATTGAAAGTCTCGCTGTCAGCTGCGCCATCATTGACCTTCACCGGAACCGTCAGCGTGCCGTTGAAATCAGGCGCCGGCGTGACCTTATTACCGTTGCGGCTGTAGTTTTCTCCATCTATTACATAGAGCGTAAAATCAGCCGGGTAGTCATTATCCGGGTCAGTCACCGTCAGATCGTTCAGAGAAATTGTCAGCTCCGTTTCCTCAGGCGTCGTCAGACCTACCTGGTCTTCGATCTCGGGCGCATCATTTACCGGAGTGACTACTACGCTGAGGTCGAAAACCTCGCTGTCAGTTCCACCGTCATTGACTTTTACCGGCACGGTGAGCGCACCATTAAAATCAAGCGCCGGCTTGATGGTATTGCCTTTACGGTTGTAATTTGTCCCGTCCAGCACAAAGAGCGTGAAATTTACCGGGTAGGCGTTGTCAGGGTCGGTTACCGTTAAATCTTCAAGCGTGATTGTCAGCTCCTTCTCCTCTGGTGTCGTCAATTCCACCTGGTCATCGATCTCAGGTACATCATTTACCGGAGTGACCGCAACGCTAAGGTCAACAACCTCGCTGTCAGCCACGCCGTCATTGACCTTCACCGGCACGGTCAGCATGCCGTTGAAATCGAGCGCCGGGGTGATGGCGTTGCCGTTGTGGCTGTAGTTCTCTCCATCCAGCACCGCCAGCGTGAAATCTGCTGGATAGTCATTGTCCGGGTCGATTAGTGTTAAATCAGTTAATGTAATGGATAGCTCCGTCTCTTCGGGCGTCGACAAATTCACCTGGTCTACGATTTCGGGTACGTCATTGACCGGGGTCACCTCAACGATGAGATTGAAAATCTCGCTGTCAGCCGAGCCGTCGTTGACCTTTACCGGGACCGTCAGTGTGCCGTTGAAATCAAGCGCCGGCGTGATGGTGTTGCCGTTGTGGCCGTAGCTTTCTCCATCCATCACCATGAGCGTAAAATCGGCTGGGTAGACATTGTCTGGATCGGTCACCGTAAGATCGTCAAGCGATATGAGCAGCTCCGTTTCCTCGAGAGTCGTCAAATCTGCCTGTTCTCTAATCTCGGGTACATCATTAACCGGTGTGACAGTTATGCTGAGGTTGAAGATATCGCTGTCAGCCGAACCGTCATTGACTTTTACCAGCACGGTCAATGTGCCGTTGAAATCAAGCGTCGGGGTGATCGTGTTGGCATTGTGGCTGTAATTCTCTCCATCCAGCACAGATAGTGTAAAATCGGCCGGGTAGGCATTATCCGGATCAGCTACCGTCAGATCGTTCAGAGAAATTGTCAGCTCCGTTTCCTCAGGCGTCGTCAAATCCACCTGGCTTTCAATCTCAGGCGCATCATTGACTGGTGTCACCTCAACGCTAAGGTTGAAAACCTCGCTGTCGGCCATACCGTCATTGACTTTTACCGGCACGGTCAATGTGCCGTTGAAATCATGAGCCGGGGTAATCCTGTTACCTTCTCGGTCGTAGTTAGTCCCGTCCAGCACAAAGAGTGTAAAATCAGCCGGATAGCCATTGTCCGGATCGGTCACTGTTAAATTATCCAGCGTGATTGCAAGCTCCGTCTCCTCGGGTGTCGCTAATCCAACCTGGTCTTCGATCTTGGGCACATCATTTACAGGCGTCACCCCGATGCTGAAGTTGAAAACTCCGCTGTCAGCCACACCGTCGTTGACCTTTACAGGCACCGTCAGCGTGCCATTAAAATCAAGCGCTGGCGTGATGGTGTTGCTTTCGTGGGTGTAGTTCTCTCCATCCAGCACAGAGAGTGTAAAATCCGCCGGGTAGGCATTGTCCGGATCAGTCACCGTCAGATCGTTCAGAGAAATTGTCAGTTCCGCTTCCTCAGGCGTCGTTAAACCTGCCTGGTCTTCGATCTTGGGCGCATCATTGACCGTAGTGACCGCCACGCTGAGGTTGAAGACATCGCTGTCAGCCGCACCGTCGTTGACCTTCACCGGCACCGTCAGTGTGCCGTTGAAATCAAGCGCCGGCGTGACCGCGTTGCCGGCGCGGGCATAGTTCTCCCCATCCAGCACAAAAAGCGTAAAGTCAGTCGGGTAGGCATTGTCCGGATCGGCCACCGTCAGATCGTCCATTGTAACCGTCAGCTCTGTCTCCTCGGGTGTCGTCAAATCAACCTGGCCTTTAATCTCGGGCACATCATTGACCGGAGTCACCGCCACGTTGAGATTGAAAGCCTCGCTTTCAGCCTCACCGTCGTTGACTTTCACCGGGACCGTCAATACACCGTTGAAATCAAGTGCCGGCGCAATCGTGTTGCCGTCGCGGCTGTAATTCGCCCCATCAAGCACAAAAAGTGCAAAATTCGTTGGGTAGGCGTTGTCCGGATCAGCCACTGTCAGGTCGTCTAACGTAATTGTCAGCTGCGTTTCCTCAGGCGTCGTCAAATCTACCTGGCCTTCAATCTTGGGCACATCATTGACTGGCGATACCGTTAAGCTGAGGTTGAATACGTCGCTGTCAGCTGCACCGTCGTTGACTTTTACCGGGACCGTCAGCACACCGTTAAAATTAAGTACTGGTGTAATCGTGTTGCCCTCTCGGCTATAGTTCTCTCCATCCAGCACAGAGAGCGTGAAATCCTCAGGGTAGGCATTATCCGGATCGGTCACCGTTAGATCGTTCAGCGTAACAGTCAGGTCTGTCTCCTCGGGTGTGGTCAACCCCACCTGGCCTGCAATCTCCGGCACATCATTGACCGGTGTAACCGCCAGGCTAAGGTTGAAAACCTCGCTTTCATCCGTGCCGTCGTTGACTTTTACCGGTACGGTGATGGTACCGTTGAAATCAAGTTCCGGTGTAATCGTGTTGCCGTCTCGGGTATAGCTCATCCCATCCAGCACAAAGAGTGTAAAATCCTCCGGGTAGCCATTATCCGGATCGATTACTGTTAGGTTAGTTAACGTAATTGTTAGCCCTGTTTCCTCAAGTGTCGCCAATTCCTTTTGGCCTTCAATTTCGGGAATATCATTGATCGGTGTCACCACTACGCTGAGATTGAAAATCCCGCTATCGGCCATACCATCATTGACTTTCACCGGGACCGTAATCGTACCGTTGAATTCAATCACCGGCGTGATGTTGTTGCCGTCGCGGCTGTAATTCGTCCCATCCAGCACAAAGAGCGCGAAATCCTCCGGGTAGGCATTGTCTGGGTCGATTACTGTTAGATTAGTTAACGTAATTGTCAGGTCCGTCTCCTCGGGTGTGCTCAAACTCGCCTGGTCTTCGATCTCAGGCACATCGTTTACCGAAGAGACCACCACACTGAGGTTGAAGATATCGCTGTCAGCCGAGCCGTCGTTGACCTTCACCGGCACGGTCAGCGTACCGTTAAAATCAAGCGCTGGCGTAATCTTATTGCCGTCGTGGCTGTAATTCTCTCCATCCAGCAAAACGAGTGTAAAATCTTCAGAATAATTGCTATCCGGATCAGTCACCGTCAAATCGTTCAGCGAAATTGTCAGCTCCGTCTCCTCGGCGGTCGTCAAATCCACCTGGCCTTCAATCTCGGGCACATCATTGATCGGCGTCACCGTAACACGGAGATTGAAAATTTCGCTGTCATTCGCACCGTCGTTGACCTTTACCGGCACGGTGATCGTTCCATTGAGCTCAGGCGCCGGGGTGATGGTGTTGCCTTCTCGGCTGTAGTTGATTCCATTCAGGACCATGAGCGTAAAATCCGCCGGGTAGTCATTGTCCCGATCGGTCACCGTTAAATCATTTAGGGTAATCGATAGTTCCGTATCTTCAGGGGTGGTCAAAACTTCCTGCCCCTTAATCTCGGGCGTCACCAGGTATTCATCCGCGCCCATATCCCAAGCCTCCCCGGTCGGACGCTGGTCGCCGTCGACATCGATCCCGTAGAACATGGAAAGATCGAATCCCTTGTCGTAGGCATCGGCATCATCTTTGAGATGCAGGTCTAGATGCTCAGGTTCAATGGACACGAATTGCTTGGCGGGCGCCATATAGGTCATAGATCCATGGCCCTCTGCCGTGTGATCCGAGGACAAGTTATTAGACTGCCGGCCGCGCTTGATCTTGAAATCTTCGAGGCCATTGGCCATCGCTACCGTGTTTTGGACGAGATAGGTGCCCTTGTCTTCATGGACGCCGCGCCCTTCCATGCCGAAAATGGAGCAGTTCTGGACAACCGCGGTACCTCCCCGGCCGTTTGTTTTAATTCCCGCTGCATCTCCATCGAAGATGATGCAGTTGCGGGCCTTGAAGTCACTTCGACCAGACCCCCTAATGCCGGTCGCACCGAAAGAGGTCGATTTGAAGTCATGAATCAAAAGCTGATCCAACATCACGTTTTTGGCATCATTTACCTCCAGTGCCGCCGACTCAGTGCCGCTTCTGAAGCCCTTCAACTCCAGCATTTCGATTCTCGTGTAGTCATCCCGTACGCGAATGCCGAACTTGTCGACACTCCGGCCATCCAGCATCACCCCGCTGCCCGCGGTTCCAAAATGACGGTGTTTTTCGGCTACCGTCAAATGCATAAAGCGATCCTTGTCCGTGTTGGAGCCTTCAATGGTTGCCAGTACCCCGCTGGCGTTGCCAACAAAAGGTCCGTCATTGTAGCAGACTCCCACCTCGTAACGGTTTTCAGCCACCAGGTCGCCCTGCCGGTCGTCTTCCCAGCTTTGAATGCTGTTATAGGCGCGTTCGATGGCATAGCCCACCGCGGTGTGGTTTTGGGCGGCGGGATACTGAAGGGTCACCTGGTTGCTGGTGTCCCGTTTGAGGATGTAGCGAACTTCCGGTTCCCCTTCGCTGGGGATCAGCGTAATGCGGTCTCCCTTGCCGATGTTCTCGGGCAGGGCGGCCGCGTCGAAGCTGACCCGGGTGGAATTTTCGGCGACGGTCGCGGTTCCCGAATTATACAGTACACCGGTATGGGTACCGATAGAGCGGTAATAGGCGCTGGGTTGGGGATGGTGCTCATCTTGATGAAATACATAAACACCTTCAGCCAAATCAATTTTCCGGGCATAGACGGCGCCATGCAGCCGGCTGAATTTTTTGAATCTCACTTTGGCCCGGGGGGCGATCAATGTCCCCCGGATGACGGCATGGTCGTCGATCTCGGCTTTTTTACCATGTAAATAAATTTTGACGTCCCGAATTGGCGTCGACCCGGTGATCATCCATTCGACGTAGTCATCGATATCCAGATTTTTGAGTAAATGTATCTCAACCGGGCCCTGGATTAAAATCAGGGCGCGGTCGCCGACATCCAGTTCTCTGATGGCATACTCGCCGCCGGCCAGCCGCAGGATGGCGCCTTTGTCTACCCGTACCCGGCCATACGATCCAGGCGCCAGATCAATCGGTGACCCCATGATTGCATTCAGATCGGGAGCGTCGCGATCAAACTCGACTGTCGGCTCCGGCAACCCAACCGCCGGCAGGTTGACATTCTCAAAAATGGTGCCGGTGACCGTCAAGTAGCCCTTGTCGTGGATCTGCTCATTGGTGATCACATCACCGTCAACCGTAATTTCAGCATGGTTCCGGATGGCTCCCAGCGCCCAGAGATCACCGTTGATGGTGCCGGCGCTGCCTTTTTCGATCTCGATTTTGCCATTTGATCCGATGTAGCCGATGGCGCCGGCAATTTCATCGATTCGGATCTCGGCGTCGGCGTAGAGCACGAAGTCATCCAGATCTACCTGGCTTGGCGCCGCGGTAATCGTGACACTATCCGAAGCGCTCGACCCGGTACCGTCGGTGACAATGAGTTCGGCGACATAGATGCCGGCTATGTCAGGGGCGCATTCGGGGGCGCTTGTCGTGGGATCCGAGAAACTTGCCTGACTTCCGGCAGGATGCGAGATCCAGGACCATTGAAAGGTCAGAGGATTTTCCGTCGTTGTATATGATGCGCTGCCATCCAGGATGACGTTCTCGCCGATATTGACGGTGCGGTCTTCACCGGCATCAGCAACCAGTGAGTGGCTGGGCGAGACATTGTCATGGGGCTTGAAGCTGGATCCTTTTTTCAATTTAATGATGCCGGCGATCACCCGACCTTCCAGCCGACTTCTGCGCCCGAACTCCACCTTGGCATACGGTGCAACCAGGCTGCCGCGGAACAGGGCTTTTCTTTCAACTTCCACTTTTTTAATGCCACTGAAATTAAAGGTCACATCCCGGGTAGACCCCTCTATAATCTCTATTTTCACGCCTTGATCGATATCCAGCCGGTCGGAGATATTGACGGTCACAGCGCCGGCCGAGACGTCGATTTTAACCGCGGCCTTTTTTTCGGTATCCAACTCGATGATGTCGTAAACCCCGCTGGAAAGCTCCAATACCGCATCCTTGTTCACTTCGACTCGGCCGTAAGTTCCCGGTGCGAGTTGTACCCGGCCTCCCCGGGGCACATCCAGGTCGGAGCCGGCGGTGGAAAAGGAAAACGAGGGAAGCACAAGGGGGGCGAGATCCGCAGCTTCATTGGTTAGACCGTTGACCGTCAGGGTTCCGAAATTGTCGATCCCTGCGGCGGTTAACACATTGCCGATCACAAAAATTTTCCCCTTATTGACAATCCGATCGACGGCGTGAAGGTCACCCGTCAGGGTCCCGCTTCTGCCTTTCAAGATTTCGATTTGTCCGTTGGAACCCACATTGCCGGTGGAATCAGCGATTTTCTCCAGTTCGACCGCTGAATCGGCGTAAAGGACGAAGTCATCGAGCGCGAGCGGTTCGAAAGCGTAAGCAGCACCGGTGCCAACAGACAACAACAAAAGGACATAGAGGCATCTGTTCAACATGTTTGCGTTATCCTTGTTATATTTCGGCCATTCGTATTTTTATTTTTTATGGGACACAATTTGTTCTCTCGCAAAGGCGCAAAGGCGCTAAGTTTTGTTAGACATTGTTTTATATATTTTTTTTGGACGCAGATTGACTCAGATTTTCGCAGATTTATTGATTTGATAATTTTCGAAAAAGGCCTCGAAAATTATCAAATTTACTCTCAAGCCCTTCGGGCTAACCAATTACTAGTTTTTCTCCGACTTCCGCATCTTGCCGCGGCGTAGCTCGAAGAGCGAAGACGGGTCCCACTTCCCAATTCTTTTATCTGCGTTTATCTGCGTTTATCTGCGTCCTAAATTTCTTTGCGTCTTTGCGCCTTTGCGAGAAATTAATGCTTTTATTTCCGACTTCTTCTCACCCTCCCACCTTCTCACCTTCTCAACTTCTCACCTTCTTTTTGTTCGCCTTTGTCTCGCCTGAGCTTGTCGAAGGCCGAATTCAAATATCCTTTCAATCAATGCACTCCTTAAAACAATCAAATGGAGGCGGTTGATTGACAACGATGGTGTATGAAACGGTTGTTGAATTAAAGTGCTCATCATAGGCTTCAACCGTTAAATTATGATTGCCGTCATCCAATCCGGTGATATCCAGTTGACATTCCAGAAAGGTCGCCTGATTGAAATCCTTCTTGATCCGGACTCCACCGAGCCAGTATTCAACCCAGTATATTTCGGATAGATCTTCAAGGTTCATCGTAAACATGCCATCTTCAAACAGCAGATTCCCATCTGCCAGCGAAGAGCCGTTTAACTGCTCGGCAACAATTACAGGTCCGGTTTCATCCGATAAAGCTGCAACTGCTAAGTTGTCGGTAAAACTGTTGTTATCCTCGTTTAATTCAGCAACTGCCTGCAGGCTGTCGATCGATATCTTGAACAGGTGATCGCCACCTTGCGCCGTCCACGGTTGGCTCACCTGAAAGCTTGCGTCACCTTGGATTACCTGGTCAATTTGATGCGTGCCGATGGGGATATCGTCGATTTTAAAGGTAATCTGAAACGGATCCACCACGGGGCCGGTGCCGTTATTTGCGACCCGCGCGGTGAAGTTGACGGACATGCCGGCTTCCAGCGCACCAGGCGGGTCCTGAGTCACATCGGACAATACGAGATCCGGTAAAGACCCCATGGACGTAAATTGCCAGATCGGTCCCGGCGTCTGGGCACCGGCGTCATCTTTGGCAATTACCTGCCAGTAGTGGGTCGTTCCTGCTGCGAGATCGGAGACGTCGATGAAATTTGATTCGAGGTCTTCAGCCACCAGAGTCAGGGCGCCCTGCACAGTGCCGAAATATACATCATAGACGATCGCATCCCATGGGTTGGGATCTCGGGCTGTCCAACTCAAAGAGACCGGAACCGGTTGATGGTCATCTGACACCGGCACGCGGACAGCATTGTCCAGCGGAAGTGGATCCGTTGGGATATGGGGCGGTTCGTTAGCCGGCGGCGATGCGATGCAGTCGCTTGGGGCTGTCAGCCATGGTGCGGCACTGACGTTACCGTAAGTATGATCGCTATCATTGTTGGGTCCGGAGATATCCCCCCACCAATTGTTTTGAACGTCAAGCGCTGGGGTCCCTCCGTTGTAAACCCCTGCCTGCTGGTTTCCTAGAAAATTGTTATTTTGAATCACCGGTGTGGCGTTGTTGACGACATACACGCCGTAGTGATTTTCCTTGAAATTATTGCACTGCACGGTGGTGCCGCTGGAACCGGTGCCGTTCACATAAATCCCTGAATGGCTGGAGTTGCGGATGGTGTTATATTGGATAGCCGGTTTGGCATCGGCCAGATAAATGTTGGCATTATGGGTGTGGCCGCCGTATTCGATCACGCAGTGCTGCAGCCGGCTTTGGCTGTCGCCGGTCCAATTGTGGAAATAGATCCCTTTCCAATCCGCCGGCCCAGGCGATGCAGCATTGGATGTGAAAATCACCGGGTTGTTGACTGTACCCTGGACTGAAAGGGCCCCCCAGTAGCCTACCCAACTATAGGTAGGATGCGGTTTTCCGATATAAAGGCCGGTTCCCGTCTCGAAGCGGATCTCGACACCCGGCTCGATGGTCAAGGTCGTCAATCTACTGCCATCATTTGCATAGCTGGAGTGCCGGACCGTAATATCGCCGGTGATAACATAATCCAGTCCCTGCTTGTTCCAGGTGCCGCTGGAGGAGATGTTACCGCCACGCACCTGAATGTAATTTTGTCCGTTTCCCGTGCCCGAGTTGCCCCGAAGATGCTTCACCCGATTGGCGTGAACGTTGATCGCGCTCTGGCGATTGTCGGAGATTATGTTTTCGTCTATGGAAGCGGAAGATGAATCATCGCAGTATATGCCATGGCTTTGACTACCGACAACCGTGTTTCCGGCTATGACAGAGGATGAATTGACTAGATAAAGGCCGATTTGTTGGCTGCCGGAGATCATCGTGCTGGTCACGGAGGCGCCGGCGCTGGAAAGATATGCTCCGTGACCGCCGCTGTGTCTGATAACGCTGTCCGCAATGGGTACGCTGGCTTGGTCCATATGCAGGTTGGCGTTGCTGCCGTGGCCGCCGCCGTATTCGATCACGCAGTGCTGCAGTCGGCTCTGGCTGTCGCCGGTCCAATTGTGGAAGTAGATTCCTTTCCAGTCCGCCGGGCCGGGCGCAGTGGCATTGGATGTAAAGACCACCGGGTTGTCGACCGTGCCCTGGACTGAAAGGGCCCCCCAGTAGCCTACCCAACTATAGAGCCTGCGCATAAACTTAAAATTGATCAGAATAAATTACAAAATTGTAGGTCCAACATTTTAAATTTGGTCAATGTTCTTTGAAAAATTGGTTAAAGCAGCAATCTGCTGTGCTTCAGGTTA
>Ga0209339_1000043_pt1 | contig 69831 bp, 82 predicted proteins | sample OlaalgELextract3_FD_187376 | JGI IMG/M metagenome (GOLD analysis project Ga0209339, IMG submission 187376) | Olavius algarvensis symbiont microbial communities from Tuscany, Italy - Type A ELBA extract 3 (SPAdes) (version 2) | ecosystem: Host-associated > Annelida > Digestive system >... | reverse complement strand
TCCGATCAAAAGCAACTAAACCAGAACAAAATCCACGAAAAATGTGGATTACCGAAGTGATCCAATCATCGCCGTGATTTGGTGCGCGGAAATCGGCCATTTAATAACCGAGTTTTTCAACAGAATCAGCACGAAAGAGCCGCTCGGTCCTTCCAGGGTTAACAGGTCGTTCGGTTTGGCGGATTCATAAAGATAACTGGCGATCGGGTCTCGGCTATCGACGCCAAGGTGAAACTGCAGGTTCATATCGTCGCAGGGGCAGCTCGCAATCGGATAGAAACGAGAGCCGACGTGATCGATCGACAGGGTCGCGCCCTGTCCCGCCAGGAAGCGCAGGCGGCTGGTGCGCGGCGTGCGCGTGCTGACAATTATCACGTCTCGGCTGGGATGCTCGATTTTCCTAATCCGAATCGGGATATTCTGTTTCGGGATGTCGCTGCTGTCACGGGCTTCGTCCGCTTCCAGCACGACATCGGACATCGCGGTATTACAGCAGCCGAGGATATAACCCAAGCCCTTTTCGGCTTCGGTCAGGCTGTAGTCGTGGTGTTTTATGCGGCGCACATCGCCGGAAACCACGCGCAGTTTGCACAGACCGCAGTTGCCGTTGCTACAACCGTAATTGAGTGCCAGCCCGCCGCGCAGGCCGGCCTCGAGAATCGACTCGGCGCCTTCGATAAAGAATTCGTGATTGCTGGGGATGACGGTTGCCTGGGCCGACATGACTCTTAAAAAGGTCTCGTTTACAGACGATTGATCAATTGTATCATCGTCGACCTGAATCGTGGTCATGGCCTCGTCGATCCAGACCTGCAATTGCTTCAATCCATCGGGTTCCGCGGTCAACTTTTCGATTTTTTCGGCCAGTTGTGCGGTAAATTGCCGGTAGCGCCCAACCAGCCTCTTGTGGCGCGACAGGTCTTCACTAAGCGACATGATGCGTGAGGTCAGGGCGATGTTGTCCGGTTTACGGGCGCTGATGTCGGGATTGATAAAACTGGCCTGTTCGATGATCTGTTCGACTCTTTCGAGCATGCTCGAGTCTTCGATTTGCGCGTTGGGATAGGCCTGCAGCAAGTCGGCGAGTACAATTTCGCCTTCAAAGGTTTTTAACTCACCGGCCCTGATCTGCTGTTGCAGAGTGCCGCGTTTGACGCCTACCAGGCGGGCTGCGCGGGATAGTGATATGCGTTTCGCCACCGGCTTAACCTGCATATTGCATGAAGGGAACGAAACTCAGGGGAAATCTGGCAAACAAGGTCGGACGATCGCCCGCCGAGTCATAGCCATAGCTATGGCTCAAGGGGGAACGTTCGAGATTGGCAGCCAGATTTGTCCTGATTTCGTTCAGGTGCAAACTGTAACCGGTTATTTCCTTGAAAAACTGACTTGATACTTTGATATCTATGCTATTTCTCCGAAGTTTGTACCGCCTTCGTGCAATATGCAGGTTAACTCGCCGACTCCAGCAATTCCCGGGCGGGTTCGGCCTTGAACTGGAGGTTAATCCGAGTGCCGTCCCCGGGTTCGCTTTCGATATCGATCTGGGCGCCGATCTCGCTGGCGCGGTCGCGCAGTATATTGAGTCCCAACTGGCGGCCGCCGGCGGGAACGATGGTCGATTCGTCGAAACCGATGCCGTCATCCTCGATGATTAGGATATTGTTTCCATCGCGGAAAATCAGCAACACCCTTACCACCTCGGCCTGACTGTGTTTGCGGATATTGGCCAGGCACTCCTGCACGATACGCAGCACGTTGAGCTCTACATCGGGTGAAAACTCTTGTTCCGGCCATTCATTCTGAAAATATATCGGAATGCCGGCCTCTTCCTGGGTACGCCGGATCGTTTCTTCGATCGATGGGATCAGTCCTTGTTCATCGATCGGCACGCGGAAATGGGCGATCAACTCGCGTAACTGGGTATTGGCCTGATCGATGGTGTACTCGATGCCCTCCATTTGGTGCCAGATGGCTTTTTCGTCGTCAGAGTGAAAGGTTTCATCGATGACCCGTATCTGGATACGCAAACTGGCGATGGTTTGCGCCAGTGAGTCGTGTAACTCGTGGGAAATACGGGTGCGTTCCTGCATAACCCGCAGCTCGCTCTCTTCCTCGAGCAGGCGAAATTTTTCCACCGTGCTGCCCAGATGTCGGCCGATGCTGAGCAGCAGATCGCTATAGCTGTCAAGTTCGAGGGACGTATCACCCGGGAAAAACAGGTGGATCGCACCGAGCACGTTTTCCCGATACTGCAGCAATATCGACAATACCCGCAGCTTTTCCGGCTGCGACGAGGTGGCGCCAAAAACGGTCGCGTAGTCGAGGCGGTCTATGCGGTATATCTGGTCGAGTTTAATCTCGTCGAAAGGGTACTGGATCGACAGGAAACGATCGGCGTTGGCAAGAAAACTGTGATTGATTTCGCCGAACGATGCGACCACGTCTTTTTTGTTTTTGCCCTTGAACTGACGAATGATTCCGGCACTGGCGTTTAAGTTGTTGCACAGCGATTGCAGCGACTTATCGAACAGTTCGTTGAGGTCGTGGGACAGGTTGATGCTCGACGCGACGTCGTACAGAATCGCCAAGGATCTCGATTCGCGGGTGATGTGGTCGGTATGCTTTTGCAGCTGGATCTCGGTGTCGCGCGACAGGTTTTTAATCATCTTGCCGAGCATATTGATATCGCGCGCGAGTTCGCTGAAGTCGCTATCTTGCGGCAGTTCGACCCGCGCATCGAGGTTGACGCCGCGCATCAGGTCGGCCCAGTCGCACAGGCGCAGCAGCGGCCTGCAGCAATTCGCGCCAGATTACCCAAAACAACAGCAGCATCAGCACGATCTCCAGTGCATGCATCCACTGAACATAGTCGTGCAGCCGGACGGAAACAGGGTTTTGCGGCATGACGACGCCCAACAGGTTCAGCAGCAGCAGAACGAATATCGCGCAGGACAGCGACAGCAGCCGGAATCGGCCGCTTTTCAGCAGGCTGCGTTTTTCCTTATCGAGTCTGACAAACCAGGCGTTAAACAGGTTCGTCTTGCGTTCCAGTTGCGGATCCTGCTCAGGCATGACGCGAAAATCGGTTGAACATGACGGTTTCATTGCTCTTTGATCCGCGTCAGTATACCACGTTAGCGTTTTATGCCCAGCCTTGGTCGGGAAATGGCATCAATCCGGCGACAATATATTTTCCCCCGATTAATCTTTGCGCGGCGGGACATAAGTCGGGTCGTTGGGGTTTAAAAAGATAAACTCGGAGTTGCCCGGTTCGAGTTCGACATAATCGATCGTCATACCCTCGGCCAGGTCCTTGCTGCTTGTCGAAACGACCAGGTCGACGCCATCGAAATTGAGGAAGTTATCCCCCGGCAGGCGCTGCTCGTCGAATCCCATGGCGTAATGAAAACTGCCGTCGTCTTGCTCCTTGATAGCGATACGCAGCGGCGTCGGCCCCATTGCGCCTTCGGTGGCGGATAGTCTGATCTGTTCCAGCGCGGCGGTGGTTACACTGATCATCGGTTAGCCTGTGCATTGGCGACGACGCTCGTCGATGAATACTTACAGCTTTTAACGAAGCCGAGAAAGCGCTTAACCCAGGGATTGGCGAGGGTGTTGCGCTGATGGCTATAGGAGGCCAGTAGATTACGGTAAACCAGTCCATCTTGCTGTTGGCTGATTCCGGTGCCTCTGAGCACTTCATAGGCGAAGCGGCTGTCCTTGGGTAGCCCGTCCAGCGACGAATAATGGAACTCGTGCGCATGCAGCGTCTTGGCCATATGCGCTGCCGGCATCCATGGATGTTGATCGTCAATGCCCGCCAATTGGACGTAACCGCGGCCCTGCGGTCTTTGGTGCATGCGGCTGTTGGCTGGCAAGGCACCTACCATGGCGTGGTTTTCGCCATTCCAGCTCAGACTTCGGGATAAATACATGAGCCCACCGCACTCCGCATAGGTGGGTAATCCGGCTTCGATTGCCGCCTTTATCGACGCGCGCAGGCTGTCGTTCGCCGCCAGTTCCGCCGCATGACGTTCGGGAAAACCGCCGCCGATAAACAGCCCGTCAAGCGCCGGCAGCGTTTTATCGCTTTGCGTATCGATCGATATAAGCTGCGCGCCGTTTTGATCGAATGCTTCCAGATCGCCCGGATAGTAAAAACCGAATGCCCGGTCACGGGCGATACCGATCCGCAGACCATTGAATTCGGCGTTACGCTGTAACGGCAGGCTCGCGGCTTCGATCTGACCGGCCTGTTGCGAAATTTGGAGCAACTGTTGGAGATCGAGGTTGTCGGACACCGCGGCCGCAATCGTGTCGATTTTCTGTTTCGAAGCGGGATCTTCATATCCCGGAATCAGTCCGAGATGACGCTCGCTCAAACCCAGCGCGGCGGTTTTTTCGAGCGCGCCGAGAAACGGGATATCGGTGTATTCCTCGACCGCCGCCCGCAGCTTCGATTCGTGGCGCTTACCGCCGGTCATATTGGCGATCACGCCGGCGATGTTAACCGCTTGATCGAATACCTGGTACCCGATCAACAGCGGTGCGATGCCGCGCATCGTGCCGCGCACGTCGATAACCAGGATCACGGGACTTTGAAGCGACTTGGCTAGCGCGGCATTGCTGTTGCCGCCGTCTAGATCGAGCCCATCGTAGAGTCCCTTGTTGCCTTCGATTAGGCAAATATCCGCGTTGCGGCTCCGATGGCAATAGTCATCGATGGTTTCCTGTTTGCCGGCAACATAAAAATCGAGGTTATAACAAGGCTTGCCCGCAGCCATGCCGAGCCAGATGGGGTCGATGTAATCGGGGCCTTTTTTAAACGGTTGCACCGCCAGGCCGCGGTTATTCAGGGCTGCGCACAAGCCGATGCTGAGGGTCGTTTTACCCGAGGATTTGTGCGCCGCGGAGAGGAACAGGGAAGCCATGACTTATTGCGCCTCGGCGCTTAGCGCAGTCGGCATGATGGGCAGCACGCGCAGGGCTAGCAGAGCGATCAGCAGCGCTGCCGTAACTCCACCGCAGCCGAGCATGATTTCCCAGGAGCTCGGGGAATAGGCGTTGACGACACCGTCGTAAAAGTCGCTTTCGACGATGTAGCCCGGAAAAATGTTCAATGGGTAAGCCTGACCGCCGATGATAATGATATAGAGTTGCGCGAAAGCGCCGACGATGACCAGCAGGCAAGCGCCAACCAGCGATCTGGCCGAATTTTGAAATTGCGGCGCGTAGATCAGGGCCAGCGGCAGCAGGTTACCCAGTCCGATCTGGACAACCCAGAACAGCAAGGTATAAACCCCGCCGTCCATCAGAATAAAAGACTCGAAGCCATGATTTCGGGTATCGTAAAGCTTGGTCAAATGAAACACAATTATAAAGTAAAACACGGCGGCGGTAAATATACCTAATAACTTGCCTAATCTTTGCAATTGCGAAATATCGAGTTCGCGCCGGTCGAGGCTGAAACTCAACATCAGTAACAGGATTAGAATCGCCAACCCGAAGGCGAAAGACATGACTATGAACATCGGCGCCAGCAGGGCGCTGTCATAGGCTTCGCGCGCCACCAGGAAGCCGAAAATCGATCCGGTACCGGTGGTTAGCACCAGGCGCCAGACAAAAGCGAGCAGCCCCGCCGGTTTACTCCAGCGCTGCATGCGCCGCTCCATCATCAACCATAAATAGGCCATGACGATGACCACGAAACCGATGTACAGAATGATGTTCCAGGCAAATATCGACTTGAAGTTGTAGTGGGTCATGGCCACGATCAGGCGGTCGGGGCGGCCGAGATCGAGTAACAGAATGGCGAGGCCGCCGACCAGTAGCGCAACCGACAGTATCGCGGAAAAACGCGCCAGCGGTTGATACACCTGTTTGCCGAAAACCGATGCCAGCGAGGCGATATTGAGTGCGCCGGAAGCCGCCACGATCAGGAATATCGCAAATACATGGGGCAATCCCCAGACGATCTGGTTGGTCATGCCGCTGATGTGATGACCCTCGACGTCCATGTGATGGGCGCCGGCGACGCCGATCAGCGCGATTACCGCCAGCAGCAATATTAGACCCCAGTAACGGGAACCGCCGGTTTTAATCTCTGCATATCGGGTCGCGGCTGACATTTTTACAAGCCCTGATAACGAACGCCGGGATTAAGCCCCAGATCGGCGCGGATGCGGGTACCGCCGAGTTGCCGCAGGCGCCTCGATATTTCGCTTTGCGGATCGTTCAGATCGCCGAACAAGATGGCTTTGGAGTCACCGCGGTTAACCGCTTCGGCACAGGCCGGTACGGCGTTCGCACCATCGCGGTCGATGCGATGGACGCACAGGGTACAGGACTCGACCGTACCCTTGCCGCGGGGTGCGACCGCGAGTTGGTCCTTGAGGTTTTCATGGATGAACGAACGCGCCTTGTAAGGGCAGGCCATCATGCAGTAGCGGCAGCCGATACAGGTATGCTTGTTGACCAGCACGATCCCGTCGGCGCGTTTAAACGACGCCCCGGTGGGGCATACGTCTACGCAGGGCGGGCTTTCGCAGTGCTGGCACATCATCGGCAAAAAACTTCGGTGCCCGCTGGCGCGGTCCTCGAGCGTTACCTTACGCACCCATTGCGCATCGGTTTCGGAACCGTCTTGCACGCGCCACCCATGTTCGCGTTGGCAGGCTGTTACGCAAGCATCGACATCGGCTTCGCTGAGCGCATTGGTGTCGATCAGCAAACCCCAGCGCGCCTGCCGGTTCAGACCGGTTGCGGCCTGTCCGGTTTTGTACAGCAATATGCCGGGGGCGACCAGCGTGGTCGCGACGGCGGCGGCGCCTTTCAGAAAATCCCGCCGCGACGGCTGTGGCGGATGCAGTTGCGGCTCGCTTTTCATTCCGCGGCCTCCAATCTGCGCCGCAGGGTCGTAACACTCAAGCCGGCGCCGGCCCTGTCCCAGGCTGCGGCATCGGACTTGCTTTGCCGTTGCCGCTCCAGCCCGCGATCGGCGTGGCACTCGAAGCAGTCGATCTTGACGCTCGCATAGGCGTGGCATTCGGCGCAAAAATGTTGCGGATTTTCATAACGAATGATTTCACCGGATGCGCTTGCCGGATTGTGGCAATCGATGCAGCCGACCAGGCTGTACTTGGCGTTGCGCTCGCCGTCGATTACCGTGGCATCGCGTTGATGGGTCAGGAATTTCATATGGTCGCGGCGCATCACTGCAACCGGTTCGACGCAGTGCTCCGCATCGGCCGGTTTTGGCGGTTTCGGAATGGCGATTTTGCCGAAACCCGAAGCGGCCGCGTCCGCTGCGCTTAGCATCCCTGCGGGCATCGTGCCCAGCAGCAACAGCAGCGCTATCGAACGCGATATTGAGATCCAGATTCGCATCGATGCCACGCTTAGTGATCACCCAGCGCCATATCGATATAACCCGTCGGACAGACGTCGGCGCAAATATGACAACCGATACAGCGGGTATAGTCGGTGGCGACGTAGCGCCCCATGGTCTTTTCGTCTTTCTTGACCCGGTAAACGGCGTCCTGCGGGCAGTAAATGACGCAGTTATCGCACTCGAAGCACATGCCGCAACTCATGCAGCGTCCGGCCTCTTCCACCGCCTGCTCCTGATCCAGGCACTTGCTGCGCTCCGCGAAGTCGCCGAGCACCTGTTTGGAATCGGGGCCATGCGACTCGCGCAAATGACGCGCTTCGTAGTTGAAATGCGACAGGTACAGGCGTTCCGAGGAAATAATCTCGTTGGCGGCGCGGTCTTCGTAATTATGCACGGCATACTTGGCTTCATTGGTGCCCCAGGTGCTTACGTGTTCATACTCGGAAGGTTCGAGTTCGACCTCCTTGAGTTTGTTGAGCAGGTTGAAGTGGTGCACGTCGACCTTCGGCCGCTTGCCGAATTCGGCGCCGCCGAGATATCGTTCGATGCTGTCGGCGGCGATCGAGGCATGGCCGATCGCGGTCGTTAGCAAATGCGGATTGATGATATCGCCGGCGACGAAATGCCCGGGTTTGTCGGGGTGCTGGAAGAACTTGTCGGCGTTCATCAGGTTACGCTCGTTGCCCAGTTCTTCCAGACCTCTGAGGTCGCCCCCCTGTCCGATTGCGGATACGATCAGATCGCATTCGATTTCGAACTCACTGCCTTCGACCGTCGCGGGCGCGCCGTTTTCCATGCTGCATTTGGCCATTTTCAGGGCGGTGGCGCGGCCTTCGTCGTTGACGATAATTTCGATCGGCATCACGCCGTCGAGAATTCTGACCCCTTCGCGCAGGGCATCTTCTACCTCGTGCTCGGTGGCGGTCATTTCGGCGCGCTCGAACAGCGACGTCAGCGTCACGTCGGCCCCCTGGCGGGAGGCGGCGTAGGCTGAATCATGGGCGGTGAAGCCGCCGACGACAAACTCGGTGAGCTGATCCTGGGGCAGGCTGTCGACTTTGCCGAGCCGGCGCGCCACCGAGACCACGTCGATCGAAGTGTCGCCGCCGCCGACGCAGACCACGCGTTCCGCAGTGACCTGCAAAGCGCCCTTGTTGAACGCTTCCAGAAAAGCGACGCCGGAAATACAGTTGGGTGCATCGCCGTGTTCCAGCGGCAGCCCGCGGCCGGACTGGCAACCGATGGCCCACAACACCGCGTCATATTCAGCTTCGACTTCCTCGATGCTGACATCGCTGCCGACGCGGGTTCCCATGCGGGTGTCGATATGCCCCATCTCCAGGATGCGGCCGATTTCGTGATCGAGATAAGCGCGCGGCGTGCGGTAACCCGGGATGCCATAGCGAAACATGCCGCCGAGATCGTCGTGTTCATCGAAGATGGTGCTGGCGATACCCTTGCGCCGCAATTGGTAGGCGGCCGCGAGTCCGGCGGGTCCGCCGCCGACGATGGCGACCCGGTGTTTGCCCATCGCGGGCAGGTCACCGAACTTGAAGCCCCCGTTTTTGGCGGAATCGCCGATATACTGCTCGATCGAGTTAATGCCGACGAAATCGTCGACATTGTTACGGTTGCAACCCTGTTCGCAGGGCGCCGGGCAGACGCGCCCCATCATCGACGGGAACGGATTGGCATCGGTGGAACGCCGGAAGGCGTATTCTTCCATGCTGACGCCCTCGGGCGGGACTTCGATTCCGCGCACGATGTTGAGCCAGCCGCGGACATCTTCGCCCGACGGGCAACTGCCCTGGCAGGGCGGGGTGCGGTGGACGTAGGTCGGGCATTTGTAGGAAGTATCTTCGTTGAAGATATCCTCGCCCAGCGAACGCCAGCGATGCACTCCGTCCTGATATTTCCTGAATGTGAGTTTCTTGTTTACTTCCTCTTCCGACGCTGCCATCTGTATCTCCGTCTAAAATTCAAATTCTATTGTTCGTTGCCCAACACGATCGCGTTGCTCACCAATTGATGGACGCTGACGATCTGATCCATTTCGAAACCATAGTAGGGCAGGATCTTGCTGAACTGGCTCTTGCAAATCGCGCAAATCGCCGCCAGGTGGGTCACGCCGTGGTCGTCTACCACCTGTTTCAGAGCCTCCATACGCGGCAGGGATCCCTTGACGCGCAGTTCCACCAGGTCATCGGTCAGTAATCCGCCGCCGCCGCCGCAACAAAAAGTGGCTTCCTTGATGGTATCGGCGGGCATATCGTAAAAATGGTTGCAACTCGCCTTGATTACGGCGCGCGGAATCGCGAACTGGCCGCCTTCGAAATCGCCCATGCGCGAGCCGCGCGATACGTTGCAGGAATCGTGAAAGGTCAGCACCATGTCGTCGTTGGCCGATGGGTCGAGTTTGAGCGCGTTGCGCTGAATCAAGTCATAGGTGACTTCGCAGACATGCTGCGGCACCGGATAGTTCGAGTCGAGAAAATCGAACGGGCCGGCGAGCGTATTGAGGAAATTGTAGGCGACGCGCCAGGCATGCCCGCATTCGCCGAATACGATGCGTTTGACACCTAGTTCCAGCGCCGCCTCGCGCACCCGCAACGCCAGTTTTTGCATGTTGTCGTAGGAACCGATGAACATGCCGAAATTAGCGGCCTCGCTGGCATAGCTGGATAAGGTCCAGCTTAAGCCGGCCTGGTGAAAGACCTTGGCATAGCCGATCAGACCGTCGACGTGCGGTTCCGCGAAAAAGTCGGCCGAAGGAGTAACCAGCAGGATATCGGCGCCTTTTTCATCGAGCGGCATGCGCACGGTGACGCCGGTTTCGTCTTCGATATCTTCCTCGAGGCCCTCGAGCGTATCGACCAGGGCGGGTTCGGGCAGGCCCAGGTTGTTACCGATGGTCTGTGCCTTGCCGATAATTTCGTTGCAGTACTTCTGGCCGACTCCGACGCTGTCCATGATTTCCCGCGCCGCCATCGAAATTTCCGCGGTATCGATGCCGTAGGGGCAATAAACCGAGCAGCGGCGGCATTGCGAGCACTGATGGAAATAGCTATACCATTCGTCGAGCACGTCCTGATCGAGGTCGCGCGCACCGACCAGGGATGGAAAATACTTGCCGGCCAGCGTGTAGTAACGGCGATAAACCGAGCGCAACAGATCCTGGCGCGCTACCGGCATATTTTTCGGATCCGAAGTGCCGAGATAATAATGGCATTTATCGGTGCAGGCGCCGCACTTGACACAACTGTCGAGAAACACGCGCAAGGCTCTGGAGTTATCGACCAACTCGCCCATCTTGTCAATCGCGACTCGCTGCCAGTCGTCGACGAGTTCGCCGGGAAAGCCGAGTTTTTGCTGGTGATCCTGCTTGGCGTAAAACGGCTTGCTATGCGCCATCGCTCCGATTTCGATCGGCGGGATCTCGGGATAGGGTTTTAATACCGGGGTATCGAATTCAGCCATGATTACCTGGCCCCTGTGCGGCCGTTTCGCCGACTGCCGAATCGCGCGTGGGCAGATGCCGCTTTTCGCGCGGGTTATCGATCTGGTTGCGCGTCGGGCTGAAGAAAACGCCCGGCGCATGCAGCAATTTGCTGAACGGGAATATAATCATCAGCAGCGCCACCATCAACAAGTGAAGGTTCAGCAGCGGATCGTCCGGCAGCGGTTGCCAGTCGAAGTACATCAGTCCCAGGAAAAAGGCCTTGAGCGCGACGATATCGGTATGCGCGACGTAGTTCATGCCGAGACCGGTAAGCCCGATGCCGATTAGCAGGGCCAGCATCAGGTGATCGGAAGGCGAAGAAATGTAGCGAACCCGGTCGACCAGCACGCGCCGCGCCCACAGTCCCGCCAGGCCGGCAACCATGGCGAAGGCGGCGTATTTTCCAATGGGTTGAATCAGGTTTACCCAGGACCACACCGGATCGGTGAAATAGCGTAAATGCCGCAGCAACACGAACAGCAGGGCAGCGTGGAATACCCAGCCGAACAACCAGATCCACTTATTTGACTTGAACAGGCTGTTGAATAGCGTGACTTCGAAAAACATGCGTTTGACCACGCCGGGCGCAGTTGTCGGCGCAGGGGTCGTCGGTATGCGCAGCGGTGCCGGCGTCAGCGCGTAGAGCCGGATGCGGTAGACCAGGCCGGCAAGCAGAGTGGCGCCTGCGAAATAAAACAATAGCGTGAATGCGATCGTCAGCAATGACATTTGAAGTCATCTCCGGGTAGGCCGCGCCGGGAAAGGGGAGGTCCTCTTTCCCGGTGGAACCGCGAATCGGGCTATACGCAGCCGGTCGGCTTCGGCAGGCCTGCGTACTTACAGGCTTGCTTGGCCGGTCCGTAGGGAAACAACTCGTATAGGTACTTGCTGGTACCCTTGTCCTTACCCAGTTTTTTACCAACGGCCTTGGTCAGTACGCGCACCGCGGGCGCAATCTGGTATTCCTCGTAATAGTCGCGCAGGAAATTGATGACTTCCCAATGGTTATCTTCGAGCACGGCGCCGTCGGCTTTCGCCATTTCGGAGGCGAGCTCGTCATTCCAGTCGGCCAGGTTCACGAGGTAACCTTCTTCATCCGTTTCGTATGTCTTCCCACTTAGTTCGATAGCCATTTCTTACCTCTGTCAGGTTAATTTCAAAAAATCAGCAATCAAAGCCATGACTGCGACTTGTCATAATCCGTTGTCAGCTTTACAAAGCCGTCGTAATCGATCAGCGAAATGCCCGCAATCATTCGTTCGGGATCGATTCCCCGGGCTTCGAGATCGGGCTGCAGCGCGTAAATCTGGTGACTGTTCAGCGCCTGTTGGACAGATTCCGAGGCGGCCGCATTTTTTATCGAGGCGTAAATACCATCCTCGATCAGTAAAATGGCGGAATCCGGCTGCGCCAGGCGCAGGCAGGTGTGCAACGAGTTTCTATCGTAGGGTGATTTGTTGACAATATGCAATACAGACATGTTACTTCCGCTAAAAATTCAGGATCACGTCCTGCTGTTCGATAATTTCAGCCAGTTCGGTGCTGCTGACGACATGAATCGAATCTTTTTCGGCCCAGTCGTCATCTTCGTCTTCGTAAACCAGCGGCATCAGGTCTTGCTTGTTGAGACCTCTTTGTTCGAGCGATTCCTGATCGACGTATATTTTGCTGACGTCGTAGTCGCCCAGCGCCTTGTAGGTTGGCGAAAAATTCTTCGATCCGAGCTTGCCGGTATCCTGGTTTTGCAGCAGCTGGTAAACCCCATCGTCGACGAAGGCGAGGCTGACATCCTGTTCGAAGGCCGCGGCTATGAGTACCACTTCCAACGATTCCAGGGCATAAATGCTGCCATGAGGCGCCTTGCGGTTTACGTATAAAAACTTTTTAGTCGCCATAGTTCAATCACCGAATACGATTAAACGATCCGCCTGAATGCCGGCATCGATCAGCTGGCCCAGCCCGGAAATCTGAAACCCGGGCGCCATGTTGTCGCTATCCTTGCCGGCGAGTTTGGCTTCGTCCCCGTCCAGCAGGCCGCGGCGTTGGGCCGCCGCCACGCATAGAATCAACTCGACCTCGTGCGCTTCCGCCAGCGCCGACCAGCGTTCGCTGATGTTGCGGTCATCCTGTGGCGGCACGCTCAGGCGGGTACCGTTGTTGACGCCGTCATGATAAAAAAACACGCGCACGATTTCATGCCCGGCACGCAGCGCCGCGGCGGTGAAATGGTAAGCCGAATCGGACGCCTGGTGCGTGTAGGGCCCTTCGTTGACTAGTATTCCGAATTTCACCTGCAGACCCCGTTAAAAGCGGATATGGGTTGAAGCGTTGAGCGAATGCCGCGATCCGCGCCAGTTATCGACGTGGAATTTGGTAAACGGCAGTTCGGTCAATTCGAAGAATTGCGGCCAGCCGATGCGTTCGATCCAGTCGTTCATGCGCTCCCAATCGCGGGCGTTATCCTTATAGGTTTGTAAAATCTTTTTAACGATCGCGGTCGCCTCGGGCCAGCGCGGCGGGTTGTTCGGAATGCCGGCGGCGACGAGTTTCTGGAAAGTCGGCTTGCCGCGCGCGTTGGAGTGGTTACCGCCGACCCAGATAGCTAGCTTGGTATGTTCGGGGTCGTTGATTTGCATCGGCGTGCAGGGCGGGTAACAGGCGCCGCAGCAGATGCATTTTTTCTCGTCGACTTCGAGCGAGGGTTTGCCGTTAACCAGCGCCGGGCGAATTGCCGCCACCGGGCAGCGCGCGACCACCGACGGGCGCTCGCAGATATTGGCCACCAGGTCATGGTTGATTTTCGGCGGCTTGGTATGCTGCACGTTGATCGCGATATCGCCCTGACCGCCGCAATTGATCTGGCAGCAGGAAGTCGTGATATGCACGCGATTGGGCATGTTCCAGTTTTTGAACTCGTCGATTAATTCATCCATCATCGACTTGACCACGCCCGATGCGTCGGTGCCCGGAATGTCGCAGTGCAGCCAGCCCTGGGTGTGCGATATCATCGCCACCGAGTTCTTGGTGCCGCCGACGACGAAGCCTTCTTTTTTCAGCGCCGCAACCAGCGGCTCCACCTTGCTGCCGTCGGCGACCATGTATTCGATATTGCTGCGAATCGTGAAGCGCACGTAACCCTCGGCGTACTTATCGCCGATTTCACACAGCTTGCGCAGCGTGAAAACGTCGAGAATTCGCTGGGTGCCGGCTCTGACGGTATAGATCGCGTCGCCGCCGTGCGCGGTGTGTTTCAATACGCCCGGGCGGGGGTCTTCATGGTAAGCCCAGTCACCGTAGTTTTTGCGCATGACCGGATGCATATACTGAAATCCATCGGGGCATCCGGATTCGATCGGGGTACGTTGGCCTTCCATTATCGGGCCCCTGCAATCATTTTAAATGTCATATTCTTTATCCTCTGCTCGCGCCGGCTCAGGAAGCCTGCTGTTGCCCGGCTTTACGGTCGAACCACTTTTTGGCTTCGATATCCCAATCGTCCATGCGCACATAAGAGCTGGTGCGGGTTTCGGATATCATGTTCGGGTCGACTTCAACACCGATACCCTCGAGGAAGTTAACCAGGCCGACGCGTTCTACCATTTCACCGCAGCGCTCGTGCTCGAGGCCGTTTTCCGCCCAGAAATCGATGACTTCCTCTGCCAGTTCGGTGATGGCTTCGTAGTCCTCGTCGTCCTCGAGTTTCATGAAGGGCACGACTACGGTACCCATCAGATCGCCGATTTTCAGCGTGCGCTTGCCGCCGATAAGAATGGTGACCCCCTTGTCGTCTCCGGGTGACAACGCCTTGGGCACAACGTTGAGGCAGTGCATGCAGCGCACGCAGTTGCGGTTGTCGACTTCCAGCGAATCGTCATCGTTGAGCGATAAAGCGTTGGTCGGGCAGCGGGTGATTATATTGTCGATGGTGTGCTGGCGCCCCTTGTTCGCGACATATTCTTTGAAAGCCTCCTGATCGACTTTCATGTCGTCGCGCCAGGTACCGATAATCGCAAAATCGGAACGTTCGATCGAGTTCATGCAATCGTTGCCGCAGCCGGATACCTTGAACTTGAATTTATAGGGCAGCGCCGGGCGGTGCACGTCGTCGGTGAAGTTGTTCAACAGGGTACGATGGATGCGCATTTCGTCCGCGCAGGATTGTTCGCAGCGCGCGGCGCCGACGCAGGACATGCCGGTTCGTACGCAGGGTCCGGCACCGCCGAGATCCCAGCCGTAGTCGTTGATTTCGTTGAAAAAATGCTGCGTGTTTTCCGTGGACGTGCCGATGAACATGATATTGCCGGTCTGGCCGTGAAAGGTGACCAGGCCGGAGCCGTATTTTTCCCAGCTGTCGCCGAGCTGGCGCAGCATGTCGGTGGTGTAATAGTTACCTGCGGGCGGCTGCACCCGCAAGGTGTGAAATTCCTTCGATTCCTCGAAAGCCTGGGCTACTTCGGAAAAGCGCGGAATGATGCCGCTGCCGTAACCGTAGACGCTGACGGTGCCGCCTTTCCAGTAACCCTTACGGGTCTCGTATGAATGTTCGAGCTGGCCCAGCAGCGAGTTGGCGACGCCGTTGATGCGTTTATCTCCGTGTTCGTCGCGTAAACGCTTGATCCCTGAAATAAAGCTTGGCCAGGGACCGTTCTCGAGTTCGTCGAGCATAGGGGTTACATGTACTTTTTTAGCCATAATGATACTGTTCCCGATTGTCTGTATTGAACGATTCCCGGTATTAATGACCAGAAAATTCACAAGTTAACCGATACCCATCCTCTCACAGGTCCGGTGACTCGCTGGTGACGGGGCCTAGTTTGGTAGAAGAGAGCCTAATGGGCTATCCCCCGGTTGGGGTGCTGAAAAATCGAAACTTATCCCTATCGAGATAGAGCTGATTTATGTACCCATTCAGCGGTTTGCTTCGCCCTGATTTTATTTTCGATAAATTTATTTAAATCAATGGCTTATAAAAGTGTCTTAATTGGTGTTCGGACTCCCACCTATGGGATGCTCCATTCGGCAGATACGTGTAATAAAATCCATACTCTTTCATTCTTGTATTAACCAGCTTTCGGATCGATTTTGAACGCAACCTTAGATCATATGACCGCGGCACTCAACGACTGCGACGAAAACTCGCCTTTTTTGCTGGAAAACGAGGCGGAATACCAGGTCTGGCGTGCGCGCAAGCTTGAATTGCGACAGCAATTGGACGCTAATCTGGTATTGCAGCTCGATCATACAGGCGGTTTGTCCGAATCGCAGCGGGCACAGGCGCGCCAGCAGGTGAGCGCGTTCAATTTCGCGATTTTTCAATCCGCGAAGGAAATGAGCAAGCTCGAATTCCTGGCCCTTAATAGCCAGTTCGGTTTGCAGCGGCTGGATTCCAATCTGGGCGCCGACATCGATGGTGTGACCTCGTTGCGGGTCGTCGGCGAGGCGGATGAGCGCGCTCAGTATATCCCTTACACCAATCGCGCGCTGAACTGGCACACCGACGGCTACTATAACGAACCCGACCGTAGCATCGATGCGTTTGCGCTCTACTGCGTCAACCAGGCGTTGCGCGGCGGCGGTAATTGCCTGTTCGATCACGAATTGCTGTATATCCTGATTCGCGACCAGGCGCCGGAACTGCTGGCGGCGTTGATGGCGGAGGACTTGATGCGTATCCCGCCAAATATTCAGGCCAACCGAGTTATTCGGGGTGAAGCGAGCGGCCCCGTGTTTTCGATTCTATCCGGGCAGCGCGGATTGCGTATGCGCTACACTTCGCGCCCGCGTTATATTGTCTGGAAGTCCGACAAACGCAGCCAACAGGCGCTCAACCTGGTACGTGAAATTTTGGTGGATAGCGCGGCGGTTATCGAGCTGAGGTTGGAAAATAATCAGGGTATTGTTTGTAATAATATTTTGCACGGTCGCCAGGCGTTTCATGATCAGGCCATGCAGCCGGGCCGATTGATTTACCGGGCGCGCTTTTACGACGCGATAAATATTGACGGCGATCCTGCAACGGCTAGCGCGAGAGTTTAGAACCCGGCTATGTTCTGGCGCGAAGACAAACCGGCGGATGACCTCTACCGCGTACCGGACGATGTTATCGATCTGGTTTTTAAAATACGCGGCAGACGTCTCGACATCGATCACGCCCATGCGCTGGCTGAAGCCTTGCAGCGGCATTTGAACGAGGATACCTGTGCCAGGATAGGCGTGCATGGAATTTGGCTGGCCGGATCCGGCAATGGTTGGAACCGGCCCGAGCAGATCGATGCGGAATTGCCGCTGTCGCGACGTGCTCGCCTGATAATCCGGGTGCGCCGGAACGATAGCGAGGCGGTGATGCAGATCACCGACCAGACGCTGCAGCTTGGTAGTCAAGCGGTAGAAATCGGTACCAGCTCGATTCGAAAACTGTCGAGCATGAGCACCATGTACGCGCGTGCCATCCGTTGCGATCGTGCGCAGTCCGAGGATGACTTTTTGCAGGAGGTTGCCGCTCGGCTGGAAGCCATGGGCATCCATGTCAGCAAGATGATTTGTGGCAGGTCGGGGGCGATTCGCGCCGCAGATGAAATCTTCTTTACGCGCGCTCTACTGGTAGCCGACCTGAAACCGGAGGAATCGGTAAGATTGCAACAGCGGGGAGTCGGGGAAGGGCGCTTATTGGGCTGTGGTCTGTTCGTGCCCCACCGGGGAATAGCCGCGGTCCATCAAGTTCAGGATTAATTTTTTGATCAATGAGAGATTATTGAGGTTAGAAAATGAGTATTACGGTTGACGGAAAAGAGATCCCCACGACTGCAACGGGATTTCTGGAGAATGTCGAAGACTGGTCGCAGGCGGCGGCAAGGGTGATTGCGGATGAAGAGCAAGTGGAACTTAGCGAGCGCCACTGGGATCTGATAAACCACCTGCGTGATGAATTTATCAACAATGCCGGCAATCAACCCAATACCCGGACTCTGGTCAAGGCCATGGCTAAGGTCTGGGACGACAAGTCGGTCAATGCCAAAACTCTGTATGATTTGTTTCCGGGCGACCCGAGCAAACAGGGCGGCCGTATAGCGGGCCTGCCGGAAAGTCGGAGAAAGGGCGGTTACTAATTACCAGGATATAACGACTGAGGAAAGTTAATGAGTGAAAAACAGGAAATCATCAATCAAATGATAGAGATGCAACGCAGGTTCATCGAGCTCGAACAGAAAGGCGAGTTTTCTACCGAGCAATACTACGATAACGAGGGTGAGTCGGAACTGGCGAAGTACAAACGTACCTACGACGAGCTCGCGATCAAACTGGTCGACATGGCCCATGCGGAAAAGGGTTCACAGCGTTAATTCGACTCAAACCTCGGCCCACATGCGAAACAGGTTGGCATAGCAAAGCTGGATTCGTTTGCAGGCGGGGTTGTCGTCATCGAGCGCAAGCGATTCTCTGGCTTGAGCGAGCTGCACCAGGATTTCTCGCTGGTCGGCGCGGCGGATGTAACTCTGGACCCAGGTTATTGCGACCAGGCGTTCGCCCGAGGTGACCGGTTTCACCGCATGAAAACTGGTCGAGGGGTATAAGATGGCGTACCCGGCCGGAAGTTTGAAATCGTTAGAGCCCCGGGAAGATTCGATGCAGAGTCCACCTCCTTCGTAGGCCTCGGGTGGATTCAGGAATATGCTGATCGATATATCAGAACGATATCTCGAATTTACCGGCCCCATGATCGGATCATCGATATGACCCCCGTACTCCATACCGCTGGTATAGCGGGCATAGATTGGCGCACAGATTTTGGCCGGCATTGCGAATTGCAAATAAACGGGATGTTGCACCAGCTGTGTCATGACGACATTGTTCAGGGCGTCGAAGGTTTCCTGCTCCGGCGCCAGTTCCTGGTTGCGCTTGTGCCTGCGGGCGTGCTTACCGGCGCTCAGCTTGCCGTCGACGAAATCGCTGCGACGCAGGACCGAAGCGACCGCGTCGAGTTGGGTTGAATTAAGCAGATCGGGAATTGTAATGAGCATGGTTTACTTTAGGAATGTCGCATGAATGTAATCGTCGAGTTCGATGATAAGAGTTATCCGCTGGATGTGCCAGATGCACTGGTCGCCGAAGCCGGCGAATTTTTTGAAAAAATGGATTCCGATATGAACTGCGGCTGGCAGATGAGCCGCTGGTGGGTGCCCGACCCGGATCTTACCCAACGCTGTCAAATCGTAGCCGATAAGTTGTTGACCGCAGTACAAAAAAACAATTCCGAGGCGGCGCTCTTGATGTGCGCCTATATCCTGCACAAAAAGCCGTCGACCCGGCGTATTCGCGTTAATACCGATGGTGAAATTCAGGGCAATGAATTCCTCGACGACTAACCTGCATATTGCATGAAGGGAACGAAACTCAGGGGAAATCTGGCAAACAAGGTCGGACGATCGCCCGCCGTGTCATAGCCATAGCTATGGCTCAAGGGGGATCGTTCGAGATTGGCAGCCAGATTTTTCCTGAATTCGTTCAGGTACAAACTGTAACCGACCATTTTCTGGAAAAATTGACTTAATGCTTTGGTATCTATGTGATTTCTCCGAAATTTGTTCCGCCTTCGTGCAATATGCAGGCTAAGCTATCGGTCAGGCGAATACGACCCAGGTAGTGGCAATGTATTTGTGTCCCGACTGCAGTGTTTTGCCGCGGTGCAGATGGGTCCAGAAGGGTGGGAATAACACCAGCCGGCCGGCTACGGGTGTCAGTGCGATGTCCTGGTACTGAAACTCGGTTTCGCCACCCTGATCGTGCAGGCTGTTGAGATACCAGACGGCAACCAGTTGGCGCAGCGCGAATTCATGGCTGCCGCCGTCGATATGCCAGTGGTAAAACTCGCCGGCGTCGGTGCGTTGGATCGCGTAGCCGTTATCCTTGAACGGGCCGGAGAAGTAGGGAAAGGATTGCTGAAATTCGGCCAGTGCGTGACTGAGCGAGCGAAATAACTCACGGTCAAGATCCTGCCATCGAGGTTTACCGCTTAAGGCCAGGTCGGTCGAGCGCTTGATCGACGCGTCGACATTCATTGTCTGCCCGATGCGGCCCGGATACTGTGCTTCGGGCTGTGTTTCGAAGCGCCGGATCATTTCACGGCAGATATCCAGCGGCAAGGCCTGCTCCTTGGTAAAAACAAAGCTGCCCGGCTTGACTTCGAAAATTGTTTTTTGCATCACTCGATCCTATTAGCCCGGTGACAATATATGTCGCATTCAGCCATCGCGTGTCTGTTCACAGCAAGGCATCAGAACGCCGCTGCAGTTATTCTGCAGCAAGTTCTGATAACGCCGTCTGTGGGCAGACACGCGATGGCCTATCTTGTTTAATATCGATTAGTTAGGGAGCCCAAGAAAGCGCCAGCTCCGCGTTGCAACTCTTGCCAATGGATAAACCATTGGCGGCGAGTCGCGCCTTGATCTGACGCTTTCTTGGGCCCCTGAATACGGCATATATTGTCGCCGGACTAATTGCATTTGCAAAGCTGAAATTTAACCCCTTTAGCGCGGCACGAATATACCCATGTTGGATAGAGTTTGTGTTTTCATATGAAGGTATTATTCCTGCGATACCGATTGAGCGTTTGTTGTTCCACGGAAGCTGACAGGTGATCGAATGAGGCAAAAGATATTATCCGTGTTAATCCCATTGCTGCTTGCGATTGCGCTTGCCGCGCCAGCCTACGCGAGCAAATCCGATACCGCCAAAGAGCAGCGCTGGGCGGAGCAGGTTATAGGCGGGCTGCTGGATGGCGACGAAGTCTGGTTGACGGATTCCGGCGGGCATGAATTTCTCGGTATCCTGACCGAGGGCGATGCCGACTCCGGACGCGCGGTCATTCTAGTGCACGGCATCGGCGTGCACCCCAACTGGCCGGAAGTGATTTATCCGCTGCGCGCGGGTTTGCTCGAGCAAAATATCACTACGCTCTCGATTCAAATGCCGATCCTCGCTAACGCAGCGGAGCCAGCCGAGTATGGCGTCTTATTTCCCGAAGTGCCCGCACGGTTTAATGCGGCGCTGAGACTGCTGCAAGGCGATGGGTATCAAGACATTGTCATAGTGGCGCATAGTATGGGCGCTGCGATGACAACCTACTATTTGTCACAGGTGGACACCGGATCGATTGCATCGGCCGTGTTAATCGGCATGGGTTACAGTCAGGCCTGGTCGGAAAACATCGATGCGCTGGCCCGGGTAAAGATCCCGGTGCTGGATTTATACGGTAGTCTTGATCTCGAAACGGTTTTGAAGTCCGCCCCCAGTCGAGCCGCGGCGGGCCGGAAAAATGGAACCGGTAAATACCGGCAAGTCGAAACCGAAGGCGCTAATCACTTTTTTCAAGAGCACGAGGATGCGTTGCTGCGCCAGGTAATCGAATGGCTGGAAACGCTATAATCGGTTTCACCCGAACAAGCGATTTATCATGGTACGAGTTAAAAAACGCTGGAATCAACAATCCGCCCCGCGCACGCTGGCGCAGATGGCGAACGCGATCGGCTCCACGATATGGAAGCTGGCGGCGGCGGTAGTGCTGAATCTCGAAAATGAAAATTTCGAGACCGAAACCCAGGCGCAACGCATCGATATCATGGAAGAAGTCGTAGCTTACCTGGTGCATGTGTGTGACCGTTGGGTATATAACAGCGCGGACCAGGAACAGCGTGCCGAATTCATTTCGGTATTGGTGAAGGATATGGGGCGTATGCTGGAAGACAGCCGCATCGACGTACAGGGCGAAGGCGCATATCAGGCGGAATTTTTCGACAAGGTTAACCGGCGCTCGGGCGACTATGCGGGATATAGCTACAGCCAGGACGAGGGCGGCAGCTTCGCGCTGCGCTGCCGCTTCGGCGATAGGGTGCAGGCGGCGATGGGCAAACGCGATAGCCGCTGGATTCCGGATTTTATCGTCGCCCGGGAAGCGCCGGAGATAGAAACAGCCCTGCGGCGTTCGCTGGCGGGGCTGGTGACCTTCGACAGAATCGACTCAGAGTCAATTTTACTCTGAGTCAATTTTACTGGGCGGTTGCCACCCAGTTTGGAAAGTTTTCGGTTGTTTTGGCGCTGCCGTCTTCGTAGCCCGCTTCGTAAGCCTCGGTAACGCGCTGTTCTTCCCGCATCGGATGACCCAGAAATCCCCCCTGCCAGCCGACGATATACTCTTCCTGTAAATTCAATTCTTCCATTTGGGTAGTTGCGTCTCGATAAACCTGGTTCATCATAAACTCCTGTGTTTCAGACTAATTCAAATTGGATTGAGGTTAACAAAAAATATTTTTTAGCGGTATATCCCAAATAGCCCGCTGCTTGTACCCCTCTGCCGCAGCCGCCTGTTTGAATGCTGTGACAGCCGACGCGGCGCAGCTGATTAGTCATCCTCGCGCATCATCAGGTAATACTGGTACTTCATGGTTGCGGCGCTGCCGGCGATTATCGACAGAATTGTCAGAATTGAGCCCAGCGCCAGGGTTGAAACCCCGGAGATACCCTGGCCGATGGTGCAACCCATGGCCAGTACCCCGCCGATGCCCATCATTACCGCACCGATGGCATGCATCAAGAAGTCGTTCCAGGACACGAACCATTCGATTCGAATCTTGCGAAATAGCAAGGTGTACAGAAAGGAGCCTAGAATGACGCCCGCCACGGTAGCCACGCCGAAGGTCAGGAAGGTTGCCGCAAACCCCTCTTTCAGATATTGCGCGATATGACCGGTCGGACCGATGAAAGTGAGCGATTGGGCGCCGGTGAAGAAGGGCGGATCGTCCATGAAATGCAGCTCTTCCATCAGCAGTAGCCCGCCGGGACCGGCGGTTATGTACCAGGCGACCACGATCAGCGCACCAATTATCAGTCCGGCCAACAGAAGATCGAGATTTTGTCGAAAATCACGCGCTTTCAGAATCCAGAAAAGCAGCGGCAACCCTGCCAGCAAGGCAATGATAAAGCCACGCGTAGCGTCCCATTCGATACCGGCAAGACCGAACACCACCGCGGCGATATCCTGGCTCGGGATATCGCGTAAGGAAAAATCGATGCTCAGCGGTAACATCCACTGCAAAAACCCGTTGTAGCTCAGGTTGGTAAAAAGCATGAACCAGGCGCATATACCCATGATAGCCAGCACTACCAGTGATTTCATGTTGCCTTCGCCGAGGCGCACCAGGGTTTTGTTGCCGCAGCCGCTGGCCAGTGTCATGCCGACACCGAATATCAAGCCGCCGAGCAGATGGCGCAACCAGATGAAATTGGCGACCCGGTAGGGTGGGTTCGAAGTCTCGTTGCTGGTGGTCAGGGAAAGGTCGATACTTCCCGTGTATTCGAGGAGTCCAACACCCAGAATCGCGGTTACGACCGCCAGCATCCAGGAACGCATACGGCTTAAATCGCCCATGTTGACCCAGTCCGAGACCGCTCCCATGGTGCAAAAGTTGGCTTTGTTGGCGATGGCGCCGAAAATAATCGACAAGCCGAAGGCCCAGAGTAGCGATTGTGCGTAAAGGTCTAGTTCCATGGTTCAGAGTGTCTCATCAATCTAATGCTTGTCACTAAATATATCGTCCAACGGTTAGTCATCCGCGGCGATCGCCAGCCTGCCGGTTAAGGTCTGCGCCGGGCAGAATGGCGACTTAAGCGCAGCAATTTGCAACCCGGGTGGCAGGACCGGCAGGTCGCGAGCAGTCATTGTTGCAACTGCTGGGCGCTACGCCCAAATCCACGACTAAATTCTGCGATTGTAACTGATAGCCAGTTCGTACTGTTCCATTTCAAGTTCGATTTCTTGCGTCGGATCGAAGCTGTTGGTTCCATCGACGGTCTCGGCGGGCGCGTACATGAAGGAGAAATCGACCGAGCTGTTGCTGCTCGTCGCACGGCTAAAACCGAAGGTGTAATGTTCGCGCATGATGCCCGGCGCGAGGATGTTGAAGGTAACCTCACTGCTCGGAATCGGCTGATTGTTGCGGCTGTAACCGAGGCGCCAGGTATTGACGTCTTTGGTCCACTGGTAGCCGAGCTTGAAGACGACGATGTCTTCCCAGCCAAAGCCCGCGCCGTCACTGCCGCCGAGGCAGCCGTCACCGGTGCCGCCGGTCGGCCCTGCGGTGCAGTCGGACACCAGATTGGCGATCGGATTGGAGATCGCGGGCACATCGCCGTATTCGATGCGCTGCAGGTCGACCACGAACATACGCTTCATACCGATATCCACCGCAACGCCCAGGTTCCAGGTGGCTGGAATATCGAAGCCGCCATTGCCGGCGAACAGACCGGAATAATCGTCAAACTGGCTCATCTGAATCTTCGGCTGGTAGGCCGCGCCGAAGCGGAATCCCGGCGAAATCTCGGCCTGGTAGCCGATGCGCATGCCAATGCCGGTGGAACTGTCGTGATCATTGTCGCTCAGGTTTGACGGGTCGGTCGAGAAGCCGGCGAAGGTACCAATGCCCTGGGCTTCGAATCGCTGGTAAGCAAGAATGCCGCTGATACCCCAGGACGATGTCGGCGACAGCTTGGCGGCGTAGGTGGTCGAGATGAACAACTGCGCCAGGTCGACGCCCGCGGTGCCGTCGCCGTAAGTACCGGGCGCCGCTGCTGGAATTATGGCTCCGGGAAGCGGAACGGTCGGATCCTGGAAAAGTGCGGTGCCACCCTTGTACTCGGTGTTCATGCCGCCGTTGCCGTAAATCGAGATGCCGATGCTGGCATCGTTGCCGCCGAGCATCCAGTTGTAACCGAAACTCGGGATCAGGAATGACTCGTTCTCACTGTCGATACTTTGATCGCCGTCGCCGATACTGAACGGGCATGCCTGGAATCCGGCACAGGATCCGCCTGCAGCAAGCGCGGGGCCTCCGGTGGCGCTGTATTTGCGCCTCGGCGAAAACCAGGTTGCGCCGACATCGTAGCGTTTGCCCTGCCAGACCATGCCTGCCGGGTTGCTGCTGGCCGCGAGTGTATCCTGGGAGTAAGCGGTGCCGGCACCGGCCAGACCTTTGTCCAGGATGCTGACGCCATGGGTAAAGTAACCGTTGGTAGCCCAGACCGAGGCCGGGAATACCAATGTTACAAGGGTGGTAGCAAGTAGGTTAAGTCGAACCGTCTTCATAAATTCCTCCTCGTGTTCGCTTACATCAGCCTAAATTTTGCTAGATGAATAGATTGACGTCCGATTCTCCCGCAAATTCGAAAAAAGTGGTGGCGCCGGCATAGTCGATGCCGTCGATAAATTCGTCCGGCTGCATATCGAACAGGTCGACCGTCATCTGGCAGGCAATCATTTTGACGTCGGCCTCGAGGCACATTTCCCGCAGTTCGGCGACGCTGGCAACGCCCTTAGACTTCATCTTGGATTTCATCATGCCGCTCATCACGGCTTCCATCCCGGGAATCGCGGTGCCGATGGTCGGGAACCATTTGTCCATGCCCATCGGCATCGGCATAGCGGGATTACCGAGCGGAGATACTTTGAGGTTGATATCTTTTTTCAGCAGTTGCAGGCCGTAGAATGTAAAAAAGATCTGGGTGTCGTAACCGATTGCCGCCGCGGTAGACGCCAGGATGAAGGGAGGGTAGGCCCAGTCCAGGGTGCCCTTGGTGGCGATAATCGCCAGTTTTTTCTCAGACATATTTCGGCTCCGAAAAGAGATGGAGGCCCAGGTCGACCCGACTCAGGCTTTTTTGATGTAATAGTGGTATTTGCCCTCCGCCTCAGAGCTTTCCAGCAATTCGTTACCGGTTTGTTTACAGAAGGCGTCGAAATCCTTGACCGAACCCGAATCGGTGGAAATGACGTAAAGCACGTCGCCGCTATTCATCTTGGTCAAGACTTTCTTTGACCTGAGAATAGGCAGCGGGCAGTTGAGGCCTGTGGCATCGAATTTTTCGGTGTATTCGGACATGTTCTGTTGATTCCCCTGCTAGTGATTAAACGGTATGGGGCGCAACTCAATAATGTTTTAACGCCTTCGAGCATATGCTACTTGATCTGTATCAAGCACTCGATACAACACGTAAAAATTAGGTAGTGCAACCTTAGATTAATTAACAGACCGATAAAACTGCCCAGTTTGATAGTCGACTACCCCATTTGGGATATAAAAAATGCCGGGTAAAAAACCCGGCATTGGTAAACATCGCGTCGAGTCGGGGGTCTATTTTCTGGCGCCCGGGCCGTTGACCGCGAGGCCGTTACTCATGTAGGTGTGAAAGTACTCCAGGGCGCGGTACTCGGCGCTTTGTGCCGGGTAGCCCTTGGCGCGAACCTGCTGGTTACAGCCGCCGTAGCGGCGATGTGTGGTGCCGATGCCGCCCCACTTGGAGCGATACACTGGAAAATGAGTCAGTTGCCCAAGCGCGGGGCTCAAGAGGTCGGCACGGACTTTTTGGCCGGCATAAAACTTGTGACAATCGGCGCAGGCCATGTTTAGCTGGCCGCGCTTTTGGTAAAAGTGCTTTTTGCCGCGCTCGTAGGCCGCGATCGCCCGGGGATCGTCCGGGATCTTGATATCGAAGACATTACCGCGCGAGGTATAAGCCATGTAGGCGGAAATGTCTGCGATCGGCCCCTTTTTCCATTTCAGTTTCTTTTCGCCGTTGGCCACGCGGCACTCGTTAATCGCGAGTTCGAGCGTAATAACTTCACCGCGGTCTGTATCGAAGTAGGGGTAATTCTGACGCACGCCGATCCCGCCGTTTTCGAAACAGCTGGCATAGGTTTTACCATTGGCGAAAGCCTGGTTGAACAGTTCCTCGCCTTTGCTGATATTGAGCTCATAAGGCGGGAACTCTTCGATTTCCATCCATTGCTCACGCGAAGCGGCATCGATCGAGTAGACGCCGTTGACGAAATCATCGAAGGGAGTGCCCGGAAAGCGTTTCTGGTAATAGTCCCGGAACGATTCCAGGTCCTGTTGCGGCGTGGCCATGGCGCCGAGCGGCAGCGCGAGCAGCAGGGCGATACCCAGGGTTGCAAATATTTTTTTCACGACTGATCCTCCTCTATTTTATTGTAAGTGCCGTGGCTTATTTGATTGCAGCTTCGGCGCTATCGCCTTTGCCCATATTATCGACCCAGCTGATCCTGATCTTGTCGCCGCTGGCGCCACCCTTGAACTTGAACGAAAGGTAGGGGTTCTTGGAAATTGCCCCGCCCCAGTTAGCCGTCATGACCAGGTTGCCGTTATGTACGGCGGTCACTTCGGTGATATGGTGCGCCGGAATCTTTTTGCCGGTTTTCGAATCTTTGCGTAACCCGGTTTCCATCGGATGACTCATCAAGGTCTTGACCGTAGTGATGTCACCCTTTGCTTTTGCGCGAATTTTTATAGCCATTTGTATTTCTCCAATTCGTTAACAGTCTGAAATTAACCGCCGCAGCCGCCAATAGTGACCTTTACTTCTTTGCTGGTCGAGTAAAGCTTGCCGTCAGCCTTGACCACTGCGATAACGTTAGCGGTTTTACCCATCTTGATCCGGGTGGAGACGAAAGGCTCGCAAGCGGAAGACAATTGATAAGTGGATGTCAGGGGTTGTGCGTTGGCCGCTGCAACGATCGAAATACTATCTATGTTACCCATGCTGGACGATACGGTTACCGGCACCACGGCACCGTTTTCGGCGATATCGGGTGCTTTTAATTTGATCGAGTCCGATGCGCTATGCTGAGCGGAACCCATTGCCGCAGACAGGGCGGCATCAACGTCCTTGGCATCAAATGCAGCCTTGGCGTAGGCGCCGAGGGCGCGCTGCGGAACCAGAATGCCGGTACCGACAGTTACGGCGGCGCCAACGAAGGTGGCCGTTTTAAGAAATTTACGACGTAAAAGATTCATCTTTTGTTCCTCGTGCGGTGATTAAATTCTCTGAACTAGAGGCTATGAATAAATTCCGTAACCAGATTGACTTCCTTCTCCGTCAAGATGCGGTGCTTGCCGAAGGGCGGCATGATACTGTTCGGATTTTTGGCGGTAGAGTCCCAGATTTGCGCACGCAGATCGGCTTTCTTCGGGAAACGAGCCTTCATCGCGATAAGCGGCGGTCCGATATTACCCGGCAGTTCGCCACCGGCGATCATATGGCAGGACAGGCAATTACCTTTTTTTCGATCGAAGGCCACTTTCTTGCCATCCGCGATCATATCGGCGTTGGCGATGCCGCCGAACAGGGAAGCGCAACACAGCAGTACTACTGCCCCGGTACGACTGGTTAAACGATTTATCGACATGCCCGTACTCCTCTTTAAGTTTATATTCCACCCTATCTACTTTAAGTTTATATTCCACCCTATCTACGAAGGCGGTGATTGTGTGTAAGCTGATAGTATATAGACGCAGTCCGAAGGCGGGAGAGTATCTTATTCGAACCGCGAAAGACCATATCCAAATGGGGGTAACTTATAACCAACCCGGTCAGGATCGTCAACCCGGCGGTCGATTTTGTATGCACTAGTGGATATTTGATCTGCCCAGCAGGGTTGCTAAGGTGGCAACCGTAAATAGTCGAAACCGTTTTACAAACACATTAAAGAGGAAACATCATGCCCGTTCGTCTTGTAGCAATTGCTGCGGTCATTTTGTCGATGTACCTACAACCTGCATACAGCCAGGAATCCGGCGCCGTCGCAGAACCGGAAGCCGCACCCCAGGCGGTAAATCCTTTGCAAAACCCGTTCTACCTGTATCCGTGGATGGCGAATACCACTCCCGGGCTGGCGGCTGAAATTAATGCGCAGGGATTGTCCAGTGAGTGGATAAATATGCAATGGATGATGATGATGGCCAACCATTTCTGGAATGCGCCCATCGATGAAGCCACCCGCTTCGGCATTCTGGACGCCATGCTGCGTGCCGCCAACACCCAGATTCTGGAAGACATGTTCGGGTGCCCCAACCAGGCCAGAATGTGGATACCTTCGCAGAGCAAACGCGAAGTTCCTCCCAATACCGTGTCCGAATCGCTCTCCGACGAAGCCAAGCGCAACATGTATCAGAGTTTGATGATGCTGAGCCCGTTATCTTTGCGCGACATGATCTCGATCATGGCCGATAAGCGGCAGGTCGCCGAAGATGTCAGCTTTGACGATGCGGTCGAATTGATGCGGTTGCGCGCTAATGAAATCAACTTCAAATTCGTCGGACATAGCCCATTGTGGAAAGACATCGTCGCGATTACCGGTGACGAAGATACGCCGCGAGTCGAGATCTTCAACTTTTGCGATGTCGTGGTTGCGCGCAAAGTCCTCGATCATGCGCCGGAGTTTATCGTCTTTATTCCCTGCCGCATCGCGCTGATCGAAGACGCCGACGACAAGCTGTGGGTGATGACCCTGGATTGGGACGTCAACTGGCTCAACTTGGCGCAAAATCCGAATAGCGTGCTGGATCAGGAGTTACGCGACGAGGCGATAAGAATTCGCGAGGGGATACGTTACATCATGGAAGGCGCTGCGACCGGCGACTTTTAAAAACATCAAGGCGCCGCGGCGTACTTGCGGCGTCATTCGAATCAAAACGAACTTCAGGAGTTCAGTATGAAAAACAACGGCATTATCAAACTTTTGCTAGCGCTGGCACTGGGGCTATCCGGCGCGCTCGCAAACGCGGCCGAGTCAACCCCGGAAGCGGGCGAACAGGGGCAGGACGCGGTGTCCTATGCGATGCAAAAGACGATGGATCCCAACGTCTGGACCAAGCTCATGGGAAGTATGATGAGCGGCGAGTTACAGGGACAACCGATGATTGCCTCCTGCGTCGAATGTCATACCAGCGAAGATATAGCGCGTTATCAAAAGGATTATGGCGGCATGATGCACGCGATGAATCCGATGATGCAGGCCGCCAACCCCCAATTTTACGGCGGTGCCGGCGGCGCCATGATGCCTCCCATGACTGGAATGATGAATCCGATGACCGGCATGATGGCGCCCATGACCGGGATGATGAATCCGATGACCGGCATGATGATGGCGCCGATGGGTATGATGAGCCCGATGATGATGGCGCCGATGGGCATGATGAATCCAATGATGATGGCGCCGATGACCGGCATGATGATGCCGGGGATGGGAATGCCTGGAATGGGAATGCCGGGGATGGGAATGCCGGGGATGGGAATGCCGGGGATGGGAATGCCTGGAATGGGAATGCCTGGAATGGGAATGCCGGGGACGGGAATGCCGGGGATGGGAATGCCCGGAATGGGAATGCCGGGAGTGCCAGGCGCGGGTATGCCGCCGATCGGCGCACCCGCAATGCCGGGTATGCCGCCGATGGGTATGATGCCGCAAATGGCGCCCGCAATGCCGGGTATGCCGCCGATGGGTATGATGCCGCAAATGCCGGGTATGGGCGGCACTGCTCCGGGTGCGATGCAAGGCCAGCCGCGAATCATGGATCCGAAGCAGTACGAGAAATTTTATCAGCAGTGGACTGATATGATGCCCAAAATGGCACAGCCCAAACCCGAAGCTGCCGAACCCCAATAGGTGCTCAAAGAATGATGAAAAGAACTATTCTTTTAACCCTGTTTGCTTTGCTGCTGAGCGCCTGCTCGGGAGTTCCAGAGGACCAGGAAATCGAATCTATGGTGCGTGATAACCTGCTAACCGATGGACTCGGGGATTTGTTCGTGCTCACCAATTTTAAAAAGGCCAATGGTTTTCGCGAAAGCGAAAACGTTTATATCGTCGATGTCGAGTACGATCTCGAGTTTCAGAAAAGCTTTATCGATGTAGTGAAGGAGATCCGCGCCGATCCGACAGGACCGCAGTACGGCATGTTCGGTTCCAAATTCGTGCTGTCGGCAATACAGTCGAACTTCGGTCAGTTCGACGTCGGCGATAAAATCCACAAGACTGAAAAGGTGAGGCTGCACAACACCGAAAAGGGTTGGCGGATCGCGAAGTAAGCAGGCACTAAATAAACCGGCCGGAAGAGGGGCTTCGCCCGGCCGGTCAGCCAATCACCTGCAGATTTATATATGCAGCTTGTCCTTGGTTTGTGAAATGGCCTGCATGTATCCGAGCATACCTTGCGCCTCGGCTTCACGTGCCATTTCTTCGGCTTGCTTTGCTTTACCCGCTTTCAGTAGTTTTTCCGCTTTCTTGATCAGCTTGCCGGTGTCGCGCCATTCGCCGCCGACCGATTTGGCCTGCATCCGAGCTTCCTTGGCCGCAGCGATGGCGTCTTCGGCGGCCCCGGCGTAAGCCGTCGTCGAGAATATTGCGCCGCTTAGCGCGATCGATGCCGCCAGCAGCAGAGTATTTAAGGTTTTTGTCATTACGTGGTTCCTCCTCAAGGGTGTTTTATTCGTGAAATGATTCATAGCCCCAGATATCGGTATCGAATCCGGATTCTCGAATGTGATCGGCACGAGCCGAAATATAACGCTGGAATTCAGGTTCGTCGAGATACGCCTTTTCCAGGACATAAGCGTACACCGATTGAAAATGGAAGGTTTTGACAAATGCGCCGATGCGCATGACTTCTTCGCCCCGTCGATTAAAAAATACCAGCGAGGGAGTATAGTCGATGCCGAGATCTTGCGCCCACTGCCTCGCGTTCGTCAGCTGGCCGTCGGGGGTGGTTAGTTGCTGTTTTGAGCCGATATCCAGTTGCAGATTATTAGCCTGCATGACCAGCTTGCGGGTCGCCTTGTCATGCAGAATGCGCCGATGCATAATTTCACATTGATCGCAATCGGCCGCTTCGAAATAAACCGCCAGTGGTTTATCGGAATTGGCGACAAGCCGGTCGAGGTCGCGGTTATCGAGATAAAAGTCTTCGGCCACCAGACTGCCGTTCGCGGTTGCCAGTTGATCGAGCCGATATTGCGAAAAGCTAATTTTTCGTTCGAGTTTTTGCGCCACGTAGTCGAGCGCCGCGCGGAAGTCCTGTGGCGGATAATAGCCATTCAGCCGCAACGCGACCTTGCCGGCTTCATCTAGAAACACCAGGGTCGGCGTGTATTGTACAGCGAGCGCCGCGGCGAAGGTTTTTTCGGTAAAATCCTGCCCGCCGACGCTGACGACATCGCGATCGCCCCACAGGTTAAGTGAGATGCCGTCGAAATTTTTGACGATGAAGGTTTTGAGTTCGGGGTCGGCGAAATTTTCCTTGACCAGACGCGCGCAATAAGGGCAGCCCTCCTGATGAAAGTAAAGCATGACGCGACGCCCGGAAGCAGCGGCCTCGGCGACGTCGTCTTCAAACTCGAGAAAGCTGTGCTTGAACCATTCCGGCTTTTCCGATGGGATCGCGCCGTAAAAATTGCCGAGTTTAACCTCGCCGGCGAGAACAGACTGCAGCGCGAAGGTCAGTAGCCCAAGCCAAACCAGGATACGGCCGGCGCTAGTTAACAACTTTGTCGATACTTGAAATCCCATGGAGTTAGTGTTGTCGGGTTGAGTTCGGATACTCCGGTTAGCTAAAGGTTTGACTCGGGTCTATCAGCCTATCAAATTCGTGGCAAGGTTTCATCGACTTAGCCCAGGCGGTTTGTCATCTCGTTTTCGTCCTGGGGTCGAGCCATGCTAGCAAAGCATTGTGCAGCGCTGCCGCTAGCCAGGTAAATATCGATTTCTGGATAGATCGGAAATGGCCTCGATGATGCTTGGTCAGTTGCAGCGAGCATCGTAATTAACGATTGAACTTTCCAATAATCACCAAATGGATAGGCGTTTCCCGATTCATATCTAATGATAGATATGGGATCACGGGATATTTTTTGTTTATCTATTACGCTCCACATTTATCGAGCGCAGTGATTATGAAGCGGAAACAGTTAATACTGGTATTTCTCATCGCCTTGCAAACGATTATCGGCGCTACCGCTGTTGCCTGGTCGCCATTGGACGGCGTCGAATCGGCCGTTAAAAGAATGCAACACTGTTACTTCGTAAGCGCCGGCAGCGAAGACGAAGAGGAAGAGGAAGAGGAAGAGGACGAAGAACCGGAATGCGACTAAGCTGAAAACCGTTTTTTAAATGGCGCTTTTTAAAAACACTATCAAAAACCATTTAGGAGGAAACAGAATGAATTCCAAGCTATTGAAAACCCTGATGCTGGCCAGTAGCCTGATCTGGGGCGGCAGCGCGCTAGCGGCCAAGCCGGTCGGTATCACACCCGATATGATGGATGCCAAGGTCATGCACGGCGGTAAATAAAGTAAAGATCATGCGCGACCAGAATAACAAGGCGGTCGTCAATCCGGCGTTTGCCAAGACTTCTCGACCCTGTCCACCGTTTTGCATTCAGCCCATCGTACTCGCGCCTGGCGTAGAAACCCTGGGTGAACGCGAAATCATCGATTACCTGGTCAGGATGAGCAAGGGCGACAAATCCATCCTGGTGATTGACTCCCGCACGCCCGACTGGGTGCAAAAAGGCACTATCCCGGGTGCGGTCAACATTCCCTGGACCGCGCTCAATCCCGCCAAGGGTGCGGATCCGATTTCAATCGGTGAAATCATGGAAGATCGTTTCGGTGCGAAATCGCTCGAAGGCTTGTGGGACTACAACTAATGCAAGAACCCTGGTCATGTTCTGTAACGGCATGTGGTGCGGCCAATCTCCGAACAACATCAAGAATTTGCTGAAGTTCGGTTATCCGGCGCATAAAATCAAGTGGTATCGTGGTGGCATGCAGAGCTGGTCCAACCTGGGCCTGAGTACCGCCAAGCCGGCCGGTTAAACCCGCCTATCTAAACTCTGGGGCGGTCGTGTACAGGGAAGTACCCGCTCTCCCCGGGCTTGGGTAAACCGATGCGTTTGCGTTCGATTGTAACACTACTGGTTCATAGCCATTGGCCGGCCCCATGACCGGCGACTCGGCTGCGATGATCCCGGCAACCGACCTGCGGCAAGAAGCCCGCGTCGCCAAAGCCGACAACCTGCTATTGGTGATAGAATTTTCGAGCGAGTATTGTGCATTTTGCCGCAAGCTCGAAGAATTGTTTCTGCTGCCGATGCAGCGCAATTCGGAGTACCGTAACAAGGTTTTGATTCGCTATGTTTCGTTGGACATGTACGAAACTCTGGTCGACTTTAGGGGTCGATCAATGAGTACCGGTGAATTTGCGGCGCGTTACGATATTACTTTGACGCCAACGCTATTGTTCCTGAATGGCGACGGCATTGAAATGAGCGACAAGCTGGTCGGAATCTGGTCGGAGGACTATTATGGCGGATTTATTGATAATCGCATCGATGAGGGACGGGAAAAACTCTAACGCGACAGTCGGGTTGCTCAAGTCCCCGACACGGCTTTTTGTCCCTATGTTACTGGCGCTGCTGCTCGCGCTACCGACGGCGATCCTGGCAAACGACGAACTCGAATACCTGCTGGCGCAACCCGAGTCGCCGGATGGGGTGGTCTTCGAAATTGTCGAAGCCGATGAAAGCGCGCTTGAAGATATATTGCCGCGAGTGCGCACCGCGATCGAGCGCATAAAGACCCGTTTTCCGCAAACCGAATTTGCCGTCGTTTCTCACGGCCGGGAAGAGTTCGCGCTGCAGTCGAAGTACCGGACTGAAAATGCGGAGATCCATCAGCAGGTACAGTCACTGGTCAGCGATGACGTGCCGGTTCACGTTTGCGAAACTCATGCCGGCTGGTACGGGGTTAGCGCCGAGGATTTCCCGGAATATGTGAATGTCGCGCCAACGGGTCCCGGTCAGGTCAGGCTTTACCAGGAACTCGGATACGAATTGATTATCGTCGAATAGCAAATCTGAGACCGAACATGCCCTACTATCTCTATAAAATCAGTGCTCCCGATGGACTGGATCTGGTCAAGCACCTGGAACTGCTGGAAACCTTCGATGCGTTTCGTGACGCCAAGAAACGGGCCAAAAGCTTGCGCGCGCAAGCTGCCGCTACCGATACCGATTTCAGCTACAAGGTCATGTTTGCCGAAAACCAGCTGTCTGCCGAGGAGCAGTTGCTCGAAAGGCGTGAGCAACCGGTGCTGATGGAACATGAACGCTAGGGTTGCTGCGCGGGCCGGCCTGGCCCTGCTGCTGTTAACCGGGTTGACGCTCGCCGCCGAACCGGATTTCGCGCGCGAGGCGCGCCTCGCCGATGAGATTGTCGATGCGATTCTCGATGGCGATCCCGAGTGGCTAATGGCTGGGGGGCGCGAGTTTCTCGGTATTTACACCGAGGCCGACGATGCCACTGCGGGGGTCTTAATTTTACACGGCCGCGGGTTTCACCCCGACTGGGCCGATACCGTAAATCCCTTGCGCGTGGGTCTGGTCGAGCACGGTTATTCGACCCTATCGCTGCAAATGCCGGTGCTCGGCAAGGACGCCAAATATTACGACTATATTCCTATATTTCACCACGCCCATGCGCGCATCGAGGCGGGTGTTAAATTCCTGCGCGACAATGGTTATAAGAAAATCGTGCTGCTGGCGCATAGTTGCGGCGCCCATATGGCGATGGACTGGATTCGGGCGAAAAACGATCGGGGAATAGATGCTTATGTCGGCCTGGGAATGGGAGCGACCGATTACCGGCAACCGATGCATCGTCCGTTTCCGCTCGACTGGATGCATGTTCCGATCCTCGACCTCTACGGAGCGGAAGAGTATCCGGCTGTTATTCGATTGGCGCCCGGCCGCAAAGCAATGATCGAAAAGGCCGGCAATCCGAAATCACGCCAGTTGGTGCTACCCGACGCGAATCATTATTTCACCGATCAGGGCGATCCGCTGGTTGCGGCTGTCGCCGACTGGCTCGGTCGACTATAGTAGTTCCAATACGGTTGCCGGTTTGACCGGTCGCAGCGCTGCTCCAATGATTGCAAGATTTGTGTTTACCTCTAGAGTTATCTGGTCGATCATCAGTGCCAAATCCATTAGGCTTAGCGCGGGGCATATGAATGGGATCCACCGGAAAACATAACGATCATGCAGTGCTTGCGGAAAGCACGCAGAGTCACCCCTATACGCGTTTGACTCCCGATCATGTGATTGCAGCGGTGGAATCGACCGGACGCCTCAGCGATGCGCGCATCCTGGCGCTCAACAGTTACGAAAACCGGGTCTACCAGGTAGGCCTCGAAGATAGCGATCCGGTAATCGTCAAATTTTACCGCCCCGAGCGCTGGAGTAGACAGCAAATCGGTGAAGAGCATCGTTACACTCAATTCTTGTACGAACATGAAATACCGGTGGTGCCGCCACTGATCATCGCGCCCGGCAGCGACTGCCCGACGCTCGGCATGCACGACGGTTTTCAGTTTGCGGTCTATCCGCGGCAGGGCGGCAGGGCGCCCGAACTGGATAATCTCGAACACTTGCATCAATTAGGGCGTTTTATCGGCCGCATCCACGCCGCCGGGCAGGGATTTCGATTCGAACACCGACTCAAGTTGTCGGTCGACCAATCTAGCGCCAATGTCGAATTTTTGCTCGAGGCCGGGTTTATCCCGCCCGAGCTGGAAACCGCGTATCGAGCCATAAGCGGCGAGGTATTGCAGGCGATCGAGGCGAGACCGCCGGATTCGAGTCGGTATGCGCAGATTTCGCTGCACGGTGATTGCCACAGCGGTAACGTTTTATGGCGAGATGATCGCCCGCATTTCGTCGATTTCGACGATTGCCTCAGCGCGCCGGCAATTCAGGATTTGTGGATGCTGTTGTCGGGCGATATTGCAACCCAACAGCGGCAGTTGCTCGAAATTGTCGAAGGTTATGACATGTTTTACAGCTTCGATCCGGCCGAACTCAAGCTAGTCGAACCCTTGCGTGCGATGCGAGTGTTGCATTTCAATGCCTGGTTGGCGCGACGCTGGGACGACCCGGCTTTTCCGCTGGCTTTTCCCTGGTTTAACAACCCGCGCTATTGGTCGGAGTATATTCTCGAGTTAAAGGAATTGCTTACCGGTTTGCAACAGGCGCCGATTACCATGCCTGATAGGTAAATCAAGGGCAGGATATAGGCCTCCCGGGAGGCCCGCAAACACTGCGCGATTAAATTTGTTACATGAAGCGAATACCATGAGGCCTCCCTGCAAACTTGACCAGGCATTAGTCGATCGGATTACGCACAACCTGGCGCAACTCGATATCTATTAACCCGGCGACAATATATGTCGTATTCAGGGGCCCAAGAAAGCGTCAGATCAAGGCGCGACTCGCCGCCAATGGTTATTCCATTGGCAAGAGTTGCAACGCGGAGCTGACGCTTTCTTGGGCCCCCTAACTAATTGATATTAAACAAGATAGGCCATCGCGTGTCTGCCCACAGACGGCGTTATCAGAACTTGCTGCAGAATGACTGCAGCGGCGTTCTGATGCCTTGCTGTGAACAGACACGCGATGGCTGAATGCAACATATATTGTCGCCGGGTTAATAGGAGCAGGAATTGTTAGGCCGTACCCGGGCCGCGGTGGCTTTTACGCTGGTCGATCGCAGCGAACCGGCGGCTATCGCGAATATTCCGCATCGCGATGAGTTTCGATCGCAGGCGGCCTTCATTCTGACAACTCGGAATTCGAAGTTGTCCAAGCATGCGGGTCAGCGCGCCTACCCGGGCGGACGTGTCGACCCCGGTGAAACGGCGCAACAGGCGGCCCTGCGCGAACTCGAGGAAGAGGTCGGGCTGCAATTGGACGCCGCCCGCGTGCTGGGACGGCTCGATGATTACGCGACGCGTTCGGGTTACGTCATAACACCTTTCGTGCTGTGGGGCGGTAGCGGCGTCAGACTGACGCCAAACACGGATGAAGTCGAAAAAATCCATCGGATTCCGCTGGATGAACTGTTGCGTGACGATGCACCCATACTCGAAGACATTGCGGAAAGCGAGCATCCGGTATTGAAGATGCCGCTGGGCGACAGATGGTTTGCCGCGCCCAGTGCTGCCATCGCCTATCAGTTTCGCGAGGTTGCGCTGCTCGGCAAAACCACGCGCGTGGCGCACTTCGAACAGCCCCGTTTTGCCTGGCGCTAGCCGGCCGCCGCGGTGTTGCTCGGCATCGTTGCCGCGCATTTCATGCGCCGCATCGCAGTCGACGCATGCAGGGGTCTAAAACAATCGGATTGCGCTAAAATATCCCACGCGACAGGCTGACCTCCGCTTAGCACCTTGCGACCAGGAATTTTTTGATGAATCTTGAAACTCTGATTAAACGGCATCGAACCGCCTTCACCGCGGTATTTGACCCGGCCTTGACCGCAGCCAACACGATTTATATGGAATTATCCTCCGCCAACAACGAATTGGAAGGGATGAGCGAATGGCAACAGGACGCGGCGATACTGCAACGCATCGAAGCGGCGGGCGCGACTGCCGGGGTAGGCGGTTATCTCGAAGATCGTTCGGTTTATAGCGATACCGACTTGTTTCAGGGGGATACCGAGCGCTCGATCCATATCGGCGTCGACGTGTTCATGCCGGCGGGAACCCCGCTTTACGCCCCGCTTGACGGCGAGGTCCACAGCTTCGCCAATCGGCAGGTATACGGTGATTATGGACCGGTGATCATATTGCAACATCGGCTCGAAGGCTTCGTATTCCACACGCTCTACGGCCATCTGAACGAGGCATCACTGACGGCTATGGAAGACCGCAAACCGATTGCCGGGGGCGATAAGATCGCAGCAATCGGCCCCCGCCCGCGCAACGGCAACTGGACGCCGCATTTGCATTTCCAGCTGGTTCGGGACATGCAGGGCTATCGTGGGGACTACCCCGGTGTTGTACGCCCGGGCGAGGTCGACTTTTTTCGTGAAAATTGCCCCGATCCTGGTATTTTGCTGCTGGCTTAAGCTGCGGGGAAAATTCGCGCCGCCAGCTGTAACCAGAGCGCCCCGATTAGCAGCATGCCGATAGCATAGGGCCAGTTCCAGAATGCGATCTTCCAGCCGGCAATGCCGTAACGCCCCTGAAACACGAGATTGGTGCCGGAAAGCGGGTTGGAACAGGTGCCGAGATGCCAGGCGAACAGGAACGTCGCGGCGAGCAGATTGGGATCCGGATTCAATGTCAGAATCATCGGCGCGATACTCGAAATCATGATAATCGGGTGAATTCCGCAAAATGCGCAAAACACCATGATAGTCGGGACCCCGGCCGCGCTGACGCTATCGAAACGAATCAAGGGATTATCGAATACACCGTGCCGGATCAATGCGGAAATTCCGGCCGCAAGTACGCCGGCCGAGAGGAACAGGCACAATTCGTTAACGATTCTGGGCAGACCCTCGAATACATGCGCTCGCAGATCCACCAGCAACCCGCCGATACCCCGCCGTAGCGCCAGCGCCAGCGTGGTTACCAGCAGGGCGCTGAGCGCGATCAAAACGAGTATTGATGTGTCTACCAGCAGCTGCGACATTAGCATGACGGTGATGATCAGCAGCACCGGCAGCTTGAGTGCGTTCAGATGCGTGGGGTAACCGACGAAGGTTTCAACCTCGGTTGGGTAGCGCAGGCGCGCCTCGACATAGACGCCGACGATGCCGATCAGCATGAAAGGGAATCCGGCAGCGATGATCCAGATCAGGCTGGCTTCGCTGACATAGGTCAACACGACCGCCATGGCGCCGAAAAAAGGCGACCAGCTGGAAACGCCGCAAAATACCCGGGTGAAGGTTTGTGCCGTGAAGCGCTGTAACGGGCGTTTGCGATGGATACGGTCGGCAATCAGGATAGGCGCGGAAATGTTGATCACCGAGCTCGAGAGATTGAGCCCGAGAATGGTTTGCAGAAATGCCTTGCTGCCGACGGGCAAGACTTCGTCTTGCCGGATGTCGGGAATCATAACCAGCCTCAGGAAACCGACCGATGCAATCATCGTCATTAACCCGGTACTCGAGCTGATCAGCAAATCCGGATCGACGGGCGCCGTTTGCCGGTATGCGAAAATAATCAGGCCGGTGCCGGCCAGCAGGATTAGCGAAACCTGAATTTTCAGGATTCGCGAAGTATCGGCGAATAGCAACAAGGCCGCGCCCCAGGCCGCGCCGCCACCGATCCACAACGGGTTAAACTCGAATTGTAATAAATCCAGGCCGCTCAGAATCGTGATGGCAATCATCAGCAGAATCAGCGTCCCGGCAGTCTTGTGGCGCCGCAATTGGTTTGGAGTGTTGATGGGCGTTTTCCGTCGCTGAGCAATCCAACGACCAATATTACTTCATTTTGAGACAGATTCTTCGCCTTCGTTGGCGTCGCTGCCGCGGTGCATTTCAATCCCGTGGTTAATGCCTTCTTCCTGCAACAGCTGCTGCATCGCATTGATGAAACTAGCCGATTGTTGGTAAGAAGTATCGCGAAAGCGGATAGTCACCGCCAACTCATCGGGATCGAGCTGCAAATGGAACTGCCCCGCGGGTTTTAATATTTTGCGGATAACGCGCCAATCGGAGATCCGGTCGCCGGGCTCTTTGGACAGTGCGCTTTCGATAAATTTCGCCAAGCCTTCATCGATATCGGCAATGTTCTTGCGAATATCGGGCGGTTTCTGACGTACTTGCATCTTCAGCAATTTACCCAGGGTGGCAGCGCTGAACGGCGGGCTGTTGGTCAGCATATGAAACGCCATCACGCCCAGCGCATAAATATCGGCGCGTCCGTCAAACCTGTCGCCGTTGATAATTTCAGGCGCGAGATAAGTAAGAGGGTGTATCTTCGATATTGACGTTCTTATCCCGCGGCGGGCCGGCGATCCCGAAATCGGTGAGTTTGATATTACCATAGGCGTCGACCACGATATTCGACGGCTTGATGTCGCGGTGCACTATGCCCTCGTCGCCGAGGTTGTGCGCGTACTGCAGAGCGCTTGCGACCTGTGACAGTATTTCGCGCGTCTGACTGAGATCGAAGGCGCCTTTTTTCTTTAGAATTGCGGCTAAATCCTGGCCGTGTAGTTTTTCCATGACGATGAAACGGGTCGAGAATTCATCGATTACCTCGAATACGTTGATGATATTGGGGTGATTTAGGCTCGCAATCGTCTTCGCTTCCTGTTCGAAACGATCGAGGAACTTATCGTCGAAGGCGAGCTTGTATTTCAACATCTTGATCGCCACTTCGCGCTCGAGCTCCGGGTCCCAGGCGTTGAACACGGTCGCCATATTACCTTCGCCGAGTTTGCCCCGGAGTTCGTATTTACCGACGCGGTTAATGCCGCCGTATTGCGCCATGCGGCTGGTCATCAGCTGCGTCATGACTTCGGCGAAATCGGGATGCCGCTCGACTAAATCTTTGAAGTGCGAATGATCGAGGTAAAACGACGTGGTGTCGGTGAGGGCGACGATGTCGGCCGAATAGGTCGAATTGATCAGTAATGAAATTTCGCCGACCACCTCACCTTTCTTTAGCATGATGCGGCTTTTGACATCACCCCGCGTATCGGGTATCTGAACTTCCACTTTTCCTTCGAAGATAAAGTAGATACGGTTTCCCGTATAGCCCCTTTCCACAACCAGTTCGCCCGCTTTGAATTCGGCGATTTCGATGTGCTCGGCGATATCGCGAATGACTTCGACGTCGAGATCCTGCAGGATCTTGACGCCCGATAGTATTAACGCGACCTCGTCTGTATCGATTGACATCAATAGCCCTGGTTAGTATGACGTTAGGTAAATCGAACATAAATGCGACTAGCGCCAACTTTAGCGCTACAGTTCAAAAATATTGTTGCGGAATTAATATAGGTAACAATTCTAGAATAATCCAGGGTTTAGCGGGGATGCCGCGGTCACGCCGCCGTCGAGGGTGTAACACTGGCCGGTGGCGAATGCCGCATCATCGGAAGCCAGCCAGAGCGCCAGTTTGGCGATATCGTCAGCTTCGCCGAAGCGACCTGCGGGATGGCGCGCCAGCGCATCCCGTTTGGCTGCGGCGGGATCGTCGGCGACGGCAAACGCGGCATCGGCCATGGCGGTCATGATCCAGCCCGGGCTGATCGCGTTGCAGCGGATAGCGGGGCCGTGATCGACCGCGATCGAACGGGTCAGACCCTGCACGAAAGCCTTCGAAGCATTGTAGAGCGCGAGCCCTGGATCCGCGCTCAACGCTGAAATCGAACCGATATTGATAATCGAAGCGCCCTTGGACATGATCGGAATGCAGCCGCGGCAAAGCATGAACACGCCTTTCGCATTGACGCCCATCAGCCGATCCCAATCTTCGTCGGTGGTCTCGACGATGGTTTTTTCAATCTGCAGCCCGGCGTTGTTGACCAGTATCGATAATTCGCCCAATTCTGCGACAACGCTGTCGAGCAATGCACTCACTTCGGTTTTTTCGGATACATCGGCGGGTTGCCACAGTATCGCAGCGGGTAAATCGTCAGGCCTGGAGCCTCGACCGCAAACCATCACGCGCGCGCCCTCGGTAACAAACCGTTCGGCGATGGCGCGCCCGATACCTTGACGACCGCCGGTAACGAGCGCGGTTTTACCCGCTAGTCTTTTCACGCCTGGGCCTCCTTGACAGGTCCGATTGCAGTACATGTATCGAGACTATATACCGGCATATCGCATCCATTGCCAGAAGCTTTGCTCGCCGTCCAGGGCATCTCGGGAGTGCCGAGGCCTTACCTGAGCGGAATACAAAGGCGGCGGCTGATGATTCTGCCGACGCCTCGACCTGTTCGTCTGCGATGCATGGTTTGGCTTACATGTTGTAACCCAGATCAGAAATTTACATTATCGCCGCCTTTCAAGGCCAAGCGGCTGCGGGCTTCTTGCGGGGTCGCCACGGAATGGCCGAGGGCTTCGATAATGCCGCGAATTTTGTCGACCTGTTCGGCGTTGGAGGCGGCGAGTTCGCCGCGGGATATATATAGGCTGTCTTCGAGACCGACGCGCAGATTGCCGCCCATGGTGGCAGCCTGGGTGGCAAACGGCATTTGATGACGGCCCGCGGCCAGTACCGACCACTCGAAGTCGTCGCCGAACAACTTGCCGGCGATACTGTGCATGTGCATCAGGTTGTCCGGATCGGCGCCGGCGCCGCCGAGGATGCCGTAGATCATTTGAATGAAAAATGGCGGTTTGATCATGCCCTGATCCACGAACCAGGCGAGATTATACAAATGACCCAGGTCGTAACATTCGAATTCGAAGCGGGTGCCGTGTGCGTCACCGAGATTGCGTAATGCATACTCGATCGTCTTGAAGGTATTGGGAAAAATGAAGTCGCGCGTCATTTCGAGAAATTCAGGTTCCCAGTCGTATTTCCATTCACCGTATTTCTGCGCCATCGGAAAGATACCGAAATTCAGCGATCCCATGTTTAGCGACGCCATCTCGGGGCTGGCGATGAGCGCCGCCGCGAGCCGCTCGTCAATCGTCATCCCGAGTCCGCCGCCGGTTGAGACATTGATGACGGCATCGCATTTGTCTTTAATAACCGGTAGGAACTCCATAAAGGTTTCCGGGCGATAATCCGGGCGCCCGTTTTCGGGCCGACGGGCGTGCAAGTGGATAATCGAGGCTCCCGCCGCGGCGGCGTCGATTGCAGCGGTGGCGATTTCCTGCGGTGTGATCGGCAGGTAGGGCGACATGGTCGGGGTATGGATGCCGCCGGTGACGGCACAGGTGACAATTACTGGTTTGGACATGATGAAACCTCGAATTACAGCTGCATTTGCTGGACCTGGGCGCTGAGGCCGCCGTCCAGCACCCAGAGTTGGCCGGAAGCGTAGCGGGCTTCGTCCGAAGCGAGCCAGTTCACCAGGTTGGCGATGTCTTCCGGTTCGCCATAGGTACGTATCGGATGCACATCCCGCACCGCCTGTTTGAGTGATTCGATATCGCCCGACTCGCCGAAGAAACTTTGCAGCATCGGCGTGTTGACGTAACCGGGGCAAATTGCGTTAACGCGAATGCCTTCGGGACCGTGGTCGCAGGCCATGGCGCGCGTCAGCGCATGTACCGCACCCTTGGTGGCGCAGTAAGCGGCCAGCCCGGGGTCGGCAAGATAGCCGTCGTAGGAGCCGAAATTGATGACGCTCGCGGCTTTCGATGCACGCAGCAGGGGCAGGGCGTATTTTGAAGTCAGGAATATGCCGGTGACGTTGATGGCGAAGATCCGGTTCCATTCCGCCAGCGTCGTGTCCTCGATGGTTTTCTCGATTTCGATAGCGGCTGCATTGACCAGGATATCAAGCTGACCCCATTGGGCGGCGAGTTCATGGAATGTTGCCTCGACGACATCTTCCCGGGTAACGTCGAACTCCCTGAATTCCACGCCTTGCGGCAAGCCCCGTTTTGCTGCAGATCGGCCGCGATAACCTTAGCGCCCTCGGCGGCGAAGCGTTCGCAGATAGCGGTTCCGATGCCGCCGCAGCCGCCGGTCACGAAGGCCGTTTTGGCTTTAAGTTGATTGCTCATGAATCGTGTCTCCAGGTCCGGGTTCAGGAATCGAGCTGCTTGCGGGCGCGCAGGAATTCGACGATCAAGGTATCGCGCCTGGCCGCCGCCGCGGCGACATTCAACCCTTGCGACTCGTCTTCGACCCCGTCAAACAGGGTTTGCGCAAGTTCCGTGGTCAATTCCACCTGGTCGAGGTCATCCCACCAGCAGTGGAAGCTGTCACGATATCGATTGCAGAATTCAAGCAAACCGCCCTGCCCGGCGCCGAGATGGAACAACATATGCGGCCCCATCGCCGCCCAGCGCAGTCCCGGTCCGGCCCAGGTTGCCTTGTCGACATCTTCGACCGAGGCGACCCCGTTTTGTACCAGGCTGATTGCCTCGCGCCACAGCGCGGCCTGCAATCGATTGGCGACATGCGCGGGCACTTCCTTATTGACGCGGATCGTGATTTTACCGACCTGCCGATAAAAGGCTTCCGCCTGCTCCAGCACGCCGGCGGCGGTCTTATCGTTGGCGAGTAATTCCACCAGCGGAATCAGATGCGGCGGATTGAACGGATGCCCCAGAATAAAGCGCGACGGATCGCGCCAACCCCGCTGCATGTCACGCACCAGCAATCCCGATGCCGACGAGGCGACGATTGCCTGGGCTTCCAGGGCGGGCTCGATCTCCGCGTAGAGGCGGTGCTTGAGGTCGAGCTTTTCGGGCACGCTCTCCTGCACGAACTGCGCTCCAGCTACCGCCTCTGCGGCGGTTTCGTGCAACGAAAAGTTTTCCGGATCAGCCTTGTCGGTCATGCCCAGGGCTTGCAGCGCCGGCCAGGCATTTGCGATGTAGGCGCGCAGCTTCTCGCCATCGGACTCGGCTGGGTCGTATATCCTGACCCGGAGTCCGGCCGCGAGAAACAGCGAGGTCCAGCTGGCGCCGATGACGCCGGCGCCGAGTACCGCGGTGGTCGTTATATTCGTCATGGATTAGGCTTCGCTTGGCTGGGTTTGCATAGAGTTCTTGCTCGCCCGCCCGTAAGCTGCCAGCACGAGCCCGTGGAAGTGATGCACCGCGTGTTCGGAGGCACCGCTACCTTCGAGGTCCACCATGTAACGCCCCGACCTAAAGGCCGGCGTATTCATACCGCGCTGAACGCTCTCGACGAGCCCGATATCTTCCGGTTGCAAAACCTCGTCGATAAATTTGAGTGCCTCTTTTTCGGTATCGCTGGGTTCGGCGGTTTCGAAAAAGAAATCGAACTCTTCGTAGGTTTCCTGCTCGTTGATCGGATAAAACCGCCACAGCATGAAATTACCGCGGCCGGGGTAGCGCATCAGCGTCATATTCGGCCACAGGAACCAGACCGCGTGGTCGGTTACCGCCGCGCCTTCGATGTTGTAAGCGCTGTTGGCGCCGGTTCTTGCCTTGGCCATGTGGCTCGAATAAATACCGTGGGTTTTGACCTTGTAGGTATCCATGTCGATCATCGAGCTGAATCCCTTGTGCGCCACCGGGCAGTGATAACACTCGAGAAAATTATCGACTACGGATTTCCAGTTGGCCTTGATGCGGTAAGTCAAACGGGTGGCGAAGGTGAGCCGCCCCAGATCCGGCGCATACTGCATAATTTCGTTGCCGAGATCGCCCGTTTGCTGGGCCAGGGGTTTGGCTTCGGGGTCGAGATTGACAAACACCAGGTGGCAAAAGGTTTCGACCTGGACCGGATCGAGACAGATTTCCTTGGCGTCGAAGTTTTCCAGATGTTCCGATCTGGGGGCGCGCGCCAATTGGCCGTCGAGGTCGTAAGTCCAGGCATGGTAGGGGCAGGTGATGCGCTTGATCTGACCTTCGCCAAACAACAACTCGTGCCCGCGATGCTTACAGACGTTGTAATACGCCTTGAGCTCGCCGCTGCGATTACGCAAGGCGACGATACTCTGACCCTCGATACTCATGCTCATGTAACTACCCGGCTCGCGCAGCTTTTCTTCGTGACACAGAAACTGCCAACTGCGGTGGAAAACCTGCTCGCGCTCGATTTGCAGAAACTTCGGATCGACGTAACAACGGGTATTGATCGAGTAAGAGCGAATGGCGGTTTCGTCGTAGCCGCCTCGAATTTGAGAAAGCTCACTACTGCTCAAGGTTGCGCTAGACACGGCACTCTCCTGTCGAGGGTGGGTTAGCGCCGGGGCGGGAAAGCGACGGCGATAACCCGAATATCGAAAACATACAGCATCGACGCATTCGTAATTGTCAATTTACGACATTTAACCTTGAAAAATTACCAAGGATTGCCGATATTAGGATTCAACCCAATCGATTAGGAAGCGAGTCGGGATGCCGCCTGAGCGAGAAGTAACCGAATTCACCTGCCGGATCGGTATGCTATTGCTGCCGGGTTTTAACGGATTTGCCGCGCAGGCCTTCCTCGACCCTTTCAGGGCGGCGAACTATTTACGCGGCAGCAGAATTTACGACTGGCAGTTTTTGTCGCTGGACGGCGGCAGCGTGGTTGCCAGCAACGGCATCAAAATAGCGGATACAACCGGCATCGAGCAGCAATCACCCAACCACGATTTTTTGATGGTCAACGCCAGTTGGGCGCCGGAGCAATTCCGCAGTAAAAATCTGCAGGCCTGGTTGCGTTTGGGGTCGCGCCAGGGCGTCACCCTGGGCGGGATCGATAACGGTGCCGTGGTGCTGGCTTTCGCCGGTTTGCTCGACAATCATCGAGTGGTTGTCCACTACGAACATCTCGCGGCATTCAACGAAATGTTTCCCGCAATCGAAACCGCCGAGTCTCTATATACGATCGATAAACGCAGGATCTCCTGTTGTGGCGGGGTTGCCGCAGTTGATCTGGCACTCGAAATCATCCGCATCCAGAAAGGTATCGAGCTCGCCAATGCTTCCGCACGATATATTTTTCATGAACGTTTGCGCGATGCCGCCGAAGCACAAATTCCGCGCCGGCTGCAACCGGTCGGCTACCAGGTCCCGGAAAAATTGCGCGATGCAATTCTGCTGATGGAGCGTAACATCGAGGAACCGTTGACCCAACCGGAACTGGCAAGTTATCTGGTATTATCGGTCAGGCAATTACAACGCATATTCAAGCAATATATCGGCCTGACCCCGGTAAGATACTATTTGAACGTACGCCTCGATCGGGCCCGCGGGCTGGTCACGCAAACCGAAATGCCCATCATGGACATAGCCGCATTGTGCGGCTTTCTGCGCGCCGAACAACTGAGCCGTGCTTATGTCAAACGCTTCGACATTACCCCGATCAGGGATCGCATCGAAGGTAGAATCCCGTTTCAATTTCGAAATTTTACCGATCATGCCGGGTATCATTCGGTATGATTGATCCGACGACAGGCCGAAGGCAATTATTAGGTATAGATCTCGGAAAATTCTTCCATGACGGATTCTACAACCAAGGCAAACTCGAGCGAGCCCGGCGCCGGAGCGAATAACAAACGCTGGCATTATATGCCCGAGTTACCGCTAGGGGTGTCGCCGCTGTTTAAGGCGCCGCCGGAACCATTGGCGATTGGCCTGTGGTTTATGCGCGGCTGGTTGCCACTGTCTGAGCGTTCGATTATTTTATCGTTGGCAGCCGTATCCTGGTTCTTCTTCCACCCCGCATTGATTCGCTGCCAGGTGTTTCAGTTTGACTGGATTGCACAGATTTTTATCAGGAACCTGCTGCTGATGCTGCTGGTTGCCGGTGGTCTGCATCTTTATCTTTACGTTTATCGGAAACAGGGGGATCAGCGACGTTACGATGCCAGACCCCTGGTTCAGCGCAGTCGTGTATTTACCTTTAAAAATCAGGTATGGGACAACATGTTCTGGAGCTGTGCCAGCGGGGTTACCGTATGGAGCGGGTACGAAGCCCTGATGATGTGGGCGCTGGCCAACGGTTATGCGCCGATGCTGGATATGCCGGGAGATTTGCCCTGGTTGCTGCTGTTGATTTTCCTGGTGCCTATCTGGGAGACATTTTACTTTTACCTGATCCACCGAATGCTGCATTGGCCGCCGTTATATCGCAGGGTGCATTACCTGCACCACCGCAACACCAATGTCGGACCCTGGTCCGGGCTGTCGATGCATCCGCTCGAGCATCTGATTTATCTGGGTTCGGTGTTTATCCATTGGCTGGTTCCGGCCAACCCGCTGCTGATCATCTTCCACCTGCAGTATTTCACGCTCTCCGCCGCGACTACGCACGCGGGTTTCGAGGGAATACTGATCGACGGCAAGAAGCGTCTCGCGCTCGGCACTTTTCACCATCAAATGCATCATCGATTTTTCGAATGCAATTATGGCGGTCTGGAAATTCCCTGGGATAAATGGATGGGTTCGTTCCACGACGGTACGCCGCAGTCGCATCGCGAATTTCTGACCCGGCGCAAGGCGAAATCAGGATGATCGAGGGGGTGTTAACAAGGGAGGGTAACAATCATACGGGCCCCGCCCAGGGAGGATGAATTGTCGGCTTCGATGCTGCCGTTATGTTGTTGCACCACGCGATTGCAAACCGCTAGCCCGAGGCCGAAGTGATTACCGCCGCGACCGTCGCCCTTGACGAAAGGCTCGAAGATTTTGTTGACTGCGCCTGCATCTGCGACCGCGTCTGCGACCGCGTCGAAACCCGGGCCGTCGTCCTCGACCATGATAACGGCACCGTCATCGGTCTCGGCCAGACTGATCAGGATACGGCTCGCGGCATGTCGGGTTGCGTTGTCGATTAAATTGCTAATGAGTTTGTGAAACAGGGATACGTCGATCGAGCAAAACAGCGCTGCTTCTGATTCGCGTTGGTAGGCGATGGTTTGTTTTGCCGTCGAAAATTCGGCGATGACCTGATGCAGGAATACGTGCAGGTCGATTCGTTCAGGTTGCAGCTGGCGGGTATGGCCGATGCGGGCGTATTCCAGCAGTTCGGAAGTCAGCATTTCTATTCTCGAGACGTCCTGACGAATTTTCAGGATCGCGGATTGCTGCTCGTTGCTAACCGGTTCTTGCTGTAGTTTTTCCAGCGCGAATTCGATTCGAGCAAGCGGAGTACGCAAATCGTGGCTGACCGCCTGGCTGTAAAGCTGGTTGTTAGCGCTCAATGCCTGCAGCCGTGACGCCATCTTGTTGAAATCCGAAAACAAATCTTTGAGAAACCAGGTATCCACGGCGAGGCGGGTTTCGAGTTCACCCTGTCCCAGCTTGCGGGCGGCGTCCGATAGCAGCCCTACGTCGCGAATCAGCGGTCGCACCCAGAGTACCAGTACCAGCGCCACACCGAGATAAAAAACAACGGTCAGCAGGTACTCGACCGGGCGGATATCGGGCCGTGCTCGCGGGATCGGGCCAAAGCTCAGCGTCCACTCCGGGTCGGTCAGTTTTTGGTGCAGGCTCAAGCCCGCGTCGGAATCGAGGATGATCATGGCTCCGTCGTCGAAACCGCTGGATAAGGTTTTGGGAAGCCGGAAGTCGGCCGATTTCTCGAGCACAAACAAATCGGGCAGCGCGTTACGCGATTGCTCGCCGAGCGGCAGGTCAGCGTTGGCCTGACGGCGCACCGATTCGAAAATGATGCGGTAGGCGCCGGTGTCGTCGACCGGGTCGCTAAAGTAAACCGAGTAAATCCGGTCTAGCACGAAGCCGAAACCGAGCAGGGTGACGAATATGAGCAGATAGAGTGAGGAGATAGTCCACTTCATGACGGCCTGCGCGCGCGTTCCCTTCGGTTACCAGGCATTTTTGGCAAACAGGTACCCTTTGCCCCAAATGGTCTTGATACGTTTCGGCGGATTGGAATGATCGCCCAGCTTTTTACGCAGGCGGGAAATCCGGACATCGATGGTGCGATCGAAACCGTCGTAATCGAAGCCCCTGATTTCCCGCACCAGGTCTTCACGCCTGACTTCGCTGCCGGCGTGGCAGCCCAATACCCAAAGCAGCTCAAACTCACCGGATGACAGCGCCACGGCCTGGTCTTCCAGAGTTACCGACTGGGCCTGCAGGTCGATCTTCAGGGAGCCAAACTGCAACAGGTCTTCGCGTTGACGCGCGGCAGAGGCACCGGAACGCAGCTGCGCGTTGATTCTGGCGAGCAGCACCCGTGGGGTAACCGGCTTGGTAATATAGTCGTCAGCTCCCAACTCGAGACCGAGCACTTCATCGAATTCCTCGTCGTTGGCGGTGACCATGATGACCGGGTTGTCGAAAAATTCGCGCAGCTGTTTGCATACTTCGAAACCGTTGATCCCGGGCAGGTTGATGTCGAGAATTACCAGGTCGCTGAGTTTGCGTCGGAGTCGCTGCAGCGCGGTTTCGCCGCGCAGACAAATATCGGTGACAAAGCCGTTTTGTTGCAGATAACTCGCCATCCATTCGGCCAGTTCGCGATCGTCTTCCACAATCGTGATGCGCGCGCCCGGCGCCACTAAAAAACCCGCCAGGCGGCCGAATTACGACGTGAACTGTAAACCCATTTGACTTCGATTTCGGTTTCCCCCACCAGTTGACCGCTGTCCTGGTTACGTAATTCGAGCCGGGTCGAGGCGGCTTCTGCAAATTCGAAACTATATCGACCTTGCTTGCTATCCTGCCAACACTGCAGCGGAGCTTCACGCATTCCCAGGTAGAGACAGAAGTGTCCATTTTCCGGGCTATGCCAGTTGACATCCAGGTCGAGATAACAGGTGCTGCCCTGTTTTAACGCGACACATTTGCGCGGCGACGCCTGCAGGATTTCATCCCCGGCCAGCGCCGGCTGGCCGGAGAGCAAACATCCGCCTAACAATATCCAAACAACTCGTAATTTAGCGCTCATGGTTCAGAAATGATATATGACTGCGGTGGATATCGCCGATATGCTGTCATCATCGGTACTGATCGGGCTGTCGGTAATCTCATCGTCCAGCCAAAAATGCGCGAGTTCGGTTTCGAACACCCAGTCCTCGTTGATCGGATATTCCGCGCTCAGGCTGGCGGCGACAATGGTCGAGGCGCCGGCGCTGTAAACCGGTACCTGCGGTGTCTGTTCCGATTCAGAGATATCGAAGTAATAGCCGGTCATGTCCTCGGAGACATAAGCCAGCGCAGCCCCGCCGGTCAGCACCCAGTTTTTAAGCTGCCATTCCTTCTGGTAGGAACCCGTCGCCAGGTAACCGTCGTGCACGTCGGCAATATCGCGCGTCAGCTCCAACTTGATTAAGTCGTCTTTGCCATAAATCGTGTAGCGCAGTCCTGCCTGGAAGTCGATATCGCGCTCGTCGATGTCATCGAACTCGTCTTTCAAATCGTCACTATCAGGGCCGCCACCGCGCGGACCCGCGATCGCATCCAGCGCCCAGCGACTGGTTTTAGCTAGCGTATAGCCGAACAGCAAGCCCTCGTCCTCGCCCAGCGCGAAATGGAATTTTTCGCCGTACCAGGTGACATCCAAAGGCAGGTAAACGCCTTCTTCGTAATCGTCGTCCTCGAATTGATAGATCGCGTCGCTGGCGGAGAATACCCCGACGCCAAGGCTTACGTCCCATCCCTTTTCACCGAAGTGAGGGTTATCGGTAGTAAGCTCGGAAGCCGGTACCGCAGCCGCGACACACAGTCCGCCGGCCGCAATCAGGGTTGAAATTTTGTTTAAGTGTTTCATTGCCTATCTGCCTGTAGTTGAAGTTGTGCGGATTTAACCACCAACGCGGCAATTTTATTGTTTCAACCTGTAACAGTTTGTAACACCGCCAGAGCGGTAGTTGTATTGAACCACGACGCGGGCTTAGCGCTTGCGGCTGAGTTTCGCCGCTGCGTCACGATTAGGTTCGGCACAGTGCGTAGACTGCCTGCGGACCCTCGATCCCCTTCATTTCGTGATTGCCGAGAAATTCCGCCTGGGTGGTTATCGAATCGGCAAACTTTTGCGAAAACAAGATATCGCAACCCAGTTGCTTGGTCAGGGATTCCAGGCGCGCGCTGCGATTGACGGCGGGCCCCATTACGGTGAAATCGAGGCGGTCGGGAGCGCCCACGTTGCCGTAAATCACCTCGCCGACGTTGAGCCCGACGCCGAACTGAATTTCCGGGAGACCGTGGCGGCGGCGGCGATGATTTAGGCTGGCGAGCGTTGCCTACGCATCGATGGCGGCCTGGCAGGCGGTTTGCTCGCACATGTTGTCGTCGATCGGGAAAACGATCAGCATCGCATCGCCGATGAAGCGCAGTATCTCGCCGCCCTGGGCGGTAACCGCGGCGGCGACAAACTCGAAATAATCGTTGAGCATTTCCAGCACCTGCGCGGGTGCAAGCGTTTCGGTCAGCCGCGTGAAATCGCGTAAATCGCTGAACCATAAGGCGGCGTTGATAACGTCGGCGTCGCCGCGCTTGATCATGCCGGCAAGAACCTTTTCGCTGGTGCGCTTGCCGACATAGGTATTCATCAACGAGCGCGACAAATAGCGTAGGGCATGAACTTCGAGTACCGGTGCGAGGTAATCGCGAATCCGGCGAAAGCTCTCGATGTCCGCCTCGCTGAATCCGCCCTCACGTTTGGTACAGATGACGATCGCTGCCCCGGGTTCCGAGGTTTCACCGAACAGCACCGGTAGCGCGAGGTAATCGATGTAACCGTCCTCGGCCAGCTCGGTATAGGCGCGATGCGCATCTTCCGGCAGACGGTCGAGGCGCTGATGCACCCGTTTGTGGGTTTCGTAGATAGCCTGTAACGGGCTGCCGATATAACGTTCGGTATCGCGCACGCCGTGCGAGGCGTGGATCGGGCGCGTAATATCGGTCGCTTTATCCCAGGTTTCGGAAGTTGCCACCAGCTGTGGATTAAGCGTTAACAGCGAAACCATCAGGCGATCGATGGCGGCACCGTGATGATTCATCTGATGCGCCAGTTGATGCACGAAGCGATTGCTACTCTCGATACGGCGTCCTTCGCTGAAGACCCAGTCGATAATGGCCTGCGCGGAGCAGGAAGGGATGGTTGGCGCTGGTTGGCTCGACATTATTCGGTGGTGCCGGGCAGCAACGAGGCGGCGCGGCTTTTTCTCTTTTCGGATGTAATCAACATGATACCCGAAAGCACGATAACCGTGGCGCCCGCGAGCATCGTCATGGTCGGAATATCGCCCCATATCAGATAGCCGTAGACGATGGCGATGATAATACTGATGTATTTGAACGGGCCGATAAAAGAAAGTTCGCCCAGCCGGCTACCCATAATCATAAATAAATAACCGCAATAGAGCGCGGCGCCGAGCCCGAGGAACCACAAATACCAGGCGAGGCCGGCTTCGCCCCAGCCTTGATAAAGAGAGTACAGGCCGCCGCCGAGCATGACTATCCAGGCGTTGGTGAAAGCCACCTGCGAGGATGGAATTTCCGGCGGCACGTAGCGGATCGCAATATCGCGCAAGGCGACGAAGAAGGCGCAGATGATCGGGAATATGACCGCCCAGGAAGCCGTTTCGGCAAACGGATTGCTAATCAACAGCACGCCGCCGAATCCGATCAGTATGACCAGCCAGCGCTCCAGGCCGACCTTTTCCCTGAGCAGTACCGCGGCCAGTAACGCCAGGAAAATAGGAGCCGCGAAACCCAGCGTCGATGCCACCGCGATCGGTAACAGCGCCAGCCCGGTTAGAAAGCTCAGGGTGGCGCACAGTTCGAATAAGCCGCGCAGCAGGTTCCAACGGTGCAGCGTCTGCCGACTGCAAATCGGCTGCCGCCGCAGTTTCATGACGGCCGCAAAAATAATGCAGATCAGCGCGCCGCGCAGAAACATGATTTGCCCAACGTTGAATACCTGGGTTAGATGTTTAACGATGGCGTCATTGGTAGTAATCATCGTCATCGAGACGACTACCAACAGCGCTGCTTTGAAGTTATTGAATTCCATACTTTTTTGCACTAATTCCGTATATCGAAACTCATCCCGCGTGCGTCTGCGTCGATTTAACTCCGAGTAAAAATTCCCGCAGGTGGGGTAGTACCTTGTCGCTGGCTTCGATCATTAACGAGTGCTTGTAGCGCTCGAGGATTACCAATCGAGAGTCGGGTAGCTGTGCGTGGATGAACCGGTTCAGGCGCGGATTACAGCCGCCGTCGAGTTCGCCGGTGAGCACCAGGCAGGGGCATTTAACCTGGTTAAGCCAGGGCGCCATTTCGGTGGTCGCATAGATCTGAAACACGCTCAGAAACACGTCCGCAGGGGTGTCTATTACCTGCTGCAGCCGGGCTTGAATCGCCGCTGGATGAGATGCGACGAAATCATCCGTGAACCAGCGCCCGACGAAATTGCCGAGGGTGTCGGCAATGCCGTTTTGCAGCATGGCGTCACCCACCGCCTGGAGTTTTGCACGATCATCCCGGCTGCGCCCGGCGGCCGTGCTGAGCAGGGCAACGCTCAGCGTATGTTCGGGATACTCGCGCGCGTAAGCGGGGCCGATCATGCCTCCCAAAGAGTGTCCCGCGATGTGAATTTTTTCGTGCCCCAGTTTTTGCCGCAACGCCTCGAGATCGGCGACCAGTTGGTCTAGCGTGTAGGGTGTCGGCGGAACCGGGCTGTCGCCGTGGCCGCGCAGGTCATAGCTGACGCAGGTGAAGTCCTGCTTCAGGCTCGCGATCAGTCGGTCCCAGGTGGTTTTGCGCGAACCGATACCGTGCACCAGGTAGAGCGCCGGCCCCTGGCCCTCGATGCGAAAGCTGGCATCCACCGCGGTCATCTGTGGCTACCCGGTTCTGGCGACGTCTGAAGTATTGAAATACGGCATGACTTCCGCGCCAAAACATTCGATGGACTCCAGAATTTCGGCTTGCTCGACGCCGAAATTCACATTCATGATGAAGCGGTCGACGCCCGCTTCGGCGTAGGGCCCAAGCTTGTCAATCATTTCCGCTACGGTGCAAATAGTCAGATTCTCCGCGGTTTGTTCAACCGTCATCTTACGCGGCAGCGGTTTGATCATGCCGTTTTCGACGATTCCGGGCCCGGTAAATACATTGTCGAAACGGCTGTAGTATTCGTGCGCCAACTGAATTTTACGATTGCGGTCGGCGTCGCTGTGGCACAGAAAAGCCACCCGCGATAGCGACAGGGTCTGATCGGCGCCGGCAGGCCCAAGTTCCTGTTTAGCGCGATTGAAGGCGTCGACCTGGTCCAGCATATGCTGGTGGTCGCCCGACAGCGGCGTGGTCTGGATGTGAAAGCCGCGCCTGGTGCAGTGGTAAATCGCCTCGGGCGCCAGCACCGCCATCATCAGCGGAATATCGCTCACCGGTCGCGGCATGATGGTTATCGGCTCGAACTTATAGTATTTGCCGTCCCAACTAACCTCCTCTTCGGCGAGCAGCGCTTGTAACAGTTCGAGCGATTCGTCGAATTTTTCACGGCTGGTTTCTAACGGCACGCCCATGCGCCCCATTTCAAAGCCGAAGGCGCCGCGGCCGACACCGACCATGAGCCGGTTATCGGTGAAAATATCGGTGCACACGAGCTCGCCCGCCAACACCCGCATATCGTGTAGCGGCAATACCGAAACCGCGGTAATTATCTTGACCGATTGGGTCTGGCTGGCGATTTTGACGGCGAACTGCAGCGGCGCCGGCATCATCAGAATATTGAGCAGGTGGTGTTCGGTAATGGCGACCGATTCGTAGCCGCAGCGATCGGCGCAGCGGGCCAGTTCCAGCATATCGGCATAAACGCGGTCGCCGCCGTAGGATTTATCCGGATAGTATGCCGATAGTTGAATACAAAATTGCATGCCTGATCTGCGCCGGTTACCCGATGCGGGCATTGTGCAATAGCCAATTTACTTTGCCTATCGAAATATTTTGACGCAGGGACGGGTAAGCTCCAGGCAAGAATCGGTTTATTCGACCTGCAGGTTTACTTAGATTGGTCGTTATGGCCGATTGCGAATGGCATTTTTGGAGCTAACTCTGAGCCGCGCGCCTCCTCAAGACTTGTTGCTGACGGCGGACCTGCTGTAGAATCCGTGGCTCGGTCGGAGTGTGGCGCAGCCTGGTAGCGCACCTATCTCGGGGTCAGGGGGTCGCAGGTTCGAATCCTGCCTCTCCGACCAATTAAACCAGGTTTAGGGGTTTCTTCGGGAGCCCTTTTTCATGCCCGATCAATTTCTATGGTAGGTGATAAATTTAGGTTTTCTCAGGGATGTTAAACAATCGGGATTAGGACGCTGAGCAGGATCGGATAAAAACTCGCCAATAATGATCCAGGCACATTCGTTGTTTCTGGTTTGCACATGCCCATTAGCCGGGAATACAAACAAGTGCGACGCAGCGAGTGTCGCCGCTGCTATTTTCGGCCTGTTCAACAGTAGTCGACGGATCAAGGCCTCCAGCCAGAAGCAGGCTCGGGATATCGCTGACCACGGCGTCACGATTTGCCGTTTCGGGTTTTGTCGGCCAGATTGCGCAAGGCCAGATTTCCCGGTTCGTCGCCGCATAATCCTTTAGGTAAGAATAGGATTCAGGGTCGCCTGCATGCGATTGCCGATCGGACTCACCGCCATAGTCATTACAATCCACCGCAAGCGTGGCACCCATGGTATAGTCATCAGATCACCACCGGCAGCCGTAACCGTTGCCCGTCGGCAAGCTCCCAGTCTTCCGGTACTGTCAGCCAGCCGCAGTCGGTGCGGGCCTTGCTAACCGGTTTAACCCAGCAATCGGTTGTTTGAAACTCGATTGCTTCATCGATCGTGATTTCGGATGCAATGCATTGCGAGGCAAAAAGGGAAGCCCCGATGCACGCTGCCACCAGATTCAAATGCGTGCAAGCGGAAACTAAACGCCGTGAGAAATAGTACATCGATGCATTCTATCCTACTGATTGCGTCTACGTCAGTCGCGGAGATCGGGGTTAAACGGATGAATTACGGTCAGGCGTCTTTCTCAGGTAATGGTGTTAACATCGACAACAGTTAGAGTATTGGAGCAAAATGACGGTGCCTGTCCTGTTAAGCGCTAACTTATACAGTTGCAAAAGAGGGCGAGGATAGTGGACATTCATCATCCGTTTCGGTCTTTCGAGGCGAAGCAAGAATATCTGACACACTATGACAATTTGGCCAAGCAATGGCCAACCCCGTCTCAAACGCGGATGGTAAGTACTTCTTTTGGCCAGACGTTCATGCGTATTCAGGGCCCTGCAGCGGGTCAACCCCTAATGCTGTTGCCTGGCGACACAGAGACCTCGTTATCCTGGTCACCGGTGATCGAAGCATTATCGAATGCTTACCGAACCTTTGCGATAGACCTCATCTACGACAACGGACGGAGCGTATCTTCCCGAGAAATCTCAAATCCGCATGATTTCGTCGATTGGCTCGACGAGCTCACCAACGAGTTGGGCCTCGAACACCTGAACCTGATGGGGTATTCATACGGAGGATGGCAAGCTGCTCTTTATGCACTTTCGCATCCTGACCGAATAAGGAGGCTCGTGCTGCTTGCACCTGCGGCAACGGTTTTGTCACCTGGGCCATGGCTACTGGCACGGGCCATTGTCTATCATTTCCTGCCATTTCGCCTTGTCGCCAGTAACTATTTTTACTGGTATGGACCCGATGCCGTACGAAACAAACCGGTCCGTAAGCGGATCGATGAAATGGTTGAAGAGGACTTGCTGGCGAGGCGGTGTTTTAGGAAAAGGAAATTCGTGCTTCCGACTCGGCTGACGGACGCCGATTGGGAAAGCCTACGCGTTCCAACCCTGTTTCTGGCTGGGGAAAACGAAAGGACATACCCGGCAAGACAGGCTATGCAACGGTTGCATCAGGTTGCTCCGCAAGTTGAAGTCAAGATTGCCGCGCATACCGATCACTACCTGTTGTTGGTGAATCCTGACTGGGTTGTTCAGAGCACTCTTCGTTTCCTCCAAAGCTAAAGCACAATTTCTTGAAGTGCGATGAGAAAATGCAGGCGAAACTCCAAGTTTATTTTCAGTCCGCAATACGGTTTCATTGAGCAGTATTGTTGGTGTGGCCCAATAAAGGCTCCATCTACACGGTAAACCTAGGTCTTGCTGTAGTATATTCGGTCGAAGTCTTTGGCGCTAAAACCGTTCATGCGTTGATCCCCGATCAGGATGACCGGTACCCCGCGGGCATTCAGCCGGCGGTATTCCTTGGCCGCCCTGGCCGACTTCTCGATATCGTATTCCGTGAAAGGAATTTTTTTCTGGCGGAAGTGGCGCGCCGCCTTTTTGCAAACCCCGCACCAGCTGGTCGAATACATGACTACCGATTTGGGCTTGCTGCGCTTGGTGATTAAATTCGGATCGAAAACAAACGGTTCGACGCTTACCGAGCTGTAGCTGCTGACCTCGCCGGTGATTTTTTTGAGTTTGACGTTTTCCGGAGGGCTATCGCCGTAGTGAATCTTGCCGTTTTCATCGACCCACTTGTAGAGTTCGCCCTGCGTAACCGGGCTGGATATCATCGACAGCAACATCAGGCCGGTGACAAAAAATGATCTATGTCTCATGGATTGAACTCGTAATTGCTCTCCCGAGTATAGCAACCGCCTAGGTTCTGGTTTTAGGGACGGATCGGCTGACAATTACGACCCCGGCCACACACAGCAGCATGCCACCGATCGACAGTAGCCCCAGGGTTTCGCCGAACAGGAAATGCGCCTCGACCACGACCAGCGGCGGCACCAGGTAAAACATGCTGGAAACGCGTCCCGCCTCGCCGTTTTTAATGATGTACATCAACAGCAGAACGGCACCGAGCGAGAGTCCCAGCACCTGCCAGGTCAGCGCGATGGTGAAAGTCGGCGTCCAGTCGATGACCCAGGTTTCACCATAAAGCAGCGCGAATCCGGCGCATGCCAGCGAACCGGCGACATACTGCATCAGGGTGCCCGGCAATAGTAGCGACTGGTTACAGAATTTCTTTTGGTAAAACACCCCGACCGCGATCGACAGCAGGCTGACCAGGCACATTAACAGATCGAGCAGGTCGAGGCCGCCGGCGAGCCCCAGCGTAACGCCGTATTTGCCGATGATTACGATGCCGACTCCGATAAACCCGGTCAGCAATCCGGTAAGCTTGCGCCAGTCGAGGTGCTCGCCGATATACAGGGTTGCCAATGCCATAGTGAGTATCGGTTGCACGCCGATGATAATCGCGACGATTCCCGAGGGAACGCCGTTCTTGATTGGCCAGAACAGGTAACCGAGATAGCCGCAATGTATCAGCAGCCCGGCGACCATATCATGGCGGAACGCCCAGATACGACGCGGCAGCGCGGCGCCGACGAATAGCAAAATCGGCACCAGCGCTAGCGCGGTAATCGAGAACCGCAAACACAGGAACACGAACGGATCGGCGTTATGCATGCTGTACTTGGCCGCGATGAAGCCGGTGCTCCATAGCGACACAAATACTAGCGGCGCCACCCGCAATAATAAGGCCTGGCTAGGCATTGTCGTTTACCCGGGTCCGGGGTGGCGCCCATGCCCGATCAAGATTTGATTTCGATCAACTCGACTTCAAATATCAGGGTTTCGAAAGGACCGATCTGGCCGCCCGCGCCGCGCTCGCCGTAGCCCAGGTTATAAGGCACGACGAAACGGTATTTGCTGCCGATGCTCATTAACTGAACGCCTTCGGTCCAGCCGGGGATGACTTGGTTGAGCTGGAAACTGGTCGGTTCGCCGCGCGAATAGGAACTGTCGAATTCGGTGCCGTCGATCAGGGTGCCGCGATAGTGTACGGTCACTTCGTCGGTGGCCTTGGGTTTGGCGCCGTCGGCCGCGTTAATTACCGAATACTGTAACCCCGTTGCGGTAACCTGTACGCCTTCTTGCGCAGCATTGTTCTTCAGATAATCTTCGCCGCGCTTGCGATTGGCGGCCGACTCGCTTTCAAATTTCTTCGCCATTTGCGCATTGATCGACTCCCCGGCCTGTTCCAGGGTCAGCAAGGTGGTTTGTTCCTGATGCTGGGCTTTCATGCCCGCCAGCAGCAGGTCGTAATTGACTTTGCCGTATTGCTTGAGTACGCGCTCGCCGACCAGCATACCCAGCCCGTAGCTGAATTTATCGGCTTCGGTGCTGAGGTCTATTTCCATTGGCGCCGATTCTTTTTTCTCGCAGGCAGCCAGTGTTAGTAACAGTGCGGATAGCACAAGAGTTTTGGATTTCATTTAAGTTTCCTTAAGGGTTGGGGTTATTCCTGGACGATACGGGCGATGACGTTCATGAAATCGCCGATCTTGATCAGGGATGGAAAATGGCGACCCATTATAATACCGTTGCTCGCGGCGTGGTATTCGACAGGCGCCTCGCCGGTTCTTTCGCCGTTGTAAACACGAGCCACCAAATCACCGGCTTGTACCGCGTCGCCGAGGCCCGCGCAGGGCTCCAGCAGGCCATTGTGTCGTGCAAACAGGTAGGCGTTAGCCTGTTGCATGTCGAGTTTGACGGCGGGTCGCTCGGGCCGCTGCGGACTGTCGTCGAGAATTCCGGCATGCACCAGAAAGTTGTGCACCCCGCGTTTGCCGATTGCAACGGTGGCGGGAGTGCTGCTGCCGCCGCCGCCGAGTTCGGTGGAGACGAATACCTTGCCCATGGTTTCGGCCTGGGTATCGTACATGCCGCCGGCGTCGATTTCGATCAGGCTCAGGTAATAGGGCGCCGCAAAAGCCTGCGCTGCGGCTTCGCAGGCAGCCTGCTGAGCCTTGTTTTCAAGCCTGTGGTAAGCCGCGAAGGGCAGAAATTCGAGGGTTTTGCCGCCGGAATGGATGTCGAGCACATAGTCGCACATCGGCAACAGCCTGCGGGTTATGTAGTCGGCGATCAGCCGGGTTACGCTGCCGGAAGCGTCACCCGGAAAAATTCGATTCATATTGAGCTGGTCGATCGGCGAAACGCGGGTCGCCGCCTGGAAGGCGGGGTAGTTCATCATCGGGACGATAACCACGCGGCCGCGAATCTTGTCGATATCGATATTGTTTGCCAGATGCTGTAAAGCGATCGGGCCTTCGTATTCATCGCCATGATTGGCGCCGGTCAGAATGGCGCCCGGACCGTCGCCATTGCTGGCATAGCTGATCGGCAGCATGATCGAACCCCAGGCGGAATCGTTGCTGGAATGTGGTATCTGCAAAAAGCCATGCTGCAGCCCTTCGCGTTCGAAATCGATTGTCGCCGATATCGGGTTGGCCATTTTTATTTCACCAGCAGGCGTTGTTCGACATTGGCCAGGCTCTCGTATCCCGATTCGGTGATGACAATCGATTCGGTAATTTCGAGGCCGCCGTCGTCGAGCCACAATGCAGGCATGAAATGAAAGGTCATGTTCGGTTTAAGTTCGGTCTTGTCGCCGCGCCGCAGGCTGATGGTGCGCTCGCCCCAGTCGGGGGGATAAGACAGGCCGATCGAATAACCGGTGCGGTTTTCTTTTTTGAAGCCATGTTTTTCGAGCCGCTCGAAGAATGCGATTGCGATATCCTCGCACAGTTTTCCGGGCCTGGCGTTTTCGAGCCCGGCATGCATCGCGTCCAGCACCGCCGTTTCGGCATCGAGATATTTTTGCGGCGGCGGCCCAAGCGAAATCGTGCGCGATAACGGACAATGATAGCGCCGGTGGCAGCCGGCGATTTCGAAGAAGGTAATATCTCCGGGATTCAGCTTCGAGTCGTCCCAGGTCAGGTGGGCCGCGGTCGCATCCATGCCGGTGGGCAGCAGCGGCATGATTGCCGGGTAGTCACCCCAGTGTTGGTCTATGCCGGCGATGCCGCTATGAAAGATTTCAGCGGCCAGCTGGTTCTTGGCCAGACCGGGCTCGATGATTTCGTAGATGCGGGCATGCATGCTTTCGACGATGCGGGCCGCGCTGCGCATGTAGATCAGTTCTTGATCGGATTTGATAATTCGCTGCCAGTTAACCAGCGCGGTTGCGTCGATCAAGGTCGCTTGGGGCAGATGCGTCTGTAGCGAGCCAAAAGCGGCCGCAGAAAAATAATAGTTTTCCATTTCCACGCCGACCGAGCCGCGGTCGAGCTTCAATTGGCGTAGTATCCCGCACAAATGATCCATCGGATGACAGACATCGGACTGCACGAAGTGATCGGGATACTTGAGGATATTGTCGCTATCTAGATAGGTGGTGCGCAGCGCGCCCGGTGCGTCGATACCCCGACCCCACCAAATGGGTTCGGCATCGTGTTGCAGGATGAGGCATTGGTGGGTGTAAAACGACCAGCCATCGTAGCCGCTTAGCCAGGCCATATTGGAAGGATCGACTACGATCAGGCAGTCGATACCTCTTGTCCGCATAGCGCTGCGGGTCCGTTCGAGCCGTTGACCGTATTCCGCCGGCGAAAAATTTAATTTGCTGTCCCTGGGCATGTTAATACCGCGCTAGTTTGTAATCCGGGTGCCGGCCTGTCGGGCCTGGCAGCGTTGGTAGGCCAAGGTGGCGATCGCGGTGTCCTGGATGCCGGTTCCGGTCAGATCGCACAGGGTTTTCTGCGAGCAATTATGGCGTCCGGGCCGTTGTTGTGAAATGACCTGGCCGAGTTCGGGAAATTCCGCCGTGGGTGCGACCAGCTGTTGTTCGATGGCATGGTGTAACTCCCCGAGCAGCCTGACCTGGGACAATCTGTCGCAAAAGTAAGAAACTTCGGTGGCGAAGATCCGAGGATCGATTTCGTTTTTGTGCTCGGCATCCGAACCCATCGCGGTCACGTGCTGTCCATCCTCGATGTGTTCCGCCAACAGGATCGGTTTGCTCGATGGCGTGCTGGTGACGATAATATCGGCCGCATCGATGGCCGTAGCCACGTCTCGGCAGGCGGTTATTTCGATCCCGAGTCGCCGACTCCAATCGGCAGCGCGCGCCTCGGCCTTCTCAAAGTCGCGCGCCCAGATTCGAGCCGAATCGATGTTACGCACCAGAGTCAGGGCCTCCAGTTGTAGACCGGACTGCACGCCGGCGCCGAGAATGGCGGCGCTGCGGCTGTCGGCGCGCGCGAGGTACTTCGCCGCCACGGCGCCTGCGGCCGCGGTACGTACGTCGGTCAGGTAACCGTTATCCAGCAGCAAGCCCTCGACCATGCCGGTGCGCGTACTGAATAACACCATCAAACCGTTGCCGCTGGGCAGGCCGATTTCCGGATTATCGAAAAACCCGGGGCTGATTTTAATCGCCAGGCTGTCGATGCCGGGGATGTAGGCGGTTTTGACATCGATCTCGCCGTTATTGTCGATAATGTCGAGCCGCATGATAGGCGGCATCACTACGGCCTTGGTGGCGAGTGCGTGAAAAGCGTTTTCGACGCATTCGACCACGCTCAGATCGAGTTGAATCTGGCTGCGCAGCTCGGATTCGGTGAGGATTCGAATATCGGGCATTAGTGCAGTTGAACCTCTTGATTGATAATTTTACGGTGCAGCTCCATATCGATGTTCTTGCCGCTGAGCAAGACCGCGGTTTTGTTTCCGGGAGCCACCTTGCCCGCCAGCAGTGCCGCGATGCCGACGGCACCCCCGCCTTCGAGTATGATCCGTTCCTTGAAATAAGCGTGGCGTATGCCGGCGGCGATTTCCTCTTCGCTAAGTAAAACCATTTCGTCGACGTAGTCGCGCACGAGGCCGAAGGTCAAGCGGTTATCCAGGCCGATACCGCCACCGAGCGAGTCGGCGAGGGTCGGTAGCTCCTCGATGTCGACTGGCTTGCCGGCTTGCTGCGACGCATGCATCGCACAGCCGCGCTCCATCGAGATGCCGATGATACGCACCTCGGGTTTTTGCGATTTGATCGCCAACGCGATGCCGGATATCAGGCCGCCGCCGGAAAGCGGCACCAGCACCGTATCGAGGTCGGGCAACTGTTCGAGCATTTCCAGGCCGAGCGTCCCCTGACCGGCGATGACATGCGGATGCTCGAACGGCGGGATCATGGTATAGCCTTCCTCGACTACCAGGCGTTTGGCTTCAATTTCGGCCTGGTCCTGGGACTGACCGCTGATGCGAGTTTCGGCGCCGAGTGCGCGAATCGCTTCTAGTTTGTTGCGCGGCACCAGTTCCGACATGCAAATAATGCAGGGTACCTGCACCTGTCTGGCCGCGTAGGCGAGGGCGCGTCCGTGGTTACCGGTGGATACTGCGGTCACGCCCGTGGTGTCCGCAGCGAGTTGTAAAACCGAGTTCATCGCGCCCCGCAATTTGAAGGCGCCGGTGGTTTGCAAATACTCGTGCGCCAGCAATAGCGGTGCGTCGAATTGCTGCGATAGTGCCGCGGAAGGTGCAATATGCAAAGGCACGATGTGCGCCGCGATACGCTTGCGCGCCGCCTGCAGGTCCTCGAGCCCGATTTCGGCCGAATTCATTACGCCGGGTTATGACCGTGCAGGATACGGGCGCACATCAGGTCGAGGTGCCCGCCACCGCCATTTTTAAACACCGTAATCTCATCCTCCGACCGGCGTCCCGCATGCCGCTGCTGGCACAGGTCGGATAAATCGGCTAACACGTCGGCTTCGCTAATGACGCCGGCGGCCAGCGGAATCATTAGTTCGCCGATATGATTGATCGTGGTTTCGCGCGCGTCGACAAACAGGCTGCCGCAGGTCAGGACCTCGTCGTCGGCCTCGCGCATGTCGGCGGAAAAGGCGCCGATCAGGTCGACATGGGTTCCGGGTTTGAGCCAGGCGCCCTTGATAATCGGCTCGGGGCAAGCGATCGCCGAACAAATCAAGTCGGCCTCTCTGGCGCCGGTTTCGATTTCAGCCACCGTAGCGAAGCTGATGCCCGGGTATTTATCCCCCAGACTATCGCATAACTGCTGTGCTTTTTCGGCAGTCCGATTCCAGATTTGAACCCGTCGCAGAGATGGACGAACCTCGCAGTGCGCGCTGATCAGGTGCGGCGCCATTTGCCCGGCGCCAATCATCAGCATCGATTCGACGTTTTTGCGCGACAGCAATTTGCTGCCGAGTGCCGAGTCGCTGGCGGTCTTGAGCCAGGTTAGCGCGGTGCCGTCGAGGCAGGCGATCGGGGTGCCGTTTTTACCTTCGAACAGAATGTAAACCGCCTGGATCGACGGCCATTCGCGTTGTTGGTTGTTACGTGGAAATACGGTGATGACCTTGGCGCCGACCGCTTTTTCCGGCTGCCAGCCGGTGCGGATGAAAAAATGGCTGAGGTTGTCGTTGTCATCCTTGGATTCCATCAACATTTCATCGACCAGCCCTATCGGCTCGCGGTGCATCGCGGCGAGTTCGTCGACCAGGGTCGTGAACGGCAGGCAATCGAGTAATTGTTCGGCGTTGAGCATCAACATGAGATTGTCCTCCACGACGCAAGGCCGTAGACTCGGTAACAGTGTCAGGGGGGTGGAGTTTACTCAAATCGCGCTGGCTTTAACAATTCAATTTTCCATGGAGCCAGCGTGACTGAATACCGTAACGATCTCGGTCAACCGATCGGGTTTCCCGTCGATCAATGGTAAGCCTGCGAGCATCCGCGCGGTGCGCAGATGCGCGGCCGCCTGTGCCACCTGGAGCCCACCGATATTGCCCATGCAGTGGATCTATTTGCCGCTTTTAGCCAGGATCGGGAGCAGCGCAACTGGACTTATTTACCCTATGGGCCGTTTGCCGCGGAAGCCGATCTTCACAGCTGGATTTCATCCACCTGCCTGGGCGACGATCCCTGTTTTTTCAGCGTCATCGATAACGCCACCGGACGCGCGGTCGGGATCGCCAGTTTTCTGCGCATCGACCCCGGGATGGGAGTGATCGAAGTCGGTCATATTCATTTTTCGCCGCTGATGCAGGCCAGGCCGATTGCGACCGAAGCGATGTACCTGATGATGCGCCAGGTATTCGATGTTTTGGGTTACCGGCGCTATGAATGGAAATGCGATGCCCTGAATCAGCCATCCTGTAATGCGGCGGAGCGTCTCGGATTCAAGTTCGAGGGTATTTTTCGCCAGGCCGTGATGTACAAGAATAGAAATCGCGACACCGCCTGGTACGCGATGCTCGACCGCGAGTGGCCGACGGCAAAGGCGGTATTCGAGAGCTGGCTGGATGAGGCTAATTTCGAATCTGACGGAACCCAGAAAAACAGCTTGTCCGAATCCATGCGGCAGGCGCTGGCGCCGTTGCGTTAAATCCGGTCGGCCGGGGAAGGGCGGCTTTCCCGGCGGGCGCGAGGCGGTCTACAATTCCGCGGCGCGCAGGGTTTCGGCCAGAGTCTTGCAATCGAGCAGTTTACGCAGGCTGCGGCGTACTTCGATCCAGCGAAACCGGATCGAATTCTTGACGATGGCTTCGTCGCGTTGTTTTAGTTCGTCGGCGATAGGCGACCAGTAGAAAAGCGCTTCCGGACTTTGACTGAAGACGGAATCGTCGTCGCGTTCCAGCTTCCAGTCACAGGTGGCGATGCGTTGAACTATTTTTTCGCGCGCACCGACAAAATCCCGACCGGCTTCCTCGGGTTCACCGATTTCGTCGAGTACCTGTTTAACCGCCTGCGGCACCAGTTCTTCGATGACCTGTATTTCGAACTTGCCGGATTGAAGCATGCACTGACCGGTGAAGATGCTGAGGTCGGAAACACAGGCCAGCCAGATATGCCATTTGGCGATATTGATCGACATGACGATGTCGGGATTTTCAAACATGGCGGGGAAGCGGGTGCCGGCGCGGGTGCGCAGATAACCGTAAAGCGATGTCTGCGCCACGTGACTGGCGCGGCTGCCGATGAATTCGGCGAGCGAATCCTGGTCCGTGATGATCTGCACTTTTTTCTTGCTGCCGATGCCGACATAGTCTCCCAGCATTTGCCAGTAGCTGCGAGTAAAGAGTGGGTTGATATAGGTTTTTACGAGTTCGCGGGCTTTCACGGTGATACTTTGTATTTTGTTACCAATTGTAACAGGCGTTATTTCAATTAAGGCTAATTTGAGCAAATTTGGATCGACAGGGGGCTAATACTAGGGTTTTTGCCTAGTAAATACCATGAAATCTGTGCATATTGGCCCTGCGAAAAAAATATAAATCTTACGCACAACCAAACGTTAATGTAGTACTAACCCAAATCTCAGGGGGACTTTAATGATGGAAGCTTCCAAACGCGAGGAACATTGGCGGCGCACCAAGACGCTGATGATCGTTACTCTCACGATATGGTTTATCTTCTCCTTCGTAGTTCATTGGTTCGCTGCAGGGCTTAACACGGTGACATTCGCCGGTTGGCCGCTGGGCTTCTATATGGCTGCGCAGGGCTCGGAGGTCGTATTCGTGCTCACGCTATTCTGGTTCGTCAGGGCCCAGGATAAGATTGACCGCGATTGCGGCGTAGCCGAGGAGGACTAGACCTATGGCTGGTAAAATGGCTGGCGGTTCTTTCATAGAGAATCTGCCTAAAATATACGGCATGTATACCGGGGGCTTCCTGGTATTCGTTCTTTTAATGGCAATCCTCGAGCAGATGGGCGTCGGCGCCGATACCATCGGTATCCTGTTCGTCGCCTTCACCATCGTCATCTACGCCGGTATCGGGGTGCTGTCGAGGACCATGGCGGTTGACGCGTATTACGTCGCCGGTCGCCAGGTACCCGCGGTATTCAACGGTATGGCGACGGCTGCGGACTGGATGTCGGGCGCCTCCTTCGTAGCGATGGCCGGTGGCATCTACTTCGGCGGTCATGGTTATCTGGCGTTCGTGGTCGGCTGGACCGGGGGTTACATCCTGGTTGCCTCGCTGATGGCGCCTTACCTGCGTAAGTTCGGTTGCTACACCGTGCCTGACTTCATCGGTACCCGCTACGGCGGTAACCTGCCGCGCTTCCTCGGTGTGGTTGTGCTGGCGGTCGCGTCGTTTACCTATGTAACCGCGCAGATCAACGCCACCGGCACCATCGCGGCGCGTGCACTGCAGATTCCGTTCGAAGTCGGCGTCTGGTTCGGGCTGCTCGGCATCCTGCTGTGTTCCATGCTCGGCGGTATGCGCGCGGTAACCTGGACCCAGGTGGCGCAGTACATCGTACTGATCATCGCTTACCTGGTACCGGTATTCTGGATGTCCAATAAGCAGGGCTTCGGCCTGATCCCGCAATTCGTTTACGGTGACGCGGTTTCCCGCATTACCGAACTCGAAACCTTGCATGGTCTCGGCACGCTGGATGCCGTTGCCGGCGCCAAGGGCGGCCTCAAGGCCTTGTCGGTTCCATTTGCCGCCGCGGGCGAGTCCGCCATGGCAAGCTGGAAGTTCGTGACCTTGGTGGCCTGTATGATGCTGGGTACCGCATCGCTGCCGCACATCCTGATGCGCTACTTCACCACGCCTTCGGTTAAGGCCGCGCGTCAATCGGTTGCCTGGTCGCTGATGTTCATCTTCCTGCTGTACTTCACCGCTCCTGCGCTGGCGACTTTCACCAAGCTGCAGATTCTCGATCCCGAGCTGGCGACGGGTATCATCGGCAAATCGATCGCCGATGTACAGGCGCTGGAATGGATCCAGAAATGGAGTAACGTGGGTTTTGCGCAAATCATCGACGCCAATAGCGACGGCATACTGCAACTCAACGAGTTCTTTATGCGCGGCGATATCGTGGTGCTGGCAACGCCGGAAATTGCAGGCTTGCCCTACGTCATCTCCGGCCTGGTGGCCGCGGGTGGTATGGCGGCCGCGATGTCCACCGCGGACGGTCTGCTACTCGCAATCGCTAACGCGCTGTCGCACGATCTGTACTACAAGATCATCGACCCCGAAGCGGAAACCAAGAAGCGTCTGCTGGTTGCGCGGGTATTGTTACTCGGTATCGGTGCCGCGGGTGCCTTCGTGGCATCGCTGAAGCTAACCAGTATTCTGGGAGCGGTAGCCTGGGCATTCGACTTCGCCTGTTCCGGCCTGTTCTTCCCGATCGTACTGGGAATCTGGTGGAAGCGCGCGAATCGCCAGGGTGCGATTGCCGGTATGGCGGGCGGTTTCCTGGCGGGTACCTGGTACCTGTACATGGTTCGCTGGGGCGGCATGGATCCGTGGATCGGTATCGATCACCTGCGCTTCGGCATCATCGGTATGCCGGTTAGCCTGATACTGATGGTCGTGGTATCGCTGATGACGCCGGAACCGGATGCGGAAACCCAGGCCATGGTTGACGAAATCCGTGTACCGTCAGGTGAGACCGTATTGGGATCTTCACACTAATAATAAAGCAGTACTAATTGAAAGCCGGGGTTCTGCCCCGGCTTTTTTTATTTGTAACGCCGTGAACCGAAATCATCCCCGCAACCCGACGTCATCCCCGCAACCCGACGTCGTCCCAGCAACCCGGCGTCATCCCCGCGTAAGCGCACAGCTGTCCGGGGAAAGTTAATAGGAAAGAACATACTGTGTTTTCTCGATCAGTTCCGCGCGTTCTCGTCGTCTTCGTCGATACATCTGCTGTACCCTGACATGGTCCAATAGATTGATACCACCCAGTTAAGAGATAATGAAACTTAACTGAGGTAACGATAGATGACAACGAGAAAGAAATATACGAAAGAATTCAAACTGGATGCAGTGAGCCTGGTAACT